>Ga0208589_1001343_pt1 | contig 10327 bp, 7 predicted proteins | sample NGESurshal092012_2_FD_184486 | JGI IMG/M metagenome (GOLD analysis project Ga0208589, IMG submission 184486) | Arctic peat soil microbial communities from Barrow, Alaska - NGEE Surface sample F53-2 shallow-092012 (SPAdes) | ecosystem: Environmental > Terrestrial > Soil > Wetlands > Peat ... | reverse complement strand
GGCCAGACGAAGCGGCTTTTGGCCGCAAGCGAGACGCGACGACGAAGCGTATTGCAGCCAAATACGCTGAGGAGGAGCAACGAAGCTCGCGGCCAAAAGCCGCTTCGCCTGGCCGCGCGAGACTTTTGCCACAGGCTGTTAAGGCTGCATCGCCGGAAGTTCATCTGAAATGCCCACAAAAAGTTCGCTAAGACGCAAACAGATTCCACGCCGGCTGCTCTTTACTGACCACAATCTTCCCATCCGCCGCAAACTCCACCTTGATGATCGCCGGCATCTCCCGCCACGGCTGCTGATTGTCATTCCCAAAAAAAGTGGCCCACCAGTTCCCCGCCTTGTCCTGGAAGATGCATCCTCCGCCCGCGCCGGGAATGGCTTCAAACCGCTGGTGGTAGGGGCCCCAGATGTTATCCGCCACGCCCATGCACGTGGAGTATCGCCCCTCGTAGGTATCCGCCGCGCCGTAATAATATTTGCCGTTGGCTTTGAACAGCACGCCCCCTTCGGTCCCCATGTCGTTCATTCCGCGCGCCACGCACTTGGCCGCATGATGCGCCGGCGTGTGATCCGGATCAGCAATCTGAATCGCGCGCGTCTCGGCGAAGCCGCTCATGTCCTCCTTCATCAGGCTGATTCGGTTGGTCCCGGCGTTGGTGAAATAAACCTTCCCGTCATCATCCTCCAAAAGCGTCGCGTCGATGCCGCCGCACAATTGCGTCCCGTCCGCCCGGCAGTTCACATAAGGCCCTTCCGCCTTGCCGCTCGTGCTCTTCAACAGCGATATCCCGCTCGGCGCCATCGAAAGCGGAATGAAATAAGTCTGCTTGCTCTTGAGATAAATAATCTCCGGCGCCCAGATCGTCACCACCATCTTGCCATGCAAATCCCGCGGCGTTTTCTCCCATGTGCCGTCCTTCATCGTGTTCCACACCACGCCGAGGTACGTCCAGTTTTGCAGATCAGCGCTCCGCCAGACTTCAACGCCGTCGTTGAATTTCCAGATGTCGTCGCCGGTCGAGCCGGTCAGGTAATAATGGCCGTCACCTCCCGGCCGGATGATCGTGTCGCGGATATGCACATCCAGCACCGGCTTGATGTTCGGAATCAGCCCATCCCCAACCGCCGATGAATTCGCCCGCCGCCGCTGCAAATAAACCGGCCCCGTCGCGCTCGCCGCCGACCCCGGCCCACTGATCCCCGACCCGGCACGCACAACCGGCTGCGTCCCCGCATCGGCTCCGAAAGAACGCGCCGTTCCCCCAAGGACGGCTGCTCCCGCCATCCCCGCTGCCGCCGCCAGTGCTTCTCTTCGCGTGATCGATTTCATATCCATCCTCACTACATTCAAGCCGGAACAATCTTCAACGCATACGCATAATCCCCCGGCTTCTTCTCCGGCAGATTCACCGCCAACCCGCTCGCATCCCGACTGAACGCAAGTGGCCCATCCGCCCCCAGCAACTCCACGCGCCCGACTTCCTTCGGAAAATTCACGCTACCCTGTCCCAAAGATTTAATCGTGATCTTCCCGCTCTCCGGCCATGCCATCATGAACGCATACACCGTCTCGCCTTTGGCGGTAAACCGAATGTCCTCGCTGGTATAGGCTCGCACATCCCGCGCCCCGCCAAATTGACCGCGCGGCTGCGCTACCGTCGATGGGCCTTCGCCATACACCTTGAACGGCCGCGTCGCATAAATGCCCTCGCCGTTGGGCGCGATCCAACTCGCCAGACCTTCCAGCACCTTCACTTCGTCATCGTCAATCGTGCCATCCCCGCGCACAGGAATATTCAGCATCAGGTTGCCGTTCTTGCTCACAATATCCACCAGCATCTGCACCACCTGCAGCGCCGTCTTGTACTTGTGCTGATCGAAGAGCCGCCGCTCGTAGTGCCACGAGCCGATGCAGGTGTCCGTCTGCCACGGCAGCGTCTCGCCGCCGTTGGTCACCCCGCGCTCCACGTCCAGAAGAATCGCCTTGCGCTGCTGCGGGTTCAGACCCTTGCCCGTCATCACCGCTTCCAGCTTGCCGTTCCGCGCCAGGTTGGTGTTGTACAAATACGCCGCGATGCGCGGGCCGATATCGCTGGCCGGATAAATCGGCATGACCGTATCGTCGAAATACAAAAGGTCCGGATTGTATTTGTTGATCAGATCAATCGTCCGGTTAAACGACTTCTCAATGTAAGCCTTGTCCAGCGGCGGATTCCCCGACTGCGTCCAGCCATACCGCCCCAACTCGTGATACTGCGCATAAAGGTCCTGCGGATCCAAACCCTCCCACCACAGTCCCTTCCCATCGGCTTTGGTCATCTGCCCGTCGTACGGCACGCCCGCCAGCGGCCCGGTCGTGTCGCTCTTTTGTGCATCCTGATACCAGCTCCACGCGCGATCACCGTGGCACGTCAGCGCGAACCGCAACCCCGCCGCGCGAACCGCCTTTTCCCACCCGCCCACGATGTCCTTCTTCGGCCCGATCTTCGTCGTGTTCCACGGCTGATACGTCGAATCAAACATGTCCGTGTTGTCATGGTGATTGGCCATCGCGGCGAAAAACTTCGCCCCCGCCCGCTTGTAAAGCGCGATCAGCGCTTCCGGATCCCACTTGTCCGCCTTCCATTCATTGATCACATCCTTAAACCCAAACTTGGAAGGATGTCCGTATTTCTGAACATGGAATTTGTAAACCGCGTTGTTCGCCGCGTTCGGCTGATACATCTTCTGCGCATACCAATCCCCCATCTCCGGCTGGCATTGCGGACCCCAATGCGCCCAAATCCCCAGCTTCGCGTCGCGGTACCAATCCGGAACCTGATACGCCGACAACGATTCCCATGTCGGCTTAAACGGCCCTTCCGCAACCCCAAAACCCTCCGGCGCCACAATCGGCGTCGGCGCCGGAGGCAGCGCCCGCTTCGCGGCCGGCGCCGTCGTCTGTGCCCGCGCACGAGACCCGCCCAGAGCGCCCGGCGCAGCCATCGCACCCGTCGCCGCCAACATCTTCAATGTGCTTCTTCTGCTGATCTTCATGTTTCTTCTCCAATAAATTTCACGATTTCATCACCGTCAGCGTCATCCCCTTCACGTGCCTCGCGTAAAACCCAAACGCCGGCGCCGTCCCGCACCCCGTCCCGCCGGTATCCGAATCCACCGCGATATTCTTAAACTGAATATCCCTCACCCGTTTCATCGGCGGCAGCTCCCGCCCCGAGTCCACCCAGGCGTTTTTCTGGCAAAAGGTCAGAAACACCGGCCGCGGCACATTCTTCATCACCAGGTTGCTGAAGACCATGTTCTTCATCTCCCCGCCCTCGTTCATCTGTATTTTCAGCCCCGAATCATTGTGATTGGTAAAGTTGCAGTCGCTCACCGCCGCATCTTCAAAATCCCCCCGCGACCAGCACCGTTCCGCCGCCGGCCGCGGTGCATTGGTCAATCGCAGTTTGCATCGCCCGCGTATTCAGCGTGACGCCATCTCCAATCGCGCCGTCCGCGCGAATGTCGAAAATCGCCCCGGCCGCCGCGCTGGCCTCCGCCACACCGCATAGCACCCACATACACAAAATCAAACCGGTCTTTCGCATGCGCACCTTCCATTCCGATAGGTTAATCCTTCCGCCGCTGGCCCGCCCACCGCTTCACCAACATCAAAGAATACCCGTCAGGCTGCGGAATGCGTATGCCGTTCTTGGTCGTATGGATATCATTTATGGAACTGCTCCAGCCTGTAAAACAACAGTCGCCCAATACCCGCCAATAAAAGGATGTGGCCTTATTTTGTGGCAACCTGTCCCTCGGATCCCCCTCTCCCCGTACCCAGGGGGAGGGCCGGAGTGGGGGTTCTTCCGTCTTGCCACAAAAGATCGCCACCCACCCCAATAAAAAATCCCTCCCCCCTCAACATTGGCTTCCCGACCGCGATAATGTAATACATGTCCTTTGGCGGTCTCTTTACCCCAGTTCTCTTCCAAGGAATCGAATGACAAGCAATCTCCTCTCCCCCCCGGTTAGCCGCCGCCCTTGGGCGGCGCGTTCCGCAGCGCTCCTCCTCCTATCCGCACTAACCTTATTATCAATGCCCCACACACTCAAAGCCCAAGCCCCCCACGTCTTCTGGGCCTACATCGGCAATAACAAAACCGACGGCGTCGGCCTCTTCAGACTCGACTCCGACACCGGCACATTAACCGCCGCCGGCATCGCCACCCCCGCCCGCTCCCCCGACTTCCTCGCCATCGCCCCCAACCAGAAATTCCTCTATTCCGGCGTCACCATCGACACCGACAAAGGCCCCGCCGGCGGCGTCCAATCCTTCTCCATCGACGCCGCCACCGGCAAGCTCACCCCCCTCAACATTCAGCCCTCCGAAGGCGACGAAGCCGCCTTCGTCACCGTTGATCCCTCCGGCCGCAACGCTCTCGCCGCCAACTACGCCGCCGGCGTCGTCAGCGTACTTCCCATCGACTCGACAGGCCGGCTCTCCCCCGCCTCCTCCACCATCAAGGAAACCGGCTCCAGCATCGACCCGGAGAGGCAAACCCACGCCTACGCCCATTCCGTCAATTGCTCCCCCGACGGCAAATTCGCCATCTCCTGCGATCTCGGCGCCGACAAACTCTTCATCTACAAGCTCGACGCCGCCGCCGGCAAGCTAACCCCCAATGATCCCCCCTCCGTCTCCGTTCTCCCCGGCTCCGGCCCGCGCCACCTTACCTTCAGCCCCAACGGCAAATTCGTCTACGTCATCAACGAAATGGGCGCCACCGTCATCGCCTTCTCCTTCGACGCCGCCGCCGGCTCGCTCACCCAAATCCAATCCGTGACCACTCTCAAGGAGCCTACGCCCGGCAACACCTCCGCCGAAGTCCAGATCGACCCCAGCGGCCGCTTCCTCTACGCCTCCAATCGCCTCACCACCAACTACCTCACCATCTTTTCCATTGACCCCGACTCCGGCAAGCTCACCCTCGTCGGCTATCAGGACTCCCTCGGCAAAACCCCCCGCAATTTCCGCATCGAACCCACCGGCCGCTATATGCTCCTCGCCAACCAGGACTCCAACACGCTGGTGCTCTTCAAAATTGATCAGCAAACCGGAAAGCTCACCCCCGTCGGCGATCCGATCTCCACCGTCCACGGCCCCATCTGCGTAAAATTCGTGGCGGTCCAACGATAACCCAGGGCAATCGCTTATGATCGCAAATTCACCTTCTTATCCCCTCTCCCTGTACCCAGCGGGAGGGTTGGGGTGGGGGTCTTCCGTATTCTTGAAACAACATGCAATCGCCCTCGTGGAAATCGAAGTGTAACGGTTGGACACCATGACGCCCCATGCCAATTGATGCGTCGCCCCCATCTCGCGCCGACGAACTCTTCCAGCAGGGCGATTTCGCCTCAGCCCTGCTCCACGAATCCGCCGCGATCAAGCGCGACCCCGCGAACATTCTGCTGCGCTATCGCGCCGGAAACCTCCTCCGCGATCTTCCCCTCCTCACACACTGCCTCCTCCACGCCGGCAAAGTCCATCGCATCACATGCAGTGCTGACGGCAAGCTCCTCCTCACCGCCGGCCAGGACAAAACCGCCCGCATCTGGTCCGCCGCCAGCGGCGAGTTACTCACCCCTCCCCTCGAACATCAAGACGCCGTCTGGGACGCCGCCTTCAGTCCCGACGCCTCACATGTCCTCACGGCGAGTCAGGACCTCACCGCAAGAATCTGGTCCACCGCCACCGGCAAACCACTCACCGCCGCCCTCGATCATCCCGCCCCCGTAACCCGCGGCATTTTTTCCCCCGACGGCAAGCACATCGCCACCGCCTGCCAGGACGGCGCCGCCCGCGTCTTCGACGCCTTCACCGCCCAGCCCCTCGTTCAGCCTCTTCGCCATCACGAGCCGGTCCGATCCATCGCCTTCTCCCCCGACGGCCGACTCCTCCTCACCGCCGGCGAAGACGCCATCGCCCGCATCTGGGACATCCTCACCGGCAAACCCGTCGCCCCGCCCCTCAAGCATGACGGCCCAATCTTCAGCGCCGCCTTCAGCCTCGATGGAAAAATGATCGTGACGGCAAGCGACGACAAAACCGCCCGCCTCTGGGATGCCGCCGGCGGCCAGGCGCTCGGCGACCCACTCGTTCACGCCGCCGCGGTTGTCGATGCCCGTTTCAGCCCCGACGGACAGTCCGTCGTCACTGCCTCCGAAGACAAAACCGCCCAAATCTGGCAGGTCTCCTCCGGCAAATCCGCCGCCCCGCCGCTCGCCCATTCCGCCGCCGTCCTCTGCGCCCTCTACAGCCCCAACGGCAAATCAATCCTCACCACTTCCGCCGACGCCGTCGCCCGCGTCTGGGATTCCCAATCCGGAAAACCGATTTCCCCCTGGCTCCGCCACGCCGGCGCGATTCCCTCGGCCGACTTCAGTCTCGACTCCGCCCGCGTCTTCACCGCCTCCGAAGACGGTGCCGCACGCGTCTGGAATCTCAATACACTGCGCGCATTTCCGCCTCCCCTGCATCACAACGATTCGGTCGAATACGCAACCTTCAGCCCCGACGGCACGCGCGCCGCCACCGCAAGCTGGGACACCACCGCCCGCGTCTGGAACACCCGCACCGCCCAGCCCGTCACCGGCCCGCTGAAATATTCCGACCAGGTCCAGTTCGCCGCCTTCAGCCCCGACGAACGTACCCTTGTTGCCACCAGCTACACCAGCCCCGCGAAACTTTGGGACGCGACAACCGGCAAGCCGCTCCCGGTGCAACTCGACCAAAGCCAGGTCCGCTGCGCCGCCTTCAGTCCCGACGGCAAATCAATCGCCACCGCCGGCAACGACAACACCGCCATTCTCTATGACCTCGCCACCGGAAAAAGACTTCTCCCGCCCCTGCGCCACGCCGGCGCAATCGTCTCCATTTCATTCAGCCCCAGCGGCGACAAACTCCTCACCGCCAGTTCCGACAACACCGCCCGCCTCTGGTCCGCCGCCAACGGCAATCCGCTGACCCCGCCCCTGCAACACGCTTTTTTTGTGGTGAGCGCCGTCTTCAGCCCCGACGCTAATGTCATCCTCACCGCCAGCCAGGACAAAACCGCCCAACTCTGGAGCGCCTCCACCGGCAAACCACTTTTACCCCTGCTCCAACATGCCGACGCGGTGAATCACGCCTCCTTCAGCCCCAACGGCAAATTCGTCGTGACCGCCTGCCAGGACCACACTGCTCAAATCTGGGACGCCGCCACCGGCAAACCGTTCGCTCAGCCCATGCTGCACGACGACGCCGTCGTCCACGCCGCCTTCAGTCCCGACGCCAGAATAATCGCCACCGCCAGTGATGACGGAACGGCAAGACTCTGGGACGCCGCCACCGCCGTCCCCCTCGCCCCGCCCCTCTGGCACACCCTCAACGTTCGCCACGTCGCTTTCAGCCCCGACGGCCAATTACTTCTCACGGCAAGCTGGGACCGAACCGCGCGCATTTGGGACATCTCCCCAATCGACTGGCCCGCCAATGATGTGGAAACCCTCGCCCAGATCGAATCCGCCGCGGTGCTGGCCGACGATCTCTCAACCACGCCCCTGTCGGGAACCGACGTCGCCGCGCTCCTCAAATCGCTCAAAGGCCGCCGCCCGGAAATCTTCTTCGCCTAATAACCCCGCGTAAGTTTTTCCGTCTTTCCCCTTACCTGTTATGCCGGCGGAGGGTCAGCACGGATTATTCATCGCGGATGTCGCGGATTGCGCGGATATCGAGTAGCCAACGAAAGTTATGTCAATTTCGCCGTCGGCTAATCTGAAACACAGTGTAAAATTGCTTCGCCTTGTTCCTCTTGTATTATCCGCGATATCCGCGCTATCCGCGGTTCAATTGAATTATCCGGGCTAGAGACGCCGAGGACGCGGAGAGGAAATTAGCCACAGATATAAATCAGATAAAAATACGGATGAAATTCAAATGCAAATTCTTATCGGTGTGCATCTGTTTTTCATCTGTGGCCAAAACTCTTCTCTGCGTCCTCCGCGTCTCTAGCGTACTCGCGGGCGGTGATTCTTGAATTTGTCGCGTTGGGGTGGGGGGCCTTTTTCCCCAATCATTTCCCCGAAATCTTCCACCCCTCATCAAACACTCCCCCATCTTCAATCGAAGTCGAAACTGCCCCCGAATCCAGCTTGCTCAACTTCAAGACCGTGTAATCCCCATACCCCGCCGCCGCATTCGGCCCGCCCCCGCCCGCCACCAGCCCGGAATTAATCACCACATACCGCGACGGATTCAGCGGGTTCGGATAAATCAGCACCGGCACATGATCCGCCGCGCTATAAGTCTTCACCCCAACCACAATGGAATCCTTGCTCCATTTAATCGGCAGCTTGTCCGCGATGCGCGCGATCAGTGAATTGCTCGACGGATCGCCAAACAAAATCAAATTGTTATCCGCGATATCGCTGTCCGAAATCGCCGCGTCGGCTTTCGTCCGTGCGTCGCCCAAATACTCGCGAATAAACATCTTTGAAAAGCGATCAAGCTCCTGCTTCGCGCGGGCGTCTGAAGCCTCGCTAAAACCCCGTCCCGATGGCGTCACGCACAAAAACGCATCGAAAAACGCATCATTCACCGGCCCCTGCAAATCATGCTTCTTCCGCAATCCCAAATCCGCGGCGCTATCTCCCACCTGCCAGTGCCCGCCGCTCTGCGTAAACAAAATGCTCGCCGCCGGCGTCACTTGCACCGCATCGCCGTCAATCACCACCGATTTCGCCGCCGCCATGTCGGTTAAAATTAATCGGGAGATATTGGTCGTCTTGATCGTATAGCTTGCCTTCCCCGCGTCCCGCTGGGCATCCACAAATGCCCGGTTGAACTGCTGCCGCATCCCGTCAATCGTCACCCAAAAATCGTGATTGTAGCGCAGCGTATATGTCACATATTTAATATGGTCCGGCGTAACCCGCCCGCGCTTCAGATTGGCAGCATTAAACCCATTAACCAGCTCCGCCGTCGCCCCGGTCGCGTGCGAATGCCCCTGTCCGGGATTGGCCAGGAACAGCGCGTCAATATCCTTCCCCTTGCCGACATAGGTGCTCTGTTGTTCGACGGTGTATCCTTCGCGTCCCAACTGCTGGCGCATGTTTGTCGACGACAAAAGCTGCGCATCATTCGCCCCCGCGTACGCCACCAGCGGCACATCCGCGATGTTCACCGCATGATCGATCATGATCCCATAGGTGGATTGCGCCGCCCGCTGCACCGGCGTCATCCCATCCATGTTCAATCGCGACCCGATCACGCCCGCGTCAATCTCCAGCCCGCAGAACAGGTCCGGGTTGTGCAATCCCGTCTGCCACGATCCCGCGCCGCCCAGTGAAAACCCCGACAACAAAATGCGATCACGATCTATATTGTAACGCTTGCAAACGGAGGCAATCGCCTCCATCACATCCGTCTCACCCGCCCAGCGATACGAATTATTCGCACGCCCGAAAACATTCACGCGAATATATTGCCCGCCTCCGCCCCCTCCGCCTCCCGCCCGGTCGTTCCCGCCCGCATGGCCCATCCCCAGATCAGGATCGTATTGGCTGCGCCCATGCAGATAAACATACAGCGCCATCGGCTTGGCCGGATCATACGACGCCGGAATGCTCAGGTCATACGGCTGCGCCGTCCCATCCACCACCGACCGATACGCCCGCTTCACCTGCCCCTTGTTTTTCGCCCATGCCGCCGTCCCATCCTTGATCTCCGCGGCTCGCCGCAGCCCGTCATTCAGCAGCGTCATGCACCGATTCACATACCCCTGGTCGATGAACCCGCCCGGCACGCGCACAATGTTATTTACAATCCAAGCGCACGCCTCCGCGTCCACCACCAGATCATCATCCGCCTTCGCCGCTTTCAGCCCATCAATCGCAGTATTCAATTCCGCCAGCCGCGCCTTGATCGGAGCAAGCTCCGCCTCCGTCGGCGTGTACGATTGCGTCGCCGCCCGCGGCGCCCCCTGCGCCCCGGTCTTCGGCGCCGGCGGCGCAATTTGCCCCCAACCCACCGACGCCGAACAAACAAATAGCAACGACGCCGCAGCTAGCGCTCTCGTTTTAATCATCGCGTTTCCCATTGGTTTCCCCCTCTCCCGGTACTCTGGGAGAGGGCCGGGGTGAGGGTCTTTATATTGCTGCACCCACCCGCTCCCTCTTTCCCCTCCCCTGGTACGCCGGGGGAGGGTTGGCAGCCTGTGGCAAAAGTCCCGCGCGGCCAGGCGAAGTGGATTTTGGCCGCGAGCCAGACGCGACGACGAAGCGTATTGCAGCCAAATACGCTGAGGAG
>Ga0208589_1001342_pt1 | contig 10329 bp, 8 predicted proteins | sample NGESurshal092012_2_FD_184486 | JGI IMG/M metagenome (GOLD analysis project Ga0208589, IMG submission 184486) | Arctic peat soil microbial communities from Barrow, Alaska - NGEE Surface sample F53-2 shallow-092012 (SPAdes) | ecosystem: Environmental > Terrestrial > Soil > Wetlands > Peat ... | reverse complement strand
GCCACCCAGTTCGCCCCCCTCCTGATCGCCCAATGCCTTGCGAATCGCCTTGAGCTGCTCCTGCAAGTAGTACCGCCGCTGGCTCTTGTCGATGCTTTCCTTGACCTGATCGTTGATCCGGCCTTGCAACTCCATCACGTCCAGTTGAGCCGCCAGCAACCCCGCGAGATCGCGCAGGCGCTTTTCAACGTCCAATTCCTCGAGCAGCCGCTGCTTCTCCGCCACCTGCCCATTGGGAAGATTCGCCCCCAGAAAATCGCCCAGCGCCGCCGGGCTATTAATACTGGCCAATACCTGCCCCGCCTCTTCGGGCGCGCCAGGCGTCAGTTCGATCATGCGGTCGGCCTGCTGGCGCACGCTTGCAACCAGCGCGTCCAGACCCGTTCCCTCCGGAATCGTCTCCTGCAAGACCTCGATCCGGCCCATCGTCACCCCATCCTTCTGAACGATCTCCAGCAGCCGGAACCGAACCAAGCCATGAACCACGATCGACTGCACATTGTCCCGCAGCTTCAACAGCTTGAGGATCATGCAGATCACCCCGACCGGATACAGATCGGCCATGCCGGGGTTTTTCGACTCGCCACTTTTCTGCGCGACTACGGCGATCAGTTTTTCCCCCAGCATGACTTCGTCGAGGAGATTCTTCGTCACCTCCAGCGGCATGACCGTGCCGGGGAACACAACCATGTTCTTCACCGGCAACACCGCCACCATCGCCGGCACAACCAGAGTCTGGCCGCTTCCAGCCGCTTTGAGCGTGGTCGACTTTTCGTCTCGAGTTACAATCTGAAAATCAGCCATAATTCAAACCGGATCAATTTTCTTCGGCAGTTCGATCCAAAGCATTCCGTCCACATACTTGGCGACGATATTCTCTTTCTGCACATCCTTCGGCAGTTCCACCTCCCGTGCAAACGGGCCGTGATCAATTTCCATCAGATGCAGCCGCGTCCGCGGGCGGCTCTCGCTCGGATTGGTCTGATCATTCGACGGCACCGCACGGCTTCCCTTGATCGTCACCCGCTGGTCCACAACCTCAACGTCGATTTTCTCCTTCTCCACTCCCGCCAGGTCCACGCAAACCAGATAGCTGGACTCCGTCTCATACAAATTGACGCTCGGCGTCCAGGTCTGGTGGGGGAAGAAGCTGTAGAAGACTTTGTGCATTCCCAACTCGTGAAATCCTAATCCGCGAATTTTCCGCCGGCGACGATTGAACTACTCCCCCCATCATCGCCTGAAAAAACGCTCAGCACAATTTCTCCCGGCGCCGCCACCACGTTCCCCGGCTGCGGCGACAGCGGATAAACCGTCTTTCCCGCTTCCGTCGGGCCGAACGAAATGGTCGTCTGCCCGGATGGGCTAACCAATGCCACTCCATACCGGTGGGCTCCCTCCGTCGCCAGATCATCGGAAAAAATCGCCCCCTTCTGATTCTCGCTGTTCCATGCCACTGTCGCGGTGATCGCGGGAACACGGTCGCTCACCGCCGTCAGGCGCACCAGCCGCGTGCCCGGGTCAGCCAGCAAATGCCCCAAATCGCTCTGGCGGGCGACAATCTCGTCGAGATCATGCCGGTACCGCTCGACATCCTGTTTCTCGCTGATGCGATGCGCCAACTCAATTCGCCCCCAACTCAGGCAAAACCCAATCGCCAGACACGCCACCACCAGCGCAAATCCCCAATCGTGCCCGCGACGCGGCGCGTAAAAATCGGATCGACCTGGTTCCCGTGGTGGTGGTTGGCTCATGTTTGCATTGACTTTACGCCCGCCGAGCCAGACAATCCAGAGTCTTCCGCGTCATCGGCGCGGCGAAGAGTTGGACTCGGTGTGCAGGAGACGTTGATGAAGCCCGCCTTGATTCGTCGCTCGGTTCCCCAATCGGTTATTCGTGGCCTGTTTTCCAAGGCGGCATTGAGTCTTGCCGTCGCCGCCGTTGGACTCATCGCCTGCGAAGGCTCCCAGCAATCCGCCGACCGCGCCGCACAGGAAAAAATGGCGCAAGCCGACAAGTTCTCGCAGGAACACAACCTCGACGCCGCCGTCAGCGCCAGCGATCAGGCCGCCCAGGTCGGCGGCATCTCCACCTTCGCCGCCGGCAGCGCTGCCATGCTCCAGGGTCAGACACGCCTGGCGCGCGGAAACGATTATCTCAATCAAGCCGGCGAGATTGACCTGAATATCTCCCGCCTCCTCGGCCAGTTGCGCCTCGCCAACGCGCACCTCAAGTCAGCCCAATCGCAGGTGCAACTGGATGAGGGCTACAACCCCGCCCAGGTACAGGAAGGTTTGAAGGCCAAAATCATTCAGACGCAAACCGACCTCGACGCCCTGAAACAGAAGGCCGCCGATCTGCAAGGCCTCATCGCTAAAAATGCCGCCGATGCCCAGGCCGCCGCCGCCAAGGTCAACTCCCTGCGCGAACAGGCCGACCAACTGCAACAGAAATCTCTTGGCGAAACCGGCCAGCCCTCGGTGGATGATGTCACCTCCGCAGCCGATCTTCGCCGCCAGAGCACTGAATCCTCCATTGCCGGGGACAAGCTGGCTTCCGATCGCATAAACTTCACCGCCGATCTTCGGACCATGAACGCCCAAATCGCCGGCATGCAGACAAGTCTCACCGAAAGTCAGAAGCAGATCGGCGATCTCGATCTGGCGTGGACGAGCGTTCAGCAGGATGTGCAGGCGCAGAATGCCGTGATCGCCGGTATTGCCGGCCAGGGCGCATCAGCCCCCGCCGCTTCGGGCGACCAAACAGAAAACATCGCCGTGCCAACCCCTCCCAAACTTCAGACCACCATCGCCGACCTCTGCACTTCGATTCAATCGCAGGTAGGCCGATCCCACGACCTTCGCAAGAAGGCTTCCGATGAACTCGTCGACGCCACACGCTACTTCGACTCCGCCGCGACGATTGGCGACACCGTTCGCCGCGACCTCACCGATGCCATTCAAGCCGATCGCACACCCCCCGGCGAAAAGCTCGCACTCCAGCAACTTGAAGAGACATTTAATTCATCGTCGGCCAGACTTTCAGCCGCCGATGCCGAGCGGGCCGTCGCCATGAACGACGCCGCCGAAGCCATCCTCGGGATTCAACTCCGTGCGGCTCTGGCCGTCACGCAGGCGGCGCTCGGCTCACTGACCCCGCCGTCAGTCGGAACCTGCCTCACCGCCGCCAACACGCCCAGCGTGGATGAACTTTCCGGCAGCGCCGAGGAGCAATTCAAACTCGCCCTCGACCATTTCGACAGCCAGACCAGCCAGACGTTCAACATCCCCGGCGGCGGCTCCGAATCTCGCAAAACCGCCGCGATGGCCGGAAAAATGGTCACGGCTTTTGGCGCCCGCCAACTCTCGCTGGCTCTATCCAACAAACCCATCGCCGGCCAAACCCCCCAGGATTTGCAGGCCACGATCAACGACCTGGCCAAGCAAATCACCGACGCCGACCCCAGCGCCATGCCGGCCGTTCCCTACACCCTCGCCCCACCGACGACAGCGCCCGCGGCGGCGCAGTGACAGGGTGACAGGGTGACAGGGTGACAGAGTGACAGAGTGACAGGGTGATTATAAATTGAACTTGTCTTGCCTTAGCTGAATACTAAATCTTCAAATTACTTTGTCACCCCTTCACCCCTTCACCCCTTTACCCCTTCACCCTGTCACCGTGTCAACCTTCTTCAACTTCTATGCGCCAAAACTCCCCAAGCCACCGCCCCAAACACAATACAATAATACCCAAACGGACTCAGCCGATGGTGCTTGAAGTACCGCATCAGGAACGCCACTGAAACATACGCGGTCACCCCCGCCACCACCGCCGCAATCCCGGCCATTGCCAGATGTTCCTTGTCCTTGAGCAGATGCGGCACCTTCAACGCTGCCGCCAGCCCGATCACCGGCGTGGCCAGCATGAACGAGAATCTCGACGCCTCCTCGTAGCTCAGCCCCGCCAGCAATCCCGCGACGATGGTGACTCCGCTGCGCGATACGCCCGGCGCCAGAGCCAGGGTCTGTGCCGCCCCGACCGCGCCACCTTGCAGCAAACTCAAATCAACGGCTCGCTTCTGCTGCTGCACCGCCATTTGCTCGGGATCGGATGTATCCCTCCCTGCCTGGCGTGACGCCCGCCGCTTCAAATAATCCCCACCGATCATCAGAAATCCGTTGGCGATGAGAATCGCCGCCGCAATCCAATAGTATTTCGGCTCGTCAAACAGCGCCCGAATGCGTTTTTCCAGCACGAACCCCACGCCCCCTACCACAATGGTCCCGGCCGCGAGAAGCCAGGCGAATTTGCTGTCGTCGTCATAAATCAACTTCCCCCGGCCGGCACAGCCCAATACCGCAACCACCACCCGCCGCCAATCCTTCCAGAAATAGATCAACAACGCGATCGCCGTCGCCAGATGAAGAGCGACGACAAACGCGAGATAATCCGTCCCCTGCGCATTGATATCCCAGCCGAGCATGGCCGGGATCAAAATCGTCTGCGCCAGACTGCTGACTGGAAATAGTTCGCCCACGCCCTGAATCACCGCAAGAATAATCGCCTGCCACAAAAGCATGTTTCCTCATCGGACCGATATAAATTGAATGTTTAGTGAGGCGGGGACAATACGGCAGGTTGTATGAGGGTTCAAGGGAGTGAAGGTTCAAGGGTTCAAAACATTGAAAGAAAACCCCTCCCACCCTTGAACTCTTAAACCCTTGAACCCTTAAACTCTCGCCGTATTCGGCGTCTCCATTGGACCGCCGGGCCGGCACGACGTATTATTGGCACGGGCGTTGCGTTTCCTACATCTCCGGGAGGTCCGGTGTTTCTTCAGGTCTTGCGGGCAATCTTCGTGCTGCTTATGGCGGCGCTCGGTTGGGCGTACATCCAGGACGACCGGCGCTTCTCCATGGACTACACCTGGTATGCCATCGCCATTCCCCTGGTTTTCGCCGTCGCACTGGTTTGTATCGATATCCTCTCACCGCGCCGCAAACTGGCCATATTCTCCGGCGCCTTTTTCGGCCTCGTTGTCGGAATTCTCCTCGCCTACGGCCTTTCTTTTGCCGTGCATCTGATGTTTCAGGAGTGGCAGGCCGGTCCCTCCGACACCGACAGCACTCTGGAACACTATGTCAACCTCACCATCGGCATGGCCACCTGCTATCTCGCCATCAGCTTTATCATCCAGACCAAGGACGATTTCCGCTTCATCATTCCCTACGTCGAATTCTCCAAGGAACGCCGCGGCAGCCGCCCCGTCCTGCTCGATACCAGCGCCCTGATCGACGGCCGCATCGCCGACATCGCCAAGACCGGCGTGCTCGATTATCAGCTCATCGTCCCAAGGTTCGTTCTTCAGGAATTGCAGGCCGTCGCCGACAGCTCCGACAACCAAAAGCGCAATCGTGGCCGCCATGGCCTCGATAGTCTTGCCAGTCTCCAGGAGACCAAGGGCGTGGACGTCTCCATTTACGACGCCTCCCACCGGCAGGCCGCTGCCGAAACCGACGTTGACCAGAAACTCGTCGCGCTCGCTTCCGAACTCGGGGCACGCATCCTCACCACCGATTTCAATCTCAACAAGGTCGCTCAACTCCGCGGCGTGAGTGTCATCAATCTCAATGATCTCGCCAACGCGCTCAAGCCCGCGGTATTGCCCGGCGAGCGGATGACCGTCCATCTCCTCAAGGGCGGCGAGCAGCCCGGTCAGGGCGTCGGATATCTCGACGACGGAACCATGGTTGTCGTCGAGCAAGGCCGCAATCATCTCGACGAACAGGTCGAATTTGTTGTCAACAACATCCGCCAGACCAGCGCGGGAAAAATGATCTTCGGAAGAATGGTCACCGACGGCCCCGCCCCGCGCAAGATCAATCGCCCGCCCATGGAATCGCCCGCGAGATCGTAGATGACTCTAAAATTGTTTCATCCACAGAGGTCACAGAGAAGAGTTTTTTGCCACAGATGAACACAGATTCACACAGATCATTCAAGATCAAGATTTGAAATTTGAAATTTTCAATTCTTCATCTGTGTGAATCTGTGTTCATCTGTGGCTAATTTGCATTTGAATTTCTCTGTGCCCTCTGTGGCTCGCCCGAATTGTTTCATTAAAGGCGCAAACAAACCATGCCCGAATTCGCCGTCATCATTCCCGCCGCCGGCCAATCCCGCCGATTCGGCGGCGATCGCGGTAAGCTCATCGTCTCGCTCGAAAACAAACCTGTCATGCGCCACAGCCTCGCCGCTTTCGCGCGCCGCCGCGATGTGCGCCATATCATCGTCGCGGTTCCGCCCGGCAATACTGAATTGCGGAAGATGATCCCGCATTCCTCCACCCTCACCCTCTGCGACGGCGGCGACAATCGCGCCGAAAGTGTGCTCAACGCCCTGCGCCGCGTGCCCGCCGACATCGAATGGGTTGCCGTCCATGACGCCGCCCGCCCGCTGATTTCAGATATTTTAATCGACCGCACCCTCGCCGCCGCCGTTGAACACGGCGCGGCTGTCCCCGCCCTTCCCGTCGCTCAAACCATCAAACGCGCCGAGGGGAATCTCCCGGCCAGGGCGATTGAAACCGTTCCTCGACAGGGCCTCTTTCTCATGCAAACTCCCCAGATCATGCGCCGCTCCGATCTGCTTGACGCCTACGCCGCCTGCAAAGTTCCTCTGGAACAAATCACCGACGACGCCCAGCTACTCGAACTGGCCGGCAAAAATGTCTGGCTCGTCGAGGGCGAACCGTCCAATCTGAAAATCACCACGCCCTTCGATCTGCTCATGGCCCAAACGCTTTGGGCGCGGCGGCGTGAATGACCTTCAACATAAGCTCGCTCGCCGTCTCCGGCTCATAGCCGCGAATGCCGTCGATCTCCTCCCCGACCAATCCCGCCGACAGATCATCCGGACTGTAAAAGACCGCCGCGCGCCCGCCGATGTTGTACGACCGCACCCGCGCCGATTTGTTCGCGCCAACCACAATCTTGTCGAACGTGCGATACTGAACCGTCAGCCCCGGCTCATCCCAAGCCGGCGTTTTCGGCGGCTGATCAGGAAACAATTTCTTCAGCATCGACTCCGCCGAGTCAGCAAAACCTCCGTCTCCGCCCGCCGGGTCGATCACCAGCGTCCCGCCGCCGTGCAGGTAATTGGTGATCGCCGCCACGCCAGCGTCAGTAAGTTGAAACGATCCCGTCCCCGTCAGACTGGCCAGGGCATTTGAGCTGTCGATAAAGCCGTCGTTCAAATCAACCGCTTGAACATCCAGATCAACTCTCGATTCGTTGTGCAGCACCGCCGCCATTCGCCGCCATCCCGCCGGCTCCGGGTCCCAGTTGCCATTAAATTTAAGCCGCGCCATCTTGATTTTCCCCTTCGCCGGCAGCTTCACATCAATAGGTGGAAATGCCCGCACTCCCCGCACCGAAAGCCCGGCAAGTTTATCCGTCGCATAAACCAAAATGTTCTCCATCACTTGAAACGCCTCCGGCCGCTGCAAAACCTGCTGGCTCTGCCACATTTTCGCGCCGTCATCCGTCGGCAGCAGCAACATCAATTCCCGCACCCCGTTGCTCATGCCGCGCAGCGTAATCGTCTGGCGTCCCGCGCGCGGCTTGAATATTTCCCCCGCCTGGATGAGATTCCCCGCACTGAGAACGCGAAACCGGTAATTGGGAAACATGCGCGTCCCCAGCGCTTCAAAAGAGGCGGTGAACGCCTTCCCCCCGCAATCGGCGTTGCCGACCAGTATGCCCCCTTCTTCAATGTATTGCTTGAGTCGTGCGATTTCGGCGTCATCAAATGCAATCGGCCCATTGCCCGCGATGTAAAGCATCGCCGCGTCGTGAAGTTCATCCACGCTGCGATCAAGCCCGAAGCTCTGCCAATTCAGATATTTCTCCGTCTCGTAGCCGAGCCAGCGCGTCACATTGGCCGCATCGCGCGGGCGCTGATTCCATGCCGTGGAATCGCCGTATTGCAGCTTGCCAATCGCCACCGGTGCCTGCCCGCGGCTGAGAAACACCATCGCAAAACAAGTGTTCGGAATATTCTGTGGATTATGCGGAAACCCCTGCCGCTGGCCCGCAGGAATCGGCGGATCATCAGGCCCCCAATCGCCGCCGGGGCCTTGCGTCAAAAGCAGGTAGGACGCGCCGCGCGCATACCAGTCAATCAGCCCAAAATAGCGCCGTCCGCTGGCGGCGCCAATCCGTTCCATCCCATACAGCGTGTAGCAATCCGGAATTTCACTCACCAGCAGATCCGCGAGGTTGTCCGAGAGGTACCCCATTCCTGCTTCAGCGGCTGTATCCGTGAATGTGTCGCGGCATTCCAGCCCCGCCTGCCGCTGCAAATAATCCTGCGTGATAAACAGCGTCGCCACTCCCGCCGCCGTCATGCTCATCCGCGCCTCCTCATTCAATCCAAATCGCCGCATCGATACGCTGTACGGCCATCCCCCGTTCTGATACTGCGCGCCGCGCCACGCCTGATCGACCGTCTGCCAATACTCCTGTGGAACCGCGACTCCGCCCGGATAGCAAGCCTGGTCCGCCGCCCACACTCCCAGAACCGCCATCTGGCCATTGCTCAAATCCGACCAATTGGGAATCTGGTACGCCCCTGAAACAGAAACGTAATTGTAAAATCCGCGACCCGGCCCCTCCGTGATCAGCCCATGTTCCAGCGCGCTGGCGTCCGCCCGGGCATGGCGGCGCACATCGTCATCCTGCGGCAGGACCATCCAGACCTGGCAGCGCATCGCCAGCGCATACGTCCCAAAAAATCGCGAGCTTTTTAGAAATGCAATCGCCCGCGTCAGCTTCGGCTCATTGGGGCTTTCGCCGGATGCAATCAGCGCATAGGTCGCCAGCGCCGTCAGCCCGCCCCATTGGACTTCGTCACTCCTGCCGCGCGCCGACCCATCCCCAAGGTGCAGCGGCGCCGGAACGGATTCCCAATTGCCTGACGAATTCTGAATGCTGTAAAGGTATGCCTTGGCCCGTTGCAACGCCTCATCAACCTGGAACTTAGACGCCGCCCTGGCAGGACCGGCAATCCCCATGCAGATGAGCACGGCCGGCAGCAGCCAACGCAGGAAGGTGTCGCCATATTTTGTGGCAAGCTGCCCCTCTAATCCCCCTCTCCCTGTACTCAGGGGGAGGGTTGGGGTGCGGGTTCTTCCGCCTTGCCGCATAGTATGGCCATACCCATGCAGCATGGGCCGGTTTGGTACGGCTATTTTCAAATGCGAAATTGATGCCACCTTTGACGACGCCATGCGTTTCCCGCCGCAGCCTTCATACTCCCGCTGGATTCAAAACCCGATCCGTCCGATATAACCTAAGTTGAAGACGAAAACACCAAAAATTCTGCGCTACTGCCTGGCCGCCGCTCTGCTCGCCGGCTGCTCAAGCTCGTCGTCATCCAGTTCCGCCCCATCCGCCGTCCCCATGACCGTACCCGGCGTGGGCTCTGACGCGGCCGCGGAGACCACCTACGCCGGCGTATTGGTTCACAATAACATCGGCGCCGGCCCCACCATGGGCTGGCGTATCCACAACCAGAATGTTCCAGGTTCAGTCCCCGTCGATGTCAGCAAGGTCAACGCCGCCGCCAACAACCTCAATGGCCAGATGGTCATCATCAAAGCCCATTCGGTCCGGGAACCCGGCGGACGCACGGTCCTGCAAGCCGACAGCCTGGTCGCCGATACGGGCAATTAATCCACCGATCCTTGCCGTTGGGAAGCCCGAAGATTGGGTTGCCATCGGTATTGGCACCGAGGCCCGGAGGCGCGCGGGTGGGCGTAGGAACACTTAGCAATATATTGAAACTATGTGCGTCCCCGTTTCATTCCCTTACTGTTAACGGCGTGACGAGTGTCTTTGAAATAAGTGGTTACTTCAAGATCACCGGAGGCTCTAAATATGTAACTGCAACTGTCGCCATGGATGAAGGGAAGCCGAATGGCCAGCCTTACAATCTCAGCGATCCCAAAGACGCACCGAAGATCCTTCTAATGATACAGAATTGCCTTGCCGCAACATTGGCGCGAGTGCAGAATGATCCGAACAGCGTTCGTGATCAACTCATCAGTGCGTTCAATCAAGCTGGAACAAAATCGCCATGATTGGGACTTGGGTTTGCAGGGGCGTATGAGTGGGTGCGGATAGAGAATATGGCAGATATGACAAATCTGCGAATTATGCACGCGATACTAGAGGCAAGATAACAAATGATCAAACGCCTAAAACGGCTTCGCCTATTTCTCCTCATCGCGACGAGTCTGATATCGATCGTTGGCGTTGCCATTGCGTT
>Ga0208589_1001341_pt1 | contig 10339 bp, 9 predicted proteins | sample NGESurshal092012_2_FD_184486 | JGI IMG/M metagenome (GOLD analysis project Ga0208589, IMG submission 184486) | Arctic peat soil microbial communities from Barrow, Alaska - NGEE Surface sample F53-2 shallow-092012 (SPAdes) | ecosystem: Environmental > Terrestrial > Soil > Wetlands > Peat ... | reverse complement strand
GCGCGCCGCCGCTGGCGCTGGCGATGGGGTTGGTGTGGGCGGTCTCGATCGTGCAGCTCTGCGGGGTCAAGCACTCCAGCACGTTTCAGTTGATCGCAACCATCCTCAAGGTCGTGCTGATCGTCGCGTTCCTGATCGCGGGTTTTGTCATCGGCACGGCGCAGCCGGTTTCATTTGCGCCGTCGGAAGCCGATTTCGTCCATGTCACCAGCGCGCCGTTCGCGATCGGGCTGGTGTTCGTGATGTATTCGTTTTCGGGGTGGAATGCGGCAACCTACATTATCGGTGAGATGCGGCTGCCGCAGCAGAACCTGCCGCGGGCGCTGCTGGCGGGAACGCTGATCGTGCTGGTGCTCTATGTCGCGCTCAACGCGGTGTTCCTGCGCACCACGCCGATCGACAAATTGGCGGGGCAAATCGATGTCGCCCGCGTCGCCGGCACGTACATGTTCGGCGATATCGGCGGCCGCATCGTCAGCGCGATGATCTGCATCGGCCTGATCTCCTCGATCAGCGCGATGATGTGGATCGGCCCGCGCGTGATGATGACGATGGGGGAGGACATTCCGGCGCTGCGGGTTTTCGCCCGCAAATCGGTCAACGGCGCGCCGGCCTACGCCATCCTGTTCCAGCTTGCGGTCGCCGGCCTGTTGCTGTTCACCCGCAGTTTCGAGGCGGTGCTCGATTTCATCCAGTTCGGCCTGTTGTTCTGCTCCTTCTCCACCGTGCTCGGCGTCGTCAAGCTGCGGATCACGCAACCCGATCTGCCGCGGCCCTATCGTGCCTGGGGATACCCGATCACGCCGGCGGTTTTCCTGCTCGTGACCGGCTTCATGATGTACTATCTTTTGGTCGAACGACCATTGCAGTCGTCGCTTGGTGTCCTGATCATGATTTCGGGCCTTTTGATTTATGCCGTTTTCCGCGAGCGGCCGTGCCGACCCGTGGCGGCCGCTTCGTCAGACCGCGAATAGCAATGCTTCCCGCAAAAATGTTGCAGTTAAAAAATATCGCCGCTGTCGTCATCAGCTTGTTGCTTGCGGCGGCAGCGCTTACGCTGCTCGCGGCGGCCGCGCCTGCGCGCGCCGCCGATCCCGTCACGGCCGACGACAGCGCGCGCTTCCTCGCAGGGCTGCCGCCATCGGCGCAATCGCCGCTGACCCCGTTGACAAAAGACCCGGCGTGGCAGCGTCACGCGCGTTTCTTCGATACCGCGTTCGGCCAACTCGAGCAGCGCCAGCTTTCGAAGATCAGGGCCTGGTCGTCCGCCAATCTGTCGGCGCCGCGCCCGACCATGTTCTACATGTTCAGCGGTCCGGACTTCCTTTATGCCGATGCGTTCTATTCGGGTGCCACGACCTACGTGCTGAGCGCGCTCGAGCCGGTCGGCTCGGTGCCGGACTTGACGCGGCTGCCATATCTCGGCTCGACGCTCGGCGATATCGAGCATTCGATGAGCTCGATCCTGAGCTTCAGCTTCTTCATCACCAAGCACATGAAGACCGATCTGCGCGCGGGAGAGGCCAGCGGCACATTGCCGATCCTCTACGTGTTCCTGGCGCGCTCGGGCAAGACCATCCGCGACGTCAGCCTGATCACGCTGGACGAAACCGGCGCGGTGCATTCGGGGAACGAAAGCGCCGGCAAGAATCCGACGCGCGGCGTCCGGATCAAATTCGCCGGCAGCGATGGCGTGGAAAAGACGCTGTATTTCTTCAGCACCGACCTTTCCAACAGCAGCGTGCGCGCCAGCGGCTTCCTGAAATTCTGCCAGACGCTGGCGCCCGGCAACAGCCTGCTGAAGAGCGCGTCGTACCTGCTGTATGCCGGCAATTTTACGGTGGTGCGCGATTTCCTGCTCAACAACAGCACCACCATCGTGCAGGACGATTCCGGCATTCCGCTTGCTAACTATGACGCGCGGAAGTGGAAATTCTTCCCGTTCGGCCGCTACGCCGGACCGATCTCCGAATTTCCCGGTCGTTACCGGTCGAATTATGCCGAACTGTTCGAGCACAGCCAGCCGATGGATTTCGGCATCGGCTATCGCTGGCGCTCGCACGAATCGAACCTGCTGCTGTCGGTCAGGCTGCCTTCCGACGGCCCGGGCGCGCTCGAGACCAATTCGTCCTCCGAGCCTGATCAGCCGAGACCACCACGCCCGAAGCAACCGCGTCCGCCGCAGCAGGTGCAGCAGCCCGGCGGGTTCTGGATCTGGCGCTAGTTGTTGTTTGAAGCGTTTCTACCAGCGCACGCTCTGGCTCGGCACGATGAAATCAGAAGTGCTCGGCGCGTCGGTGTTGCCGCTGTAAAACCGGAAGGCGGCGACGATCACGATCAACAAGGCGACGATCGCGACCAGATCGATCTGGCGGGGATCGTGGTTGCCGTGATGACGATGTTGATGGCTGATTTTCCAGCGCATTGTGAGTTGCCCTCCCGACGGAGTAACACACCAATGCGTGCGACGAGTCCCGGTTCCCCGCTTGGCTGCAATGCGAATTTGACCTGAAAGCGGTGCAGCGATGGCGCTGCACGCGTCAGAGCGCGTTAACACCGCGCCAGCGCCCATACCGCCAGGGCAGATACCATCGCGCACCGACAGGCTTTGCCAGCGGCACATTGTCGATGCCGGACGTTCCCCAGGGTTGGCAGCGCAGCAGCCGCGCCAGCGTCATCCATCCGCCGCCCCACAAGCCGAAGCGCTCGATCGCCTCGTCGCCATAGACCGAACAGGTAGGCAGGTGCCGGCAATTGTAGCCGACCAGCGGTGACAGTGTGTGCCGGTAAATCCAGATCAGGCCGCGGCCGGCATTGCGCGGCAAACGCTGCACTGAGCTGGCGCAGTTCGGACAAGCGGAACCGGAAGATGAATGCTTCATATGCTAACTGCCGCAATCACGCGCAAACCGATGCGCAGTTCCCGAGCATGGAACCGTCCAAGCTGACATTTGCGCCACATTCTCGGAAATATCGCATGTTTTAGGTGGCAGCGCAGCAAAGGTTCTATGGACGATGCCGATTCGCACAGTTACCGTTTTGATAACGCCCTCATGACAGAATCATGTGGCGTTGAACTGGGGCCATTGCCACTGCCTGTACCACGCCATCTGGCGTGCTTGATCTAGCGTACCGGGGCTTGCGGGGAAGGAACCAAATTGAGGCTCGTGAAGTCGGTTGATCTTCGCGGCTTGGTGCTAACAGGCGCCGCCGCCCTTTGCATGGCATTGCCCGGCTTGATGATGCTCGGCGGCTCGGTGCGCGCGGAGACGATGCTCGAAGAGCGCAAGCTGCCGATGAAGTTCAACTGGGTCGCCTGCGAACCCGATTGCGGCGGCTGGGTCAGCGCCGTCGGCATCGTCACCACCGACAGCCCCGCCGATTTCGAAAAATTCGCGCACGGCCGCGATCTCAACGGCGCGACCGTGGTACTGGATTCCAGCGGCGGTTCGGTCAACGATGCCATCGCGCTCGGCCGGCGCTGGCGCAGCCTCGGCCTGCTGACGACCGTCGGCATCAGTGTCGAGAACCATACCGCGCACGGCGATCAGGCCAGTGTGGTCCCCGATGCCTATTGCGAGTCGATGTGCGTGTTCCTGCTGCTGTCGGGCAAGACGCGCTATGTGCCCGACGGTGCGCATGTCCGGGTGCATCAGATCTGGATGGGCGATCGCGCCGACGACCCCAAGGCCGCGAGCTATAGCGCGCAGGATTTGACGATCGTCGAGCGCGACGTCGGCCGCCTCGCCAAATATACTTTCGATATGGGCGGAGCAGGCGATCTGCTGTCGCTGTCGCTCAGCGTGCCGCCGTGGGAAGATTTGCACGAAATGTCGCGGGAAGAATTGCGGCTGACCAACCTCGTCACGACCGATGCGGTCGCCGAAGTGTTGCCCGAAAAGCCGTTGAAGGACGGCAGCAGCGCGGCATCGCTGGCCGAACTGACGACGCCCAAGCCGGTGCAGGATCGCTTTGTCAGTAGTACGATGCAGGCCGATGCATCCCGGCCCGAAGCCGTGCCGGCGGAGAAGTCGACCAAGACGGCGGAGGCAACCGCCCCGACCGGCCTTATGGTCGCGGCGCCCGCCAAGTAACAGACATTTTCTGTCGGATTGCAAAGGTCGTCAGCGGCGCAGAGTCTGGCTTTACGCCTGGGCCGGCTGCTTGCTTTTAGCTTCAATCTGGCCGATCGCATCGACCACGGCATCGAAGGTCAGCATGGTCGAGGCATGGCGCGCCTTGTAGTCGCGCACCGGCTCGAGCAGCGCGATGTCGGCCCATTTGCCCTCGGGCGGCGCGCCGTTTTCCTTCAGCATCTTGCGCACGGTCTCGCGCAACTCGCGCAATTCGGCTGATGTCGAGCCCACGACATGGCTCGCCATGATCGAGGAGGAGGCCTGGCCGAGCGCGCAGGCCTTCACGTCATGGGCGAAGTCCGTGACCACAGGCCCGTCCATCCTGAGGTCGATCTTGACCGTCGAGCCGCACAGTTTGGAATGCGCGGTGGCGCTGGCATCGGGTGCGTCAAGCCGTCCCAGCCGGGGGATGTTGCCGGCCAGTTCGATGATGCGCTTGTTGTAGATGTCGTTCAGCATAAGATCAGGCGTCCCGGCGTCCGCTGCGATCGCCCTTGGCGAGGGCGGCCCCCGGTCCTATATATGGGTGGCAGTGGCAGAAAAACAGTCTGCCGCTGGCCCGGCGGTCCCAAACAGAGCCAAACCAGCCGCCGGAATGTTATTAACGTGGTACTCAGGCGTCCGGCGGCAAGCCGCCCCGTCTGCCGGTGACACTCCGGTCCTTTTGACCGGTCGAACGGAGTCGACATGGACGCCTTGATCAAATCTATCCGGCCCAACCAGCCCGCTGACGCCAAGTCTTCCGAGCAGAAGCTTTTAGACTCAAAGGCTTCGGACTCGAAGGCTGCGACCTCGAAGCTTCCGGACAGCCGTCCGGCTGAACTGGATCCATCGGAGTTTCTGGCCGCCGCGGTGCGCGCCGACCAGCCGCGGCCGTCGCGCCCGGAAGCCGAGCAGGCGGTGCAGACGCTGCTGCATTACATCGGTGAAAACCCCGGTCGCGAGGGCCTGCTCGATACGCCGCGCCGCGTGGTCGAGGCGTTCGACGAACTCTATCAGGGCTATCACCAATCCCCCGCGGAAGTGCTCGATCGCACCTTCGGCGAAACTGCCGGCTATGACGATTTCGTCCTGATCCGCGACATCGAGTTCACCTCGCAATGCGAGCACCACATGATGCCGTTCTACGGCAAGGCGCATATCGCCTATACGCCGGTGGAGCGCGTGGTGGGATTGTCGAAACTCGCGCGGCTGACCGACATCTTTGCGCGCCGCCTGCAGACCCAGGAGCATCTCACCGCCCAGATCGCAGCCGCGATCGACGAAATTCTCAAACCCCGCGGCGTTGCAGTGATGATCGAAGCGGAGCATACCTGCATGTCGGTGCGTGGCGTCGCCAAGCATGGCGCGATGACATTCACCAGCCGCTTTACCGGCATGTTCCGCGACAATCCGGCGGAGCAGGCGCGTTTCCTGTCCATGGTGCGAGGGCCGCAGCGTTAAGCCGACCGACCCTCGCTTGAACTGACGAGGGCTTTGCGTGGCCACATCTCTCCACAATCACGACGCCGAGGAAGGGCTGGATTTCCGGCCCAAATTCGATGCGTCCGGTCTCGTCACCTGCGTCGCCACCGATGCCGTGAGCGGCGAGGTGCTGATGGTCGCCCACATGAACGACGAGGCTTTGCGCAAGACCATCGCCAGCGGCGAGGCCTGGTATTTCAGCCGCTCGCGCAACGCGCTGTGGCGCAAGGGCGAGACCTCCGGCCACACCCAGCGTGTGATGGAGATACGGATGGACTGCGATCAGGACGCGGTCTGGATCCGGGTCGAACAGATCGGTGCGGCCTGCCATACCGGCCGGCGCTCCTGCTTCTACCGCAAGGTCGACGGCGGCGAGGGCGGCGCGAAGTTGACGTTCGTCGACGCCGACAAGGTGTTCGATCCGAAGGCCGTTTATCGGAAATAGCCCGTCATTCCGGGGCAGCCCGCAGGGCTGAGCCCGGAATCCATAACCCCCGTGCCAGTGTTCAGCACAAGCCACCGCCAGTGCTAAACATTGCCACAGGGGTTATGGATTCCGGGCTCGCGCTGACGCGCGCCCCGGAATGACGGCCGCATTAACCCGCTCTTAACCATAATCGGCCCACTGTGACGGCTGGCATGAGCGCCCTTTTGGGAGAAAGGGTTCACAGGGCCGGGAGGGCGTTTCGCGGGGAGCGGGGCACCAGAGATATGACGGTCGATAGTTCAAGCGCCACGGCGACGGCAGGTGTCGATTCCCTGCGCATGCGCATTGCCGGCGCGATCAAGCAGGCTGCTAACACCACCGGCACCAGCTTCCAGTATCTGCTGACGACCGCGAAGATGGAGTCCGACTTCAATCCGAAGGCGGCGGCGTCGACCTCGTCGGCCGCCGGATTGTTTCAATTCATCGGGCAGACCTGGCTCGGCACGGTGAAGGAAGCGGGCGCCCAGCTCGGCTATGGCCAATACGCCAGCGCCATCACCAAATCTCCTGGCGGCAATTATTCGGTCAGCGACCCCTCCGCGCGCAGCGCGGTGATGAAATTGCGCGACGATCCCGCCGCTTCGTCGGCGATGGCGGGCGTGCTGACCCGCTCCAACAGTTTCAAGCTCACGGGCATGATCGGCCGCCGTCCGAATGACAGCGAACTCTATATGGCGCATTTCATGGGCGTCAGCGGCGCAGCCAAGCTGATCACCGCGGCCGAGGACAATCCGCAGGCCTCCGGCGCGCGGATGTTTCCGAACGCGGCGGCGGCGAACCACTCGATCTTCTACGACAAGAGCGGTCACCCGCGCAGCGTCTCCGATGTCTATTCGGTGCTGAGCACGCGTTATGCGGCCGCGGCCAATTCGCCGGCGACGCAGGTTGCGATGGCGGCGGTCGGCGATACGCCGGCCGCACCGACGCAGGTTGCCAGCGCGGTTTCGGCCAATACGCCGATCGACAATGCCGCTTATCTCTCGAGTTTCCCGAACGCGACGCCAACGGCATCGGCGGGGGTTACGTTGGCTTCCGCGACAAGCACGAGCAATAGCACGACGCCGGCCGACACCAGCTTCCGTTCGCTGTTCCAGGCCGGTGAGCGCTCGCAACCAGTCTCGCCCGCGATTCATAAATTATGGGGCGAGCAGGGATCGTTGGTTGCGTCCGCGGCGCCGGCTGCAACAGCGCCGAGTAGTGTCAGCGCGCCGCAAGGGCTTGATCTATTCAGCGACCGCAGCGGTCAGTTCAGCAGCTAGCCTGCTTTGGCCGGCTTGCCGCCGCGCCAGCACCCTTAACAAAACGTCAACAATACCAGTCGTTTATGGTGAACGCTTTGTTAAGCGTCGTAGTTTATTTTGTATGACAGTGGCATCGCGTCGCGGTGTCTTTTCAAGTTGCGTAAGCCGGCAGGACCATGATCGTTCGGCAGTTCATCAGTTGGGTAAGGACCGCTCCGGCAGGCGAGCGGGCAGAGGCCACGCGATCCCTGGCGCGGGCCTGGCTCATTTCGGATTTGAGCGAAGAGGATCGCGCCGCTGCCGAAGGCGCGCTGTTGATGCTGCTCGACGATCCGTCGCCCCTGGTACGCCAGGCCATGGCCGAAGTTTTCGCGCGCAGCACGGAGGCGCCTGCCGCCATCGTGCAGGCGTTGTCGCTCGACCAGGCCTCGGTCGCGCTCGCCGTGCTCGAACATTCACCGTTATTGATCGACGCCGACCTCGTCGACCTGATTGCGACCGGCAACGGTGAAACGCAATGCGCCATCGCCCGCCGGGTCAACCTTCCGGCCTCGGTAGGTGCTGCGATTGCCGAAGTCGGCACCGCTTCGGCGGCGCTCGAGTTGATCGAGAATGCCTATGCCGAACTGGCTCCCTTCTCATGGGACCGCATTGTCGAGCGGCACGGCCATCTGGCCGCGATCCGGGAATCGATGCTGGTGCTGGAGGATTTGCCGGCGGCGACGCGCGTCGCATTGGTGGCAAAGCTCTCGGATACGCTGGCGCACTTCGTGGTCGCCCGCAACTGGCTCAGCGCCGACCGGGCAGGGCGGATCACGGGCGAAGCGCGCGAGCGTTCGACGGTGAACATCGCGGCGCGGTCCTATGGCGAGGACATGCGCGGGCTCGTAAAGCACCTTCGCGCCACCGGCCAGCTCAATGCCGGCCTGATCCTGCGCGCGCTGTTGTCCGGCAATTTCGAATTGTTCGATCATTCGCTGGCGGAATTGTCGGATCTCGCGCCGGCGCGGGTCTCGGCACTGCTGCACGACCGCGGCGGCGCCAGCCTTCAGGCGCTGCTGACGCGCGCGGGCTTGCCGGAATCGACCTTCGGCGCATTCCGCGTGGCGCTTGAAGCCAGCCATGAAACCGGATTCGTCGATACGCTGGGCGGCGCGGCGCGGTTGCGGCGCCGGATGGTCGAGCGCGTGCTGACGCATTGCGAGACCGACGGGCAGTCCGCCGAGCCGCTATTGATCCTGCTGCGGCGTTTTGCGACCGAGTCGGCGCGGGAAGAAGCCCGCTTGTTCTGCGACGAACTGGTCGCCGATGACACGCTCGCGCCGCACGATCTGATCGCGGCGTAGGCGCATTCACTTTTCATCCGCCTCGACGCATCCCTGCATGAGACGGTCGATCTCGGCGTGCGACAACACGCCGATCTCCGCGACGAATACGATCCGCGTCCGCGGCGTTCCCGCGCCTCGAGTTCCACCCGGCGCCAGCGTTGCCCGGCCGCCGGCGAACTGAAACACGATCGATTTGTCGGGCTGTTCCATCGTTTCGAACAGTCCCTTTGCCCGCGCCAGTTTTGGCGCGAGCCGTCCGATCGCCTGTTGAAAACGCGACAGCACGATCGGCCGTTCCGAGGTCCAGCTCAGCGTCTCGAAGCGGTCGGCCGCTGGTCGCGGCCGCCCCGGCGCGCGCGGGGCCGGTGCACGATCCACGTCTGACGGAAAAAGAAGCGCTGCGGGAACGTCGCCACGCGGCGCATCGACCAACACCGCCGTCGGACGTAACGTCCGGATGGCATCGCGCAGCGGCGCGCTGGAAGCCGCTTCCGCAAGGTCGGTCTTGCTCAGCGCCACCACATCGGCCGCCCGGATTTGCGACCGCAGCAGCGCATCGTCCAGCATGGAAACCGAAATGGTTGCATCCACCACGCATAGCACCGTTTCCAGCGGCGCCTCGCGCCAGATCACGGGATCCATCAGGTTGCGCACGATTTCGGCTGGATCGGCGACGCCGCTGGTTTCGATCACGATCAGCTCCGGCCGCGGGTCGCGCCGCAGCAGGCTGGCGAGCGTACGCAGCAAATCGCTTCCGAGCGAGCAGCAGATGCAGCCGTTGCTCAGGCTGACTACGCCGTCCGTGGCGCCGGTGATCAGATCCGCATCGATGTTGATCGCACCGAAATCGTTGATGACGGCGGCAATCCGTCTTCCCTCGGCATGCGCCAGCAGATGATTGACCACCGTGGTCTTGCCCGCGCCGAGAAATCCGGCAACGAGCACCACCGGGACGGACATTCTAGCCCACGGCCGCGGGCCGGCGCACCGGGCGGCCGGGCCTTGCCGCGACGTCCATGATCCCGTCCGCGATCAGCGGCTGGCCGCCGACGAACAGGTGACGCACGCCCTCGGACGGGCGGTTCATCGCGGTGAACTCCGCGCGGTCGGTGAGGGTGTTGTAATCGAATACCACGATGTCGGCGTCCGCACCTTGTTGCAGTCTTCCCTTGGCGCGCATCGCCGGTGTACTGGGGCCAAGAATCTCCGCCGGGATCAGCGTGCATTTGCGGAGGCCTTCCAGCAGCGAAATTTTGCGGCGCTCACGCACCCATTCGCGGATGAAGCGCGTGAAGCACCCCGCCGAACGCGGATGCGAGGTCGCGTCATCGGGCAGGGGCCAGGCGTCGCCTTTGTAGGTCTTGCCGTCCGATAGCGTCCACGGCATGGCGTCGGAAGCGATCGCGCCGCCGGGATACAGCACCGCCATATCCAGCAGGTCGCGATGGTGCGAATTGTTCTCGATATCCAGCACGTGCCACAGCACCAGCGTGGAGGGTTCGACCGCTTGCGCCGCGAGCAGCTCCTCGCGGTCGTGGAAACGCCGTCCGTCGGTCACCCGTTGCACCGTATCGTAGCCGGTGCCGTTGCGCGCTTCGAAATCGGGGTCGCTGAAGAACGTCGCCGCGAGCACGGTCGATCCGGTGCCGTAGGGATAGGCTTCGAGCGTGATCGGAAGTCCCT
>Ga0208589_1001340_pt1 | contig 10341 bp, 9 predicted proteins | sample NGESurshal092012_2_FD_184486 | JGI IMG/M metagenome (GOLD analysis project Ga0208589, IMG submission 184486) | Arctic peat soil microbial communities from Barrow, Alaska - NGEE Surface sample F53-2 shallow-092012 (SPAdes) | ecosystem: Environmental > Terrestrial > Soil > Wetlands > Peat ... | reverse complement strand
GTCGAAGTCAGCAACGAGGACTGGAACCAGCCGCGATGCTGGTCCGAGCCTTCCAGATACATCACCTTGTAATGCTTGGCGACACCCTGCTGCAGCTCCGGGCGCTGGTCGATCACCGCGTAGTGCGTGACACCCGAATCGAACCAGACGTCCAGCACGTCGGTGACTTTCTCGTAGTCGTTCGCCTGATCGCCGAGCAACTCGGCCGCATCCAGCGAGAACCACGCATCGACGCCGCCCTGCTCCACCTTCTGCGCGACCTGCTCCAGCAGTGCCACGGAATCCGGGTGCGGTTCCTGCGTGGCCTTGTGCACGAACAATGCAATCGGCACGCCCCAGGTGCGCTGGCGCGAGATGCACCAGTCGGGGCGTCCGGCGACCATGCCGGCGATGCGTTCCTCGCCCCAACCCGGCACCCAGCGCACGCTCTTGATCGAGGTGAGCGCGGTCTCGCGCAGCTTCGCCTGCTCCATGGAGATGAACCACTGCGGCGTGGTGCGGTAGATCACCGGCGTCTTATGCCGCCAGCAATGCGGATAACTGTGCTCGATCTTCGCGAACGCGAGCAGCACGCCGCGCCGGCGCAGCAGCTCGACGATCGCATCGTTGGCCTTCCAGATGTGCATGCCGGCCAGTGCCACACCGTCGGCTGCCGGCGTGTCGGCACGAAAGGTGCCGCGCGACTCGATGTAGTTCAGCGTGTCGATGCCGTACTGGCGTCCCACCACGAAATCCTCGACGCCGTGGTCAGGCGAGGTATGTACCGCGCCGGTGCCGTCTTCGGCCGAGACATGCTCGCCGAGGATTACTGGCACGACGCGCGGGTAGAACGGATGCTGCAGCCTGGTACCTTCCAGCGTCTGGCCAAGCGCGTGGCCAAGCACCTGGCTCCCCTCTCCCATCGGGAGAGGGGTTGGGGGTGAGGGTTCGGCGAAACCTGAGCGGCTCGCTTCGCCCGTACCCTCATCCGCCCTTTGGGCACCTTCTCCCGAAGGGAGAAGGGAAAAGCCATAGCGCTGCGCTACCTTGTCGACCAACGCGCTGGCAATCACCAGTAGCACGCGCTTGCCTTCGCGCGAAGGCCCTTCGATCAGTACGTATTCCAGCCCGGCGCCGAGCGACACTGCCTGGCTCTCCGGCAATGTCCACGGCGTGGTGGTCCAGATCGGGATGGCGACAATGGCATCGCCTGCATCCACGCCGAACTTCGCGGCCAGCGCTTTCGGATCAACCGCGTCATACGCCACGTCGACCGCCGGCGAAACCTTGTCGCCGTACTCGATCTCCGCTTCGGCCAGGGCCGAGCCGCAATCGAAGCACCAGAACACCGGCTTCGCGCCGCGCACCACGTGGCCGTTGGACACGATGCGCGCCAGCGCGCGCAGCATGTCCGCCTCGTAGCTGAAATCCATCGTGCGGTACGGCCGCTGCCAGTCGCCGAGCACGCCCAGCCGCTTGAAGTCGTTGCGCTGCGTGTCGATCTGTTCGGTGGCGTATTCGCGGCACTTCTGCCGGAACGCGGCGGCGTCGAGCTTGTCGCCCGGCTTGCCGAATTTCTTCTCCACCGCGATCTCGATCGGCAGGCCGTGGCAGTCCCAGCCGGGCACGTACGGCGCACGATGGCCGCCCAGCAGCTTGGACTTGACCGTGATGTCCTTGAGGATCTTGTTGACCGCGTGGCCGATGTGGATCGCGCCGTTCGCATACGGCGGCCCGTCATGCAGCACGAACACACTGTCGCGATCGGCGGTCTTCCGCTGGATCTGCGCATAACGGTCGACCCGCTCCCACTCGGCCAGCCAGCCCGGCTCGCGCCTGGGCAGGTCGCCGCGCATCGGGAAATCCGTCTGCGGCAGGTTGATCGTGCTCTTGTAGTCGTGGGTCATCAGCGTGTATGTCATCAGGTTGTGCGTGAATGGCGCCGTTGGTCAGCGCCACCGTGCCGGGCGAAAACATGGATGTGCGGGATGGTCTGACAAAATAGCCGATCAGGACGGCGTAATGAACGGGTTGCATACCCGCAGTTGTCCATCCAGCAGCAGTCCGTGCTGCATGTCCTCCGAATAAAGCCGATCGCAACCGGCCAGCAACGCCGACGCAGCGATCATCGCGTCATAGACCGACAATCCATAACGCTCCGCGAGGCGCCGGCCGATGTCATGGGTCTGTGTCGTCAGCGGTTCAACCGCGCATGCCGTACGCAACCCGGTGAGCACTTCATCGGTTTCGGCCCATGTCATGCCCAGCTTGCGTCGCATCACGTTCGTCACTTCATTCAGCACTTGCACACTGATGACGCCGCCGACCGCAATCACCGCTTCTGCCCGATCGGCCTTGGCCGTATCCGCCGACAACAAATACAGGGCGACGTTGCTGTCGATGAACGCCCTACCTGCGCTCATGGGCCGAATCACGCTCGAACACGAAATCAGCGGGAAGGCGTCCGCGGAACTTGTGCAGCCGCCGCAGCAGTTCCCGCTTGCCGGGGGTCTTCCTCACATCAAACACACGGGCGCCGGCAACGTGTACCTCGATGTCATCGCCATCGTGCAATTCCAGCGCCTCGACCACCGCGGCAGGCAGTCGAATGGCCAGACTGTTACCCCATTTGGAAACCTGCATGACACTCCCCCACATGGATATACATTACAATATGTATATCCTACGAAGCGACCACGCCGAAGTCAACGCATTCACGCCTCGACCAGGCGCGAATTCATCCCCAGCAGTTCGCGCGCCATGCGGGCATCGACATGCATCTGCGCCTTGAGCGGTTCCAGCCCGTCGAACTTCTGTTCGTCGCGCAGCTTTGCCACAAACTGCACCGCCATGCGCTGGCCGTACAGATCGCCGTCGAAGTCGAACAGGTGGACTTCCAGCAAGGGTTCGCTGACCTGGTTCACGGTCGGGCGCACACCGAGGCTGGCCACGCCCGGCCAGCTGCACTCGCCCTCGCCCAATCCCACACGCACCGCGAAGATCCCGTGCACCGGGCTGGCTCGCTGCTGCAGATGGATATTGGCGGTGGGAAAGCCCAGCGTGCGTCCGAGCTGGTTGCCGTATTCCACCTTGCCGTCGATCACGAACGGGCGTCCCAGCAGCGGCTCGACACCGGCAAATTCACCGGCAGCCAGCAGCATGCGCGCGCGGCTGGCCGAGATACGGGCGCCATCGAACTGCACCGCGGGCATCGTGCAGGCGGCAAATCCGTGCTGCGCGCCCATCCGCTCCAGCAGGGCGACATCGCCAGCGCGCTTGTGGCCGAAACGGAAGTCGCTACCCACCCACACTTCGCGCGTCGCCAGCCGGTCGACCAGCACACGCCGCACGAAATTCTCGGCCGCCATCGTCGTCAACGCCGTGTTGAAGCGCAGCAGCAAGGTGTGCTCCAGCCCGCCAGTGGCAAAGCCGCGGAGTTTTTCGCGCACGCTGGACAGCCGCGGTATGGGTTCAGCGGAAAAGAACGCGCGCGGCAGCGGCTCGAAACTCACCACGATCGGACTGCAACCAAGCACTTGCGCTCGCTCGCGCACCTGCAGCAGCAACGCCTGATGCCCGCGATGCAGGCCATCGAATGCCCCGATCGCGATCACGCTGCCGCGCGGCGCCAGGCAGGGGCCGGCGAGATCCCTGGAAAGTCTCATCATGGCGTGAGTATAACGGCGCCATGAGGCCGGTTGAGACAGGCCTCCAGCCTCATGTGCCGCGCAAATCGCGCAGCCGGAACCCGCCGGCGAACAACGCACCCGCATAGGCTCCCATGCCCGCCAGCACCAGCACGGCCAGGTGCCAGACGCGGGTGAGTACGCGCACTTCGGTCCAGTGCGGCCACAGCCAGCGCCCCAGCAGCAGCACCGCCGCCATGGCGGCGCACGCCACCGCCAGCCGCAGCCAGTGCTGCGGCCAGCCTGGCTGGCGGTCGTAAACTCCGGCGCGTTTGAGCCAGCGCCACAACAGGGCGAAGTTGAGATAGCTGGACAGTGCACTGGCGATACCCAACGCGAGATGCAGCCCCGGCACCTGGGAGATGCCATCCAGCCAGCTCACCTGCTTGAGTGCTGGGGGCGCCCACAGCTCAAACAACAGCACGATGAAGACGCCATTCAGCAGCATGTTGGCGATCAACGCGGCCACCCCGGCCTTCACCGGCGTGTGAGTGTCCTGCCGCGCATAGAACGCGGGCAGCAGCACCTTGACCAGCGCATACGCCGGCACCCCGCAACTGAGCGCCAGGATCGACAGCGTGGACATCTGCGTGTCGAACGCCGTGAAGCGGCCATTCTGGAACAGCGTGGCCACCAGCGGCTTGGCCAGCAGCAGCAGCGCGAGCATCGCCGGCACCGAGATCAACAAGGTGATGCGCATTCCCCAGTCCAGTGCCTTCGAGAATCCGGCACGATCGGTACCGACATGATGGCGTGACAGCGACGGCAGGATCACCGTGCCCAGCGCCACCCCGAACACCCCCAGCGGCAACTCGAGAAAGCGCGTCGACAGCGACAGCCAGCTCTGCGATCCGGTGACCAGCAGCGAGGCGACCACGGTGTCCAGCAGCAGGTTGACCTGCGCCACGGAGGAACCGAACAGGGTCGGCACCATCAGCCGCATGATCCGGCGCACGTGTGGGTGGCGCCAACCCCAACGCGGCAGCGACAGCAGATCCAGCTTGCGCAGCGACGGCAGCAGGAACAGCAACTGCAGGATGCCGGCCATCAGCACCGCCCAGCCCAGCGACATGATCGGCGTATCCAGCCGCGGCGCCAGCCACAACGCAGCGGCGATCATGCACACGTTGAGGATCACCGGTGCCAGCGCCGGCAGTGCAAAGCGATGAAAACTGTTCAGCGCCCCGGCTGCCAGCGCCGTCAGCGAGACAAACAACAGAAACGGGAAAGTCAGACGCAGCAGGTCGATGGTGAGGTCGAACTTGTGCGGCTGATCGATCGCCCCCGGCTCGAACATCGTGGCGACCTGCGGGGCAAAGATCAGCCCCAGCGCGGTGATCACCAGCAGGACACCGCCCAGCGTGCCCGATACGCGCGCCATCAGCTGCTTCAGCTCAGCGTGCGTACCGGTTTCCTTCACCTCGGTGAACACCGGCACGAACGCCGTGGAGAACGAGCCCTCGGCGAACAGGCGCCGCATGAAATTGGGAATGCGGAACGCGACCCAGAACGCATCCGTGGCCGCATTGGCGCCGAACACGTGGTTGATCGACATATCCCGGACCAGACCGAGCACGCGCGAAATCATCGTCATGCTGCTGAACGAGAGCAGCCCGCGGAACATGCTGGGAGACTTCATGCGTCTGCCGTTACCTTCACTATCCAGGGAGGTTTCACGCCCCGCATCCGGCGGGCGCAAGCGCACAGTTTGACAGCCGCCGCCGGCAAGAGGACAGCCCGGACGTGGCAAAATGCTGGCGCTGCATCTGGCTGCACCGCGGACCGGCCACGCAAGGCGTCCGACTGGCGCGGCTAAACGATTGACGCAACGGCGAATTGACCGCATAATTGGCGTCTTTTTCCAACCTCAACCCAGCATTCCGGAGTTCTACCTTGGCCAACATCAAGTCCGCGAAGAAGCGCGCGCGCCAGTCCGAGCAGCGCCGCCTGCGCAACATCAGCGCCCGCTCCATGGTCCGCACCGCCCTGAAGAAGGTCGTCAAGGCCATCGAGGCCAAGGACAAGGCCGGCGCCATCGCCGCGTTCACCGTCGCCCAGCCAGTGATGGATCGCTACGCCGCGCGCGGCCTGATCCACAAGAACAAGGCCGCTCGCCACAAGAGCCGCCTCAACGCGAAGATCCACGAACTGGCGTAAGCCGGCTGCTCGATTCGGGTTGTTGCGAAAAGCCGGCTTGCGCCGGCTTTTTCATTTTTGAAAAGTGCAGGCCGGCGCAAGCCGGCTTTTTTGTTCGTGTTTTTGTAGGAGCGCACCCTATGCGCGATGCCTTTGGGTCGAACAGGCAAGAACATCAACATCGCGCACAGGGTGCGCTCTTACAGGCCACCGCTTCACTGCCGCGAACGGCGCATCCAGCACCCCGCAGATAATGTGCTTGGCAAACCAAGGATCAGTTGTACGGCTTTCGCCGGAAGCGTAGCGTTGTCAAAGCAATTGGCGCAATCAAAGGGAGTGATCGTCATGACCATCCGCCTGTCCGCTTCGACCTGCCTGCTTTTCGCCGTACCGATGCTTGTTCTTCCCGGCATCGGCAAGGCGCAAGACCACATGATGTCCAACAGCAATGCCGCGACGGCACCGACCAGCAACGTAGCGCCCATCTACGATTCGGCCGACAACACGGACAGGATGACGTCCACGCGCTTCGGCACACCCGAAGATAACGCCAGACCGGGTGAACACTACTTCGGCCTGGGAGCCGATGCTGTCAAGCACAAGGATTACGCCTTCGCCATCGACATGTACAAGGTCGCGGCATCCTGGGCCTACAAACCGGCTGAATACAATCTCGCCGTGATGTATGCGCGCGGACAAGGTGTGCCTGTGGATCTGCCGCGCGCCATGGCGTGGATGACGCTGGCCGCAGAGCGCGGCGAGAAACAGTATGTCAATGCGCGCGAACTGATCAATGCGCAATTGAGCGCGGCCCAGTTTGCGCAGGCCGATGCGATCTGGGGACAACTCAAGCCGACCTACGGCGATGAAGCGGCCTTGCGCCGCGCGAAGGACCGCTGGGCACAGGTTCGTTCCTCGATGACCGGCTCGCGGGTAGGATCGGTCGCCGGCGAGCTCGCGGTTGGCGGACTCTCGGTAGGAGGACTTCAACAGGCCCCTCCTGCCGCACATGGCACCAGTCACGTGGACACTTCCGGATACGAACTGACCGGCGGCAATCAGATGGATGGATCCATCGCCTACAGGCAATTGCTGGCAAGCGACAACCCTTACGACCCGAAATTCGAATGGCGCCCTGGTTCGATCGGCACGGTCACGGTCGAGCCGTTGACTCCGGTCAAGAAAAGTGACGCGCAAAACCATCCTACGTCAGGCAATCCTCCCCCGGCGGACAATTCCAACCGTTGAGGGTGATCCTGCACTATGTCGATAGCGTCGTGCGTTCCGTCATCAAACGGAATGCATGCATCAACGACCCACAGGAAGCCGCCGTCACTTCGCGCGCGGACGGAACTCCAGCGGCACCGTTTCCGTCCGTGCCGTCGCCGGCCGCTTCGTGCCGCAGGCGCCGCAGGTGCTGCAGCCATCGCTGCAATCGCCGGTGGCCTGTTTCGGCTGCAGTCGTTGCCCGATCGCACGCAGCCACGCAGCATGGCCGGGGCGACTGCATCGGATCGAGGCCGCTGCCAGCCAGCGATTGCTGAGATGCGGCGCCAGCTTGCGGAACACGGCCAGCACGCTGACCAGCACGATCAGGCCGATCGCCACGTATTGCGTCAGCAGGCCGGCGCTCATGCCAGCCAGCTCGCGAGCTGGTAGACGAGGAACGAGGCGGCGTAGGCCATGCCGAACATGTAGCCGAACGAGATCGCCACGTTGCGCCAGGAATTCGTCTCGCGCCGGATGATGGCCAGCGTGGACATGCATTGCGGCGCATACGCGAACCACACCAGCAGCGACAGCGCGCTGGCCAGCGAGATCTGGCCGGTCAGCGCATGGCTCAGGCCGCCGCTCGCTTCACCGCCGACCAGATAGACGGTCGCCAGCGCCGCCACCGCGGTCTCGCGCGCGGCGAAGGCCGGAATCAGCGCCAGGCTGATCTGCCAGTTGAAGCCGATCGGCGCGAAGATGTATTGCAGGCCGCGCCCGATGTAACCGGCGAAGCTGTAGTTGATCGCCGGTCCGGTGGCGCCCGCCGGCGGCGAAGGGAAGGTGGAGATGAACCACATCAGCACGGTCAGCGCGAGGATCACGCCGGTCAGGCGCTTGAGGAAAATCCCGCCGCGTTCGTACAGGCCGATCGCCACGTCGCGCGGCTTGGGCATGCGATAGGAAGGCAGCTCCATCAGCAGCGCATGCTCGCTCTTGTCGCGACGAATGTGCTTGATGACCCAACCCACCGCCATCGCGCCGAGGATGCCGGCCACGTATAGCGCGAACAGCACCAGCCCCTGCAGGTTGAACATGCCGAGCACGCGATGCGTGGGAATGAACGCGCCGATCAGCAGCGCATACACCGGCAGGCGCGCGGAACAGGTCATCAGCGGCGCGACCAGGATGGTGGCGAGACGGTCGCGCGGATCCTGGATGCTGCGCGTGCCCATGATGCCCGGGATCGCGCAGGCGAAGCTCGACAGCAGCGGAATGAACGAGCGCCCGGTCAGGCCCACCGACATCATCAGGCGATCCAGCAGGAATGCCGCGCGCGGCAGGTAGCCGGATTCCTCCAGCACCAGGATGAAGAAGAACAGCACCAGGATCACCGGCAGGAAGCCGAGCACGGTGCCGAGGCCGCCGAACAGGCCGTTGACGACCAGGCTCTGCAGCGGCCCGGCCGGCAGCAGCGTGGCGACATGCCCGCCCAGCCAGCCGAAGCCCGTGCCGATCAAGTCGCTCATCGGCTTGCCGGCCGCGTAGACCGCCTGGAACACCAGGAACATCACCACCGCGAGAATCGCCAGCCCGAACACCGGATGCAGCGCCCAGCGGTCGAGCGCGTCATCCATCACCGCGGTCTGGCGCGGCATGGTCACCGTCGCGCTGAGGATTTCGCGCACCTGTGCGTGCAGATCGGCGCGGCTGGCCGGATCGTCGGCCATCGCCGGCGCGGTGACCGGCACCTCGCCGTCCACGCGCTCGATCAGCGCCAGCGCACCGCCGCGCTTCACCGCGACCGTTTCCACCACCGGCAGACCGAGCCGCCGCTGCAGCTCCGGCACGTCAATCTCGATGCCGCGCCGCTGCGCGGCGTCCATCATGTTCAGCGCCAGCACCACTGGCCGGCCCAGGCGCTTGACCTCCAGCACGAAGCGCAGATGCAGGCGCAGGTTGGTGGCATCGGCGACGCAGACGATCAGATCCGGCGCCGCCTCGCCGGGGTAGTTGCCTTCCAGCACATCGCGAGTGATCTGTTCGTCCGGACTGTTCGCATCGAAGCTGTAGGTGCCCGGCAGGTCGAGGATCTGCAGCAGGCGCCCGGACGGCGCCATGAAGCGGCCTTCCTTGCGCTCGATGGTGACGCCGGCATAGTTGGCGACCTTCTGTCGGCCACCGGTCAGCTGGTTGAACAGCGCCGTCTTGCCGCAGTTCGGGTTGCCGACCAGGGCTATGCGCAAGGTCGACGCGCTCATGCCGCTTCCTGCCTTACGGTGACCCGATGGGCCTCGCTGCGGCGCAGCGCAAAGCGGGTCGAGCCGATCTGGATCAGCAGCGGATCGGCGCCCAGCGGCCCGATCGCCACCACCCGCACCGGCTCGCCATCGACGAAGCCCAGATCGCGCAGGCGTTGCGCAATCGGGTCCGCCGCATGCGCATCGTGCACGCGATCGACCACGGCGGGAGCACCTTTGGGCAAATCGGACAGACGCACGGACACTTCTCAAATAAGAATTGTTCGCATTGTAATCCTTTATCCGCCATCCTGCACCACGCCGGTATCCACGGTAGGGCCTGCGTTTATGATGGGCCTCTTTGCGGGGATGACCGATGACCGATTCCGTCCTGTGCGACCACCGCGGCACCACGGCCTGGCTCACGCTGAACCGCCCGCAGGTGCACAACGCATTCGACGACAGCCTGATCGCCGCGCTCATCCATGCGCTCGAGCAGGCTGCTGCCGATCCTGCCGTGCGCGCCGTGGTGCTGACCGGCAACGGCAGCTGCTTCTCGGCCGGCGCCGATCTCCACTGGATGCGCGGCATGGCCGGCGCCAGCGAGCAGGAAAACCGCGACGATTCGCTGCGCCTGGCGCGCCTGATGCGCAGCCTGCAGTTCCTGTCCAAGCCCACCATCGCGCGCGTCAATGGCGCCGCCTACGGTGGCGGCGTGGGTCTGGTCGCCTGCTGCGATATCGCGGTCGGCGTCGACACCGCCAAGTTCGCGCTGTCGGAAGTGAAACTGGGGCTGGTGCCGGCGGTGATTTCGCCGTATGTCATCGCCGCGATCGGCCTGCGCGAGGCACGCCGCCTGTTCATCACCGGCGAAGTGTTCGACGCCGCCACCGCGGCGCGCATCGGCCTGCTGCATGCCGCGGTACCGGCGTCTGAACTGGATGAAGCGATCGAGCGCCAGCTGTACCTGCTGGCCAAGGCCGGCCCGCATGCCCAGCGCGAAGCGAAGCAGCTGGCGCTGCGCATCGGCGGCAGCGATCTTGCGCAGGCCGAACGCACCGATGCGGCCAATGCGGAACTGATCGCCCGCT
>Ga0208589_1001339_pt1 | contig 10342 bp, 9 predicted proteins | sample NGESurshal092012_2_FD_184486 | JGI IMG/M metagenome (GOLD analysis project Ga0208589, IMG submission 184486) | Arctic peat soil microbial communities from Barrow, Alaska - NGEE Surface sample F53-2 shallow-092012 (SPAdes) | ecosystem: Environmental > Terrestrial > Soil > Wetlands > Peat ... | reverse complement strand
CTTCACGATCGACACGACGCCACCGCCGGTGCCGGTGATCGGCACGCACCCATCGGCGTCGACGACCGTCAAGAGCGCCAGCTTCAGCTTCAGCGACAGCGAGCACGGCGTCACGCTGCTGTGTCGCCGCGACGGTGCGCGCTTTGAGCGTTGCACGAGCCCGACCTCATACGGAAGCTTCTCGCTCGGCGCGCACACCTTCCAGGTGCAGGCGCGCGACGCGGTCGGCAACACGAGCGCCGCGGCGACGTACTCGTGGACGATCGTCAAGGAAGTCGTCGAAACGGCAGGCAAACCGTTCACGGTCGCGGGTAACGCCTCAGGACCGCTCGCGCCTGGTTTGACCCGTTCGCTGACACTTACGCTGTCGAACCCGAACAACGTCGCGATCACGGTCACCGCACTCAGCGCGAGCGTCGCGGCTGGCTCGAGCAACGCAGGCTGTGACGGGCCGACGAACCTGCAGCTGACCCAGTCGAACATCTCCGTAGCGAACCCACTCGCGATTCCGGCGAACGGGCACGTGACGCTGCCCTCCAGCGCCGTCAGCGCACCGCAGGTGCTGATGAAGGACCTGCCGGTCAACCAGGACGCCTGCAAGGGCGCCTCGTTCATGTTCATCTACAGCGGGAGCGCACACTCATGAGAACTGCCCTGACGAACCTCGTGACCCGGCGGCGCACGCTCGTCCTCGTGCTGATCGCGGCGCTCGCTGCAAGCACCGCCGCTTGGGCGTACTGGGCGGCGAAGAGCAGCGGCAGCGCGAGCGGACACGTCGGCAGCCTGACGGCGCCGAGCATCGGCTCTGCCGTGCCCGGCGGCGGGACGGTGACGCTCAGCTGGACGACGGTGGCGGCGCCCGGTGCGGGCACGGTCAGTTACTACGTGCGCCGCGACGGCAACGCTGCGAGCAGCGCGTGCCCGAGTGCGGTGACGCCCAGCACGGCGACGAGCTGCACGGATACTGGCGTCTCGACGGGAAGCCACAGCTACACGGTGACCGCGGTGTGGCATTCCTGGACAGCGACCAGCTCGCCAGACGCGGCGCAGGTTCTGACAGGCGCAGCTACGCATCTCGTGCTGGTGCCGGCTACGACCTCACCGACGGCCGGCGCGGGCGACAACCTGACGATCACGGCCAAGGACGCGAGCAACAACACCGTGACGAGCTACAGCGGCGCGAAGAGCTTGACGTTCTCCGGCGCAGGTACGACCGGCAGCTACCACCCTTCCGTGACCGCGAGCGACGGGACGGCGACCGCCTTCGGCGCGAGCGAGACGATCAACTTCAACGCCGGCGTGGCATCGGTCTCGGCGCAGAGCAACGGCACGATGAAGCTGTACAAGGCTGAGACGGCGAGCATCAAAGTGACCGACGGCACGCTTGAAAACGGCGGCGGTGTCGCGGTGACGGTCGCTCCCGCTGCCGCCGAAAGCTACGCGCTCGCTACACCCTCGACACAGACGGCCGGGACGGCGTTCTCCGAGGCGATCACCGCGAAGGACGCGTACGGCAATACCGCAACCAGCTACAGCGGCAAACAGGCAGTCGTCTTCAGCGGTCCTTCGAGCAGCCCGAACGGAGAAGCGCCGAAATACCCAGCCACAGTGACGTTCGGCGCCGGCAGCGGCACCGCTTCGATCACGCTGTACGACGCCGAAGAAGGCACGACGCTGACTGCGACGCAGGGATCACTCTCGGGCAAGTCAGGCGGCTTCACCGTGAACCCGTTGACGACCGTGACCGGCTTCGCGCTCTCTGCGCCGGGCGCGCAGACGGCCGGTGAAGCATTCGCCGAGACAATCACCGCCCGCGACACCTACGGCAACACGGTCGCTAGCTACAACAGCAAACAGACGATCTCCTTCAGCGGGCCGTCGAGCAGCCCCAACGGCAAATCACCGACCTCCTCAGCTTCGGTGACGTTCGCCGGCGGATCGGGTACCGCATCGCTCACGCTGTACGACGCGCAAACGACCGCGCTCACAGCCGTCCTGGGCACAATCAAAGGCACCTCGGCGAGCTTTACGGTCGTCGCGGCCGCGGCCGGCTCGCTGGCACTGCCGACGCCCAGCTCGCAGACGGCGGGGAATGCCTTCAACGTGACGCTGACAGCCAAGGACGCCTACGGCAACACCGCGTCGAGCTATCAGGGCACGAAACCGATCGGCTTCAGTGGCCCCGGTGAAAGCCCAGGCGGCGAAGCTCCAAAATACCCCTCCTCGGTCAGCTTCAACGCCGGAGTCGGCACGGCCTCGATCACGCTGTACGACGCACAGACAACGGCGCTGACCGCCAGGGACGAAGCGAATGGCCTAGCGGTCACAACTGGAAACCTGACCGTCTCCGCCAGGAGCGCTACGACCCAGTTCGGCGTCTCGATCCCAGCCGGAACGACTGCGGGCGCATCCTTCAACGCCACGGTGATTGCCGAGGACGAATACGGCAACACGACCACGGGCTACAGCAGCACCAAAACGATGACCTTCAGTGGACCTGCGAAAAGCCCGAGCGGGAAATCGCCGAGCTACGACACGTCAGTTTCCTTCAGCGCCGGCAAAGCGACCGCCACGACGACGCTATATGACGCCCAGAGCACGACCCTGAAGGTCACCCAGGGCACCGTCTCGGGCGAATCCGACAGCTTCACGGTCGCCTCAGGCACACCGAGCAGCTTCAATCTGTCCGCCCCCGGCACGCAGACCGCCGGCATCGCGTTCACGCTGACGATCACCGGCGCGAAAGACAGCTACGGGAATGTCGCCGCCGGCACACAAACGCTTGGCTTTTCCGGTCCGGCGACCGCACCCGACGGGACGGTACCGAATTACCCGACGAGCGCCGCGTTCGCCGGAGGCGAAGCAAAAGCCACGGTGACGCTGAGCGACGCGCAAACGACCTCGCTGAAAGTCAGCACGAGCGCCGGCAGCAGCACGACCTCGAGCTTCACGGTGGGCCCCGCAGCGATGGCTGCGCTGTCGCTTTCCGCCGCCACGACGACGACCGCGGGGGCACCCGACAGCCTCGCGATCACGGCAGTCGACGGCTTCGAAAACACAGTCACCAGCTACAGCGGCCCGCGGAGCCTCGAATTCGAAGGCGCGACGAGCGCCGGCGCCAAGCACCCGACCGTCAGCAACTCCTCCGAAGCGGCGGTCCCCTTCGGCACGCCCACGACGATCTCGTTCTCTGCGGGCGTCGCCAAAGTCTCCGGCTCGAGCAACGGCGTGATGAAGCTCTACGCCGTCGAAACAGCCCACGTCATCGTCTCCGATGGGACGTACAGCAACGGCTCGGGGCTGGCGGTCACGGTCGAAGGTGCATCGGTCTCTGCCCTGTCGCTGCTCAACGGCAACGGCTTCTCCGGACGCGGCAAGATCGAAGCCGGCGATTCGTTCAAGGTCGAATTCGGCTCGCCGATCGCCGTCGCCTCAATGTGCTCTACGTGGAGCGGCAACGCCAGCGACCAGTCAATCGCCGGAAACAGCGAAGTGACGGTGACCGTCACAGACGGCTCGGGCGTGAGCGACGACAGCGTCTCGGTGGCCGCGAGCAAATGCACATTCCACCTCGGCACGATCGATCTCGGCTCGAACGCCTACATCAGCGCAGGCAACGTCACCTTCGGCGGGAGCGGCGCGAACAAGTCGACGGTCAAATACACCGCCGCCAGCGCGATGCTCGAAATCGTTCTCGGTACGAAGGGTGGATCGGGCACGGTGAAACAGGTCAGCTCGAGCGCGGTCAAACTGACTCCCGACGCAGGCCTGACAGACGAATTCGGCAACGCCTTCCCGGCCTTCTCGACCTCCACCGGGCAGCAGTTCTGAGATGCGACGCGGCTGCAAAAAGACCAAGCCCTCCTCCCCGCGCGGCCGCAAGCGCACCTGCCACTACTGGCTGCCGGGCGCGTGCGAGCCGCACCGCGCGCGCAGCCGCTACTCGCCGTGGCGCGCGCAGCCCGGCCCCGACCCGTGCCTCGGCGAGCGCCGGCTCAGCGGCCGCGCCGACCGTCGCTAGCCGAGGCGCTCTTGCAGCGCCTGCAGCTGCACGCTGAGCGCGTCGGGCAGGCGGTTGAACTGCGCAAGGTGCGCCTCGAACTGCGGCAGCTGCGACTTCCACTCCTCGACGTCGACGCGCAGCAGCTCGGCCATGTCCGCATCGGACACGTCGAGCCCGCGCGTGTCGATGCCCTCGGGCCCAACCGGCGGGATCAGCCCGATCGGCGTCTCCGTCGCGGCGCCGTTTCCAGCGCAGCGCGCGAAGACCCACGAGAGCACGCGCGAGTTCTCGCCGAAGCCCGGCCAGAGGAAGCGCCCGCCCTCGTCCTTGCGGAACCAGTTGACGTAGAAGATCTTCGGCAGCTTCGCACCGTTGTGGCGCCCCATCTCGAGCCAGTGCGCGAAGTAGTCGGCCATGTTGTAGCCGCAGAACGGCAGCATCGCGAACGGGTCGAAGCGCAGCTCGCCGACCGTGCCGGCGGCCGCAGCCGTCTTCTCCGAGCTCATCACCGCGCCGAGGAACACGCCGTGCTCCCAGTCGAAGGCCTCCGTGACGAGCGGCACGACCGTCGAGCGCCGGCCGCCGAACAGCATCGCGTCGATCGGCACACCTTTCGGGTCCTCCCACTCCGGCGCGATCGCCGGGTCCTGCGAGGCCGGCGTCGTGAAGCGCGCGTTCGGGTGCGCCGCGGGCGTGCCCGACTCCGGCGTCCAGTCGTTGCCGTGCCAGTCGGTCAGGTGTGCGGGCGCGTCCTTCGTCATGCCCTCCCACCAGACGTCCCCGTCGTCGGTCTTCGCGCAGTTCGTGAAGATCGAGTTGCGCTCGATCGTGTGGATCGCGTTCGGGTTCGTGTCCTCGCCGGTGCCCGGCGCGACGCCGAAGAAGCCGTACTCCGGGTTGATTGCGTACAGCTGACCGTCCTCGCCGAACTTCATCCACGCGATGTCATCGCCGATCGTCTCGACGCTCCAGCCCTCGAGCGTCGGGATCAGCATCGCCAGGTTCGTCTTGCCGCAGGCACTCGGGAAGGCGCCGGTGATGTACTTGACCTCGCCCTCCGGTGAGGTCAGCTTGAGGATCAGCATGTGCTCGGCCATCCAGCCCTCGTCGCGCGCCATCACCGAGGCGATCCGCAGCGCGAAGCACTTCTTGCCGAGCAGCGCGTTGCCGCCGTAGCCCGAGCCGAACGACCAGATCTCACGCGTGTCGGGGAAGTGCACGATGTACTTGTTCTCCGCGTTGCACGGCCACGGCACGTCCTCGACGCCGTCGGACAGCGGCATCCCGACCGAGTGCACGCACGGCACGAACTCGCCTTCGGAGCCAAGTGCGTCGAGCGCGCCCTGTCCCATCCGCGTCATGATCCGCATGCTCACGGCGACGTAGATTGAGTCCGTCAGCTGCACGCCGACGTGGCTCTTGTCCGAGCCGAGCGGGCCCATCGAGAAGGGAACGACGTACATCGTGCGCCCGCGCATCGAGCCGGCGAACAGCTCGCTGAGCGTGCCGCGCATCTCCTCGGGGTCGCGCCAATTGTTCGTCGGACCGGCCTGGTCCTCGGTCTGCGAGCAGATGAACGTGCGGTCCTCGACGCGCGCGACGTCACCCGGATCCGACAGCGCGAGGTAGGAGTTCGGGCGCTTCGCGTCAGACAGCCGCTCGAACGTTCCCGCGTCGACCAACGCTTGGCAGAGGCTGTCGTACTCCTCCGCGGAGCCGTCGCACCAGTGGATGTCGTCCGGTTCGACGAGCGAGGCGACCTCTCCTACCCAGGTAAGCAGGCGCTCGTTGGTGGTCGGGGCGGAGGCGGTCGTGTTCATCAGTGATACAGCTCCTCGATCGCGGTCATGATCGGCACGCCGCGATCGGTGATCGCGCGGCGCCATCCAGGGACTCTGCCCCGGGAAACGTAAAAACGCCCGTCGGGCGTGGTTTCCAAGGGTACCGTACGCCTACGCGGCGGGCCACCTGACCAACCGTGTCTCTGTCTTTCGGTCTCGTGCGGTGCGCCATGCAGGGCACGGCGCAGGGCTACTCGACGTTGCCCTCGGCCTCGCCCGTGCCCGGGTTCTTGCGCGGCACGAGCACGAGCCGCTTGAACTCGGCAACGAGCACGCCGTCCTGATTGAGCACGCGCGTGTGCACCTTGACCGTTCCTCTGTCGGGCTTCGAGCGCGACTCCTTCTTCTCGAGCACCTCCGACTCGCAGAACAGCGTGTCGCCGTGGAACACCGGCGCCGGGTGCTTGAGCTCTTCTGTGGCGAGGTTCGCGATTGCCTTGCCGCTGACGTCCGAGACGGACATGCCGAGCGCCAACGAATAGACGAGCGGACCGACGACGACGTTGCGGCCCTGCTGCGATTTCGCGGCGTAGACGTCGTTGAGGTGCAGCGGATGGTGGTTCATCGTGATCAGGCAGAAGAGGTGGTCGTCTGACTCCGTGACCGTCTTTGCCGGCCAGTGCTTGTAGACGGCACCGACCTCGAACTCCTCGAGGTAGCGGCCATACGGATGGGCACCGCTCGCCTCGCGCGCGGCCTGCTCGGTCTCGACGGTCTGCGTCTCAGTCATGTGCGTCCTAGCGTCTCCACGGTTGACAACGTTGGCGACCTAAGCCTGTCGCGGCTGGCAACAATACGCAACCTCGCTGCGACGGACCCACAGAGGTCACGGGCGCCGGCCGCTGAAGCTTCGATGGCGAGTACGATCGGCCGGTGACGCTGTATGTCTGCTACGGCACGTTCGGCCCGGCCGAGCGCCACGCTTGCGCCCGTGCCCACAAGGCGCTGGAGGCAGCTGGCCATTCGCCGAAGGTTTCGCGGACGTACGGCTGCTACGGCACCGACCCGCTGTTCGGTGGCAGGCGCCGAATCAAGCGCCTGACCGGCAACTTCAAGGTCCCGACGCTCGTGCTCGACGATGGGTCCGTGATCGACGGATCGCGCGAGATCGAAGCGTGGGCCGGCGCGAACCGCGCATAGCTCGCAGCACCGGGCCTCCCTTCGCGGCTATCGCCAAGGTCCGACGCGCGTTCACCACTCCTTGCGCAGCGACGCCTTGTACTTCGCCCAGTCGAGGAAGAACTCGCGCCGCTGCCCGAAGTCGCTTTCGTTTCGCTCGCCTTCGGCTCTGGCGATCGCTCGGCGCTCCTCGGCGTCCGGAAGCCGCACGCCGCCACTGAGCGCCTCCGACGTCCAGCGACCTTGCGCCTCGGCGATCGGCAGCAGTGCCCTGTGGGCCTCGAACGTGCCCACGAAATAGAGGTTCTCGACGCCGACGTGCAAGACCCGGCGATAGAGATTGTGCCGGCCTGGCTGGGCCTCGCTCGGTAGGAACTCCGTCGGCGGGTCAAAGCCCGTGGCGTGGACGATCACGTCGATCTCCGCTTCCTCCCCTCCCTCGAAGCGAACCGTGCCCCCCTCGACGCTCTCCACGCCTCCGTGGAAGCTCATCCCGCCGCGCCGCACCGCTTTCGGGAAGGTGTCCGAGATGGCGAGGATGTCATCGCCGCAGCGGCGCGTCGGACGGGGCACACCGAGGCGAAAGAGCCGCCCCGTCGTGGCCCAGCACAGGGCGCACAGGATCTCGCGGCGAATGGCCCAGGGAAGAGTGCGCGAGACGAGCTCGTTGTCGATCCAGTCAATCGGTACTCCGCCCAGACGGCGCGTCATCATCCACAGCGCAGAACGCACGGCCACGTGCACCGAGCGGGCGCGCCCGGCCAGCTCGCCGGCCACCTCGGCACCGGAGGTGCCAAGCCCGATCACGAGGACGTTGCGATCGGCGAACAGCTCGGGCGTGCGGTATTCGGCGCTATGCAGCTGCTCGCCGGAGAAGTCGCCGCCTATCGGCGCCCATTTCGGCCTGCCGTTGGCGCCGAGCGCACAGACGATCGTCTCATAGCGGCGCTCCTCGCCACGATCGTTGCGTAGCGTCCAGCCGTCGGCCTCGGGAACGGCCTCGCTCACGCGCCAGCTCAGTCGCGTCCGCTCGCGCAGGCCCTCGCGCTTGACTAGCTGCTCCATGTATTGCTGCATCTCGGCGCGCGAGGCGTATCGCCAGGGCCGGCCCGGAATGCGCATCGCGGCAGGCGACGTCGCCAGCCTGCTGGTGTTCATCACGAGCGAGTCGTATGCGGCCGAACCGCTTCCCTCGGCGTCGTAGCGCCAGGTTCCCCCGACGCCGTCGCGCGCCTCCAGCAACTCAAATGGTACGCCGCGCCGGCGCAGGTAGGTTGCGGCCAGGATCCCCGAGCCCCCAGCTCCGATCACACCCACCGCTGCGTCGGCAGACAACGGCATGTCGCGATCCTGCCAAAGACCCGGCAGCCATGTCAACCACTCGACCGGGGGAGGATCTCAACGGACTCGGCGCGGCCGAGCCGATAGCGTTCAGGCAGCAGCGATCCGACATCGCAGCCCAACCGCAGACCCATCCGCAGACTCAGGAGAGCCGACTTGCGCAACCCCCGCGACTTCTTCAAGCCACTCGCCATCGACGCGCCCGAGCCGGCGCGCGAGATCCCGTTCAAGCCCTCTCGGATGATCCACTTCATGGACTTCTCGAACCCGAAAATGGTCGAGAAGACGCCGGATCTCGCGCCGAAGGTCGACATCCTGCTCGGCAACCTCGAGGACGCGGTGCCACTGGAAAAGAAGGAGGCCGCGCGCGCCGGGCTGATCAAGGTCGGCAAGGAGATGGACCTCGGCGACACGGCGCTGTGGACGCGCGTTAACGAGCTCGCCTCGCCGTATGTGCTCGACGATCTGACGCAGCTCGTCACCGAGATCGGCGACAAGCTCGAGGTGATCATGATCCCGAAGGTCGAGGGGCCGTGGGACATCCACTACGCCGACCGGCTGCTCGCGCAGCTCGAGGCGAAGGCCGGCATCGAGCGCCCGATCCTGATCCACTGCGTGCTAGAGACGGCGCAGGGCGTCGCGAACCTCGAGGAGATCGCAAGCGCGAGCCCGCGCATCCAGGGAATGAGCTTCGGCCCGGCCGACCTCGCCGCGTCGCGGCGGATGAAGACGACGCGCGTCGGCGGCGGTCACCCGGGCTATCGCACGATCGCCGACCCGGACCCGGATAACCCTGACGCACCGCGCGCGAGCTACCAGCAGGACCCGTGGCACTACTCGATCGCGCGGATGGTCGACGCCTGCACGTCGGTCGGCGCGCTGCCGTTCTACGGCCCGTACGGCGACATCTCAGACGCCGAGGGCTGCGAGACGCAGTTCCGCGCATCGTTTCTGCTCGGCTGCGTCGGCGCGTGGTCGCTGCACCCCGGCCAGATCGCGATCGCGAAGAAGGTCTACTCACCGGACCCCGACGAGGTCGCGTTCGCGAAGAAGGTCATCGAGGCGATCCCCGACGGTCGCGGCGTGCACATGATCGACGGCAAGATGCAGGACGACGCGACGTGGAAGCAGTGCAAGGTGATGGTCAACCTCGCCGAAATGCTCGCGAAGAAGGATCCCGAGCTGGCCGAGGCGTACGGGTTCGAGCCAGCGGGCGCCGCTGCCTGAAGGCGGCAACCATACGGAGAGTGCATTGCGCCTTGCTATGCTTTTTGTATGGCCCAGGTGGTAACACGGCTCGATGACGAGCTCGTCGCCAGCCTCGACGGTCTCGTGGCGGATGGGGTCGTGGCCAGTCGCTCGGAGGGCGTGCGCGTCGCGCTCGAGAAGCTGGTGGACGAGCAGCGACGGAGCAGGATAGGAGCCGAAATCGTCGCCGGGTACGAACGTTGCCCCGAGACAGACGAGGAGCTCGCACAGGCTGAGCAGGCGACCCGCGCGATGATCGAAGAAGAGCCTTGGTGAGCATCCCGCAGCAGGGGGATGTCTGGTGGGCCGAGACTGAAGACAAGCGCCGCCCCGTGCTCGTGATCACCAGATCGCACGCGGTACCGGTGCTGAAGCGCGTTGTTGTGGCCCCAGTCAGCCGAACTGTTCGCGGAATTCCGACCGAGATAGGACTTGGTCCAAACGAGGGCCTCCCGAGCGACTGCGTCGCCTCGTTCGACAACCTCCAGCCGATCTTGCGGTCCGCGCTGACCGAAAGAACCGGCACACTCGGCTCACGGCGCCAAGAGATCTGCGAGGCGCTGAGAGTCCTCGCCGACTGCTGAGCATCGACCCGCCGCCGCCGTGTAGGCTTCCGCGCCGCATGAGATTCTTCGAGTTCGAGGCGCGCGAGATCGTCAAGCGCGCCGGCATCCCAGTCACCGACTACGGCTTCACGACCGATCCGGCCGAGGCGGCGCAGATCGCCGAGCGGATCGGCGGCCCGACGGTGATCAAGTCGCAGGTGCTCTCCGGCGGGCGGATGAAGGCC
>Ga0208589_1001338_pt1 | contig 10364 bp, 9 predicted proteins | sample NGESurshal092012_2_FD_184486 | JGI IMG/M metagenome (GOLD analysis project Ga0208589, IMG submission 184486) | Arctic peat soil microbial communities from Barrow, Alaska - NGEE Surface sample F53-2 shallow-092012 (SPAdes) | ecosystem: Environmental > Terrestrial > Soil > Wetlands > Peat ... | reverse complement strand
GAAAGCTCGCCTGATGTCGCCAAGGCCCATGTCGACGTCAGCAAGACCTTCACCAACAAGTTCGTCGAGCAGGCCGGCAAGACCACGGGAACGAATGCAAAATGATGTCCCTGACGAAGGCGTGACGGCACCGGAGATTCATCGCGTCACGACGCTCGATCTGCCGGTGCGGCCATTTTCATGGCCGTTCGCGACCGAGCGGCGCGAGGATATCGAGGCGCATTTTGCCGCGCGTCAGGCGGAAAAACCACAGATGTGGAACGGGCCCGTGCTGCTGGGACGAAAGCCTGCCTTTTCCGGCGATTGTTTCCGTGCGGTAGCGTTCGAGACGTCGTTTGCGAGTTTCCTTTCCTGGCGCGACTGGGGCTTCCCGGACGAGGAGGTGTTCAACGGTTTTGGGATGGGCGCGCTGCGCTGCTCCGACGGCGCGTTCGCGCTCGGCGAGATGGGCTCGCAGAACGCCACGGCGGGAAGGGTCTATTTCCCGTCGGGCACGCCCGATCCAAACGATATTCGCGACGGCAAGGTCGACATATCGGGCAGCGTCGCGCGCGAGATGGAAGAGGAGACCGGTCTTGTGCCCGCCGATTATCGCGCCGATCCCGATTGGGACGTTGTCGTGATGGGCTCGATCATTGCCATGATCCGGATTCTGGATGTCGCGCTGACGGGCGAGGCGCTGCGCGGGCGCATCGAAGCCAATCTCGCGCGCCAGCAGCAGCCGGAACTTGCAAAGATCCATCTGGTGCGCGGGCCGGGCGATCTTACCTCGAACATGCCGCACTTTGTCACGGCCTGGCTCGAGCGGCAGTTCAGCATTTGAAAACCGAAGGTGACGTCATGGGCAAGAAACCTTCAAAAAAATCCGCCAAAAAAACAGCGCCGCTCGCGGTCGAACTCAAGCCGTTTGTCGTGCCGTTCCGCGTCGACGGATCAGGCGAATTTCATTTGAAATCGCACACGACCGCCGAGAAGGGCGGGCTCGACAAGGACAAGGGCGAGAAGATCATCGATGCCAATCGCAAACGGCTGAATGATTTTCAGGAGAAGCTTTACGCGCAGGACCGCTGGTCGATGCTGCTGATCTTCCAGGGCATGGACGCCGCCGGCAAGGACAGCGCGATCAAGAGCGTGTTCGACGGCGTCAATCCGCAGGGCTGCGAGGTCACCTCCTTCAAGCAGCCGTCGGCGCGCGAACTGGACCACGACTTCCTCTGGCGCAGCACGATCGCGCTGCCGGAGCGCGGCCATATCGGGATCTTCAACCGCTCCTATTACGAGGAGTGCCTGGTGGTGCGGGTGCATCCGGAGACGCTCGCCAAGCAGAAGCTTCCTCCAAAACTCGTGAGCCGGAACATCTGGCGCGAGCGGTTCGAGGACATTTCGGCGTTCGAGCGCTATCTGGCCCGCAACGGCACGGTGATCCTGAAGTTCTTCCTCAATGTGTCGAAGCAGGAGCAGCGCGAGCGTTTCCTCGACCGGCTCGACGAGCCCGCCAAGAACTGGAAGTTCTCGATGGCCGACATCAACGAGCGCGCGTTGTGGGCGAAGTATCAGGCCGCTTATCAGGAAATGGTCCGGCACACGTCCAGCCCGGCCGCGCCGTGGATCGTGGTGCCGGCCGACCACAAATGGTTCGCCCGCGTGGTGATCGGCTCCGCCATCGTCAGCGCGCTCGACGCCCTCGACCTGCAATTCCCGAAGGTCGATGCGGCAGCGCTCGCCGCGTTCAAGCAGGTGCGTCAGGCGCTGGAGCACGAGGGCAAGAAGGCCGTGGTGAGGAAGGCCGTAAAGACGGTGGCCAAATCGTAGGGTGGGTTGGGCCAACGGGTCCGCGCGAAGCGCGGCCCGATGACAGGCTGCGCCGTAACCCGCCGATCCCTGGTGCGGCTGGTCGTGGGTTACGCTGCGCTAACCCCGCCCCACTCCACGGGCCATTATTTGGCCCTTTAGGTCATCCCTCCTGACCGGTTTTTGGCATTGCGGCGGTTGCCGGTTCTCGTCTAGAACGGACCCCGAGGCGCTTCGCCGGCAACAAACCGTCAACGGTTTTGGCCGAAGATGCGGTCTCCCAAGGGTCTGGCAATGCTGATTCGCAGCGAAACGTTCGGAGTTCGGGGTGAGGCGGCCAAGGCGGCCTTCGCCCGCGCGATTCCGGCTGCGTCCATGCCCACCCTGCTTATTAGCGGGCTTCTGCTTCTTATCGGCCCCTGAGGGCCGTCTGGGCGGTTTGCGCCTGGGCACTCAGGGGTTGCGCGAGATCGAGAAACCCCTTCAGCGCTCCGAACAAAGCAGCGCACCAGCTACAAGGAATCCCAGAGATGACCACCGCCAAAAAGTCCGAAAAGGACCGCGTTATCATATTCGACACCACCTTGCGTGACGGCGAGCAGTGCCCCGGCGCGACCATGACGTTCGAGGAAAAGATCGAGATCGCCGAGATGCTCGACGACATGGGCGTCGACGTGATCGAGGCCGGCTTCCCGATCACCTCGGAAGGCGACTTCCAGGCCGTCAGCGAGATCGCCCGGCGCTCCAAGAATTCCGTCATCGCCGGGCTGTCGCGCGCCAACCCCAAGGACATCGATCGCTGCGCCGAGGCGGTAAAATTCGCCCGCCGTGGGCGGGTCCACACCGTGATCGCGACCTCGCCGCTGCATATGCGCGTCAAACTCAACATGACGCCCGAGCAGGTGATGGAGCTCTCGATCGCCAACGTCACCCGCGCGCGCAACCAGATCGACGACGTCGAATGGTCGGCCGAAGACGCCACCCGCAGCGAGATGGACTATCTCTGCCGCATCGTCGAAGCGGTCATCAAGGCCGGCGCCACCACGGTCAATCTCCCCGATACCGTCGGCTACACGACGCCCGAGGAATACACCCACTTCATGCGCACCCTGATCCAGCGGGTGCCGAACTCCGACAAGGCGGTATTCTCGGTGCATTGCCACAACGATCTCGGCATGGCAGTGGCGAATTCGCTGGCCGGCATCGCCGGCGGTGCGCGGCAGATCGAGTGCACCGTCAACGGCATCGGCGAGCGGGCCGGCAACGCCGCGCTCGAGGAAGTCGTGATGGCGATCAATGTTCGCAACGACAAGTTTCCGTGGTGGAACCAGATCGACACCACGCAACTGACGCGGGCCTCGAAACTGGTATCGGCGGCGACCTCGTTCCCGGTGCAGTACAACAAGGCCATCGTCGGCCGCAACGCGTTCGCGCATGAAAGCGGTATCCACCAGGACGGCGTGCTGAAGGACGCCTCGACCTACGAGATCATGCGCCCCGAGATGATCGGCCTGAAGAAATCCTCGCTGGTGCTCGGCAAGCATTCCGGACGGCATGCCTTCGTGCACAAGCTGGAGGAGATGGGCTACAAGCTCGGCGCCAACCAGCTCGAGGACGCGTTCGTGCGGATGAAGGCGCTCGCCGACCGCAAGAAGGACATCTATGACGAGGACATCGAGGCGCTGGTCGATCAGGAGATCGCAGCGTCCCATGACCGCATCAAGCTGACCTCGCTGACCGTGATCGCCGGCACCCATGGCCCGCAGCGCGCTACCATGAAGCTCGACATCGAAGGCCAGATTAAAATCGAGGAAGCCGAAGGCAACGGCCCGGTCGATGCCGTCTTCAACTGCATCAAGGCGCTGGTGCCGCACGAGGCAAAACTCGAGCTCTACCAGGTCCACGCCGTCACCGAGGGCACCGACGCGCAGGCCGAGGTTTCGGTCCGGCTCGCCCATGAAGGCCGCTCGATGACCTCGAAGGCGTCCGATCCGGATACCCTGGTGGCTTCCGCCAAGGCCTATCTCGGCGCGCTCAACAAGATCGTGATGAAGCACCAGCGCGACACGCCGGCGCAGGCCGCGGGCTGAAGCCCGAGGCCCATCCGGGATGCCTCGCCGCGTCCCGGAATGACCTCGATACCGATAGAAACAAAACGCGGCGTCCCCGGCGCCGCGTTTTTGCGTGGGAACCCCGTTAAATCGGAGTTGCACGGCTTGGCCTGTGCGGGGCGGCCCGATATGATCTTTCCCAGCGTCTGGACGCACCGAAGCGACCTGCGGGCTGGATCATGACGATTGCCGATCGGGTATCCGGATCACCACCAGCGGTCGCGCCGCCGCGGCCGGCGAGCTTCACGATGGCGGCTTCGCTGCCGGCCGTCGGCCAGCGCGAATTGCGGCTCGATTTGTTTCGCGGCCTCGCGCTGTGGCTGATCTACATCGATCACGTCTCGCCCGATCTGCTGTCCTGGTTCACCATCCGCAGCTACGGGTTCAGCGACGCCGCGGAGATCTTCATTTTCATCTCTGGCTATACCGCGGCCTTCGTCTACGGACGCTCGATGCTCCAATCCGGTTTTGTCATCGCGGCGGCGCGGGTGCTGCGCAGGGTCTGGCAGATTTATGCCATGCACATCCTGCTGTTCACGGTGCTGGTGGCGGAAGTCTCCTATATCGCCGTCGTGCTCGACAAGCCATTTTACGCCAAGGAAATGGAGATCATCGATTTCCTCAATCAGCCCGCGCACGCCATGGGCCAGGCGCTGTTGCTGCGCTATCGCCCGCTGAACATGGACGTGTTGCCGCTCTACATCGTTCTGATGGCCTTCCTGCCGCTGATCCTGGTCTTGATAAGATGGCGGCCCAATCTGACGCTGGCGATGTCGGTCACACTTTACGCGCTGTGCTGGCGTTATGACCTGCACCTCAACGCTTTTCCCAACGGCTTCTGGTCGTTCAATCCGTTTGCCTGGCAGATGCTGTTCGTGTTCGGCGCCTGGTGCGCGCTTGGCGGCACGACGCAGATGTCGCGATTGTTGTCTTCGCCGGTGACGATGGGAGTAGCGTTCGCCTATCTGTTCGCGGCGTTCTATGTGACCTTGACCTGGTACTACCCGCCGCTGGGCGCCGTGATCCCGCACTGGCTGGAGCAGTGGATGTACCCGATCGACAAGACCGATCTGGACGTGCTGCGCTTCGCGCATTTCCTGGCGCTGGCCGCCATTACCGTCCGCTTCGTGCCGGCGGGCTGGCCTGGCCTGACCTCACCTTGGCTGCGGCCGATGATCCTGTGCGGCCAGCATTCCCTGGAGATTTTTGCGCTCGGCGTGTTCCTGGCGTTCACCGGCTATTTCGTGCTGATGGAGACCAACGCCGGCCTCGGCGTGCATATTTTCATCGGCCTGCTCGGGATCGTGATCATGTCCGCGGTGGCGTGGCTGCTGACCTGGTACAAGCGGCTGCGCTGAAACCAGCGGGGCTGGGCCGGTCTGCCGGCTGGGACCGCCCCGATCGGCATTTGCTGCGCCGCAGGGGGCGCGGCCGGTGTCTCCCCTTTTTAGGAAATTTGCAAACTCGGCCGGGGCAAATCCGATCGCCCGGCTTCCACTGCCGGAGTTGTTCGCTATGATGCCGGGCGGCAGGTAGGGAATTTTTTGACCTTTTCATAGCATCGGCCGGCTTCGCGTTTAGGCGAGGTGCATTGTTCGACGCTTCGGGTGCAGGGGCGCAGCTTCGATTTGAAGCGGCGCGGTATGGGCAGCCGCAGCGGAATTGAGACGCAACGGCCATTCGAACCAGATGGGCGGCTATTATGGCGAAAAACAAGGCATCACTTTCGGAAGCCGTTGAACGGGATCTTCGGCTCGATTTCTTCCGCGGCCTCGGGCTGTGGATGATCTTCCTCGATCACATTCCGGACGACGTCGTGTCGTGGTTGACGATGCGCAACTACGGTTTCAGCGATGCGGCGGAATTCTTCGTGTTCATTTCCGGCTATCTGGCCGGCTACATCTACGGCCCGATCGTCAAGGCCGGCAATCTGCTCGCGGCCACCAAGCGGCTGTGGACCCGGGCCTGGCAGATGTACGTCGCCCACATCCTGCTGTTCCTGGCCTTTACCGCGCAGATCGCCCGCGCCGCGCGAAAATTCGACAATCCGATGTACAAGGACGAGTTCAACGTCGCCAACTTCCTCGCCCATCCGGACGAGCTGATCTGGCAGGCGCTGACGCTGCGCTACAAGCCGGTCGATCTCGACGTGCTGCCGCTCTATATCGCGCTGGTGTTTACCGCGCCCTTCGTGCTGTGGGCCATGGTGCGCCGTCCGAACCTGACGCTCGCCGGCTCGGTCGTGATCTATATCTGCGCGCGCATCTTCGACTGGAATCTCGCCTCTTATCCGCCGGGTACGCATTGGTACTTCAATCCGTTCGCCTGGCAGCTGATGTTCTTCTTTGCCGCATGGTGCGGCACCGGCGGGGTGACCCAGATCTGGTCGCTGATCCAGTCCCGTGCCGTGCTGGTGATTGCGCTGGCGTGGATCGCGTTCTCGTTCCTGATCGTGATGACCTGGCACAACGCCTTCCTGGAATCGCTGATTCCGAAATGGATGATCAAGGCGATCTACCCGATCGACAAGACCGATCTGGACATGCTGCGCTTCACCCACTTCCTGGCGATCGCGGCGCTGGTCGCGCGCTACATTCCGCGCCATTGGGGGCCGCTGACCTCGCACTGGGCGCGTCCGCTGGTGCTGTGCGGCCAGCATTCGCTGCCGAATTTCTGCCTCGGCGTGTTCCTGTCGTTCGGCGTGCATTACATTCTGGTGCAGCACCCCGGCGGGGCCTGGAAGCAGATCGTGCTGAGCATCGCCGGCATGGCGATCATGACGGCGCTGGCCTGGATTCTGGACCGGGCCGAAACGGTCCCGAACCTGTTCGTCGACGTCAGTGAGGCCGAGGCCTCCGAGGCGGTGTCGCTGAGACCGGAGCCGGCCTGAGCCGTCTTGAAAACATTTGTTTGATTTATTTGGGAGGACGCCATGTTCAAACGCGTGACGGTCATCGCTGCCCTGCTGTTGTTCTCGGCAGGCGCGGCGCAGGCGCAGACGCCGTCTCCTGAGGCGATGTCGGCGGCGCGCACGCTGGTGACGACGTTAAAATTGTCCGATCAGTATAAGGCGCTGCTGCCGGTGATCCTGCTCAGCATCAAACCGGGGCTGACGCAGGACAGGCCGGAGATCGAGCAGGACTACAATTCGTTGATGCCGTCGATCGCAGATGCCTATACGCCGTATTACAATTCGATGATCGACGCCGCCGCCACCGTCTATGCCACGACGTTTACGACCGAAGAATTGCGGCAGATCGAGACGTTCTATCGCAGCGAGGCCGGACAGAAACTGTTGCAAAAATCGCAGTCCATCACCGATCAGGTCATGCAGGTCGGCCGCGACGGCGGCCGCAAGGCGGCCGACGATTTGCGCGCCCGCCTGACCGAAGCGCTACGCCAGAAGGGCCACAAGCCCTGATCTTGGCGACCGCTCGCCGCGCGTTTCCTTTACCTCCCTATGGAGAGGTGAGATGAACTCCGCTTCAATCTGTTGCAGTCGCGTCTACTGCGCCGCCGCCGACAACGGGCGGGTCTGGGCACGGCGGTCCTTGATGGTGGCGATCACGACACCGAGCCGTTCGACGGTGGCGACCACCTTGCCGTCGAGATCGCTGTCGCAATTCATCTGGGTCGGCGCGATGAAGAAGTCGGACTGTTCCCATGTCGGCATGAAGTCGTAGCGTAGCTGCGGCAGCGTAACGGTCTTCTCGAACGACAGCCGCTCGCCGCACACTGCGACCGAATAGACCTGGGTCTGCCAGTTGGTTTCGGACGGCGGGCTGTGACGCAGATAGGTTTCCAGCTTGTTGACCGCCTCCGGCATGCTGTTGAACCAGTAGTCGAGATCATAGCGCCGCGACGCGCCCTGAAGTCCACCGACCGCGGAATTGTAAAACAGATATTCGTCCGGATGCAGCCGGACCAGCGTGTCGGCGTTCCACAGCAGGCATGCCGACCCGAAGGCAAGACCGCTCGCCAAAAGCACGCGGCCGCGCGCCGCAAGCACCGTCAAAACCCGGTCGAGCCCGATGCCGGCCAGTGCGGCCAGCGGGGGAATCACGAACAGGAAATGGCGCAATCCGGTGAAGGCCGGCCCGTGACCTATCACCTGGCAGGCGATCGGAAAGATTACCGCGAGCGAGAGGAAGCCGATGTCGCGGCGTTGCAGCCGCGTTGCATCGCTCGCGCGCAGCTGCGGCAGCAATGACAACATGGCGACGGCCGCGCCGAACAGCGTCAGCAGCGGCAGCCGGATCAGGAAGTAGACCGGGACATACAGCCGCGGCACGTCCGCCATGTCGTAGGCGGTGCCTGCGAAGATGGTGCGGATGCTGTAATGGAATTCGGAGAAGGCGAGCAGGCCGCGGATCGGATTGAGCGGCGCCAGCGCTGCCCACGGCCACGCGAAGATCATGATGAGATAAGCAGGCACCAAGGCCGGCAGCACGCGTATCAGCGACTCGCGTGCAAGGCGCCAGCGCGGTCGGCGTTGCCCGCGCGCCTCGCCCGACGCCGGCAGGTAGATGGCGATTGCGAAGCCGGCATAGACGACCAGGATCAGGCCGAGCACGCGCATGCCGAGCGCAGCGCCGGCCAGCACGCCGAACGCTGCGACATCGCGAAGCCGGGGCGAGGGCAGGCGCCTGGCGATGCGGATCAGGAGCAACGTTGCGCCCATCATCGCGGCGGCGAACGGAATGTCCTTGGTGTGGTTGAACATCGTGCCGTACCACGCGCCGCAAACGCCGAGCGCGATCGCGGCCAATAGGCCCGCACGCGGGCCGGCGATCGATCGCACGGTTGCGGCCGTGGCGCCGATCCCGGCAATGCCGATCAGCGCGCACAGGATATGCCGCAAATCGTAAGGATCGATTGGAAGCAGATGGGAAAGGCCGATCGCTGTCATGTCGAACAGGCCGCCATAGAGATAGAGGTTCTCGAAGTTGAAGACGCTCCGGTCCTTAAAGCCGCTGGCGTAATAGTTCAGGATCAGTTCGCCGTAATGACGCTGCACGCCCTCGTCGTTGGAGATCGCGTAATCCCGAAAGGTCCACAGCGCGAGGACGACGAGTGCGGCGAGCAACGCGACGGTGGCGATGTCAAAGGGATCGAAGCGCGCGGCCAGCCGCGTCATCCGGACGTCAGGGCGCGCGGTATCGGTGGGCTTAGAAGGCATTGACCGAACCGAACAGTGCGGCACGCGGCACCCCGCGGGCACGCAGGGCGGCCTCGGATCGGCGTAACGTTTCAAGGGCTTCGATGCTCTTCATGGCCTCGATTTAGCACGTTGGCAGGGCTTGCGGGAGAGGGCCTGGAGAAACAAAGCAAATGAACCCGCACCCGTTTGCGCATGCTGCTCCCGGCCGCTATCTTCGGTTTATGACCGGCTGCGTTCTTCTCGACCTCGACGGCACCTTGATCGATTCGCAGCCGGGCATTGTGGCAAGCTGCCTTGCGACGCTGCGCGCCCTTGGACATCAACCGGATGACAACCTCGACCTAACGGGCATCATCGGCCCCCCGCTCGAAGACATCATGCAGATCCTGCTGCGGACCTACGGCGACGACAGGGTCGATGAAGCCGTCGTTGCCTATCGTCGGCATTACGGCGAAAGCGGGTTTCTCGGCAGCGTGCCTTATCCAGGAATTGGCCGATCGCTTGAGGAGATGAAACGGGCCGGATTGCAAATCTACCTTGCGACCTCCAAAAGGCTGTTGTTCGCAAGCCGCATTCTCGATCATCTGAAGTTAACAACATACTTCGACGGCATCCATGGCTCGGTGCCTGGCGGCGAGCTGGATCACAAGCCCGAACTGCTTGCTTATGTTCTGTCCGAACATGGTCTTTCGCCGTCCCGTTGCCTGATGGTCGGGGATCGCCGGCATGATATCTCCGGCGCGCAGGCGGTCGGCATGCGCGGTCTTGGCGTGCTCTGGGGCTATGGCAGTCGCGACGAACTTGAAACCGCCGGCGCGGACCGGCTGGTGGAATCCCCCGCCGATCTCGCTGGCGCGGTGCTGTCGATGGTTGACGGGAGGTAGTCCTGCCGGCTGGATGATGCGATGGCACGGGCATCGGATGCTTCGATGTCAGACGAAGTAGGTAGTGCCGGTGGGGAAAATTTTATCCGGACATCTGATTCGTCGCGCCATGCCGCCGGATCACGCGATTAATCCATTGCGGGCGTCGAACCGTTGGCCGATCATGAAATTGACGTCTGCGGGGATGAATTCTCAAAGTCCCGAGGACAGGACATCATGATCTGGCTTTTTGCACCTTTCGCGGTCCTGCTCGGCGTCGTGCTGACGACGCAGGTCGCCACCAATACGCTGTTGGGAAAGGCTCTCGGCAACGATTACGTCCCGGCCGCCGTCAACATGGCGATCGGCTTGATTGCAACGGTCGTCCTGACGTGGTCGCTGACCTCACAATGGCCGTCCCGCGAAATGATCCGGGCC
>Ga0208589_1001336_pt1 | contig 10391 bp, 6 predicted proteins | sample NGESurshal092012_2_FD_184486 | JGI IMG/M metagenome (GOLD analysis project Ga0208589, IMG submission 184486) | Arctic peat soil microbial communities from Barrow, Alaska - NGEE Surface sample F53-2 shallow-092012 (SPAdes) | ecosystem: Environmental > Terrestrial > Soil > Wetlands > Peat ... | reverse complement strand
CCAGGATCCGGACGTGATCGCCGCGACCATGGCGAAGCCGGGCGTGGTCCTCAAGCGTCCCGTGGGATCTGACGGGCCGTTCGGCGAACACGCCGAGCTGCCGAAGAAGCTCGGCCAGGAGGGGCGGAGGAAGGCCCCCCACAAGCCATCGGCCAAGGCGAAGAAGTCTTCTGCCCGGCCGGACAAGGCGACGGACCGGAAGGCGGCTCAAGCGTACGAACGGGAGCGCCAGCGTCGCGAGCGCGAGGAGGCCAAGGAGGAGGCGGCGAGGCAAAAGCAACGCGAGCGCAGGCAGCAGGCCGTCAACAAGGCGCAAAAGACCCTGGACAAGGCGGAGCAGGAACACACCCAACGCGTGGCCGAGCTGCGTGCCCAAATCGATGTTATCGAGAAGAAAGTGCAGGCTGAGGATGTCGATTGGCACGAAGAAAAGAAGCGGTTGAACGTGGCACTGCGACGTGCGCGGGACTGAGAGTCCCCGAGAAGATAGCCGAAGGCGGTTGTTCGCTTGCGAAGTAAACCATTCCCAGGACGCCCATCTGTCCCTCTTCGGGTGACGTCGGAACCGGAACTAACAGCGGGCACAGCGCTTGGTCTCGGGGCGCCTCCGCCCGTGCAGACTTCCTGCATCGCCAAGCACCGATATTGAGCCTAGAACGGTGCAGAGACGCGTGGGTTACGGGCGCGCGCCGAAAGAGATCGAACATGGATGTATTGGCTAGAAACAACGTGCACGTCAGCGGGCAGGGCGGGCGGGCCATGGTCTTTGCCCACGGCTTTGGCTGCGACCAGAACATGTGGCGTTTCGTGGCGCCCGAGTTCGAGGGCGACTTCAAGGTTGTGCTCTTCGACCACGTCGGCGCCGGCGGGTCGGATTTGTCGGCCTACGATAAGTCCAAATATTCGACGCTTCACGGCTACGCCGACGACGTGGTGGAGATCGGCCGAGCGTTGGGGTTGAAGAACGCAGTGTTCGTCGGCCATTCCGTCAGCGCGATGATCGGCCTCTTGGCCTCTTTGAAGGCTCCGGACCTGTTCGGACGGATGGTGCTGGTCGGCCCGTCCCCCAGGTACATCGACGATGGCGACTACGTCGGCGGCTTCAGCGAAAAACAGATCGCGGAGCTGCTCGAATTTCTCGAAGACAATCACATGGGATGGTCCGCCGCCATGGCGCCCTCGATCATGGGCAATCCGGACCGGCCTGAACTCGGGGAGGAACTGACCAACAGCTTCTGCCGGACCGACCCGGAGATTGCCAAGGCATTTGCGCGTGTCACCTTCACATCCGACAACAGGGGCGATCTCGCCAAGGTCACTGTTCCTACCCTGATCCTACAATGCAGCGAGGATATCATTGCCTCCGAGGAAGTCGGAAAGTTCGTGAGAAGCCGTATCCCGGGCAGCGAGATCGTGTTTCTCAAGGCCACCGGACACTGTCCGAACCTGAGCGCTCCGGCAGAGGTCGTCTCGGCCATCCGGGCATATGTCTGAGTTCGGACCCATCGACGAATACAAGGACTTATTTGAGAACGCTCCTTGCGGCTATCTCACGATCGGGTCCGACGGGCGCATCACGAAGGTCAACGCCACGCTCACGGCCTGGACGGGTATCGAGACGGACAAGTTCATTGGCCGGCGCCTCCATCAGTTCCTGAACATGGCCGGCCGCATCTATTACGAAACCCACATCGCGCCCCTGCTGCGAATGCAGGGCTTCTTCAACGAGTTCGCGCTCGACTTCGAGACCGCCGCCGGCGAGCGACTGCCGGTGATCGCCAACGCCGCCGAACGCCGCGATGTCGACGGCACCCTGCTGTTTACGGCGGTGGTGGTCATCAAGGCGACCGACCGGCGGCGCTACGAGCGCCAATTGGTGGATTCAAGATCGGAGCTTCAGAAAGGTCTCGCGACGGAACGGGAGACCGCGGAACTGCGCGAGCAGTTCATCGCCGTGCTCGGTCACGACCTCCGCAACCCGCTCGCAGCGATCAGCGCCGGCGCGCGGATCCTGCAGCGTTCCGGCGCGCTACAGGAGCACAAGCACCTCCGCGTCCTCGATATGATCAATACCACCGTCACCCGCATGTCGGACCTCATTGACCACATCCTGGATTTTGCGCGCGGGCGGCTCGGAGGCGGCATCGCCTTGAGCCGTGACTCCAGACCGCTGGAGCCGGTCCTCGAGCAGGTCGTCGACGAATTGCGGACGGCCTCTCTCCAGCGCGTGATCGAGACCAGCTTCGACCTGACGGAACGCGTCAACTGCGATCGCACGCGGATCGGACAACTGCTGTCGAATTTGATCGGCAATGCCCTCACCCATGGGGCTGTGGACCAGCCGGTGCGGGCGGGCGCAACAACGGACGGCGGCGAGTTCAAGCTCTGGGTCGCGAATGCCGGAGACCCCATTCCAGAAGCAGCCATGGAAAGGCTGTTCGAGCCCTTCTTTCGGGGCGATGTTCGCGACAGCCGCCAAGGCCTCGGGCTCGGCTTGCATATCGCCTCGCAGATCGCGCAGGCGCACGGCGGGAGGCTGGACGTCACCTCGACGCCGGATGAAACCCGGTTCGTCTTCACGATGCCGCTCGTTCAGGTGGCATCGTGATGAACGCGACGCCAACGCGATCCTGAGCTGCCGGCGCAACGGAACAAAACCTTGCCTAACTGCTTGGCAGAGCGGAGGAATAAATGGCGCGACGAGAACCGGTGATCCTGATCGTGGAAGACGAGTTCCTGTTGAGGCTGGATTCCGCCGAGACGATCGAGCACGCCGGATTTGAAGTCGTGCAGGCAGCCAATGCCGATGAGGCCATCGCAATCCTTACGGCCCGTCCCGATATCCATGTCGTTTTTACCGATATCCAGATGCCGAGTTCGATGGACGGGCTAAAGCTTGCCAGGTTCGTCCGCGACCGCTGGCCCCCGATCAAGATCATCGCGACTTCCGGACGCGTGGTAGCCGGCGAAGACGATTTGCCGGCGGGGCTTGTTCCTGCCAAAGCCGTATCGCGGTCCGGTACTTGTCTCGGCGCTACGCGAGTTGACCGGCGCGGCTGCTTAGACCGGTGCCGGCCAAGAAACGTTGCTGGATTCCGCCGCAGCGGCGCACCGAGATGCTTCAAGCAAGTCCGTGAGCGGTCTCGCGCTTAAAGCCTGGCGGTAATGTTGCATCGAACGCCGGATACGTCGAAATCCAGCTTCGTGTATCGTCCAGGTCGCTGACAACGAACTCTTCGAGGAGCCGGCTGCCGAAGCCTTTTTTGGTCCGTGGTGCAACCGGCGGCCCGCCGCTTTCCTCCCAATCGAGGTGTAAAATTCCCTCGCGGACGCTCCACTCGACGCCCACCTGGCCTTCGGGACATGACAAGGCGCCGTATTTGATCGCGTTGGTGGCCAGTTCATGTAGCGCCAGAGATAGCGCAAGGGCGTGCTTTGGAGAAACGTCGATTGGAGCGCCGGACGTCTTCACTTGGGACGGCGTGAATGCGTCGAGGGCGCGCATGACGACGTCCGTCAAGTTCGCGCCGCTCCAGGCGCGAACTGTCAGCAGGTCATGGACTTGTGCCAAGGAGCAGATGCGGCGGGAAAGCGCCTCCCGGGCGGACGGCAGATCGCGTGCGGAACGCAGAGTCTGCGCGGTGATGGCCTGGATCGTCGCCAACGTGTTCTTAATTCTGTGATTCAGCTCGTTGAGAAGAAGGCGCTGCAGTTCCTCGCCTTGCTTCAGCTTGGTGAGGTCCCGGCTCGCGCCGGCAATCGCCACCGGCTTCCTCTCCGGGCCATCATCATCGAATTCGACGAGACCCCACGCGCTCAGCCAGCGCCAACTTCCGTCGAGTTGCTTCACCCGGTATTCCACGTCGTAATGTCCGTTGCCCTTGGAGTCGAGCGCCTCTGCGACCCGGGACCACATCAGCTCCATGTCGTCGGGGTGAAATTTGGCTTTCACTCCCTCTTCGTCGTGGAGGAAACGCGCCTCGGTCAGCCCGTAGAGCCGCTGGGCGTTCGCGTCGTACATGCAGACATTGTCGGCCAGCGTATATCGCCAGATGCCCATGTCCGAGGCGAGCATCGCAAGATCGAACGTACGCTGTTGGCGTTCCAGAGACGGGCCCGCGATTACGTCGGTTGTTTGAACGGAGTTGATCGCGTTACCGGCCCCATTCGCGCCGCTCCGTCGCGTTGAGCGCCCGCGCGCACTCGGCACCGCCAAATCGTGATGTTCCATCACCTCTAAATGCGCGCCGCCATGCACTTGGTCGGTGCTGTAGCTGCACATGCAGATCATGCGCCGGCCGCGAACGGTTTCCTGAACCAGCGTTTCGTAATCCTGAAAATCCGCCCATTGAGCCTGCGATACCCAGGCGCAGTTCCCGTTGGTTCTGAGACCTGCGTAACCTAGTTCGAGCGCGTCCCGCTCGCGCTGCTCAAGGCCCTTCACAAGCTCATAGGGCTGAAGCTTCTCTCCCGCTGCATACCATTCGTCGCCATTTGCGATTTCGATCTGCTTGTCGCGCTCGCGCTTGTCCAGGTCGGGCACCGCCGCGCGCAATGCTGAACGAGCCTGTTCCGCATCGAACGCCTTACCTGTCACCCAGAGGCAGCGTTCGTTGTTCTCTAGCCCGGCCTTGAAATATGGCACCAGTACGTCGCGCAGTTCATCGCCCGACCCAAAAAAATGGACGACATGGCTGCCCCACTCAAGGTGAGGAACCGTTTGTAGGCCGGACGGAGACCAAGGCTGCATTGCAATCGTCGTAAGCTGGAGTTCGGACGAAGCCCGAATTGAGCGTACATGGTAGCGATTTTCCAAGCCCGTTGGAAGGTAGCATAGCGGTGCAAAGCGGTTGTGGCAGGCGTGGAACGCGGAGGCATACGGCCCCAATTGCTCACCGTCGTCCGGTCGGGGTAGTTTGGGGCTTCTCAGCGCGGCAAGGTGCCGGACGTCACGCGATTTCTGACCGAGCCGTGCTGGCGCAGCAATCTGTTGGTGTTTTCGTTTGACCGCCGCTGCCAGGGACGGCGTGGGTCGCAAACCGAATTGTCGAACATCCCAGCCTGCGCGGAAATTCCGCTGACCGAGTTGTTAGACTGAGAGCGAGCATATTAAATTCGTGCTCGCCCCAATGCCTTTGGGCCGATCTCAGACCCAGCGTTTCAGTATCGCGGCACATAGCTGGCTGTTTTGAATAGACAGCCGACACCCCATCTTGCCATACCTATGTCGTCACCGACTATGCTACTGACACCAGTCCAGTTTGAGTCATAGAAGGCCGTAAGGCTAACTCGACCTGGTTACGGCCGTTGAGTTTGGCACGATATAGCGCATCGTCCGCGCGGGAGATTAATGCTTCTGCGGTGTCTCCGTCCTCGTACTGAGCGACGCCGAAACTGCATGTTACCGTCCCAATCTCATCAAACTCGATTTGCTCGATTGCATTCCTCAATTTCTCCGCAGCCTGGAATGCCATCTCGCCGTCGGAACCGGGGATGAGAATAACGAACTCTTCGCCGCCCCACCGAGCGAGCAGGTCGGTGTTGCGGAGCAGGCTTAGCACCAACTGGGATAACTGTATCAGCACCTTGTCGCCGAACTGATGGCCCTGGGTATCGTTTACGGCCTTGAAGTTGTCGACGTCATACAGCACCAGGGAAAGCGAGGTTTTGTAGCGTATCGATCTTGATATGTCAGCGGCGAGTGCCTGGTTAAACTTCAAGCGATTTGAAAGACCGGTGAGATGGTCGGTCGTTGCTTGAAACCGAAGGTTACGGGCCAACTCCTGGAGTTTCAGCCGCTTGTCCATTTGAACGTTGTCGTGCAACGCGCGTTCTCTGCCGAACAGGTAGATCAGGGTCATCAGCGCCACCAGCAAAGTAACGACGATGCCCAAAACGCGGCTGGCAAATATCTCATGGGTCGGCTTCAATATGACCAGGGACCACTGGCTGTGATTTGCATTGCGGCGGCGCACGTAATTGCGCTCACCATCGACTTTAATCCACGTCGCGTCCACTATCGGCTGCGTCAGCATTGGTTGATCGACGAGTTTCCCGAACTGCTGAACCAAGGCCAGATGTCTTTCAGCGGGTAGCGGCCACAAATTTCTAAACAACATTTTCGCGTGGTTCGTCAGCACGACGATGCCGTCAGGATCGATCAAGAAGTAAGGACGGTCGAACTGCGCAAGATCCGCCTCAAAGGCATTGAGGGATTTCTTGAGGACCGCTACGCCGATGATAGCACCATCGCCTCCGGCGCGAACGGGATAGCTCGCATAGTAGTCTCGCTCCCCGTTCACGGCATCGAATGAAAACTGATAGCCCGGCTCCCCCGCGATGGATTTCTGAAAGTAAGGCGAGGAGCGGAACGCACCCCGGAGGACGCCATCTCTGTGGTTCGATGAAGCGACGATCGTTCCGGACGTGTCCAATATGTAGCCGAGCTTGGCGCTCGAGGCATCGACATCCAGATCGAGAACCGATTGAGCGCCCGCTCTATCTTGCCGGCTCCCGTCAACCAGTAAGGGCAGCACGGAGGGCGAGCCGGCCAGCGCTCTCACCATGCCGTCCACGGTGGCGGTCTCCCCAGTGAGACGGCTCGAGAGCAGATCGATATCGCCGCGCGCCTCCTCCTGTACGCTTTGCTTATACATTCCGCCGAGAAATTCAGTAAACACCCAGCCGAATACAAGAATCGCTGTCATCGCAACGAGGGTCCAGATGAACTGCCGCCGGAGATGCGCCGTGTAACGCGCGGAGGAAACCTCCAAGGTAAGCTGGTGTCCCCAAATCGCCCAAATTGAAAATGCTATCCAGCAGGCAAGCAATCCACGCAGGAACTGAATCGGAATTCCCGTGAGTTGGACGAACCAGTCGTAATTGAATTTAGCCGCCGGCCAGAAGGGCGCCGCCGGGACGATGGCGCCGGCGGCAAAACCATAAAGTACGAATCCCACGGCGGTGAACATCGCAAAACGCCTTGCGGCGCCAGACAATTCCTTGGCATCCCAAACGAAGACCAGGCTGGTAGCCAACGCCCCCACAAGTCCGATGGCATAGCGCGCGATGTCACCGGCCGTAGTCACCCCGCCGACAAACCCGCCGAACCCGACCAATAATACCAACGGGGGGTACAGCCACCGCGCCTCTAATCTCAGTCCGAAACGAATTGCGTTCTGCCGCGCAAATTCCATCAATAACACAAAGGATGCAGTCATAAGCGCGATGCGGACCACTACAAATGCCGGGCCGTCACTAATAATCAGCGCCGTCAAATCGAGCCATTCGCCCACGCCGTGCGCGAATGCGAACAGCCCGAGTATGCCCCAGGATTCTCCTCCTCTTCCACCCCTCGAAATGCCAAAACAGGTCGTGCCGAGCAGAAGGAACGCCAACCCGTAAAAGAACAGGATGAAGTCCAGCTGGGTACTAAAGAACGTTGCCATGATTTCTCGCATGTCATCACTTACACTTTTAGGACGAGCGGCGCGTGCATAGGCTCAAGCCACGGCTGCTGCTCTCTTGGATTGCGCAAAGAATAGCCGCTTTATTTCCGCAGCGGGCTTTGCTGGACTGAACAGATAGCCCTGCATTTCGGTGCAGCCGAGCGTACGGAGCAAGTCTCGCTGTTGTTCCGTCTCAACTCCCTCCGCCGTCGTCGTGATGTGACGTGTTGTGGCGATGTTCACGACTGCCTGTACAATGCAGGGGGCCCCGCCAGACTCTGCGATATCTTTTATAAAGCAGCGATCGATCTTGATCTTGTCGAACGGAAAACGCTGCAGATAGCTCAGCGAGGAATAGCCGGTGCCGAAATCGTCCAGCACGATCCGCACGCCAAGCGCCCGGAGCTGGTGCAGGATCGCGAGTGCAGCTGCGTCGTCGCGAATGAGGACCGACTCGGTGATCTCCAGCTCCAGGCTGGTGCCGGGGAGGCCCGATGCCGCAAGCGCCGCGACGACCTTTAACGCCAGCGTGTCGTTTCTGAACTGAACCGGGGAAACGTTGACTGCGAGTTTGATGCCTGCCGGCCATGTCGCGGCCTCGGCACAGGCCGTCGCAAGCACCCACTCACCAAGCTGATTGATCAGGCCTGTCTCTTCCGCAACGGGGATGAACTCAGCGGGGGAGATCATGCCGCGCTTAGGGTGTGGCCAGCGCAGCAGCGCCTCGCAGCCGGAGATTCGGTTGCTCCGAAGGTCGACAATCGGCTGGTAATACACCTCAAATCCACCATCGACGATCGTCTGACGTAGATCCATCTCGAGGCTACGGCGCGCCTTGACGCGCGCGTCCATCTCTGGCTCGAAGAAACGATAGGTCCGGCGTCCGCCGGCTTTCGCGCTGTACATCGCCAGATCCGCGTTCTGCAGGATTTGGTCCAGGTCGGTGCCATCCTTCGGCGCAAAGGCGATGCCGATACTGGCGTCGGTTATTACCTGGTGACCGAGAAACTCACAGGGCTCGCGGATCGCTCGATAAATACTCGTTACGAGGTTGACGACATCCTTTTGTTCTTTGACACGGGTTTGAACAATGGCGAATTCGTCACCGCCAAGGCGGGCCACGAAGCCTGTATTTCCGATGCAGCTGCTCAATCTTGTGGCCACGAATTTCAGCAGCTCGTCACCAATCCGATGCCCGAGCGAATCGTTGACGCTTTTGAATTCATCAATATCGAGATAGAGAATGGCCAACTGCTCGCCAGGCTCAATCTGCCCGAACGATTGTTCAAGCTGTTCCTGAAAGAGAGTTCGATTTGGCAGATCGGTCAGCGCATCATAATGCGCGAGATGCGCGATCCGCTGCTCGGAGCGTCTTCGCTCGGTGATGTCTTCCAGCGTTGTTACCCATCCGCCATGCTCCAACGGCTGATTCACAATCAGCATCGTGCGCCCATCGGGATTATCCACGATATTGCGTGTAACGTTTCCCAATCTGGTATTGCGCAAGACGAGCGCGCAATATTCGTCAACGTCGCCACTGAAAGATCCGGTCTCCTTCCGATGTGCGATAAGATCACGAAGGCTGCAACCTGGCTTCACCACGGCCGGTGACAGCCCGAACAATTCGAGATACCGCCTATTGCAGATGACGAGTCGATTCGATCGATCAAACAGCAGCAGGCTCTGCGTCATATTGTTGACGGCGATGTCAAGGCGCTGCTTTTCAAGCGCCAAGCTGGACCGCGACGTTTGGTGTTGCCGCGACAACTGCCGAACTATGAGAAAGAGCATCACGGCAATCACAAGGACCAGCAAGCCGGCCACGGCTATCAGCAGCCTTGTTTGGGCTCGCCAATCGGCCAGCGCTGCAGACACGCTCGTCGTCGCCACGACTACAATCGGAAAATTGCTCAATTGACGGACGGAACCCAGCCGATCCCGACCATCCACGCCGCTCGTTTTACGCGCGCTCCCGTGGTCGGCGTTTGCCAAGATCTCAAAGAATGGCCCGCTCGAGAAATTCTGCCCAATTAACTTCTCTATATGAGGGTAACGGGCCATCATGGTTCCGTCACGATGGAACATGGAAATAACCGCATCGTCCCCGAGAGCCAAAGGCGCAAAGAACTTCTCGAAGGTGGCTGTGGCGATGCCTCTGGTAACGAGTCCCAGAAACTCGCCGTTTGCTCCGGTCATTTTGCGCGAGATCAGTGCTGTCCATGCGCCCCCGAAAATGCGGCTTTGCACCAATTCAATCAACATAGATGTTGCCGTGGATCCCGACTTGAGTGTCTTGAAATAGGCTCGATCAGAAATATCGACCGGAGAAACTGGCCAGGCTTTGGACGAGTTTATCAGCACTCCGTCCGAATCAAATATATTCACGCCGGCTACGTCAAACGACCCGTTGCTCTTTGCCTTCAGTATTTCGTGCATGTCGTAACTTGACATCTGCCGCTTGTAAGCCTCGCTCGAAGCGATCCCAGCTAGACGCATGTAGGCGATGAGATCTTTTTGAACGACCTCGAACTCCTCGAATTGCTGATCGAAATGATGAGCCAGCAACAATACGGTATTTGTCAGTTCGCGGGTGCTGCTGTTCAACGCTCGCTCACGCAAATTGCCAACCATGACTGTAGTTCCAATCGCAATGGCCGCGATCAGCAATCCTCCGCCAAGGATAAGCCGCCCGATTGGATTTCCTGGAGCGGAAATCCTGAAATCGAACAGGACGAAATTAGGAGTAGTCACTTGGCTGACCGGGAACACTCAGCCCCAAAGGGTGGCGATAGAAATGCCTGGACACACCTCACAGCATTTTCGACACCCGCAATCGCCGGGAGCTCAAGCGCGCGCGTACACCGCAAACTTTTGGGAAGTGTCCATGATAATCGATTTGGCGACTTCATCAGAATGGAATTTTTCCTGAGCTCCGTCGTTCCG
>Ga0208589_1001334_pt1 | contig 10395 bp, 8 predicted proteins | sample NGESurshal092012_2_FD_184486 | JGI IMG/M metagenome (GOLD analysis project Ga0208589, IMG submission 184486) | Arctic peat soil microbial communities from Barrow, Alaska - NGEE Surface sample F53-2 shallow-092012 (SPAdes) | ecosystem: Environmental > Terrestrial > Soil > Wetlands > Peat ... | reverse complement strand
GATCGTGCGCGAGCACACCGGGCAGGATTTCCCGCAGGAGCCGCGGGAGCAGATGGACCTGGCCGTCAAGGCCGTGTTCAGCTCCTGGAACGCCGACCGGGCCATCCTGTACCGGCGGCAGGAGCGCATCCCCGCCGACCTCGGCACCGCGGTGAACATTGTGGCCATGGTCTTCGGCAACCTCGGCATGGACTCCGGCACGGGCGTCGCGTTCACCCGGGACCCGGGCAGCGGCCAGCAGGGCGTCTACGGTGACTACCTGCAGAACGCGCAGGGCGAGGACGTGGTCGCGGGGATCAGGAACACCGTCCCGCTGCAGGACCTGGAAAACATCGACGGGCCCGCCTACGCGCAGCTGATGGACATCATGCAGACCCTGGAGAACCACTACCGGGACCTGTGCGACATCGAGTTCACGATCGAGCGCCGCAAGCTGTGGATGCTGCAGACCCGGGTGGGCAAGCGCACCGCGGGCGCGGCCTTCCGCATCGCCACCCAGCTCGTGGACCAGGGCCTCATCGACATGGACGAGGCGGTCACCCGGGTCACCGGCGACCAGCTGGCCCAGCTGATGTTCCCCCGGTTCGACCTCAGCAGCGAGCCGAAGCGGATCACCAAGGGCGTCAGCGCGTCCCCGGGTGCCGCGGTCGGCAAGGTGGTGTTCGACTCGGCCAAGGCCGTGGAGCAGGCCGCCGCCGGCGAGGCCGTCATCCTGGTCCGGCGCGAGACCAACCCGGACGACCTGCACGGCATGATCGCCGCGAAGGGCATCCTGACCAGCCGGGGCGGCAAGACCAGCCACGCCGCGGTCGTCGCCCGCGGCATGGGCAAGACCTGCGTCTGCGGTGCCGACGAGCTCGAGGTGGACACGAAGGCCGGGAAGATCACCGCGCCCGGCGGCGTGGTCATCAGCGAGGGTGACGTGCTGTCCATCGACGGCACCAGCGGCAACGTCTACCTCGGCGAGGTACCGGTGGCCGCGTCCCCGGTCGTGCAGTACTTCGAGAACGGCCTCACCGGCGACGCGGACGACCTGGTCAAGGCCGTGGACCGGATCATGAAGCACGCCGACGAGCGGCGCCGCCTCGGCGTGTTCGCCAACGCGGACACCGGCGAGGACTGCGCCCGGGCCCGGCGCTTCGGGGCGGGCGGGGTCGGCCTGGTCCGGACCGAGCACATGTTCCTCGGCGAGCGGCGCCAGCTGGTGGAGGACCTCATCCTGGCCGAGGACGAGGCGGGCCGGCAGGCCGCGCTCGACGCGCTGGAGCCGCTGCAGCGCGGTGACTTCGCCGAGATCCTCGACGCGATGGACGGGCTGCCGGTGACGATCCGGCTGATCGACCCGCCGCTGCACGAGTTCCTGCCCGACCTGACCGACATGTCGGTGAAGGTCGCCCTGGCCGGCGACCAGGCCACCGAGAAGGACCGCAAGCTGCTCGAGGCGGTCCGGCGGCTGCACGAGCAGAACCCGATGCTGGGCCTGCGCGGCGTCCGGCTCCTCCTGGTCATCCCCGGGCTGCTGGACATGCAGGTCCGGGCCATCGCGCACGCCGCGGCCGAGCTCAAGCAGGCCGGCAAGAATCCCAGGCCGGAGGTCATGATCCCGCTGACCGCGTCGGTCCAGGAGATGGAGATCTCCAAGGACGCCTCGGCCAGGATCCTGGCCGAGGTCGAGGAGGAGACCGGCACCCACGTGCATACCTTGATCGGGACCATGATCGAGGTGCCGCGGGCCGCGATGCTCGCCGGGGAGATCGCCAAGTCGGCCGAGTTCTTCTCGTTCGGCACCAACGATCTGACCCAGATGGGCTGGGGTTTCTCCCGGGACGACGTCGAGGGCGCGTTCTTCAGCCGGTACATCGAGCTGGGCATCTTCGGTGTCTCCCCGTTCGAGACCATCGACCGGGACGGGGTCGGCCGGATGGTGCGCATCGCCAGCGAGGAAGGCCGGGCCGCCCGGCCCGGGCTGGAACTCGGTGTCTGCGGCGAGCACGGCGGGGACCCTGACTCGGTGCACTTCTTCCACCAGGTCGGGCTGAACTACGTGTCCTGCTCGCCGTTCCGGGTGCCGGTCGCCCGGCTGGAGGCCGGCCGCGCCGTGGTCCTCGAGTCCGCGGGTGGCAGCGACAGCAGGTGACAGAAAGGCCCGGTTACGATCACGACGCCACGGCCCGCTGGGTGGCTGAGCCACCCAAGCGGGCCGCGGCGGCCGGGTTCGAGGCGGCCAGGTTCGGCCGCGGGCCGTTCGAGCGGGACCGGGCCCGGGTCCTGCACACCTCGGCGCTGCGCCGGCTGGCGGCCAAGACCCAGGTGGTGGAGGTGGACGCGGGGGACTTCCCGCGGACCCGGCTCACCCACTCGCTGGAGTGCGCGCAGATCGGCCGGGAGCTGGGCGGCGCCCTGGGCTGCGATCCTGACCTGGTCGATGCCGCATGCCTGGCGCACGACCTCGGCCACCCGCCGTTCGGGCACAACGGCGAGTCGGCCCTGGCCGACGTGGCCGCGCCGTGCGGCGGGTTCGAGGGCAATGCGCAGAGCCTCCGGCTGCTGACCCGGCTCGAGGCCAAGGTGCCCGGGGCCGGGCTGAACCTGACCCGGGCCACCCTGGACGCCACGCTCAAGTACCCCTGGCTGGCCGGCCCGGGACTGCCCAAGTACGGCGCGTACACCGACGACGCGGAAGCGTTCGCGTGGATCCGCCAGGGTGCTCCGGCCGGCCGGTCTAGCCTGGAAGCGCAGGTCATGGACTGGGCCGACGATGTGGCCTACTCGGTGCACGACCTGGAGGACGGCCTGCACGCCGGGCTCATCACGCTCCGGGCGCTGCGCGACGAGACCGAGCGGAAGGCCATCAGCGAGCTCACCGCCAGCCAGTACGTGACGCCGGGCTCGGCCAGCCCGGAGGAGCTGGCCGGGGTCTTCGGCGAACTGCTCGCGCTGCCCTGCTGGCCGGCCGGGTTCGACGGCGGCCCGCAGTCCCTGGCCGGGCTGAAGAACCTGACCAGCGAGCTGATCGGGCGGCTGTGCGGGGCGGCCCACCAGGCCACCGTGGCGGCGTCCGGCGGCCAGCCGCTCACCAGGTACGCGGCCGACCTGCAGGTCCCGCGGCGGCAGCGGCTGGAATGCGCGCTGCTCAAGGGGGTCACCGCCTACTACGTGATGAGCCGGGAGGGTGCCGCGGCCACCCAGGCCCGGGAGCGGGAGCTCATCATGGAGCTGGCCGCCGCGGTCCGGATGGGCGCCCCGGACACCCTGGACGCCGCGCTTCGGCCCGGGTACGAGGCGGCCGGGAACGACACGGGGCGGCTGCGGGTGGTGGTAGATCAGGTGGCTACGCTGACCGACACGTCCGCGGTCACGTGGCACGCCCGCCTCTGCCACTGAACAACGTGCATCTGAACGACGTGCATCTGAACGACCCGGTGCTGATGAACTACCTGCGAAGGAGCAGCCATGCCTGAAGGCCCGGCCCACGTGATCATCGGTGCCAGCCTGGCCGGCGCCAAGGCGGCCGAGACGCTGCGCGACGAGGGGTTCGGCGGACCTATCGTCCTGCTCGGCACCGAGACCGAGCGGCCCTACGAGCGGCCGCCGCTGTCCAAGGGCTACCTGCTCGGCAAGGCCGACAAGACCTCCCTGTACGTGCACGACGAGCACTGGTACGCCAGGAACCAGGTGGACCTCCGGCTGGGCGTGACCGCGGTCGCGGTCGACCGCGCGGCCCGCCGGGTCGACCTGGACATCGGCGGCCCGGTCGGCTACGACCGCCTGCTGCTCACCACGGGCTCGCACCCGCGGGTGCTCCAGGTGCCGGGCGGGGACCTGGATGGCGTGCACTACCTGCGCACCACGGCCCAGTCCGAGGCACTGGCCACCGCCCTGGCCCCGATCCCGGGCGAGGAGACCCGCGTGGTCATCGTCGGCGGGGGCTGGATCGGCCTCGAGGTCGCCGCGGCAGCCCGCGAGAAGGGATGCGCGGTGACCGTGCTGGAGCCGGAGACCACCCCGCTGTACCGGCAGGTCGGCCCCGAGCTGGGCCAGCTGTTCGCGGACCTGCACCGCGAGCACGGGGTGGTGTTCCGCCTCGGCGACAGCGCCCGCGAGTTCCGCGGTGAGGAGGGCCGGGTCACCACGGTGCTGACCTCCGAAGGGGCCGAGGTGCCCGCCGACGTGGTGGTGGTCGCGATCGGCGCGGCACCCAACGTGGCCCTGGCCGAGGCGGCCGGCCTGGAGATGGTTGCCCCTGAGGCCGGGGGAGGCGTGCTCGTGGGCCCGGCGCTGGCGACCAGCGACCCGGACATCTTCGCGGCCGGTGATCTGGCCAACGTGGCCCACCCGCTGCTGGGCCGCCAGGTCCGGGTCGAGCACTGGGCCAACGCGCTGCACGGCGGCCCGGCCGCGGCCCGGTCCATGCTGGGCCAGCCGGTGTCCTACGACCGGGTGCCGTACTTCTTCAGCGACCAGTACAACCTGGGCATGGAGACATCCGGGCTGCCCGAGCCCGGGTACTACGACCAGGTCGTGTACCGGGGTGACCCGGCGACGCTGGAGTTCATCGCGTTCTGGCTGTCCGGCGGGGCGGTGGTGGCCGGCATGAACGTCAACGTGTGGGACGTGACGGACGACATCCAGGCGCTGATCCGGGCCGGGTACGCGGGCACCCCGGCGGACGTGGCCCGGCTGGCCGACCCGGGCGTGCCCCTGTCTGAGGTGCTGGCCGGCCGGTAAGGGCTGGCCAGCTCGGGCGGAGTCGGCCCGGCTGGCCGGGCTGGACTCCGCCGGGCCTGAGCCCGGGTCAGGCGGAGCCGGCCGTGCTGCCGGGCGGGAACGGGGCCAGGACGGCCGTGATGTTGTCCCGGCCGCCCGCCTCGATCGCGAACCTGACCAGCGCCCGCGCGGCGCCCAGCGGGTCGGTGAGCGCGGCCGGCATGGCCAGCTCGGCCAGTTTCGCGGCGTCCGGCTGGTAGTTCCACAGGCCGTCCGAGCAGAGCAGCAGCACGCCGGGGCCGGGCGGCTCGAACGTCACCACGTGCGGGGCGGCCTCGCCGGGGTCAGCGCCCACCCAGCGGGTCACCACGTGGGCGTGCGGCGAGTTCAGCGCCTCGTCCTGCGGCAGCAGGCCCGCGGTGACCATCTCCTGGGCCAGTGAGTCGTCCCGGGTGAGCTGCTGCGCGGCTGGCTCGGGGTCGGGGGTGGCCGGTGCGCCGAACCAGTACACCCGGCTGTCGCCCAGCCAGCACAGCGTGGCGGCCGAGCTGGTGATGGCGGCGGACACGAACGTGGCCGACCCCACCCCGCCGGGGGAGGCAGCCAGGCCGGCCACCGCATTCTCCGCGGCCCGGACCGCGGCCGAGGACGCCTCGGTCAGGTCGGTTCCTTCCTGAGCCGCGGTGCGGAGCACCTCCGCCGCCGCCTGGGCGGCGGCGAGCGATGCCTCGGCGGGGCGCACCGAGGTGGACACCCCGTCGCAGACCACCGCGACCAGGACGGGGCCGTTCGCCACCGGCACGACCGCGAGTTCCATCGCGTCTTCGTTCTGCCGGTGCCGCAGGCCCCGGTCGGTGACGCCGGCCATCAGGCCCAGATCAAGCTCCTGGTGATCATGCGACATCACGGCACCACCCCAGGGTCCACCCAGATACGGCTCGACTAGTTCGCGCTCGGCTGGCTCCGCTCGACCAGTTCAGCTCGACCGGGTTGGCAGTCATTGTATGCCGGCCGGGCCCGGCAGCAGACCAACTGGCAGTCCTTGTCTAGAGGCCTGTACCAGGTGCCCGGCCCAGGCCCGGGCGGCTGGGCCCGGGGGATGCTCGCGCCGCTGGACGAGGCCGATGGGCGGGTGGGCCAGGGCGGGGCGGAGCGGGTGGACATCGATGGCCTGGCCCGCGGCTCGCGCCGACGATCCGGCCAGCAGCGCGACCCCGAGCCCGGCCGCGACCAGCTCGCAGATGCTGGCCGGGCTGTGCGTCTCGAACGGGATACGGGGCTCGAAGCCCGCGGCGGCGGCCGCGTCCACCAGGATGCCGCGCAGCCCGCTGCCCGCCGGCAGGCACACGAACGGCTCCTCGCGGACGTCGGCCAGCCGGGCCACGCCCCCCGGGAACGAGTGCCGCCCCGGCGGGGTGGCCAGCACCACGCTCTCGGCGGCCAGCGGCTGGGCCAGATAGGCAGCGGGCAGGTCATCGTGGACCGGGCAGAGCGCCACATCGATGCGGCCCGCGTCCAGGTCAGCCAGGAGGTCCGCGATCAGGCCGGTGCGCAGGGCGATGGTGACCCCGGGATAGCGCTGGTGGAACCCGGCCAGGGCCCGGGGCAGGTCGACCGACGCGAGCAGCTGGGTCGCGCCGATCCGCAGTTGCCCCCGCGTGACCGTGGCCAGCTCGGCCAGATCGGCCCGGGCCCCCTCGACCTGGGCCAGGGCGCTGCGGGCCCGGGCCAGCACCAGTTCACCCGCGGGCGTGAGCCGGACCCGGCGGGTGGTGCGCTCGAGAAGGACGGTGCCGAGTTCCCGTTCCAGCCGCCTGACCTGCGCGGACACTGCAGGCTGGGCGATGTGGAGGTGCTCGGCGGCCCGGCTGAACCCGCCGTGCCGGACGACCGCCTCGAAGTAGGCCAGCTGGCGGAGCTCCATGTATTAATAGTGACTGCTTATAACTGCTAACGCAAAGCTCTCTTGGACTTATGAGTCCCGTCCCGGCAGGCTTGCGGTCATGGAGCAACGGAACCTCGGCGGCCTGACCACCTCCGCCATCGGCCTGGGCTGCATGGGGCTGTCCCAGGGCTATGGGCCGGCCGACGACGCGCAGTCGGTCCGGGTCATCCACCGGGCCCTCGACCTCGGCGTGAGCATGCTCGACACCGCGATGAGCTACGGCCAGGGGCACAACGAGCAGCTGATCGCCCGGGCGCTGCACGGCCGGGCGGGCCAGGTGCAGATCGCCACCAAGTTCGGCATCGTCCGCGCTCCGGACGGGGTGCGCGTCGACGGCCGGCCCGAGCACGTCCGCGGCTACTGCGAGGCGTCGCTGCGGCGCCTGCGACGCGACGTGATCGACCTGTACTACCTGCACCGGGCCGACCCGGAGGTGCCGGTGGCGGACACCGTGGGCGCGATGGCCGCGCTGGTGACCGAGGGCAAGGTCCGCCACCTCGGGCTCTCCGAGGCCACCCCGGCCCAGCTCGAACAGGCCGCGGCGGTGCACCCGGTCAGCGCGGTGGAGTTCGAGTGGTCGCTGCTGTGGCGCGACCCGGAGGACGACGTGGTGCCGGCTGCCCGGCGGCTGGGCATCGGCCTGGTGCCCTACAGCCCGCTCGGCCGCGGCCTGCTCACCGCCGCTCTCGCCGGGCCCGACATCGACACCAGCGACTTCCGCCGCCACGACCCGCGCTTCCACGGCCCGGCCCTGGACCGCAACCTCCGGCAGATTGCGACGCTGCGCGACCTGGCCAGCGGGCTGGGGTTCACGCCGGGCCAGCTCGCCCTCGCGTGGCTGCTGGCCCAGGGCCCGGACGTCGTCCCCATCCCCGGCAGCCGCCGTCCGGGGCGGATCGCCGAGAATGCCGCCGCCGCGGGAGTCCGGCTGAGCGCGGACGACCTGGAACGGCTCGCCCAGGCGCTGCCCCGCTCCGCCTGGGCCGGGGACCGGCACTCGTTCGCCGCCCCGGGGACGACCCGGGGCAACGGCTAGCCCGCCGCGGCGGCCCCGGGGACCGGCTAGACCCCGCAGGCCGCAGCGACGGCGGTGGCGGCCGCCTCGCGGTTGCCGGCGGCCGGGATACCGGCCCGCTCGAAGTCGGTGACGTAGATGTCGGCCGCGGCCGCGGGAGAGGGCGCGGCATTCAGCGCCGGGATGTACTGGGACCAGATCTTGTTGAAGGCCAGGATCGCCGTTAGCTGGGTCTGCAGGTCCGCGGAGGGGTTCCCGGTGACATACCCGGCCGGCAGCGGCGTCCAGCCGATCAGCCCGCCCCCGCCGTCACCCTCGGACTCGGGATTGCCGCCGGATTCCTGGTAGATGTTCCCGGCGATGCCGGCCGCCGCGTTCCCCGTGTAGCCGTGGGAGGTCAGGAAGGTCATGATGGCCGCGTGGTTGGCGGGCAGCGGCCCGCTGGCCGGCGCCGAGCAGGACACGCTTCCGGTGCTGGCGGCTGGTGCGTCGGCCTGCTGACCCGGGCTGGCCGCGGGCGTGGCGCTGGCGCTGGGCGCGGGGCTGGCCGGCGCGGCGCTGTGACGACGGTGGGGGTCGGGCCGGGGCGCGGGCCTGTGGGCGTGCCGGGGCCGGTACTCCGCCCGGCTCTGCGACGCGGGCTGGGCGGTGGCGGCGTTCGGGGCCTGGGCCGGGTAGACCAGCTGGGCCGTGGCCGCCCCGGTGACCTTCGGCGCCGAGGCGGCCAGGCTGTGCAGGTGCGGCGCGGCGGCCAGCGCCCCGGCCACCGCGACCGCCGGGGCGGCCACGCCGGCCCGCTTGGCTGCCTTCCGCACCGGTGAGGGGGCCGTGTGCCGCCCTCGTCTCCTGATCTTCCTGGTCCTGGTGCCGGGGGTCGCTGGGGTCACAAACCTGCCTCACGCCGGGGCCGCGCCCGGCTACGCGGCTCACTACGCCTCTCACCAGGCCTGACACTCGCTCACCCGGCAGTATGGCCGGACATCCCGGTCGTCGTGACCTATTCGTGACAAAAACCCCGGATTCCCCGAACCCGCAGGCCAGCGGTGCTGAGGGCCGCGGGGCGGCAGGGTCAGCCGGATTTGCGGGGCTCGCCCCGGTAGGTGCCGAAGGACCAGCGGTTGCCTTCCGGGTCGCGCGCCGCGAAGTCCCGTGAGCCGTAGTCCGTTTCGTGCAGCCCATCGATGATCTCCGCCCCGGCGGCGGTGGCCCGGGCGTGCACGCCGTCCGGGTCGTCGGTGACCACGTAGCCGCCGAAGGTGCCGGGCTGCACCGGCCAGCTGTCTTCCGCCTGGCCTTCCCGGACCGAGCCGAGCATGACGCCGCCGCCGGGCGGCCAGGACAGCTGCGCGTGGTGGACGACGTCCCCGTCGCCGTAGACCACGGTCTCCTCGAAGCCGAACGCGTCGACGAGGAAGCGGATCAGGGCCCGCGCGTCGCGGGCCCGCAGGGTGGGCCACACCTGAGGTGGCGGGGTGTTATCGCTCATGACCACTACTCTGCGTCCTGGATGTCCGGGCCGGATTGGACGTTTCGGAACTCCTCCGCCAGCCAGGCCGACGGAGGGCAGCCGGCCAGCTCACGGAACTCCCGGGCCAGGTGGGCCTGGTCGTAGTAGCCGCACCCGGCGGCCAGGCCGGCCAGGGTCCCGGCACGGGCACCTCCGTCGGTCGCGGCCTGGCCCTGGAGCGTGCGCCGGGCCCGGTCGAACCGGATCACCCGGGCCGCGGCCTTCGGGGTCAGGCCCGTCTCGGCCAGCAGCCGGCGTTGCAGGTAGCGCGGGCTCCAGCCGACCCGCCCGGCCAGGTCCCCGGCTCCGATCGTGCCCCCGCTGCGGGACAGGAGCCGCCAGGCCTCGGCGATGTCCGGGGTCACCTGCTGGTCCAGGTCGGCGTGGTCGAGCAGGATCTGGTCGAGCAGCGCGAACCGGGCGGCCCAGCTGTCCGCCTCGCGGAGCCGCTCGTGCAGTTCCCGGGCCACGGCCCCGAGCACCTCGGACCCGTCCACGTCGATGCCGGCCAGTTCGCCCGCGGGCCGGCCGAGCAGGGCCCGGGCACCCAGCGGGCTCACGGCGAGCTGGATGCCGGACTGGCGGCCCGGGTGGGTGATCTCGGCGGGCGTGGTGTGCAGGCCGCCGGCCAGGGTCAGGTACTCGCCTGGCGGGTCGGCGGGATCCGGGTGCGCCGAGACGGTCAGCGGGTCATCCAGGGTGATGATCAGGGTCAGGTACGGCGAGGGGAGCCCCCGGTGCCGGCCCGGTGCCACACCCTCCTGCCGGTATCCGCTGTACCAGGCGATCAGGCCGCGCAGCGGCGCCGCCGGGGCCGCCTGCGCCGACTCCGACACTTCCGCCGTCCATGGCGCCTGGGCCATTACCCCAGTCTGCCGGACGACCGGTCGTGACTGCATGGCCGGGACCTGCCTCTGCTCACCGGCCCCCTCCTTCGGGTGTGGGCCGCAGCGGCGGGCCGGCCTCGGCCGTCGCGCTGGTGCCCGGGTCCGGCCGGCGGAGCTTCAGCCACCAGAACAGCAGCACCAGGGGCAGGATCAGCCCGCCGATCCCGTAGAAGGCGAACGCGGCCGGGCTGGTGATGTGCTTGACGAGCCAGCCGAAGTTCTGGCCGAAGAACCCGGTGACGAACGTGAGCGGCAGGAACACCGTGGCCAGGATCGTGAGCTGCTCGATGGTGGCGTTCTGCCGGACGCTGACCTGCGTCTGCTCGACCGAGAT
>Ga0208589_1001333_pt1 | contig 10396 bp, 8 predicted proteins | sample NGESurshal092012_2_FD_184486 | JGI IMG/M metagenome (GOLD analysis project Ga0208589, IMG submission 184486) | Arctic peat soil microbial communities from Barrow, Alaska - NGEE Surface sample F53-2 shallow-092012 (SPAdes) | ecosystem: Environmental > Terrestrial > Soil > Wetlands > Peat ... | reverse complement strand
ACAGACGAGGTAGCGGACGTCTTGCTCGATCGCTACCGGCAGGCCGCGGCCCGCGCAGCAGCGCAGGAAGACACCCTCAGCGGGCGACGCGGTGCTCGGGTTTCCGTCAGGTAAACCGCCCGATCGCGGTAGGTTTCCGCGTGGTAGCAAGCACAGTAGTGTCAGTTCATGACGTCTGTGCACACCATCACCGCCGGGCCCCGTCTCACCCACGATGTGCTCAACCAGGTCCCGCCGCTGGCCGGCTACGACGTCGCGAACGATCCGGCGCTGCTGGCTGCGGCCGCCCGGGAAGGCGCGGGCGGGGCCGGGGCGGGCCTGCACGAGCTGGGTGAGCTAGCTGGCGCCCCGGAGACCCAGGAGCACGCCCGGCTGGCCAACGAGCATCCGCCGGTGCTGCGGACGCACGACGCGCGGGGCCACCGGATCGACGAGGTGGAGTTCCATCCGTCCTGGCACGTGCTGCTGGGCACCGCGGTCAGCCATGGTCTGCACGCGGCGCCGTGGGCGGATCCGGCCCCTGGTGCGCACGTCGCCCGGGCGGCCAAATTCTTCGTGTGGTCGCAGGCCGAGGCGGGGCACGGCTGCCCGGTCTCGATGACCTACGCGGCTGTCCCGCCGTTGCGGCACGCGCCGGAGCTGGCCCGCCGGTTCGCGCCGCTGCTCACCGCCCGGGACTACGATCCCGGCCTCCGCGCGCCGGAGGGCAAGGCGGCCCTGCTGGCCGGCATGGCGATGACGGAGAAGCAGGGCGGCTCGGATGTGCGCGCGAACACGACCCGGGCCGAGCCGGTGCCCGCGGACGGGCCGGGCGCCCACCTGCTCACCGGGCACAAGTGGTTCTGTTCCGCGCCCATGAGCGACCTGTTCCTGGTCCTGGCCCAGGCGCCCGCCGGGCTGACCTGCTTCCTGCTCCCCCGGGTGCGGCCCGACGGCAGCCGCAACGCCATCCGGCTGCAGCGGCTCAAGGACAAGCTCGGCAACCGGTCGAACGCGTCCGCCGAGGTGGAGTTCGACGCCGCCCTGGCCTGGCAGGTAGGCGAGGCGGGACGGGGCGTGCCCACCATCATCGAGATGGTCAGCGCGACCCGGCTGGACTGCGTTCTGGGCAGCGCGGCAGGCATGCGCCTGGGTTGCGTCACCGCCGTGCACCACGCGGCGCACCGGCGGGCCTTCGGCGCGACCCTGATCTCCCAGCCGCTGATGGCCTCCGTGCTGGCCGACCTGGTGCTGGAATCGGAGGCCGCGACGACGCTCGCGATGCGGCTGGCGGGCGCGGCCGACCGGGCGGCCCGCGGGGACGCGGCGGAAGCGGCCCTGCTCCGGGTCGCGCTGCCCGCCGCGAAGCACTGGATCTGCAAGCGCGCGCCGCTGCACGCCGCCGAGGCGCTGGAGTGCCTGGGCGGCAACGGCTACGTGGAGGAGTCCGGGCTGCCCCGGCTGTACCGCGAGGCGCCGCTGAACTCGATCTGGGAGGGCTCCGGGAACGTGACCGCCCTGGATCTGCTCCGGGCCCTGCAGCGCCAGCAGGGGGCCGCTGACGCCCTGGCCGCCGAGCTGGCCCTAGCCGCGGGCGGGGATCCGAGGCTGGACGCGGCGATCAGCAGGCTGCGCCGGACGCTGCAGGATCTGGCTACCCGGGCCGGTCCCGACGCGCAGTTCGCGGGCCGCCGCCTGGCCGGGGCGATGACCGTCACCCTCCAGGCGGCGCTGCTGGTCCGGCACGCTCCCGGTCCGGTCGCGGACGCGTTCTGCGCCTCCCGCCTCGAACCAGGAGCGCTCCACGGGCCGGGGGTCCCCTTTGGGACACTCCCTGACGGGCTAGCCCTGGACGGCCTCCTTGACCGTGCCGCGCCGGCACGCGGGTAGGGTCGGCTGGTGCGCGTTTGGCCTGGAGCTCCCTATCCGCTCGGAGCAACGTGGGATGGCACGGGGACGAACTTCGCGTTGTTCTCCGAAGCTGCCGAGCAGGTTGAACTGTGCCTGCTGGACGGCCTGGAACCCCAGCTGACTGAGACGCGCATCGCGCTGACCGAGGTGGACGCCTTCGTCTGGCACGGCTACCTGCCTGATGTGGCCCCGGGCCAGCGCTACGCGTACCGGGTACACGGCCCCTATGACCCGGCGCGCGGGCACCGCTGCAACCCGGCGAAACTGCTGCTCGACCCCTACGGCAAGGCCATCAACGGCGAGGTCCGGTGGAACGAGGCGGTGTTCAGCTACCGCTTTGCCGACCCGGCCGCGCTGAACACGGTGGACAGCGCCCCCTACATGCCGACGAACGTGGTCATCAACCCGTTCTTCGACTGGGGGGACGACCGCGCCCCGCGCATCCCCTACCACGAGACCGTCATCTACGAGGCGCACGTCCGCGGCCTGACCCTGCGCCACCCGGACGTGCCTGCCGACCAGCGGGGCACCTACGCCGGGCTGGCCCACCCCGCCGTCATTGAGCACCTGAGCCGGCTGGGGGTCACCGCTGTGGAGCTGATGCCGGTGCACCAGTTCGTGCCCGAGCACAACCTGGAGGCCCGCGGGCTGACCAACTACTGGGGCTACAACACGATCGGGTTCCTCGCCCCGCACAAGGGCTACTCGTCGTCACAGCAGCTCGGCGGCCAGGTCGGCGAGTTCAAGGCGATGGTCAAGGCCCTGCACGCGGCCGGGATCGAGGTGATCCTCGATGTCGTGTACAACCACACCGCGGAGTCCGACCACCGGGGCCCGACACTGTCGTTCCGCGGCATCGACAACGCCGCGTATTACCGGCTCCGTGACGACGACCCGCGCTATTACGTGGACTACACGGGCTGCGGGAACAGCCTGAACGTCCGGCACCCGCACGCCCTCCAGCTGATCCTGGATTCGCTCCGGTACTGGATCCTGGAAATGCACGTGGACGGGTTCCGGTTCGACCTGGCCTCCGCGCTGGCCCGGGAACTGCACGACGTGGACCGGCTTTCGGCCTTCTTCGACCTGGTCCAGCAGGACCCCGTGGTGTCACAGGTCAAGCTCATCGCCGAGCCCTGGGACGTAGGCGAGGGCGGCTACCAGGTCGGCAACTTCCCGCCCCTGTGGAGCGAGTGGAACGGCAAGTACCGGGACACCGTCCGGGACTTCTGGCGCGGGCAGCCGTACACGCTGGCGGAATTCGCCTCCCGGCTGACCGGGTCGAGCGACCTGTACGAGACCAGCGGCCGCCGTCCGGTCGCCTCCATCAACTTCGTCACCTGCCACGACGGGGTCACCCTGACCGACCTGGTCTCCTACAACCGCAAGCACAACGAGGCGAACGGCGAGGATGGCGCGGACGGCAGCAACGACAACCGTTCGTGGAACTGCGGCGCTGAGGGCCCGACCAGCGACCCGGCCGTGCGTGAGCTGAGGACCCGGCAGCGGCTGAACTTCCTGGCCACGCTGCTGACATCACAGGGCGTCCCGATGCTGCTGGCCGGGGATGAGCTCGGCCGGACCCAGCGTGGCAACAACAACGCCTACTGCCAGGACAACGAGACGTCCTGGGTGGACTGGCACATGGCCGAGGATGAGACCAGCCTGCTGGAGTTCGCCCGGGGGGTCGCCGAGCTGCGCCGCAACCACCCGGTCTTCCGCCGGCGCCGGTTCTTCACCGGGCCCGCGGACGGCGCCATGGGCCGGCCCGGGGACATCGCCTGGTTCACCCCGTCCGGCCGGGAGATGACCGACGCGGACTGGAAGATCGGCTACGCGAAGGCGATGGGCGTCTTCCTGAACGGTGATGCGATCACCGAACCGGACCCACGGGGGGAGCGCGTCCGAGATGAAACGTTCCTGCTCCTGTTCAGCGCGGACAGCCAGCCGGCCTGGTTCACGCTGCCCGCCGAGGATTTCGGGCACCGCTGGGAGCTGGTGCTCGACACCGGCGCGGCGGGCCTCTCCGACGGGGGCCGGCACGCGTCGGCAATCTCGGCTGACGGGCTGCCGCACCCGGCGCTGCCCGGATCTGAGGCCGCGGTCGCGGCCCAGCTGGAACCCACGGAGCACCAGGCCGGCTCGCGAGTGATGCTCGCGGGCCGCTCGATGATGGTGCTGCGCCGGATCGGCGAACCCGATACGGCCTGGTGAGCCGCCGGTGGAGCTAACCCGGTGGAGCTGATCTATCCCGGTCCGGCCGGGGACGGCCCCCCGGACCTGGCCAGGCTCTACGCCTACCCGGCCGGCCGTGCCCCGGCAGACCCGCCCTGGATCCGGGCCAACATGATCGAGAGCGCCGATGGGGCGGCGGCGGTGGACGGCCTCTCGCGTGGCCTGGGCGGCCCCGCGGACCGTGAGGTCTTCGGCCTGCTCCGGGCGCTCGCCGGGGTGATCCTGGTCGGCGCGGCCACGGTCCGCGCCGAGGGATACCGCCCGGCCCGGGTGGCGGCGCGCTGGGCGGGACTGCGGGCCGGGCGCACGGACACGCCGCCCATCGCGGTGCTGAGCGGCCGGCTGGACCTCGACCCGGCCAGCCCGCTGCTGGCGGAGGCCCCGGCCGGGGCCCGCACCATCGTGATCACCGCGGAATCCGCCCCCGCGGACCGCCGGGCGGAGGTGGCCCGGCACGCCGACGTGATCATCGGCGGCGAGCACGAGGTGAGCGCCTCGGCCGCGGTCAGCGCGCTGGCCAGCCGGGGCTACCGGGAGATCCTCGCCGAGGGCGGTCCGCACCTGCTGGGCCAGCTGGCCGCGGCGGCCCTGCTCGACGAGCTGTGCCTGACCATCAGCCCGGTCCTGGCCGGCGGCGCGGCCGGCCGGATCATCCAGGGCGCCGGGCCGGACAGGCCGACCGCGGATGGCCGGCTGCCTGCGGGGCCGAGCCGCATGACGCTCGCGCACGTCCTGGCCGACGGGGACTACCTGCTGTGCCGTTACCTGCGGACGGGCTCCTAGGCCACGTCCCGCTGTCCAGCCGCCCCTTCTTTTTCCCGCAACGAACCGTCCCCGGCTGGTCACCCGCGCCCGCGCCGGCGTCCCGGGCTGCCGGTCCCGCCACCCCCGGCGCTGTGATCAGGGGCTGGCCTGGGCGGTGGTGGTGGCACGGCGGCCTAGCCGGCGGATCTGCCGAGGATCTCCGCCAGGTCATACTTGACCGGCTCCTCCAGCTGGTCGTAGGTGCACGAGCGGGGGTCCCGGTCCGGACGCCAGCGGGCGAACTGGGCGGTGTGCCGGAACCTGCGGCCTTCCATGTGGTCGTAGCGGACCTCCACGACCCGCTCTGGCCGCAGCGGGACGAAGGACAGGTCCTTCCCCGCGTTCCAGCGGCTCGTCTCGGACGACCGGGGATTGCGTGCGGGCGGGGCTCCCCCGGCCGCGGGCGCCTCCGCTCCGGCCCAGGCCCACGGATGACCGTCGAAGGTGGTGACCAGCGGCTGCAGCTCCGTGAACAGCTCGCGTCGCCGGACCATCGGGAACGCGCCCACCACACCCACGCTGGCCAGGTCGCCGGCGTCGGTGTACAGGCCGAGGAGCAGCGAGCCGACCGCTTCGGGGCTGCTCTTGTGCGGCCGGTAGCCGGCGACGGCGCAGTCCGCGGTGCGCTCATGCTTGATCTTGAACATGACCCGCTTGTCCGGCTGATAGGTACCGTCCAGCGGCTTGGCGATCAGCCCGTCCAATCCGGCTCCCTCGAACTGCTCGAACCAGTGCGCGGCCAGGTCGCGGTCGGTGGTCGCCGGAGTCAGGTGCACCGGGGAGCGGGCCTGCGCCAGGGCCTGCTCAAGAGCGGCCCGGCGCTGGCTGAACGGCTCTTCGCACAGATCGGTGTCGTCCAGCGCGAGCAGGTCGAAGGCGACGAAGTGGGCCGGGGTCTGCTCGGCGAGGAGAGCGACGCGGCTGGCCGCGGGGTGGATCCGCTGCAGCAGGGCCTCGAAGTCCAGCCGCCGGCCGGAGGAGTCAGGGATCACGATCTCCCCGTCGACCACGCACCGGGGTGGGAGGTTCGCGGGCAGGGCCTCGGCCAGTTCCGGGAAGTACCGGGTCATCGGGCGCTCGTTGCGGCTGCCGATCTCGACCTCACCCCGGTCGAGGAAAATGATCGACCGGAAGCCGTCCCACTTCGGCTCGAAGCTGAACGGGCCATCGGGTATCTGCGGTACCGGGCGGGCCAGCATCGGCGCGACCGGCGGGTTGACCGGAAGGTGCATGCCACTATCCTGCCTGGCCAGGTGCCCGGCCGGGTCGCCGGGCGGATCAACGGGACCGGTCAACTGAGAATCAACACCGGATCAACTGGGCGCACCAGGCCCCTGGGCCCCCGGTAGCCTGTGTCCGCTGCCGCTGGGCTCAGCCGCAAACGACCGCAGCAGCGACGATCTGGCGAGCGAGGGAGCCGCATGGCACTGCACAGGCAAGCCCAGCAGGACGATGAGGTCGAGATCAATCCGGTCTACGTCCGCGAACTGCACTTCTCGATCCCCCGGCACCGGCTAGCGCAGCACGGGCTGCTGCCCGACACAGCGCTCCAGGCCGTGCGGGATGAGCTCACCCTGGACGGCAACGCCCGGCTCAACCTGGCCACGTTCGTGACCACGTGGATGGAGCCCCAGGCGGAACAGCTGATGGCCGAGACCCTCAGCAAGAACATGATCGATAAGGATGAGTACCCGCAGACCGCGGAGCTGGAATCGCGGTGCGTGAACATCCTGGCTGGCCTCTGGAACGCACCGGAGCACGGCCAGGCGACCGGCTGCTCTACCACGGGGTCCAGCGAGGCCTGCATGCTGGGCGGCATGGCGCTGCTGTGGCGCTGGCGCGCCCGCCGCCGGGCCGCGGGCGCGGACGCCACCCGGCCCAACCTGGTGATGGGCGCGAACGTCCAGGTCTGCTGGGAGAAGTTCTGCCGCTACTGGGAGGTCGAGCCCAGGCTGGTGCCGATGGAACCGGACCGGCTGCATCTGCGCGGACCGGAGGCCGCCGCGCAGTGCGACGAGAACACGATCGGGGTCGTCGCCATCCTGGGCTCCACGATGGACGGAAGCTACGAGCCGGTGGCGGAGATCAGCGCCGAGCTGGACCGGCTCGCCGCCAGCGGCGGCCCCGATGTTCCCATTCACGTGGACGGCGCCTCGGGCGGCTTCGTGGCGCCGTTCCTCCAGCCCGACCTGATCTGGGATTTCCGGCTCCCCCGGGTGGCCTCGATCAACGCGTCGGGGCACAAGTACGGGCTGGTGTACCCGGGGGTGGGGTGGGTGGTCTGGCGCAGCCCCGACGCGCTGCCCGAGGACCTGGTCTTCAAGGTCAACTACCTGGGCGGGGAAATGCCCACGTTCGCGCTCAACTTCTCCCGGTCCGGCGCCAACGTCGCGGCCCAGTACTACAACTTCCTGCGCCTGGGCTTCGACGGCTACCAGCGGGTCCAGCAAGCCTGCCGGGACGTGGCCATGCACCTGTCCAGCAAGATCGCCCGGATGGAACCGTTCGAGCTGCTGTCCGACGGCAGCGACCTGCCCGTCTTCGCGTTCAGGATCCGCGACGAGTCGGCGGGCTTTACCGTGTTCGACCTGTCCGAACGGCTGCGGACCCGGGGCTGGATACTGCCTGCCTACACCTTCCCGGCCAACCTGGAGCACGTCGCGGTGCTCCGCGTGGTGGTGCGCAACGGGTTCAGCAAGGACCTCGCCGACCTGCTGCTCAGCGACCTGCAGCGGCACGTCCGCACCCTGGCCGCGCACCCGTGCAGCCACGTGCCGCTGGCCCCCGCGGGCGAGCGGGAGTCGTTCGCGCACTGATCATCAGCGGCCCGCGGCCGGTCCCCGACGTACCACGCCCCGGTCACGCACAGCGCCACCACGGCCAGTAGCGCGGCCCGCCGGACCAGCGGCATGACCAGGTTGCTCTGCACGTCCAGCGCCGCACCCAGCCAGCTGTCCCGGGGCGGGAAGCCCCGGCCAGCGCGCCCGCCGCCAGGAACTGGCCGGGAGGTGGCTCCCCGCCACGGCACACATCACCCGGTCGATGGCGATGATCACCAGGCCGAACGCGAGGGCGTTCCACAGCTTGAGCCAGAGGATGATCCGCCCGGCGGACTCACTGCCGAGTTCCGCCGCTGTGGCCTGTTCTAGGGGGCCCAGCGGGCTGCAGTTCCCGGCCAGGCGTGCGATGCGGTCTCGCCAACCGGATCGCCGGCCAGGAGAACCACCAGGGCGGCCCGGCTGGGGCCCGGGGTGTGGTCACGACCGCGCCGCCCGGGCCGGCTGCCGAGATGCTGCTGTCCTGCTCGTTTATGGGGGCACGCTCCGGTAGCGGGAGCAGGCCCTTAATAGTGAACAGGAAAGACGGGTAATAGTGGTCACCGATAAGCGGCGTAAGATGGCAAATGCAGCACCAAAGAAAGGTATCTGGCCGATCACTATATCGCCGGCCGCGGCACCTCAGTGGCCAGTCCGGCCTGCGGGAACCCGGCCCGGGAAGGACAAGGCCCGGCGCGGCTCCGCTCGCAGCAAGCGGCGGGCCGCAGCCGGGCCAGGGCCGGGCGGAGCGTTCAGCCGTTCTTGCGCAGCCGGTCCAGCGCCTCGCGCAGAATCGCGGCGCCGTCCGTATCCGTGCGTCGTTCCTTCACGTACGCCAGGTGCGTCTTGTAAGGCTCGCTGTGCGGCGCCCCAGGCGGGTTGTGCTCGTCACGTCCGGCCGGGTACCCACAGCGGGGGCAGTCCCAGGTCTCGGGCACCGCGGCATCGCAGGCAAAGCTGGGCCGGGTCTCGTGCTTGTTCGAGCACCAGAAGGAGACCCTGATCCGGGGCGCCGCCTCGCCACGCTCCGCTTCGCCCATCGGGCCAGCGCCGACCCGGCTTCCCCTGATCGCGTTGCCACTACTCACAGCTCACCCCTTGCTACGTCCGCTCTTGGCCCGCCCGGCGACCCCCGGGGTGCCCCCATCAGTGGTTCAGCAGTAGATCCAGCCCGACGATGCACAGGAACCACAGGATGCCAGTGAAAATCGTCAGGCGGTCCAGGTTCCGCTCAACTACGGACGATGATCCCAGCGTAGATGAGACGCCGCCACCGAATAGGTCCGACAGGCCGCCACCCTTGCCCTTGTGCAGCAGCACCAGCAGCATCATCAGCAGACTGGTGATGATGAGGACGACCGAGATTGCGATAACCACTGCCCTGCTCGTCCCTCCGGGTGCCTTTCGCGGACCTGCCTGTCCTCTGAACAGTACTGTTCAGCCAGCGCTGGGCTGGACCGTGGCCGCGGGTCAGTCGTCGACTGCTAGCTTGCGGTACCGGCATATCGTGGCGAACTGACCGGCATCGAGGCTTGCTCCGCCGACCAGCGCACCGTCAATGTCAGGCTGCGTCATCATCGCAGCGATGCTGTCGGCTTTCACCGACCCGCCATACAGGATACGCACACTTGCGGCCGCTTCGGCGCCGTGACCCTCGGAAACGCGGCCGCGAATTGCCCCGCACACCTCTTGCGCGTCGGCGGGTGTCGCCACCTCCCCGGTGCCGATGGCCCAGACCGGCTCGTACGCCACGACCAGCCCGGCCACCTGCTGCGGTGAGATCCCGGCGAGAGCCCCGTCGAGCTGGCCGAGGGTGAAGCTGAGCTGCTCCCCCGCCTGCCGGACGTCCAGGTTCTCGCCGACGCACAGGATGGGGGTCAGCTCGGAGCGGAGCGCAGCCTTCACCTTGGCGTTGACGACGCCGTCGTCCTCACCGTGGTACTGGCGGCGCTCAGAGTGCCCGGCCAGCACGTAGCTGCAGCCCAGCTTGGCCAGCATCGGCCCGGACACGTCGCCGGTGTAGGCGCCCTTGTCGTGTGGTGACAGGTCCTGGGCCCCGTAGCCGATCCGCAGCTTGTCCCCGGCGACCAGCGTCTGCACGCTGCGCAGCGCGGTGAACGGCGGCAGAACCACCGCCTCGGCGGCATCGAAGTCGTCACTGGTGAGCGTGAAGGCGAGCTTCTGGACGAGGGCCAGCCCCTCGAAGTGCGTGTTGTGCATCTTCCAGTTGCCGGCGATGAGCGGCTTGCGGCCGGCGGAACCGCCGGTCATCCGTCCGCCTCGAGCGCGCTGAGCCCGGGCAGGGTCCGGCCCTCCAGGTATTCCAGGCTCGCGCCGCCGCCCGTGGAGATGTGCGTGAACGCATCCGCCGGGAAGCCCAGCTGGCGGACGGCCGCCGCGGAGTCCCCGCCGCCGACCACGGTCAGTCCGCTGACGCGGCTGACCGCCTCGGCGACGGCCCGGGTTCCGGCGGAGAAGGCCGGGAACTCGAACACGCCCGCCGGCCCATTCCAGAACACGGTCTTCGCGTCGGAGAGCTTCTGGGCGAACAGGGCCCGGGTCGCCGGGCCCATGTCGAGGCTTTCCCGGTCGGCGGGGAAATCGGCGACCGGCACCACCCGGTGGTCCGCATCCGGGGCGAACCTGTCGGC
>Ga0208589_1001332_pt1 | contig 10398 bp, 6 predicted proteins | sample NGESurshal092012_2_FD_184486 | JGI IMG/M metagenome (GOLD analysis project Ga0208589, IMG submission 184486) | Arctic peat soil microbial communities from Barrow, Alaska - NGEE Surface sample F53-2 shallow-092012 (SPAdes) | ecosystem: Environmental > Terrestrial > Soil > Wetlands > Peat ... | reverse complement strand
CGAAGCGTATTGCAGCCAAATACGCTGAGGAGGAGCAACGAAGCTCGCGGCCAAAAGACACGAGCATGGCCCGCGAGACTTTTGCCACAGGCTGCTAAGATCATCATGGCAATCCCATATGAGAATCACTCCACCCTCTTATCCCCTCCCCTTCCACGTCGCCCGGTTAGCCGTCGCCCGGTTAGCCGCCGCCCTTGGGCGGCGCGTTTGCCCCCCACGCACGCAATTCAGTTGCAACCCGTATAAAATTATCGGCCTGTGCGAAGAAGACTGGATTGCATGGCGCCTTTGACCGAGGATTCAGATCATGACCTTATTGGCGCTGAGCGATGAAATCTCCCAGACGCATACCGTGGACAGCGTCCTGGCGCCCCATGTCTACGTTTTTTACGCGGCGTTCATCATCGCCTTCATCTTCACCCCGGTCATGCGGGCCATCGCCATTCATTATGGTATCCTCGACATGCCCGATCGCGTCCGCAAAACCCACGCGAACGCGGTCGCCTATCTCGGCGGCGCGGCCGTCTTCCTCGGCTGGCTCGCCGGTCTGGCTTTCAGTCAGTTGCACGTCGGTGCAATCGACAATTCCATGCCCTATCCCCATGTGGAAATGAGCATCGTCGTCGCCGCCATGGTCATCGTTCTCCTCGGATTATGGGACGACATTTGCGGCCTTAAACCGTGGATCAAGATCAGCGGTCAGGTTCTGGCGGCGGGAATATTACTCACCGAGCACATCGGCATGCAGTGCATGGACGTCCTCCTTCACCCCATTAACGCCAGGCTTGCCGAAGTCGGCGCTCCGCAGATTCCCGAGCCGCTCATCCTGGCTCTTAGCGCTTTCTTCGTTGTTTTCATGGTCGTTGCCTGCTGCAACGCCACCAACCTGATGGACGGCCTGGACGGCCTCTGCGGCGGAGTCACGGCCGTCACGGCCGGCGGCTTCCTCTTCCTCGCCGTACATCTGGCCACCACCGGAAGCGACCCGGACTGGGACGCCGTTCGCGTCGTCCTCGCCCTCGCCCTTCTCGGCGCCGTCCTCGGATTCGTTCCCTATAATTTCAATCCCGCCAGCATTTTTATGGGCGATGCCGGCAGCATGTTCCTCGGATTCGCCTGCGCGACAATGATCCTGCTCCTCGCCCAGCAACAAGCCCGCTGGTTTCTGGCCGCCACGGTCATGTTTTCCCTTCCCGTCCTTGACACCGCCCTGGCTCTGGCCCGCAGATACGTCAACAAACGAAAGCTCTTCAGCGCCGACCGCCATCATTTCCATCATCAGATGGTCGCCCGCGGTTTCACCGTCCGCCAGACTGTCATGATCAGCTACGCCCTCTCCATCGGCTTCACCGTGCTGGGGGCAATGATCGTCATCATCCGCACCCGCTACGCCGTCGCCATTTATCTCGTCACCTTCGGTTCAATTATCGTCGCCGCCTACAAGATGGGCATGGTCCATGAGAAGCCGCGCGTTGTGCCGCCATCGACGATCGGACCGGATTCAATGTCCACCGCCGACACGAACGCGAATTCCGCCGGCGTACTCGAAGTACGTGAAGAAGAACCCGTCGAATGGAAAAAATGAAGCCCGGATGCGCCTTGCTCGACGCGCCACTCCCCGGAGGCGATTCATGCCTGCCGCATTGGTTTGGCCCGCATGAACTTCCTGAAGAGATTTCGATAGAACGTCAGCGGAGTCAGATACTCCTGCCAAAGCCTGCGGTTTGCCAATTGCATGGCCCGCATCGAATCGGGGGTTTGCCGGGAATGAAATTCCGCCAGGATCTCGCCCGCCCGGCTCATCTCTGATTTCTCCACCCAGACGCAGTGTTTTCGCCAGTCAATTTCGTCGTCATAGGGCAGCACGCAATCGGTGTTGATGAAAAGCGGCACGCGTCCGGCCGCCAGGGTTTCATAAAAGCGATAGGAAAAATTTCCGGCCCCGCGCACACACAGCGTGTAGTCGTTGCGGAGGATGCTCTCAAGGAATTGCCGCCGCGCCAGTTGCTCCGTTTCCGGGGCGTTCTTCACCAGGCCTTTTTCGGGGCCCGTGAAATTCCTCTGCGGCTGAAAATCGCAGGTGATGCCCGGAGAACGCTCTAGAATTCGCAGCAGCCCTGCCCGCAGAGCCAGGCCCTCGGCTTTGCGGACGCGCCCGCAAAGGCGGTAGATCAGGCGGAGCGTCATCGTGCTGGTATAGCCGCAGAACCCCAGCCGCGGCGTCTTGGAAAACGCCAGTTCAGGCACCGCGCCGCCGGAATCATTGAGCAAGTCGTCGCAATACGCGGGGGCCGCCATTTCGTTGGCAAGCCGCCGGCCTGATAGGATCGAGTGGCGCACCAGGATTCCCCACGGAACCACCGGCGGCGCCGGGTCGTCTCCCCATTTGAAAAAAAGGCACGGCACGCCCCGACGGGCCGCGGTTTCCGCCATTTCTTTTGTCTGCGCGCCGAACTCGTAATACCTTCCGTAGATGAACAGGTCGGCTTCTTCGCGCGACGCCGAATGAAATTCCTTCCCGATGGCGTCGCGCAGGGGGGCAAAGCGCCGGCTCCAACCACTTTCTCCGCCCGGCTCGGCTTTGAGCAAAATCTGCGCGAGTTCGATTGTCGGCGGGGCTTCAGGCCCGACTCCCCAGACGTGAATCCGTACCATCTCGTCGTTATAGCCAACGCGCGCATCGCGTTCAAGTTGAGTACTGTTAACCTGAATCAGGCGAATCGGTCAGCGTTGTCCTATAATCAGCGAAGCACTCGCGAATAATCCCCGCGGGCGTTTATTCCGATGGTCTTCCATGCCGCGCGGACGATTTGCCCAATCCCCGCCGGTGAATTAAGCTTTTTGGGCCGCTTTTTATAACGCACTACGAGGCGCTCATGGATGTAACGATTATCGGCTGTGGCTACGTCGGTCTGGTCACCGGAACTTGTCTCGCCGCCATTGGCCACAACGTCCGTGGCGTCGAAACCGATCCGCGCCGGGTCAAAATGCTCACCGACGGCCATTGCCCCATCTTTGAACCCGGCCTCCAGGAACTCATGCAGGAGCATTACGCCTCCGGCCAGCTTCAATTCACCGGCAACGTCTCGGAAGCCGTTAAGGACGCCCAGGTCGTCTTCCTCTGCGTCGGCACCCCCCCCAAGCCCGACGGCACGGTAGACATGAGCTTCCTTGAAAAAGCCGGCAAGGATGTCTGCGACGCCGTCGCCGCACAAGGCGCCGATTACATGGTCACCATCGTCGTCAAGAGCACCGTCCCCGCCGGCACCAACCGCAAGCTCTATCACTTCCTCAAGCAGCAGACCACCGCTCACCTGCAGGTCGTCTCCAATCCGGAATTCCTCCGCGAAGGCAGCGCCGTCAAGGACTGTCTGGAACCCGATCGCATCGTCATCGGCGGCGAATCCACCGAGGCCTTCCGCATGATGCGCCGCCTCTACGATCCCCTCGTGAAACGCGAGGAAAGCTTCATGACCATGAACTGGGAATCCGCCGAACTCACCAAATACGCCGCCAACGCCATGCTCGCCGCACGCATCAGCTTCATGAACGAAATGACCATCCTCTGCGACGAATACGGCGCCGACGTCGAAGATATCCGCAAAGGTATCGGCTCAGACTCCCGCATCGGCCCCGCCTTCCTCCGCGCCGGCTGCGGCTACGGCGGAAGCTGCTTCCCCAAGGATGTCGCCGCTCTGGCCCACATCTCCAATGCCGTCGGCCACGAAAATCTTTTCGTCGACGCCATCCAGTCCATCAACGCGATGCAGAAAAAACGCTTTGTCGACAAGATCGAAAAGAAGCTCGGCCGCGACATTCGCGGCGCCAAAATCGCCGTCTGGGGCCTGGCCTTCAAAGCCGACACCGACGACATCCGCGAATCCCCCGCCCTCGATGTCATTCGCTATCTCCTCGACAAGCAGGCCATCGTCAAAGCCACTGACCCCAAGGCCATGGAAAACATGAAGCAGGTCTTTAAGGATCAGGTCGAATGGTGCCCGGATCCCGTCACCTGTGCCGCCGGCGCCGACGCCGTGGCATTGCTCACCGATTGGCCCCAATACACCACTCTGCCCTTCCGTAAAATCGCCGCCACCATGAACAACCCCGTCATCTTCGACGGCCGAAATTGCCTGCACCGCGAAGTGATGCGCGAAACCGGCTTCCAGTATTACCCCATGGGCCGTCCCGCCGTGGAAAATACCCTCAAGCTCAAGAACCGCGTGTAAACCCGATTCCACTAGAGGGTCGCGCCACCTCCGCCCGGTTAGCCGCCGCCCTCCATTGGACTTATGTGGCGCGGCGCGCCCGTCCCGCCAAGCCCCGACGACCCCACCCCCCGTACTGACACACGATACGTATGCGGCGGCACCCCCACCCCCGCCCGAAACCAGCGGATAAAATTCTCCGCGCACGAAAACTGGCAGCGCGCCGCGATCTGCCGCAACGGCATGTCCGTCTCCTCCAGCAAATCCCGCACATATTGCAGGCGGCAGCGCTGAATCTCCCGGCTCGCCGTATGCCCCACAAGTTGCCGAAATCGCTCATCCAGCCAGCGCCGCGAAAGCGGCACCTGCTTCATAAGCTGCTTCATGCCGATCCCCGTCGCCGCGTGCGCGTGAATGATTCGAATCGCCGCCACCACCGATGGGTCTTCAAACGCCAGCACGTCCGTCGAACTGCGCACATGCAGCCGGCCCGGCGGAATCAGAAGGGTCTTTTGCCCCCGATCAACCCCCTCATTCATCAGCCGGTCCAGCAGGGCGGCCGCCTCAAATCCCATTTTTTCAAAATCCTGGGCGACACTCGACAGCGGCACCGGCGATAGTTCGCAGATCGTATGGAAATTATCCACGCCCAGGACGGCAACATCCTGCGGAACCTGCACCCCTTCGGCAATCGCCGCGTCCAGAAGCGTGCGGGCCACGAAATCACACGCCGTCATCACCGCCACGCGCGGCGGAAGCTGCCCCACCCAGCGCCGCAGCGTCGCCAGCGCCCGAACCTTCGACACAAATTGAAAATCAGCCACCGCCAGCGGTTTGATCGTCGACGGCGGCGAAACCCCCGCGGCAACCGCCGCTTCCGTGAACCCCGACTGACGGCTCCGGCTCCACGGCGTGTCGATTCCAATGAACGCCAGATTGCGAAACCCCCGCGCCAGCAAATATTCCGCACCCACGCGCCCAATGGCCTGATCATCCGACAGGACCGACGGCAGCAGCGGATGCAAATCATGCAGCATGTTCACCACCGGCGTGCGGCGGCGGCGCAATCGCATGATCATTTTCCCGAATTGCGGGCGGATGGCCGTGATCGCTCCATCCGCCCGATGATGCGCCAGATTCGGATTAAAATCGTGCGAATCCACGCAAAGCAGCCGCCAGTTGCGCCCGTTCTGCTTGGCAAACGCCGTGATGCCCGCCAGCACATCGCGCAGAGCTTCGGGGATGCCAAAGGCCACCAATACTTTTTTTGCTTCGGTCATGCGTCACGTCCAAATCAGTTCCATAAATGATAGCAGATCGACCCGGATTGGCATACTCCCTTCGCACGCTTTTGGATAAACTAATCCCCTATGCCAAACCGGCTCCCCATCCGAAAAATGGCGGCAATTGCAGCACTCTCCCTCTTCGCCGTCGCATCAGCCCCGGCCCAGAATGATTCGACCGTCGGCAGCGCCCGCCCGCCCAATCCGGAAATCAGCGGCATGACCCGCGCCGCCGGGCCGCGAGGCGATCCAACCAAAACCGCCGATTATTCCGGCGTCAGCGGACCCGGCCAGCCCCTCATCGGCACCGGCCACGGCGGCTATCGCTCCGGCCGCGAAGGCGTCATGTATCGCGGGCCGCAACCCAAAACCGGATGGCTCGATTTCGGCAATCGCGCCCTCGGAACCGCCGTCGCCAACGGCCTGCTGCCGCCACTGCGGCCCATCTGGGATGTTCACCTCCGCGATACCTCCATCTGCCTCGCCGATGACGGCTTCTATTACATGACCGGTTCCACCGGCGACAACATCTGGGACCTCAACGACGGCGTCGAACTCTACCGCTCCGCCGATCTCAAAAAGTGGGATTATCTCGGCCTGGTTTGGAGCGTCGATCGCGACGGAACCTGGGAAAAACAATTTCGCTATGTCTGGGCGCCGGAAATCCACTTTGTGCAGCACAAGTTTGTGATCGCCTATTGCATGAACGGCGGTGCGGGCGGGAAGGGCGGTGGAACCGGGTTACTCGTCAGCAAAACCGGCAAGCCCCAGGGGCCGTACATCAACCCCATCGCCGCCGACCAGCCCCTCACCGGCGGTATCGACGCCACCGTCTTCGAAGACGACGACGGATCCATCTACTTCACCAACGGCGCCGGCGGATCTCTACATCGGATGAAGCCCGATTTGTCCGCGTACGACGGCCCGCCCCTGCGCACGCAAATCATCGCCGACCCCGGCGGCCCCACCCGTATCGGCCATGAAGGCGTCGCCATGTTCAAAGCCAACGGCAGGTACTATCAGACCGCCGCCGACACCTATCAGGGCCGCTACAGCAGCATCGCCGCGATCTCGGATACAATCGGCGGCCCATACAGAAAGGTTCACGAGGCTGTCCCCTGCGGCGCGGGCGGCGGCTACTTCAAGGACAAGGACGGCAACTGGTGGTGTACCTACTTCGGCAACGACGACCAATCCCCCTGGCGCGAAAAGCCGGGCATCGTGAGAATTGATTTCGATAAAGAGGGCAGGATCGTCATCGCCGATGATCAGCCGCCTTTTGTGCTGCAGGACGGCGCCAATCCACACTGGCGAAAAACGCCCGCGGCGTCGGCCACCACACGTCCATGAGTTTTTCCGCGGAGAGTTTTATCATGCGAATCCCGCTTCGTCTGGCTGTAGTGATTGTCGCGGTCTGTTCCAACGCATTGCTCGCGCAAACCTTCCCCGCGGCTCCCGGCGACGGCATATCCGCCGGTGCGCAAATCATTGCCCCGCCATTTACTTCTTCCGCTGAAAATTATTCCGGCATCAGCGGACCAGGCCAGCCCGTCCTTGGCAACGGCGGCGGCGGGTATCGCTCCGGCTACGAGGGGCTGATGTATGACGGCCCCAATCCCAAAAAAGGCTGGCTGCCGCTGGGGCAATTTGTCTGCACCAGTTCCATCGTGAAGGCCGGCCTGCTCCCACCGCTCAAACCGATCTGGGATGTCCATCTCCGCGATACCGTAATTTGCGTCGGCGGCGACGGTCTCTATTACATGACCGGTTCAACCGGCGACAACATCTGGGACCGCAACGACGGCATCGAATTGTATCGCTCCAAAGATTTGCAGCATTGGGATTACCTCGGACTCGTCTGGAGCTTCGACAAGGACGCCACCTGGCAAAAGGAGTGGCGCAAAATGAAGGACAAGCCCGCCCGCGATGTCTGGGCCCCCGAAATTCATTATCTCAAACAAAAAAAGGCGTATGTGCTGGCCTATAGCCTCGCCGGCGGCACCGGCACCGGCCTCCTCATCAGTTCCAGCGGAAAGCCCCAGGGACCATACCTCAATCCGTTCAAACCCGACGCCCGCATGACCGGCGGCATCGACCCGACCATATTCGAAGACGACGACGGCAAAATTTACATCACCTGGGGCCGCGGCGGACAGATCGCACTTCTCAAGGATGACCTGAGCGGCTTCGAGATTCCCCCCAGGGACGTAGTCGTCGATAAATCCGACGCCACCGCCGCCGACGGAACACACAACATTCCCGCCGACCTGCTCGCCCGCAAGGAAGTCGCCTTCGAGGGCGCGTCTCTTTTCAAGCACGACGGCAAGTATTATCTCGGCGGAGCCGTCTTCTGGGGCGGCACCAAAACCGGCCGCTACGACAGCGTCGCCGCCATCGCCGACAATATCTGGGGTCCGTATAAACACTGGCACGAAGCCGTCCCGTGCGGCGGCGGTACCGATTACTTTCAGGACAACGACGGCAACTGGTGGTGCGCCTATTTTGGCAACGACGAACAATCGCCTTTTCGGGAAAAGCCCGGTATTGTAAAAATCGACTTTGCGAAGGATGGAAAAATTGTCATCGCCGACGAACAGCCCGCTTTCGTTCTACAACCCGGCGCCCCCACAAAATGGCGCCCCAAATCCCCCGTCGCCCCATGACGGGCAAGGCTTCCAAATGACAAACGCCCCAACGCCCCTCGGTTAGCCGCCGCCCTTGGGCGGCGCGCCGTCGCGCTCCCCGAATTTAAACTCAACTCTGGAGGCCAAAAAAATGAAATATCTCATAATAATCGCAGCCGCACTCTTATTAACCCTTCTCCCTTTCAACGCCCACGCCCAAACCCCCGATTCCACCCCTTCAGTCCGCCAACGCCTCTCCCTTGATCGCGGCTGGCTATTCCACGAAGGCGACATTCCCTTCCCCACCATCGCCGGCCAGCAGATGTCCTACAACAATGCCAAATCCGGCCGCGCCTGGGGAGCCGCCGCGCCCGATTATGACGATTCCTCCTGGAAGCCCATCGATCTCCCGCACGACTGGGCCGTCGAGCAACCTTTCGACCAGAAGGCAAATTCAAACCAGGGCTATCGCGCCCGCGGCATGGGCTGGTATCGCAAATATTTCCGCCTCGACGCCGCCGACAACGGCAAACATATCGAGCTTCAATTTGACGCCATCGCCACCCACTGCACGATCTGGGTCAATGGCGTTCTCGCGCTGCGCAACTGGTGCGGCTACACCTCGATGTACCTCGACATCACGCCGTTCGCCAAGTACGGGTCGGCTGTGAATGTCATCGCCGTCCAGGTGGATGCAATCGCCCAGGAAGGCTGGTGGTACGAGGGCGCGGGAATGTACCGTCACACCTGGCTCGTCAAGCGAAGCCCCGTGCATATCGCCACCGACGGCGTCTTCGCCCAACCCATCCGCGACGCCGGCGGCAACTGGTCGATCCCCGTTGAAGTCACGCTCAATAGCAATGACAAATCCGCCGCAAATGTTCAGGTTGAATCCACCCTGACCGACCCCGCCGGCAATGTCGTCGCCACCGGCAAAACCGAAGCCACGGTGAATCCGTTTGCCCAGCCTGTCGCTAAATTCTCCATTGCCGTCCCATCCCCCAAGCTCTGGTCGCTCGAACAGCCGACGTTGTATTCGGTTCACACCGTCGTCATGCGCGACGGCGCCGCCGTCGATGAAACAACCACCCATTGCGGCTTTCGCACCATCCGCTTCGACGCCGATAAAGGCTTTTTCCTCAACGATCAGCCGCTTAAACTCCTCGGTACCTGTAATCATCAGGACATGGCCGGCGTGGGCGTCGCCGTCCCCGATTCCATCTGGGATTTTCGCATCAAACGGCTGAAGGAAATGGGTTCCAACGCCTATCGCTGCGCCCATAACGCGCCGGCAGCGGAGTTCCTCGAAGCGTGCGACCGCGACGGGATTCTCGTCATGGATGAAAATCGCAATTTCGGCTCTTCGCCGGAATATATCAGTCAACTCCAATGGATGGTCCGCCGCGATCGCAATCATCCGAGCATCATTTTCTGGTCGGTGTTCAATGAAGAGCCGTCGCAAGGCACGCAGATGGGCTACGAAATGGTCCGCCGCATGAGCGCGGCTGTAAAAGAACTGGATGTCACGCGGCCCGTCACCGCCGCCCAGAGCAATTCCGATCTAAATCCCATAAACGCCTCGCAGGCGGCGGATGTCGCCGGGTTCAATTACGTCTATCGCGATTATGATAAATACCATGCGCTCTATCCCACCAAGCCTATCTTCAGTTCCGAAGACACCTCGACAGTGATGACGCGCGACGAGTACACGACCAACAAAAAAGCCGCCGTCCTCGATTCCTACGACGACCAGCTTCCCGGCTCCTGGGGCCTCTCCCATCGCAACGCCTGGAAGCAGATCGCCACGCGCCCCTTTGTCGCGGGCACGATGGTCTGGACAGGGTTCGATTATCGCGGCGAAACGCAGCCGCTGCTCTGGCCCGCGACCGGCTCGTCTTTCGGCTGCATGGACCTCTGCGGCTTCCCCAAAACCGCCTACTACATTCATCAGGCCCAGTGGATCACCGATCGGCCCATCCTGCACCTGGTTCCCCATTGGAACTGGACCGGCAGCGAAGGCAAGCCGATCAAGGTATTCGTCGCCACCAACGCCGAAAAAGTCGAGCTTTTCCTCAACGGCAAATCTCTCGGCGAAAAGCCGGTCGATAAATACGAGATGCTGACCGTCGAAGTCCCCTATGAAGCCGGAAAGCTGGAGGCGGTCGCGCGAAACGGCGGGAATGAAGTCGCCCGGTTTGCCGTCGAAACCACCGGCGCGCCGGCGGCTCTGAAACTGATCGCCGATCGCGGCAGTCTCGCCGGAAATGGCGAAGATGCCGAGCC
>Ga0208589_1001331_pt1 | contig 10407 bp, 10 predicted proteins | sample NGESurshal092012_2_FD_184486 | JGI IMG/M metagenome (GOLD analysis project Ga0208589, IMG submission 184486) | Arctic peat soil microbial communities from Barrow, Alaska - NGEE Surface sample F53-2 shallow-092012 (SPAdes) | ecosystem: Environmental > Terrestrial > Soil > Wetlands > Peat ... | reverse complement strand
GTGCCCGCCCGTGCCGCTGGCTGGCCGCATTGTTGCTGATGTCATTTTTCCCCCTTTGCTGGAATCGCCGAAGCTGCGTTCGGGACTCGCTCAGCCGCTGTGACTTTAATCCCCCTCAGCGCCGACTCGCCCCAAGAGGGCGCCCACCCGCGACAGGTCGCGGATACGACCTCATCTCTACCGTCACTCAAGGCAGCGGTGCCTATATAGAGCCGGAGGTCCCGACATTCAGGGCATTGCGGGCCGTAAATGAACAACGAGGCAACCGGCTCGATGCGGCTGACCAACACCTTGCGTAGTCCGCTGGGCCCCTGAGCAGATCACCGACCTCATATTCCAAGCTGGGTCCGACAGCCCGCCCTGCCCACGACCTGGCACCGTCGTCTGGGACGGCCCGGAACAGCATGAACTGCGTGCCGGCACGAGAGTCGGACGTCTCGACCGCGGTACTGCAAATGCAACGCCTGGCTGGTGTGCATCGGGGGAAGAGTTCGGCGGGCGATGGGGCGGTCCACGTATTTCCGAGCGGCACAACGTCCGGCCCTGGCTAGTGCCCTTGGCTCAGCGCCGTGCAGACCTTCGGCCCTGGCCGTCGCGGCCAGGCCGCGCGAGCATGATTCGCATCGAGCACAGGCAGGAGGCCGGCGATGCGAACGAATGTGGGCGATGAACTGGTGATCAGGGGACGCCATGTGGGTGATGAGGACCGCGCGGGCGTGATCGTTGAGATTCACGGCGAGGATGGCGCGCCGCCGTACCTGGTGCGCTGGAAGAACGGCCACGAGAGCGTGTTCTTCCCGTCCGCCGACACGGTTGTTGAGCACCATCCCAGAAAGCGGCAGGCCAGCTGAGGCTGCTCGGCTGTCCCTGTTCGCTGGTGGCTGGGCTGAGCACAGGCAGGCGTGTGGGCCTGCTGGGCCGAGGGCTGTGATGTCCGATGGCTGCGGCGGGCTGCTCGGCCGCACGGCAGAGGCGGTGGCCTTCACCTGGGAAGGTGCCGCAGTGCCGGGCGGCCGCTGCCCGGTCGGGCCCGTGCGTCGGCGTGTCGCGGCGCTGAGTGCTGCCGGCGTGGACGTCGCGGTCATCAGCGACTCAGATGTGCCGCACGTCGATGGGCAGTTGCGGTTGCGGCCGACGGGCCCGGGCCGCTTGCTGTTGTGCGTCAACCGTGGCTCGGAAATGTTCGAGGCAGGATCCGGGGGACTCGGGTTGCTGCACCGCCGGGCGGGCGGGCCGACCGATAGTTCGGACTCCATGCGAGACATCCTCAGTTTCCTGGCCAGGCGGGGAGTATGGCCTGGGCTGGTGCTGGTCGTAGGCAGTGACTTCGGCTCGGCTGGCGGCGTCGCCGGGAGCGATTCGCGGTTGCTCATGCCGGAGGCGGCGCGGGTGATTGCCGTGTCCGTCGGGGACGAGCCGGGCGGGGTGCCGGCTGGTGTGCTGCACGTGGGCGGAGGCCGGTCGGCGTTCCTGCGCCTGCTCGACGAGCAGTTGTCGCGGCGCAGGCGCGGGCGGGTCGCCGACGTGGACGAGGATCCGGCGTGGATCTTGCGGGAGACCGGGATCGACCCGTTGCGCCACCGGGTGACCGAGTCACTGTTCACGCTGGGTGCCGGGGGCGTGGCCACCCGCGGGTCGGTGGAGGAAGCGGTGGCGGGCGGGGCGCCGGTGGTGCTGGCGGCGGGCGTCTATGACGGCACCGGCCCTGACCAGCACTTGCTGCCTGGCCCGCAGTGGACTGGTCTGGCGGTCGAGCCCGCACCGGCGCAGGATGTCCGGGTGCTCGACCTGCGGTCGGGTGTGCTAGCACGCACCGAGACAGGAGCGGGCGGGCACCCGCTGCGGTCGCTGCGGTTTGCCAGCGTCACCAGCCCGGGTGTGGTCGCGCTGCGCGCAGAGGCCTCAGCTGCCCGGCTGCGCCCGGGACCTGCGCTCCTGCGGCCGCGGGGGAAGGCGATGACCAGCGGTCGCCAGGACGGCCGGTACTGGGCGACGGTCGGTTCGGACCGCGGCGGCGGCATCAGTGCGCTCGCGGTGCAGCAGACGCGGCGTGACGGCCTGGTGCGTACTGTGGAGCGGGTCGCGGCTTACGCGGCCTGCCCGTGGCGGGGCTCCCGGCCCGGCCAGGTTGCGGCGGCGCTCAGCACTGCCGGGGATCTCGGCTTCGACCGGCTCCTCGCTGAGCACCGGGCGGCCTGGGCGGCACGCTGGGAGGCAGTTGACGTCCGGGTGCCGGACGACCCTGCCGCCCAGCTCGCCCTCCGGTTCGCGCTGTTCCAGCTGTGGTGCAACACCACCAAGTCCCGTGCTGAGCTTGCTCTGGGCGCGCGGGGGCTGTCTGGCATCGGGTATGCCGGGCATGTCTTCTGGGACGCGGATGTGTTCGTGCTGCCCGCGCTGGTTAGCATTGACCCAGCGGCAGCCGCTGCGATGATCCGCTACCGCCTGCGGCGGCTCAAGGCAGCCCAGGCACAGGCCCGCGCGGCTGGCTGGCGGGGGGCCCGCTTCCCGTGGGAGTCCGCTGCCGGCGGCGAGGATGTCACGCCGCCCAGCGGGCACCTCGGCGGGCGCGTCGTGCCCATCCTGACCGGGCAGCTCGAAGAGCATGTGACGGCGGACGTGGCGTGGGCGGCGGCCCGCTACGCCGAGTGGACTGCGCGGCCGGCCCGGTTCGGGCTGCCGCTGCTGCTGGAGACGGCCGGGTACTGGGCGTCGAGATGCCGGCCCGACGATGCGGGGAATGCGCACATCGACGGGGTCATCGGCCCGGACGAGTACCACGAGCGCGTGGACGACAACGCTTACACGAATGTGATGGCCCGCTGGAATCTGCGCGCGGCGGCCGACGCCGCGGACCGTGCCGGGCTGACGGATGGGCGGAGCAGGCGCTGGCGGGAACTGGCCGAGAGGATCGTGGATGGCTATGATCCGGCGACCGGGCGTTACGAGCAGTTCGCCGGCTATTTCGGCCTCGAGCCGTTGCTGGTCGCCGACTTCGCCGCACCGCCGGTTGCTGCTGACCTGCTGCTTGGCCGGGAGCGGGTGGCAGGCTCGCAGGTGATCAAGCAGCCGGACGTGCTGATGCTGCACCATCTGGTTCCCGGGGAAGTTGCGGCCGGTTCGCTGGTGCCCAACCTTGACTACTACGGCCCGCGGACCGCACACGGGTCGTCGCTGTCGCCGGCGGTCACCGCATCGCTGCTCGCCCGCGCAGGACGGCCGGACGAGGCGCTGACGATGCTGCGCACCGCGCTCGCGCTGGATATCGACGACCTGAGCGGGACCACCGCTGCTGGCCTGCATATGGCCAACCTCGGCGGAGTCTGGCAGGCGGTCCTGACAGGCTTTGCGGGCCTGCAGGTCCGGGCCGGGGCGCTGAGCGTCGACCCGCGGCTGCCCGGAGCGTGGGGAAGTCTGCAGCTGCGGTTCCGCTGCCTCGGACGCCGGGTGCGGCTGGACATCACACGCGGGCGGATCGAGATAGGCACCGACGGCCCGCTGCTGGCGGGACTTGCTGGCGAAGTACCCCGGCGGGTGGCTGGCCGGGCCAGCCTTGGGCGGCCAGGATGAGGAGCCTGGCATGACGCATGTGCTCGCGGTCCTCGGCGGCGGTAAGGCCGACGTCTCAGTGATCGGCACGGCCGCGGCGGTCGCCGAGATCGCGCGCGCCCAGGTGCAGCGGGTCAGCCCGGCCGGGGACCTGAGCGCACAACGGGCCGCCGGGCAGGTGCTGCGCGCACTGCACAGTCCCGGCACTTTGCTGGTTGTCCTGGCAGGGGATGAGCTGTCGCGGCCGATCTGGTGGCGTGTCGTGCAGCGATCTGCTAAGCCGGTGGTCCTGGTGCCGGCTGCAGCGCGGGGCAGGCGGGCTGAGATCCGCCGGGTACTCCTGCCGCTGGACGGGACGGCGGAGTCGGCCGCGGCGGTGGCCGAGACGGTGGAGCAGTTCGCTCGCGCTGGAGTCGATCTGGTGGTGCTGCACGTGTTCGACGCTGAGACCGTTCCCAGGTTCTGGGATCAGGCCGCGCACGCCAGGGGGGTTTGGGAGGACGAGTTCCTGGCACGCTTCTGCGCGCAGCCCGGGGCGCGGCTGGAGCTCCGCAGCGGGGTGGCAGGGGAGCACGTCCTCGACGTGGCACAGGCCGAACGGGCTGACATGATCGCGCTCGGCTGGTCACGGCACCTCGACCCCGGCCGGTCGCGCACGGTCCGGCGGACCGTGCGCGATGCCGTTGTCCCGGTCATGCTGGTGCCGATGGCCACGGGATGACGGGACGTTGGGCACTGCCAGCAGGCCGAACCGCCGTGATGCCATACCGGTATGAGGGTCTATACCGTTTGCCTCGATGCTGGGTCGGCGGTGGCGCCGCCCAGCCTGTGCGCAGGCTGCGGCGCCCAGGGCCTGACTGCGGTGACCGGCGGCGAGCGGACCAGTTTCTCGTGCAGGTCATGCGGGCTGTGCTGGCAGGTGGAACTCGGATGGGTCCACAAGGCCGATAGCCGGGGCCTGCGTGCCACGCGGGCCACGGCCCGCCCCGGCACGCCGGCACCCGCTGACCCGTTCGCCCGCACATGATCGGAGGCTGATCATGCGTATCGGCCTGATTGCCCCACCGTGGCTGCCCGTCCCGCCGCCTGGTTACGGCGGTACCGAGCTGGTTATCGACAACCTCGCCAGGGGCCTGCAAGCACTGGGCCACGACGTGCGGCTGTTCACGGTCGGTGAGTCCACCTGCCCGGTACCGCTCAAGTATCTCTACCCGGCGGGGATCGAGCCGATGGACGCTGACGTCCCGGAAGCGGCGCACGTCCTGGCGGCGTACGAGGCCCTGGCCGATGTGGACATCATCCACGACCACACCGCCCTGGGCCCGCTGGTGGCGGGCCGGCGCGAGATCCGCCGGCCGCCGGTCGTGACCACCAACCACGGGCCGTTCACCCCGCAGACCCGCCGCATCTTCGCGGAGGTCGCCCGGCACGCCTCGATCGTGGCGATCTCGCACTCGCAGGCCCGCGCCTCAGGCGGGATCCCCATCGCTGCGGTCATCCATCACGGCATCGACCTGGAGGTGTACCGGCCAGGGCCCGGGGACGGCGGCTACCTGCTGTTCGTGGGCAGGATGTGCGCCGATAAGGGAGTGCACCACGCGGTACGGGTTGCCAGGCGCGCCAGACAGCGGCTGGTGATTGTGGCGAAGATGCGTGAGCCCGCCGAGCGGGCCTACTTTGGGCAGCGGGTGCGGCCGCTGCTCGGGCCCGGTGCTGACCTGCTGGCTGAGCCGCCGCTGGCGTCCCTGCTGGAACTGCTGCGCGGGGCGGCGGCCCTGCTCAACCCGATCACCTGGCGTGAGCCGTTCGGCCTGGTCATGGTGGAGGCGCTGGCGTCGGCGACCCCCGTGCTAGCCTTCCCGAACGGCGCGGCGCCCGAGATCATCGATCCGGGCCGCACGGGGTACCTGTGCCATGATGAGGAGGAGATGATCACCGCAGTTGACCGCGTACCCGAGATTGAGCGTCGCCAGTGCCGGGCCGCCGCGGAGCGACGGTTCTCCCTCATGCGTATGGCGCTCGATCACCAACGGCTCTACCGCCGCATCCTGGAGCATCCTGGCCAGTTTATGCGCGTACGGTTCGGCGGCCAGGTCTGGATCAGCGTCTGAAGCCCACGGACCGCGCGGGACTAGTCCGGGAGAGGCAGCCAATGACCGAGCCGTGGTCAGCCGATGAGGCGCCGGTCAGCCAGGGCATGCCGGGCGGCACCGTTACGCTGGTCGAAGGTTCCACATTCTGCATCAGCGACCCTGGCGGCGACATCCGGCCCGGGCATGCCCTAGGGCTGTTCGTCCGGGACACGCGCGTGCTGTCGCGCTGGGAACTCGCCGTGGACGGCCGCGCGCCGCAACCCCTGACGGTCCAGCAAGCCGGGCCGTATGCCGCCGCCTTTGTCGCCCGGCTGCCGCCGCCGGCCGGGCTCGCCGACAGCACGCTGCTGGTGGTGCGGCACCGCTACGTCGGCGACGGCATGCGCGAGGACATAACCATCCGCAACAGCGCAGCATTGCCTGCCACCTGCGTGGTGACGGTCACCGCCGACGCCGATTTCGCTGATCTGTTTGAGGTCAAGGACGGGCAGGCGCGGCCGCAGGCGGCCGCGAGCACGAGTCCCGGGGACTCGACGTTGAGGTTCGCCAGCCGCAGGGGTGAACGCCACCATGGGCTGCTCATCCGCGGCGACGGGCGCCCCTCGGCCGCGGAGGGCGTCCTGCGGTGGTACGTGACAGTCCCCGCCCGCGGCCAGTGGACCGCGAGCGTGGAAGCGGTGCCGGTCACCGATGGGGTCCCGATGACGCTGTGCCACCCGCGCGGCCAGGCCGTCGAGCATGCCATGCCTGCCCACCGGCTGCGTGAGTGGCGGCGAAGCGCTCCGCAGGTGCGCACAGCCGACCGGGACCTCGCTGCAGTGCTGCACCGCAGCATTGAGGATCTGGGGGCGCTGCGCATCTTCGACCCCGCGCACCCTGGCCGGCCGGTGGTGGCTGCTGGCGCGCCGTGGTTCATGGCCCTGTTCGGGCGGGACTCGCTGCTGACCTCATGGATGCTGCTGCCGTGGGACGCCGCGCTCGCCATCGGCACCTTGCAGACGCTGGCAGGCCGGCAAGGAAGCGCCATCGACCCTGCGTCGGAGGAGGAGCCGGGCAGGATCTTGCACGAGGTCCGGTTCGGCCCGGCAGCCACGCTCGCGCTCGGAGGCCGTAGCGCATACTACGGAACCGCGGACGCCACCTCCTTGTTCGTCATGCTGCTTGGGGAATTGCAGCGATGGGGCGGCCATGACGCTGAGGTCCAGGCGCTGCTGCCGCACGCCGACCGTGCGCTGGAGTGGATCGAGCATTACGGAGATGCTGACGGGGACGGGTTCGTCGAGTACTCCCGCAAGACCAGCCGCGGCCTGGTCAACCAGGGCTGGAAAGACTCCTGGGACGGGATCAACTTCGCCGACGGGCGGATAGCCGAGCCTCCCATCGCGCTGGCCGAGGTGCAGGGATACACCTATGCGGCATACCGGGCCAGAGCCCGGTTCGCGCGGGAGGCCGGGGACGCGCCGGGTGCCAGTTCCTGGGACGCGAAGGCTAACCGGCTCAGGCAGGCGTTCAATGATGCCTACTGGCTGCCTGACCGGGGCTGGTTCGCGGTTGCGCTGGACCGGGAGAAGCGGCCAGTCGACTCTCTCACCTCGAACATCGGGCATTGCCTGTGGACCGGGATCGTGGACCCGGGCAAAGCGGCCTTGATCGCAGAGCAGTTGCTGTCCGATGACATGTTCAGTGGCTGGGGAATCCGGACGCTGGCCGCGTCCATGGCCGCCTACAACCCGATGAGCTACCACAACGGGTCGGTGTGGCCGCACGACAACGCGCTGTGCGCGGCCGGCCTGATGCGTTACGGCTTCACCGGCCACGCACGGCAGATCGCCGAGGCGGTTTTTGACGCTGCCGGGCATTTCGGCCACCGCCTGCCCGAACTGTTCTGCGGCTTCTCACGGGCCGACTATCCGGCTCCGGTTCCCTACCCGACCTCCTGTTCACCGCAGGCGTGGGCCGCGGCCGCCCCGCTGCAGTTGCTGCATAGCCTGTTGCGGTTCACGCCGGAACTTTCCGCTGGCCGGGCATGGTGCGCTCCCGCGATCCCGGAGCGCTACCTGCCGCTGCACCTGAGGAATCTGCGGCTCGGGACCTCACGCATGGCCATCGACGTGCAGGACGACGGGTGGCACCTCACCGGCCTGGACGGCGCAGGCATCGAGCTCATCCGGGCGCCACGGCCTCCGGCGCATCCTCACCGCGCACCTGGGCCGTCGGAGGACAGGCCGCGCCCATGAAGCTCAGCCCGCGGGATCACCGGACTCGCCGGTAGAGGAGGTCCCGGGGACATAGCCGGGTGCGGGCAGTTACCCGCGGGGCCCAAGGTCCCGGCATGGCAGGAGGATTGCCTCTGACCGCAGCAGCCAGGACGCGGGACCCTGGGCGAGAGGCCGGAGATGAGACGCGACGTGGTACCGCGCGTGAAAGGGTGCGGCTGGCGGCTGCGCGGACTGTGGCCCGACCGTAACCCGCTGCGGCGCGCTGTGGACCGGGTGGGGGCTGCGGCTGGCCTGCGCGTCGAGCGTGCCCAGCAGCCCGCCTGGCATCAGGTCCCCGCGGTCCTGCTCGCCGATGCTCCCTCCCGGGGTTACGCCGGGTACAAGCCGCAGGTGCCGGCCAGGTGGACCGCCCGCAACGGCACCCAGGGCAGCGGCGATGTTGACGCCCCGGCCGGAGCCAGGGCCGGCCGCACGGTGCTGGTATGGGCTGATGCTTCCGGCAGGCTGACCGGACCGCCGCTGCGGCACGGGCAGGTGAAAGGCCAGGTGGTCCTTGCTGTGTTGCTCGCCCTGGCGGCACTGGGATGGCTCCTGGCAGGCGCTGGCGTGATCGCCCACCACAGGCTGCAGCGGCGCCGACTGGCCGCCTGGGACGCCGACTGGCGAGATGACCGAGCCGCGGTGGACCGCCAGGCAATGACCCCTGGGCCGGCTGCGGGCCGGGAGTCGGGCCGCAAACGACGAACGGCCTGTCCCGCAGGCCGAAGGAGGTGCCCAGCGATGAACCTGACAGATCACTGGCTGGTCGAGCTGACCATCAGGGAACAGGATCGCCTGACCGTCGCCGAAGCCCGGCTGACAATGGACAACGGTGCCCACATGTTCGGCCATGGGACCGCGCGCCGGAATCCGGCCGACCCGGACGTCATCGGGATCGGTGAGGAGATCGCGGTGGCACGTGCCCTGTCCGACCTGGCCCACATGCTGCTCAGCACCGCCGCAGCCGAACTCGAGGATCTCACCCACGAACGGACTCAGCTGCGCCTTTGACCCCGGCCCGGGTGGTGACCTTCGGCTCTACCTGACAGGTGCCCCCCGCGGTTGCGGACGTCCTGTCCGGCCTGCTCGGCGGGCGGCGGAGGCGTCCACGCTGGCCGGCGTGCTGCCTGCCCAGGCGCGGTGGGCACTCGCCAGGATCAACGGGTCGGCTGGCGCGGACATCCGGGACACGTTCGGGCTGGACTCACTGACTTCCTGAACTTCGTCGAGATGCTCAGCCAGCGTTCCGGCCAGCGCATCGACGAGGACGACTACCCAAAGCTCGCCACCCTGGCGAGCGCAAGCGCATTCGTGGCCGGGCGGTGACCAGCGGCGTTGGTGACCGGGCCCTGGCAACCCGGCCAGGAAAGCAGGTCCGGCCCATTCGTGCGCCGGCACAACGGCTTACCGGTCGTCAGGGACCACCATTGCGGCGAGGGCACCTCCGTTATCCGGGTGGCCGGGGACGCTGGTGCACTATGCCTTCGGGGTGGTCCGGTGGCGGGAAGCTGAGCCTGTCCCGGATGCCGGCGACCCTCCGCATGCCGGATCGCATCGATCAGGTGATGGGCGACGGTGCGGCTTTCGGCCTGCCCGGCGATGGTAACGATGCCAGACCTGACCGTCACGTCAAAGGCGTCCGGGGTTAAGGGCGAAATCCCGCACGAGGATGTCCTTGATGACTTCGTCGCGGATCTCGGCGTCCGGCCGGTCAAAGACGCTCAGCACATCCACCCGGCTCACGATCCCCACCACACGGCCTGCATCGTCCACCACCGGCAGCCGCTTCACATGGCGGCATGCATCAGCCTCGCTGCCGCCTTCACGCTCTCGTATGGGTCGATGGTCACCGCAGGCCTGCTCAACAGCTCGGCCACCCGGCCGGCTTCGCCGCCGGGCCGGAGCAGCCCGGCCGTCAGGCCTAGTCAGCTGCCCACCGCCGGACGGTCGACCGTGAGGGCAGAACAGGCCTCGGACACCGCGACCTGGGCACGATGCACGTTGAGGGCAGCGTCGCGAAGAGACAGATCCATGTTGTCCGCCGACGTGCTGGCCAGGCGGGACAGGTCGTGCGCTGCCTGGGCAAGACGCGCCGCGAGCGTGCCGAGGCCATCTGCAGGTTCGCACCCCTGCAAGACGACCGACCGGATGGTAAACACCGCTTCGTCGAGCTCACTGATGACGTCTTCGACAGCAGTCACTGTGCCCGCCCCACTGGCCAGAGTGTTGCCCAGCAAGACGCCGGCGGTAAAGATCCGCTGGATCAAGCGGTCCAGGTCCCCGGCTCTGTATTCCGCGTTGGCGAGGATGCCAGCAGGGTCTGCTTCGTCTGATCCTGGCCAAGGTTCCACCCGTCCTCCACCCCCCCGTGATACACCTCAGCCCTGCCTGACCAGGGTGCCACGGCCACGGCCCCGTCCGCCCTACGGCGGGCCTCCCACCACATAGTCGGGCCGGCTCTCGCAATGGCACAGGGCCAAAGGTCCCAGCTGCCCGCAAGGACAGCA
>Ga0208589_1001330_pt1 | contig 10413 bp, 21 predicted proteins | sample NGESurshal092012_2_FD_184486 | JGI IMG/M metagenome (GOLD analysis project Ga0208589, IMG submission 184486) | Arctic peat soil microbial communities from Barrow, Alaska - NGEE Surface sample F53-2 shallow-092012 (SPAdes) | ecosystem: Environmental > Terrestrial > Soil > Wetlands > Peat ... | reverse complement strand
CCATAAAAAGTGAATCTCAAATCGAAATATTTTTTATTAAAATTTATTAACTTACAGTCAGCACATACTAAAAATAATAATTCAATCTGACCAATTGTTAAACTACGTTTACATGTCCCCTTATCTACTGTAGAAATTATAACCGAAAATGTTTTTGATTTCATACAACAATACTATAACTATTTTACAATATACATAATTATATTTTATTTTTCTTTTGGCTTCGCCCTTTGTTCTCTCCTATGCTTCGCAAAGTCGTTCTCAAATTAGAGAACGTGCTTCTAATTTACGTCAGTATAGCATCTTACAAACGTCCTTTCCGTCACTTCACTACGTTACGTGTCGAAAGGACACACGCGTGGCTTATACAAGGAACAAGCCACGCTACCTACTAAATTCGGTCCATTGTCAGCGCCTGATGGCTACTCTATACGACCTTAGCGGTTTTTACCCTGTTGGCTTTCCCCGAAAATGTTTTTAGAAGCTGTTGTTCGCTATAATCAAAAAAACACTTATTGTAAAATCTCACAACTATATAGTTTTTATGGCCTTTAATTCATGCCTAATATAAATTAAAACACCGCAAATTTTATTATATTCTTGTTTAGTAAATCTTGAGGTTCTTTTTGGATTCAATTTATCATGCAATGTATTTCTGGGCATACCTATTTTTTTTGCAATAAACTTTTCATTCAGCGAACATTTTTCAAACAATTTTAATAAAAAAGCAGAATACGTTTCATCAATATAGGATTTCATAATCTGAATATTTTTTTAACAAATACTTTGTGCAATACCTGGCTCCGGCTTTCTTTGTATCGTATTCAGAAAATGAACATCTGAATTTGTGAATCTGCGCAGGATTAATTTTTTCGTCCGACTCCTGAACCAGGTTGAACATACCAGGAATAATAAGGGCAACGATAAAAAAACCGCTGCCCGCCGCTTCCTGGTATGTTGCATCTAACACTTCAACAATGTTGCAGCCTTCAGGATACCATTCTTTACTATACCATAACAAACCATGCAAATGGTATCCGTCTTTACACTCGAAGCGTTCTGCTACCCAAAAGAATTTGGGCTTGCAACCTGGAAAAACCTTTGTACATAAATTTTTATAGAACCTGCCAGCTAACCGCCTGGCCGAATTAAGGGTTAATTCGTATTGAGTTGTGAGAGTAACAAACTTACACCATTCGTTTTGCAAGAGGTATTCTGAAAAACTTTTTGCGTATTCTTTATTTTTTTGTAGGTTTGTCATACTGTTTTGTCAGTCATAGGCGCTAAAATCTTACCACGGATGGCGCCTATTTTTTTGTAGTTATATATTAATAAAATTAAATTTTGATAATATTAGTTTTAATGCTTTTACGGCCGTTATATTATATTTTACACTATATGTTTCCACTTTTACGAGACAATTTTATAAAAATCTATAATATATGATATCTTTCCTGATGACCCGGACTGCAGAAAATACAGGTTTAAACATTTTTTATTTTTAGATACGTAACTGAATTACCACACTCGATACGTCAGGCGGGTTTTTTGGCAAAATCTTATTCAGCATTTCAACTTTATTACCTCAATCCACACCTGGCAGCGGGGATAATAATTTGCCACCAGGCGGGAATGTGGTTGCTTCTATTGAGTTTTGCGGGCTGTTCGCACCCCTGCTACTAAGCTTGCTGTAAAACAACAAAAAAAAAACGAACTAAACTAACCAGGACCTAAGAGTTTTGCCCCCCTTAATGTGAATTACTATGCCAACAGTGAAGAAAGTGTCCTACAAGTAAGATTTGACGGCGAATAACGCAAAAAAAATAGGGGGAACGTCTTACTGAACCCCCTACTGTAACAGTTACTCGCCCACACCGAAGAATTTTACCGAAACCTCGCGCAGGCTTTGTAACCTAATTTATGCGATTATATCGCCGTAAACGTAAATGTCAGCTGTAGCTGCAGCACCTTGAATAGTTGTTAATGATAAATATATACCTGAAGGCCCTAAAGTAAAAGGTACACCTGCAGCCCAAAGTAAAGCAGGCGTACCAGCGCCTACGTTTATTAAATAAGTCCAGTCTATAAATTTAGCAGGAGTAGTTAACTGAGTAAAAGGGAACGTAGTTGAACCCATTACTATTGTTCCGCCCTTTGCCGGAGCCGAATAAAAAGCGCCTTTTGCTGTAGTTAAACTAATGCTTGCGTTAGTTATCATAATATCCTTAACGACAAAAACGGTTCCCAAAATAAATTGAATCTGCTGGTCGGTTGTTACGTTCATATTTGCACCCTTTAACAACCCTATCAATTTGTGACCACCAGGATTAATAAAATCTGTAGCAACTACTGTATTTGCACCGTTGGACAACGGCGGCTGAACTTCATAAATATTAGTTTTCATATAGCAAATTTAGTTAAAAAAAATCAATTATTGTTTTACCATTACAATTCCGGCTACCAACAAAACACCACCGCCCGTTGTTTGATACATCATGCCAACCGTTAGCCCACCAGCACCAGCTGCAGCGTCGTCGTCAAAGGCGGGCAATGTCACACTAACAGGGGACACTGCAGAATCTTCTAAATTAAAAACGATTGGCGTATTACCTAAACCCCTAAAAAAAATATTTCCGAATTCGTCAGACAACTCCATTTTACACCCTAAATGAGAATTGTCGATATCACCTAAAATAACATCAGCATAACCTACCACATCGCTTTTCACCTGGAAAAAATTATCAGTACCGTTGCCGACGTTGAAATTTGTTTGCCCACCGTTACCAGGCTGGTAAAAAAAATCGGCAAATGTTATACCGCCAGGCGTAGCACCGTCGCCTACAGGAATTTCATTTGTTCCATATACGGGAGCAGCTGCAGCCTCTAATTGCTCCAAAGTAACGGCATCAGTAGGGTCCGTTCCGTCACCAATATTTTTTATTTGTATTCCCGCGCCATTATTATTTTCAAGTAGCACCTCACCCAGCGATGGCGTAGGTATAGCAGCAATAGCAGCATTTAACTGTCCCACCGTAGCGGCGTCAGTATCGCTTGTACCGTCCGCAATCTGTTTTATCTGTTTTGCCCCTCCTAAATTTCCAGCCGTCAACACTTCAGACAAAGTAGGCGTTCCTACAGCTTCTAATTGCGATAAAGTTACGGCATCTTGCGGGTTAGTGCCATCGGCAAGGTTCACTATTTTTTTAGCACCCGCATTATTACCAACAGTTAAAACCTGATCTAAATTTTGAGTACCAACACCAGCCAGATTTACATACCTGGTGTATTCAGCATTTGAAGGGATTTCATCATTCGGGACAGCAAAAGCAGGCGGAACGAGGATAGTATCCATTATGTAACATTATACGCGACAACCACATCAACCGAACCAGCCGTTTGACTTTCCTGAAAATTCAAGACAAAAAAATCATTTTGGTCCCAATTATTCGCATTAAGAATAGTAATAATCTCGGGGATTAAATTAAAAGCTGAATTAACAACAGTAAATAACCCCCACTTTAGTTTTCCAGCTAAAGGAACACCAGCATTACACTGAATAATAAAGTTACCACGCATCGATGGCGGGTAACTCACATTAAAGTTTTGAGCCATTATTTACGCTTGCTTTTACTCTTGCTCTTATGCGCCCCCCTTTTGCCAGCCGCTTTCGCGATACGATCCAGCTCTGCCTGAGCTTCATTATCCAACCGCGCCTCTTCAGTCGTTAACACCCTTGCATCATAATCGACTGCAGCCTTTTTCGGGGACTTCGCAATCTTAGCTAACTGCTGCTCTAATTCAGCATCAGCCTTACGCTCAGCAGGCGTTAGCTTGGTTAATGCCGGCTTTTCAACTTCTACAGGCGCAGCGGGCTTTTTGGGGGCTATCTCACCCCTATCCAACGTCAACACCGGCAACATGATTAAATTATGGTCACCTTTTTTTTGCACCTTAAGTAAAAAATCATTAGCCCAATGCTCAGCAGCTTCAGGTGTGTCTAAAGCAGGAACAGTCGGAATATTAAAAATCTTTACCATTGTTCTTACATCTCTAAAGTTGAACCCGTCAACTAAAAAAGGAATGAAGTTTACTTTTAATGACATAATATTTAACTTTTAATTGCGTACAAAATAACTATAACCAACGCCAGCAAACCAGCCGCGACCAATACATCTTCTATTACTGTTTGTTGCTGCTGTGCCTGCAACGACTGACTCTGCAGCTGCGAATTTGCTATCGCTGCAGTAGCTTGCTGGTAAGCAGGGTCCAGCGGCGCTGTAGCATCATATGTTTGTTGCAACCCCGCCAACGTACTTTCTTCAGCTGCAATTTTTGAATTTAATGTAAAAAAATTATTTACTGCAGTATCATATTCCTGCTGCGATTTCTGCCATATCAACTGGTCAGTAGGTGCATAAGGATTGCCGGAGCTATCAAACTGAATCAGCTGGCCGCTATCATAACGAGGCGTACCCGTGCCCATAATATACACCGTTCCGACATCTGCAGGAGTCGGGTCCTGAGCAAGCGGCTTTAACGGTGTTAAATCTTTTAATTTGGGATAAGATACTGCAGTACTATTCCCATTATCAAAGAAGGCTGCAAAATCTTGCGGGCCGTATGTAGATACAAAAGTCTTATCGTAAAAATAATTCTGATAATCAGTTGTTATCTGATTCTGCAAAGCAGCAATCTGATTGGCAAGAGAAGAAGAACCGCTACCAGGAGTAACAGGAGTAGTAGTACTATAGCCTGGTTGAACCCCCAAATTCATGAAATTAAATTTAAGACGGTTTGTTGAGAGAGAGGATTAGTACCTTCAGCTACAGTTATTCCCGCAATTAACCATGCCATACTATTCAAGTCTTGCGATACGTAAGAGATATCGCTATTGACAGATAACGGAACACCATTAAAAATGGGAGCCTGCTGTACATATTGCAACAACGTATTTGCATAACCAGGCGAATTGTTGCTCCAAATATTCGCGAAGTCCTGTAGTATCCTATAGCCTTCAGTAAATTTTGCATTAGCATTTTGCTCAGCACCCAATACCCCGTTTTGCAGCGTATCAAATACACCTATCCCGTTATACTGACTTACCATATTTGGAAAGTCTTTTGGATCGTAAACTATAGACGTAGGGTTATTGTTTTGGGACATCGAAGTAATAGTAGTAGAAGCCGTATTTGCACCACTACTCCCAGCTGCACCAGCCTTGCTTTTTTCAGCATAGACTATTACAGGAATCGCAACCAAAGCCGCAACAATAAATAATATGCCTATAGTCTTATGCACTATTTTACCACTACACTTGTTCCGGCAACAAAACCACCTGCAGGGATAGGACCAAAAGCTGCCTGGTAGGTAGATACCTGCATATACTCATAAACTGCGAACACCACCGCGCCCAACGCAACGGCTCCGATTAAAATAACTGTCGTCTTATTCATATTAAATTTATTTTTATTTGATTAAATGATAACAACGGGCGCAACCGGAATACCGTTTGCATCTAAAGTTTTTTTGATGCGATTAATTTCTATTGCCTCAATAACTATCACAGCCGTCAAAACTATCACTGCCAAAGATAACCAACCTGATTCACTCATATATAAAAATTTTTAAGTTGCACCCATATTTGTTAAACGCGGAATTATTGTCGCCAGCTGGTCCGACCCTGTAGAGTACAACGTAGGACGGTTATTGTAAGCATTAGAAACAGCCTGAAAAAAACTCACGCCTGTCTTGCTTTGATACTGCGCATTATAATAATTATTTATTTCAGCCAGGTCACCATCTGCCAAATTACTTATTGTCGCCCACAGCGTAGAATTAAGCCCCGTCAGAGCATCTAAAAAACTATTAAGGTCCGTGTAAGCTGAATTCGCAAGCGCATCGTCAGATGCCTGCTGAGCAGCAGTTAACGTAGTCACAGTACTACCCGTGCCGTCAGGATTAATAATTGTTATGCCACCTGGCTTAACGTTAGATAGAGGTAGATTAGCCAAATAAGCCTTATAGCCATTGCCCTTAGCCACCTCGAATAAAAAGAATTCGAAGATTCCCAAACCAATTAACAAAGGGCCCAACAACTCCATTATAATAAATTTGTTATACTACTTAAACTTGAATTACTACCACCGTAACCACTTTGGTAGCCTTCATAATAAACCACAATACTAACTACCACAAAAGCCACACCAACAATAATTAAAATCGTTTTCTCTTGCTCTGTCATAAATTAGCAACAAAATTGCTCAAATCCCCTAAGATACCAGGCGTAGCACCCACCTGAGTAACTACAGTATTATTAGTTTTATTCACGCTCATATATGCCACTATAGCAATTCCCGATATTAAAACCAGCGCACCCACCACCAAAAAAGTTGAATTTTTCATGGAGTGAAGCTTGCCGGAATAAATGTATAACTACCGTCGGGATTCTGATAATAAGTATCTAAATCACTTCCACCACCAGGAGTATTAGAGGCAAGAGACGACAATTGACTGCTGTTAGAACTAAAAGCACCACTCGTTAAAAAATTAGCAAGCGCATTTGTAATGCCACCAATACCCGTAGAAGAACTACCTGCAGGGGGCGTAGCAGCTGCAGCCTTATTACTATACAGAACAACAGCGGCGATTACAACCACAACAACACCGCCAATTATCCAAACTTCGTTTTTAGTCATTACCCTTCGTTTACGATTATAAAAAAACCTATTAACGCCATAGCAACCAACCCCGTTACAATGTAAATTGACTTAGAGCTACTAGAACTATCTATCGCATTAGTAGTAGTAGTTACCGACGGAGTACCAAAAATATCATTACTGATTGTTTGCCCTATACTTGCCACGTTAGACGTAGAATAAAGTCCACACCAAAGAAGCAGCTACAGCGGGTTCCACCTGCATAATAAGTGAATTGTTTTTCGCTATAGTAATTCCCAACAACAACAACACCTTGTCCTGTGTTAAATAGTCAGGGCTTTCACCAGCTGAAGCAAATATATCCGTCGTATCATTCGCGGGGCTTACGTTATTGGTAAGTATCTGAAAAATTTGCGGGAACTGCGTCGCACCGCTACCAACGGGCGACGCGGTGTAAATTAAACGCTTAATGATTATTTGCCCACCGCCTTGCAACCAGGCATTAGCCAAAGCACCAGCGGACCGATCAGAAGCACTTGTAGGGGCACTATACGCATTGCCGTCAATAGGCGCGATAATGGGATTACCCAAGAATGTGAAATTTTTTGTTGTTCCGCCGCCCGTATTATCCAAAATCATGTTTAGCGTGTTAACCTTTGGATTTTTAGGGCTAAAGATTGTAAACGCGTCAGGAACGGTTTGCGGGTTAGTTAACGGGTTATTATAGCGAGGAGCAACCGTTCCTGCACCATTAGCAGCACCGTTGCCCGCACCACCACCACCCGAAGGTTGCACCATATTATTCCCATTCAAATTTTGCACTGCAGGCGCCTTCATACCGATAGGGTAGATTGTTGCCTGGTGACCAGTTGCCAGTGTTACTGTGGTCGGCGTTGCTATTGCTGCTCCTGACATATATTTTTTTTTACAACAAATCTGACAACTATAAATCAGATTGTCAATAGCAAAAAATAACTATATAAGAAAATTATAACTGTATCGTATCGTTATGGTCCAGCGGCTTACCATCCGTCCAGTACTTAATCCACTCCTCATCCTCTTTATCAATATTCAAAAAAATTATTTTCGGGTGATACCCCTTTAACCACGTAGGAATCTGACTGGCATCATGGACTATAATAATAACCAAAATTTTACCATAACGCCCCCGAGCTAAAATAGGTTTTGTAACCTCTGTCATTTTATCCTTAGAATAGTTTTTAAAATAACTATCCCCCTCATCTAACACAACAACGCTATTATCAGGAATAACGGTTTCCATTATTTTTTTATAGTTATGCAGCGAATAATAGAATATTTTTTTATTCTGCCTCTGCTTAAGTTGCGCAGCAATAGCAAAAGCCATCTTACTTTTACCACTACCAAAATCCCCGACTATTACATCTACAGGCATTAACTATTTTATTTTACGCGCGCGCTTCTTTGTGTTATGACTACCAGGCTTAGGACCAGGCTTTTTACGCTCAGCAACAGGACCCGTATAATTTCTTTGTGGTGCAGGCTGCGAAGGCGCAGGAGTCACATGATTAACAAAAGGACCAGGCGACGCCTGAGCAGGTTGTTGCGGCTTTGATACATTATCATTTTCATCTTGTTGCTTTTTAATTTTAGCAACATTACGCCTTGCCATAAAACGACCGCCCAACTCAACTGCAGGCGGAGCAAGTAACATAGCCATCGCACCTACATTAATTATTTTTGCAAACACATTCGGGTTAACCTCAAACCAGGCAAACAAAAACTCTGTGGCAATATCCACATAATTCTTTTTAAGAATGGAACCAGGAGCTTGCGGATTACTAAAAATAAATTGTTCGCCGATAAATGTATTTATATTCAACCACGCCTCTACAATAGTACGAACGTTTGCCTTTGAAAACTTCATCGGTACGCGTTGATCAGGCGGCTTAGATAAATTTTCCTGTATTTGTTTAAACAACTGCCCAGCATCTTGCGTCTGCGTGCTATCGCGTTCTTTATTTACCGTTTCGGTAACAATTTCATCAACTGTCTTTTTATGTTTCTGTGCTTTATCTACAGGACGAGTATCAACCTCTATATTTTTTTGCCCCTGTTCTATTTCAGCGTCCAACTTAATCAGCTGGTCCGCTACCTGGCTTTTGGTATCTACAGAGGTTTGAACGGAATTAATTATCTCATTCAATTCTTTTCGCTTCACAATTAATTTATCTAACTCCGCTTGTTTCATATCGACAACACTTTTTGAATAAATTTATCAAGTTTACTATCAATTAAATAATTCCGCTTATACGCTTTGTACTCAACTTCAAGCTGTGCTATTGCCTGCTTACGCTTTTCATTAGCCTCAATCTCTTTTGCCGAAAAATCACTGCTATTTTTTTCCGCAACCGCACGCGCTTCAGATAATTCCGATGTCAATTTATCAACTTCAGTTTTTAAACCAGTGCCCGATTGAGCAACCGCCTTTTGTATTGCTTCCTGAAGCTGTGCTTCAGTGTACATAGGTTCATCCATAAACTACCATTGCTTTAAATGTTTAACAATATTTTTTTCAGGCAAATACATTTTTCGCCCCCGAATAACTATAACCTGAAATAATTTTTTACTAACCATAAACTTAACAATCCTGAAAGCTGCCTGGTAAGGCTCCTCTAATTCGCCAATAAATATTTTTCCAAATTCAGCCACCGTCAATGCTTCTTTTTGTTCTATTGCGTGTAAAAATACCCGTAATTGGGGCGAAATTCTAATTTTACTCTTATTTTTACTCATATATAATAATTATAAATATCTGACAACCAGCAAACTATCATTTTCAACACAATCAAAATAAATACATAATTAATTACAACTTAAATTTTCGTAATTGTTTTTTTGTTTGCCAAGTTAAATAACTAAAGCAAAAAATTATTCCTATTATTATTCCTGCTAAAAAGGAAGCTATTACTATTGAGACTATCCAGGCTGTTATCATATGCTATGCTTTAAAATTTCCGACAATTATATCCTCGTATTTCATTTCCTTTATATCCTTTAGCTTATACCAAAACACTATAACATTTTTTGGAGTATGTAACGGACCAGCGCCATATAATTTTAATTGTTGCTGAATTAATTTATCTAACTCTGCAGGATCCTCTACTAATTCACTTCTCACTATTCGCGCCTTCAATGTTTCTTTATTCATGTATAAATCGAAGGTTATAATTGTACAATATAAAAAAGGAGTTGAACTACTCATAATCGTTATTTAATAAATCTGTGAATAATTATATCCGGTGGTCTTTCCTTGCCCCCATAATCAATTATTTCAAATTCAACAGAAGTAACAGGATTACTTGTCTGAAGATAATTAAAACATAAAACTCCAAATGAAACAGGAAAGATTATCAACCCATCACCTATTACTAAATAAATTACACCGTATGAATTAAAGGCACACCAAACATCAAAATCCTTTATTGTTGTAACATTTTTTTTCATATAATTAATTTATAAAAGCTGTACGGCTGGACGTGTATTGAATACTTTTCTAACCGTTAGAAATTTTTACATACCTGGCTACACATACAGCTTTTAAATTTCATGCATATCAAATTTTTTCCAATAACCTAATGGAACCCATTTAACTGTTACTGCCCTGTTAAAGTCACCCCCATAAAAAGTGAATCTCAAATCGAAATATTTTTTATTAAAATTTATTAACTTACAGTCAGCACATACTAAAAATAATAATTCAATCTGACCAATTGTT
>Ga0208589_1001328_pt1 | contig 10418 bp, 12 predicted proteins | sample NGESurshal092012_2_FD_184486 | JGI IMG/M metagenome (GOLD analysis project Ga0208589, IMG submission 184486) | Arctic peat soil microbial communities from Barrow, Alaska - NGEE Surface sample F53-2 shallow-092012 (SPAdes) | ecosystem: Environmental > Terrestrial > Soil > Wetlands > Peat ... | reverse complement strand
CGCGGCCAGCCTGCTGCATCACGCCGGTCTGCCCGAACTCGTCGCGGAGGATGAGGAAGCGTACGTGGCAACGGCTTGCCGGCTCGGCAATGACCGTGCGGCGCTCGCCACCGTGCGCGAACATCTGCTGCTGCAGCGCGAGCACAGCTCCTTGTTCGACATGCGTGGTTTTGCCGCTGACTTCAGCCGTGTCGTGCAGGCGATCGGCATGCGTCATCACACAGGTCAACCACCGATCGACATGGACTTCTGAACCAGGAAACCATCATGAGCAAACAGGAAAAACGCGCGCTGGAAGAACTGCAACTGGAGCTGGTGCGCCTGCAGCAGTGGCTCAAGAGTCGTGGCAAACGACTGCTGGTGATCTTCGAGGGCCGCGATGCGGCTGGCAAGGGCGGCACCATCAAGCACCTGACCGAAGTGCTGGACACGCGCAGCTATCGCATCGTCGCGCTTGGCAAACCCAGCGAGGCCGAAGCCACGCAGTGGTACTTCCAGCGCTACGTGGCGCACCTGCCGTCGGCCGGCGAATTCGTGCTGTTCGATCGCAGCTGGTACAACCGCGCCGTGGTGGAACCGGCGATGGGTTTCTGCAGCAAGGCCGAGTACACGGCGTTCCTCGATGCGGTGCCGGCGTTCGAGAAGCTGCTCACCGACGACGGCATCATCCTGCTCAAGTACTGGCTGGCGGTGGATCAGGAAGAACAGGAAAAGCGCTTCAGCGAGCGCGCCGACAATCCGCTCAAGCGCTGGAAGCTGTCGCCGGTGGATCTGGCCGTGCGCCAGAAATACGTCGAGATCGGCAAGCTGCGCGACATGATGATCAGGCGCACGCACACCGACGCGGCGCCATGGTTCGTGGTCGATTACAACGACCAGAAGCGCGGCCGGATCAATCTGATGCGACATTTGTTGCAGCAGGTGCGGTTCGACGATGAACCGATCGCCCCGGTGAAGCTGCCCAGACTCAAGGGCAAACCGAAACTGGAACACGTCACCGACAAGGCCTTGTGGGTGCCGGATACGTTGTGATTCTCAGGCGGTGTGGAATCCGCGCCGGCTCCGATCGGGCAAATCCTGCTCGGCCAGATCTTCGCGATCCACCGCATCCACTCGCGCCGCTGGCGGCCCGTGCCGCAGCCAGCGTTCCAGTTCATCCAGCGCATCCGCCGGCCCACTGGCCAGCACTTCGACACGACCATCCGAGCGGTTCTTCGCATGACCGGCCAGACCCAGCTCCAACGCCTGCGCGCGGGCACTGGCGCGGTAGAACACGCCCTGCACCCTGCCGCTGACGATGAACCTGGCCGTCGGCATTACTTGCTCCCGGTCGCCCCGCCGATCACTGCGGCCAGCAACGCGGGCGTGATCGGACCGATGAAACGCTTGGCCACCTTGCCGTCCGGATTGATCAACCAGGTGGTGGGCAGGCCGCGCGGCTCGTCAAAGTCCTGCACCGGCTTGTCCAGCATGACCTGGGCAATCGGATACACCACCGGATGCTTCGCCACGAACGCCTTGATGTCGGCCGGTTCGCTGTCGTCGTACGCCAGCCCGATCGCGGCGACATTCCTGTGCGTGGCCACGAAACGCGAGATATCCGGCATCTCCTTGATGCACGGCACGCACCAGGTGGCCCAGTAATTGACGATCACCCACTTGCCGCGTTGCGCAGCCAGATCGAACGTCTTGCCATCCAGCGTGGTGACGTGCAGGGCTGGACGGATGGGCATCACGGCGTGCGCCGGTGCGACGAAAGCGAGCACCAGAGCCAGCGCGGCCGATTTGAATACGGTGGAATGCAACGGGGTCATGCGGGGAGTTCCTTGGTATTGGCCGCGTCGTCGGCGTCCGGGGGATAAATCTGGTCAAGCCGGGTGCCCAGCTTCGCCTCCAGCGAATCGGCCAGTGAGTTCAGCAAGGCCAGCAACGTCGGCGACAATTCGATGCCCAACGCCGCGGCTTCCTCCACGGGCTCCAGCGGCAAACGATAGCGGGTATGGCAGTACACCTGCAGCAGATCGGTGCTGGCCGGACTGCGCCTGAGCAGCCAGCCGCCTGCCTCGCCGCGCTTGATCAGGTCGGCCTGCTCCAGCTCCTCAAGGTACTCGGCAATCGCACTGCCTTGCAGGCGCGGCTCGTGCATCTGCAGGCTGGTCTGGTCCACACTGCGGCCGGCTCGCCGGGCATCGACGAAATGCCGCAGTACCAACAGCAGGCCGAGGAATTCGGCACCCTCTGGCAAGGTCTTCTTCGGGGGCTGGTATTCGAACGAGGAGACCGACGCGGTGATCGAGGCGCCGAGGATCACGATGATCCACGACAGGTAGATCCACAAGAGGAAGATCGGGATCGCCGCCAGCGCGCCGTAGATCTGCTGGTAGGTGTGCGCGCCACGCACGAACAGCCGGAAGCCCCAGCGGACGATCTCGAACAACACCGCCCCGAGCAATGCGCCGATCGTGGCGTCGCGACGCGACACATGCCGGTTCGGCACCACCGTATACAACAGCCACAGCGTGACGAAGGTGACCACGAACGGCAGCACGTGGAGCAGACGATTGCCCAGTCCGAGCTGCCCGGCCGTATCCTGCAACAGGGGAAGCGCGGTGATGTAGGAAGTCAGCGCGACGCCACCGACCACCAGGATCGGCCCCAGCGTCAGCGCAAGCAGATACAGCAACAGGCGCGAGCCCCAACCACGCGGTTTGGGCACGCGCCAGATACGGTTCAATTGGTCCTCGATGCTGATCATTATCGATATGGCGCTGAACAGCATCACCAGGATGCTGATCCAGGTCAGCTTGCTGGCGTTGCTGGCGAATTCCTGCAATGCCTTCTGCACGTGTCGACCCGCCGCCGGCACGAAGTTGTGGAACACGAAATCGAGCAAGGTATCGCGGGCAGTCTCGAACACCGGAAACACCGGAAACAACGTGAACACGGCCAGCACCGCCACCATCAGCGGCACCAGCGATACCAGCGTGCTGTAGGACAGGGCACCGGCGGTCTCGAAGCACTTGTCATCGACGAAGCGCTGCCACAGGAAGCGGGTGAACGTGAGCGCGCGGTCGCGATCGAAACGCAGGGACATGGGCCGGCTCGCCAACATGGTCGGTATCGCCCGTACACTAGCGCATCGCCACCGAATGCCCCAAACGCATGAACGAGATCCTCGTCCTTTACTACAGCCGCAGCGGCCACACCGCCCAGATGGCGCGGTTGATCGCCCGCGGCATCGAGGAAGTCCCCGGCATGCGCGCACGCCTGCGCCAGGTGCCGCCGGTGGCGCCGGTGACGGAAATCGCGCAACCGCCCGAACCCGAAGACGGTGCGCCGTACGCGCAGAAACAGGATCTGCTGGAGTGCATCGGACTCGCCATGGGCAGTCCCACCCGCTTCGGCAACATGGCCGCACCGCTGAAATATTTTCTCGACGGCACCGGCGCCGAATGGGCCAGCGGCGCACTCGTCGGCAAACCGGCCGCATTGTTCACTTCCACCAGCACGATGCACGGCGGCCAGGAATCCACCCTGCTGACGATGGCGCTGCCGCTGCTGCATCACGGCATGCTGCTGCTCGGCGTGCCGTATACCGAACCGGCACTGACCGCCACGCAGAGCGGCGGCACGCCGTACGGCGCCAGCCACGTCGCCGGCGCCAGGGGCGACAACCCGATCAGCGAACACGAACGCGAACTGGCCCGCGCGCTGGGCCGTCGACTCGCCGACACCGCACGCAAACTGGCGGCCGGGGCATGAGTAGTCGCGTCGCGCTGCCGACGGAGCAACGGCTGGGTCTGCTCGCCTGGGCCGCGCTGGTCGTGCTGCAGCTGGTCTGGCATGTGTGGCTGTTTCCGCCGCAGGTCATGCCGGTATGGCTGGTGCTGGCTATCACCGTGATTCCGCTGCTGCTGCCGCTGCTGGCAATCCGCGATGCACGCCGCGCGCTGCTGTGGGTCGGCATCCTCGGCCTGTTCTACTTCTGCCACGGCATCGCCGAAGGCTGGAGCTCATCCAGCGAACGCTGGCTGGCGCTGGTCGAGATCGTGCTTGCGCTGATGCTGATCGGCACATTGGGCGCTGGCGTCAAGCGCAAACAAAGCAGTTAGGGAGCCTCCGAACAAGCTCTCATTCGGCGTTGGAATCGGCTCTCATTCGGCGCTGGAACCGGCATTTCCGTGCGTCTGCATTCGTGCGGGATGGTCCAGTGGAATCCCGCAACTTCACGAGCACCGAGTTCCTGGTGTGAGCCGGACGCTGTGTTGCGCATGTGACAGAACCGGGAGCGACAGTCGCAAGTTCTCATTTTGATCTTTTGTCGCCACACCACCACACACCACCACGCTCGGAGCTCTCGCGTCCTGTACTCCCAGCACTCGGCTACCCATACACTTCGGCGACGGGATATTCACTGCAACGACCGCATGCTGAAACCGGTTCGGCAGTCAGGATGCAGGTTCGTGCTCAGCATCATCGTGATGTTTGTGATCCGTCTTTCGCTGGTGGTGCTGTTTCTGCCATTCAGCGCACTGGACAAGTTGCTCAATCCCGGTGCTGCCGTGGACCAGGCAGTGGGTACGGTGCATTCGCGCGCCTTGGCACGAGCGCTGATCGGCGTGGGCTTCCTGGTCGAGGTCGTGATGTCGCTGGCCATGCTCTGCGGCGTCATGGATCGGCTGGCGGCGGTGATTCTTGCCGGCTATTGCGCCGTGACGGCTTTGTTGTGGAAGCAGTTCTGGAACACTGCGGATTTTCGTCTGAAGGGACCCAGCAAGGGCCGCGAGGTGTTCTGGGATTTCCTGAAGAACTTCGCCTTGGCCGGCGGGTTTCTGATCCTGGCCACCGGTGGCACGGCCTATGGCGTGAAACACCTGGTCGAGCATCCGTTGTCCTCGTCGCATCCCTATGCCCGCACGCCTCTGCTGCCGACGCAGCACCAAGGCGCTTACCGCGCGAACCCCTCCGAAGGAGCCACTCCATGAGCGACAAGCCGAAACCCAGGGTGCCGTACTGGCACATCTGGACCGATGAAGACGGCGTCAGCCATCAAAAGCAATGCAGCATGACCGAGTTCCGCATGGAGTCGATCGGCGACGGTGTCGATCCACAGTGGAAGGGCCAAAAGACCAGCGGCAAGATGACCATGATGGTGACGGTCCTGCCGGTGGGCTGGACCGGTGACTGGCACGAGAATCCCAAGCCGCAATGGATCATTCCGTTGTCGGGACGCTGGTCGGTGGAATCGATGGACGGCACGAAAATCGAACTGGGGCCGGGCGAGCTTTCTTTCGGCGGCGATCAGCACTGCAAGAAAACGGACGGCCGCAAGGGCCACCGCTCGACCACGGTCGGCGACCAGCCGGCGGTTCTCATGGTGGTGCAGTTCGAGGATATTCCCACCCCCACTTCAGCGTGTGTATTCCCATGAGCGACATGGACGGCTATGACATCCGCGACCCGGTGTTCAAGAACTATGTGCTGCCGAATGCGCCGCTGGAACAACTCGCCGCCGGCTTCCGCTGGCTGGAAGGCCTGGTATGGATGGGCGACGCGGACTGCCTGCTGTTCGAGGATCTGCCGCGCAACCGCACCATGCGTTACATCGAGAATGCCGGCGTGTCGATCTATCGCGAGCCATCGCATTACGCCAATGGCCAGTGTCGGGATCGCCAGGGTCGACTCATTTCCTGCTCGCATCGCGATCGCTGCCTGTACCGCACCGAGCTGGATGGCAAGGTCACCAAGCTGGTGGATCGCCACGCCGGCAAGCGGCTCAATGCCCCGAACGACGTCACCGTTAAATCAGACGGCACGATCTGGTTTTCCGATCCGTTGTATGGCATCCAGCGCGACTACGAAGGCGGCATACAGGCATCGGAGCAGCCGCCGGCGCTGTATCGCTTCGATCCCGAGAGCGGCAAGATCACCATTGCCGCGGGGGATTTCGACGGCCCCAACGGACTGGTTTTTTCACCGGACGAAAGTCGCCTGTACGTCTGCGAAACCGGAGACATGACGGCGGAAAACCCGAAGCAGTACATCCGCGCATTCGATGTCGACGCCAAGGGCAAACTGCATGGCGGCGAGATCTTCCACAAGGTGGAGCCGGGATTCGCCGACGGCATCTGCATGGACGAGGACGGCAATATCTGGTCCAGCGCGGCCGATGGCGTGCATTGCATCGATCCGACCGGGCGTTTGCTGGGCAAGGTGCTGGTGCCCTACCTGGTGTCCAACCTGACCTTCGGCGGCTATTGGAAGAATCGGCTGTTCATCGGCGGCTCGCATACGCTGTATGCGATCTTTCTCAATCGTCGTGGTGCGGGATGGCCGTAACGACCGCCACCGATATCCGTGTGCTGCGTCTGTTGCGCTTCCGGCTGTGCAGCGCACAGCCCATGCCGCTGGCGGATTTCTACGAGAGTGCGCTGGGTTTTCGGCGGGTCGCGGTGGAACATCTGTCCGGTGCCCGGGTTGAAGCGTTCTTGCCGGCGGGAGGGCGCGTGCTGCGGATCACGCTGGAACTTGCTGCGCAACGCATCGAATTGATCCAGTTCGTGGATCGCCCCGGGCGGCCCTATCCCGCTGATACATGCGCATCCGATCTGGTTTTCCAGCATTTCGCGATCGTCGTTTCCGACATGAAGGCCGCCATGGAGCAGCTTTCGGCTGTGCGCGGCTGGTCGCCGATCAGCCTCGATGGGCCGCAGCACCTGCCGAAAAGCTCCGGCGGTGTCACCGCGTTCAAGTTCCGCGATCCGGAGGGCCATCCGCTGGAGCTGCTGGCTTTTCCGTCGGAGCGCACGCCGCAGCACTGGCAGCGCGAAGGCGCCGACAGCCCGTTTCTCGGCATCGACCACTCGGCGATCAGCGTGTCGGACAGCGAACGCAGCGTGGCTTTCTATGCGTCCCTCGGCCTGTCGATATCGGACAGGTCGACCAATGACGATCCGGCGCAAGCGCGCCTGGACCGGCTGGATCAGCCGCTGGTGGAAGTCACCGCGATGACCGCGGCAGAGTCCACGCCGCATCTCGAACTGCTGGACTATCGCCACCACGGTGAGCGCAAGCCCCTTGATCTGCGGGCGAACGATGTGGCCGCCAGCTGGCTCGTGTTCGAGACCCAGGACCGATCAGGAATGCGGGGCGCCGGCCGCGCACCCGTGCGCAATCTGGTCGATCCGGACGGTCATCATTTGTCGATCGTGCTGCAGTCCCGGTCTGAAAGCATGGCCTGAACGCCAGGCCCTTCCATCAGGAAAGGGCGCTTTCCCCGTGTTCCACTCTCAGGGTTGCGCCGGCATGCTCATGCGCAGCGCCAGGCTGGCCATGATCCATATCGTGCCCGCCACCATGATGGTCAACAGCATGGCCGAGAACAGAATCAGCATCAGATCTTCCCGCCGCTGCCTGAAGCCGATGTGCAGGAAAAAGCGAAAGTGGACGATCATCTGCACCAGCGCAAACACGCCGATCACGATGAGCAGCGTGAAGCGTGGTATCCCGAACCAATGCACCAGCGCGAACGGCAGCAGGGTCAGCACGAGCGCCAGCGCAATGCCCCAGACATAGGAGCGGAACTCGCGGCGCTCCTCATCTTTGCGTTCTGCCCGGCCATCAGCATCGATTGCGTGCATCATCATGTCAGCCCCGCCAGATAAACCACCGAAAAAATCGCGATCCAGACGATGTCGAGAAAGTGCCAGAACAACGCGAGCCGCATGATGCCCAACTTCACCTTCGTGTCCAGGCCGTAACGCGCGATCTGGCCGACCAGGCAGATCAGCCAGATGCAGCCTGCGGTGACGTGCAGACCATGCAGGGGTACCAGATCGAAGAAGGCGGACAGATAGCCGCTGCGGCTTGGCACGCCGCCCTTGGCGAACATCGTGATGAAGTCGTGCAACTCGAAACCGAGGAAGGCCACGCCCAGTACCAGGGTTATTGCCAGCCACCCGATCAGTCGCGGCTTGCCGTGCCTGTACTTGAGCGCCAGCGACGCCATGCCGAAGGTGAAGCTGCTGGCCAGCAGCAGCAGCGTTTCGATGAAGACGCTGCGGATATCGTACAGGTCATGCGGGCCCGGGCCACCGGCGGTGGCGGTCGCCGAGATCACATAGGTCGCGAACACCATGCCGAAGAGGATGGCGTCGCTCATCAGGAACGCCCAGAAGCCGAACATCATGCGTTGCGCAGCATCGTGATCCGCGCCGTGCGCCGAGCCCAGATTCAGGCCGGGATAATTGATGGTCTCGTGACTCATGCTGCGACCCCGGCGTCCGCCTGTTCGGCCAACCCCTGATTGGCGGACCTGCCTTCATCGGCGCGCGATATGGCCGTGGCAACGGCCACGGCGTCGATCCATCGATGATGTTCCTGCCGCACTTGCTGTGCAGGGACGATGCGGGTGGTGTCGCGCGCGAAACCGCGCAGGATCATCGCAGCCACGGCGGCGAAAGCGGAAAGGATCACCATCCACCAGATATGCCAGACCAGGCCGAAGGCGATGGCGAAGCCGATGGCAGCAAGCACCGGGCCGATGGCGCTGTTCTTCGGCAGCTCGATATCGACATAGCTGTCGGGCCGCCGATAAGCGTGGCCGGATTCCTTGGCGACGGTGAATGCATCGCGATCGGCGACCACCGGAATCACCGCGTAGTTGTATTCCGGCGGCGGTGCCGATACGGACCATTCCAGACTGCGCCCATCCCACGGATCGCCGGCAAAAACCCGGTTCTCGTCGCGATGTTTGACCGACACCCAAAGCTGCACGAGGAGTGCGACGAGGGCCACGACGATCAGGATGGCGCCCAGGAAAGCCACCAACTCCAGTGGCACATAGGCCGGCTCGGTGTAGGCCACGGTACGTCGCGGCAGGCCCATCAGCCCCAACGCGTACAGCGGGAAGAACGCCAGCATGAAGCCGAAGATCCAGCACAGCGCAGAGATCATGCCCCAGCGTTCGCTGAGGCGGAAGCCGAACGCCTTGGGGAACCAGTAGTGGTACGCCGTGATCAGGCCGAACAGCACACCGGGAACCGCCACGTTGTGGAAATGCGCCACCAGAAACACGCTGTTGTGCACCTGGTAATCAATGCCCGGATCGGCCAGCAGGATCCCGCTCATGCCGCCCAGCACGAACAGCAGGATGAAGCCGATCGAGTAAACCATCGGCACGGTGAAGCGTATCCGGCCGCGGAACATCGTCCACATCCAGTCATACACCTTCACTCCGGTGGGAATGCCGATCAACATCGAGGCGATACCAAATACCGCGTTGATATTGGCGCTCTGGCCCATGGTGAAGAAGTGATGCAGCCATACGGTGAAAGACAGGATCGCGATGGCCATGGTGGCCATCACCAGTGATCGGTAGCCGAACAGCGTCTTGCCGGAAAACGTCGAAATGACCTCGGAGAAAACGCCGAACGAAGGCAGGATCAGGATATAGACCTCCGGATGGCCAAACATCCAGAACAGGTTGACGAAGTGCATCGCGTTGCCGCCAAACGCATTGGTGAAATAATGAAAGCCGAGATAGCGATCCAGTGCCAACTGCGACATGGCGACGGTCAGCGGCGGCATCGCGAATATCATCAGGATGCTGGTGCACAACGCCGTCCAGGTGAACAACGGCATGCGCATCAGGGTCATGCCGGGTGCGCGTTCCTTCCAGATGGTGACGGCGAAATTGATGCCGGTGAAGGTGGATCCCAGTCCCGCCAGCGAGAGCGCCCAGATCCAGTAGTCGGGGCCCACGCCCGGATTGAAATTCGCCTCGGTGTACGGCGGATAGCCGAACCAGCCGCCGGTCGAGAACTTGCCGATGCACAGCGAAATCATCACCAGCCCGGCGCCGGCGGCGGTCAGCCCCAGGCTGATCGAGTTGAGTGCCGGGAAGGACACGTCGCGCGCGCCGATCTGCAGCGGCATCACGTAGTTGATGACGCCGGTGAGAAACGGCATCGCCATGAAGAAGATCATGATCGTGCCGTGCGTGCTGAACAGTTCCGCGAAGTGCTCGGGCGATACGAAGCCGCCACCCAGGCCGAACGCCTGCTGTGCCCGCATCAGCAAGGCCTCGATCAGCGCCCGCGCCAGCATGACGAAGGCCAGCACCACGTACATGATGCCGATCTTCTTGTGGTCGGTGCTGGTCAGCCACTCCGACCACAGCACGCCCCACAACCGATATCGGGTGATCAGTGCAACGGTGATGATCGCGCCAATCACCACCAGGGCGGCCGCGCCACTCGCGATGACGCCGTTGATCACGTTCCCCTGGGTGGGATGCTGCAGCATCTGCCAGAACGGCAGCGCGTGCAGGCTCAATCGGCCCAGCGGATGCTCAAGCATGTCGGCAAGGCTCACTGTGCTTTCTCCGTGCCGGGTTCGGCGGGTTTCCGCACGGCGGG
>Ga0208589_1001327_pt1 | contig 10419 bp, 8 predicted proteins | sample NGESurshal092012_2_FD_184486 | JGI IMG/M metagenome (GOLD analysis project Ga0208589, IMG submission 184486) | Arctic peat soil microbial communities from Barrow, Alaska - NGEE Surface sample F53-2 shallow-092012 (SPAdes) | ecosystem: Environmental > Terrestrial > Soil > Wetlands > Peat ... | reverse complement strand
GTTGGTTCCGGCCGATCCGCCCGCGACCACCACCGGCAGGACGGGCACGATGCAGGGAGAGAGGCCGGTGATCAGGCCTCCGAGGAAGGCGATGACGAGCAGCTCACCCACGCCGGAAGATCCTCATCTGATGAGGCCTGTGCGCTGTGTGGATGCTCCGGGTCGCATGTTCCCGTCTCCGTGCTGCGTGATGGGGTCAGGTTCCCAGCCCACCGCCGTGCGATGCCCCGTGGAGGGGAAGTTAGCGGGCGCCGCGGCGGAAGGGGCGTCACCCGGGTACGACGGGGCGGTCGCCGGGGCAGCAGACTGTCCCACCGTGATCAACGAGCAATTCGTCTACGTGGGGGTGGCCATCGGCGTCCTCGGCGCCGCGGCGTACCTGCGCGACACCCTCCGTGGCACCACCCAGCCCAACCGGGTGACCTGGCTGCTGTGGGCGGTGGCCCCGCTCCTGGCCGCCGCGGTCGAGTTCAAATCCGGCGTGGGACTGCGCACGCTGACCACCTTCACCATCGGCTTCATGCCGTTGCTGATCTTCATCGCCTCCTTCCACAACCCGGCCGCTGTGTGGAGGATCGGTCGCCTCGACTATGTCTGCGGTGCGCTGTCGGTGGCCGGGACGGTGGGGTGGTTGGTGACCCGCAGTGGGGTGGTGGCCATCGTGGCCGCCATCGTGGCCGACCTGCTGGCCGGAATTCCGACCCTGGTCAAGAGTTGGACGGATCCCGAGACCGAATCCGTGTCGGCGTATCTCGGTGCATTCCTGAACGCGGCCATCCTCCTGCTGACCGTCACGGACTGGACCACCGCGGTGGTGGCGTTCCCCCTCTACATCGTGTGCCTCGCCGGGTTCGAGACCTTCCTGGTCGGGGCCAAGCCCGGACCACGCCACCGGCGCGCCGTGGCCCGGCGCAGGCCGGTGCCCCGGGCCACGCCGTCGACCACGATCTGAGGGGGAGCGGGCGCACCGACTCCGGGCCTGCTAGGAAATCGCCTGAGAGAGCATCGCCTGAGAGAACATCGCCGGAGCATCGTCATCGCCCGAAGGGAGCCGCACGTGCCCACCGCACACGTCAATGGGATCGCGATCGAGTTCGAGACCAGCGGAGATCCGGCCGATCCCCCACTCCTGATGGTGATGGGCCTGGGTGGCCAGTTGATCGCCTGGCCCCAGGCGTTCGTCGAGGCCCTGGCGGCCCGCGGCTTCTTCGTCATCCGCTACGACAACCGCGACGTCGGGCTCTCGACCAAGTTCGACGGCACGCCCGACTTCGGCGCCCTCTTCACCGGAGACGGCTCGTCGGCCTCGTACCGGATCGAGGACATGGCCGACGATGCGTCGGCCCTGCTGGCCCACCTGGGCATCGAAGCAGCCCACGTGATGGGCGTCTCCATGGGGGGCATGATCACCCAGGCCCTCGTCATCAACCATCCCGAACGCGTCCTCTCGGCCTGTTCGATCATGTCGACCACCGGCGACCGTGCCGTGGGCGCGCCCACGGCCGAGGCGGCGACGGCGCTCCTGCGACCGCCGGCCACCAGCCGCGACGGGGCCGTGGCCGCCAGCGTTGAAGGGAGCAAGGTCATCAGCTCTCCCGGCTTCCCCTTCGACGCCGAGATGATGGCGCGGCGGGCCGAGGCCGCCTACGACCGCAACTTCTGCCCCGAGGGCACGGCCCGCCAGTTGGCGGCCATCCTGGCCTCACCCGATCGCACCGAGGGATTGCGCCGGGTGGAGGTGCCCTTCCTGGTGATTCACGGGGAGGCCGACCCGCTGGTCACGGTGAGCGGCGGCAAGGCCACCGCCGCAGCCGTGCCGGGCTCCAAGTTGATCCTGATCCCGGGCATGGGGCACGACCTGCCCGAGGGCCTGTGGGGGCAGATCATCGACGCCGTGGTGGCCAACACGGAGCTGGCCGCCGTCTGAGCCGGTCCTAGGCGTCGAGGGCGTTGGCCGCCGCCACTGACGAGAACCACGCGGCGCTCGGTTTCGGCGTGCGGGCGAACGAGGTCCGGTTCACCGACACCAGACCGAAGCGGGGGCGGTACCCCAGCGCCCACTCGAAGTTGTCGAGCAGGGACCAGTAGGTGTAGCCCCGCACATCGATCCCCTCGGCGATCGCATCGAGCACCCCGCCGAGCGCCTGGCGCACGTAGTCGATGCGCTGGACGTCGTCGGTGGTGCCGATCCCGTTCTCGGTGACCAGCAGCGGCAGGCTCCCGCCGGTGTAGTCCCAGGCCCGGCGGAGGCAGTTGGCCAGCGACGCCGGGTAGAACTCGTAGCCCATGTCGAGCACGGGCACTCCCGGTTCGGCGCCGGCCCACCCGTTGGGACCGATGCGATTGCGGGTGTACACCTGCACGCCCAGGAAATCGTCGCCTCCCGTGGCGTCGAGGAAGACGTCCTCGGAGTGGTGTCGCCTGCTCTCCAGCTTGGCCTCCCCGCCCTCGAGGAACTGGTAGTCGGTCATGGACAGGGTCAGGCCGACCGGCACACCCGGCGCGGCGCCCCTGACGGCCTCGACGGCGACCCGGTGCCCGGCGATCAGGTTCTGCGCCACCGCCCGGGACAGCTCCTTGTCGCTCTTGCCGGGTGGGAACATGCCGGCCATCCAGCCCATGACCGCCACCACGTTGGGCTCGTTGATGGTGCAGGCCCTCGACATCACGTCGCCCAGTGCGCCGGCCACCACCTCGCTGAAGCGACCGAAGCGCTCGACGGCCGCCCCGCTCTCCCACCCACCCTGATCGGTCAGCCACCGCGGGGTGGTGAAGTGGTGGAAGGTGACCACCGGATCGATCCCCCGGTCACGTAGGGCGGCGCACAGCCCCCGGTAGTGCGCCAGCGCCGCCCGGGAGAACTCCCCCTGGGCCGGCTCGATGCGGCTCCATTCGACCGAGAAGCGGTAGTTGTCCAGGCCGAGGGACGCCACCAGTTCGACGTCCTCCCGCCAGCGGTCCCACGAGTCGCACGCGTCCCCGGAGGGCTCGGCGCACACCGTGTCGGGCGCATGCTCGAACTCCCACCAGTCGTTGTTGGCGTTGCCGCCCTCTATCTGGTGGGCGGCCGTGGCCGTGCCCCAGGTGAACCCCTCGGGGAACCTTCGAACTGCGTGCGCTGCCATGTCGACGCTGCCTCCTCTGTCGTTCCCGGCCACCCGGCGAATTTGGGCTCTCGGGGTGCACGGTATCGTTGCCTGACAATGACGTCATACTCATCGCCGACGACTGACGTGCCGCCGCCCGATGGGGGCCGGGACAGCGAGTCTGCCGCGCCCGGGCGCCCGGGCGCCGGGGACCCGGCGCTGGCACCCATGGTCGAGGCCCACCAGTTGGAGAAACGCTTCGGCGACTTCGTGGCCGTCGACAAGGTGGACTTCACCATCGCCCGGGGCGAGTCGTTCGGCTTCCTGGGGCCCAACGGGGCGGGCAAGACATCGACCATGCGCATGATCTCGTGTATCTCGCCGATCAGCGGGGGCACGCTCCGGGTGTTGGGCCAGGACCCGGTGACCGACGGCCCGGCCATTCGGGCCCGCATGGGGCTGGTGCCCCAGGAAGACTCCCTCGACCTGGACCTCACCGTCCTCGACAACCTCATGATCTACGGGCGCTACTTCGATATGCCTCGCAAGCTCATCCGCCAACGGGCCGATCAGCTGCTGGAGTTCGCCCAGCTGACCGACCGGGCCCACGACCGGGTCGACCCGCTCTCGGGCGGCATGAAGCGGCGCCTGACCATCGCCCGGGCCCTCATCTCGGACCCCGACCTGCTCATCCTCGACGAGCCCACGACCGGGCTGGACCCCCAGGCCCGCCACCTGCTCTGGGACCGCCTCTATCGGCTGAAGCTGCAGGGGGTGACCCTGGTGATCACCACCCATTACATGGATGAGGCCGAGCAATTGTGCGACCGCCTGGTCGTCATGGACAAGGGCCGGTTCGCCGCCGAGGGCAGCCCCCGCCAGCTGATCGAGGAGCACGCCACCAAAGAGGTGGTCGAACTGCGCTTCCAACCGGGCCAACACGAGGCCCTGGCCGAGAAGCTGGCCGACCTGGTCGACCGTCACGAGGTGCTGCCCGACCGGATCCTGCTCTACACCGATGACGGGGACGCGGCCCTGGCCGAGGTGCACGGTCGGGGCCTGAGCCCGCAGAGCACTCTGGTGCGTCGCTCGACCTTGGAGGACGTCTTCCTCCGGCTGACCGGCCGTACCCTCGTCGACTGAGTGGGGTCGGCGCCCCCACCATGAGCACCACCGACGTGACCGCCACGCTCTTCGAGCACGGAGAAGTGGTCCCGGCGCGGCGCATGGCCACGCCCATGTGGCTCCGGGCCGCCGGCTACTGGGGGTACCAGTACAAGCGGACGTGGAAGAGCTCCATCGCCACCAGCTTCCTCATCCCGATCCTCTACCTGGCCGCCATGGGGATCGCCCTGGGCTCGCTCATCGACAAGCACTCCCACGGCGTCGGTGGCGTCAGCTATCTCGCCTATCTCGCCCCGGGGCTGCTGGCCGGTACGTCCATGCAGATCGGGACCAACGACATGATGTACCCCGTCCTGGGGGCCATCAAGTGGATGCGGACCTACCTGGCCATGTTGGCCGGGCCGCTCAGTGTCTACGACGTGCTGATCGGCCATTTGGCCTGGGTGGCCACCCGCATCGCCATCGTGGTGTCCATCTACCTGGCCGTGATGGCCGCCTTCGGGACCATCTTCTCGTTCTGGGCCATCCTGGCCCTGCCGGTCGCGGTGCTGACCGGCATGGCCTTCGGCGCCCCGATGGCCGCCTTCGCTGCCACGCTCGACAAGGACAGCGGGTTCTCCACGCTCTACCGCTTCGTGATCATCCCGCTCTTCCTGTTCTCGGGGATCTTCTTCCCCATCTCGCAGCTGCCGCTGGTGCTGCAGGTGGTGGCCTACATCTCGCCGCTCTTTCACGGCGTGTCCCTGTGCCGTGACCTGACGCTCGGGACCGTCCACCTGTGGCCCGACCTGGGCCATGCCGCCTACCTGTGCCTCTGGGTCGGCGTGGGCTACACCGTGGGGCGGCATACCTTCGCCAAGCGGTTGGTGGTGTGAGCACCGCATGAGCACGACCCTGGAGACCCCGAAGCGGGGCGGCTTCCCGCTGCGGGTCACCCCGTTCGCCGCCCTGGGCGGCCGCTACGCGGCGCGCGTGCTCGAGCGGAACGTGCTGGTCTACCGCCGCTCCTGGATCTTCCTGGTCTCGGGCTTCTTCGAGCCGTTCTTCTACCTGCTCTCCATCGGCGTGGGCCTCAGCCACCTGGTCGGCCCCATCCCGGTGGACGGCCGGTACATCGCCTACACGGCCTTCGTGGCCCCCGGGCTGCTGGCGTCGTCGGCCATGAACGGGGCGATGATCGATTCGACCTTCCTGGTCTTCATGAAGCTGAAGATCTCCAAGACCTACGACGCCATGCTGTCCACCCCGCTCGGTGTGGGTGACGTTGCCCTGGGCGAACTGGGCTGGTGCGTCCTGCGCGGCGCCCTGTACTCGGGCGCCTTCCTGCTCATCATGACCGGGCTGGGGTACGTGGTCTCCCCGTGGGCCATCCTGTGCTGGCCGGCGGCCATCCTCATCAGCCTGGCCTTCGCGTCCGCCGGCATGGCCGGTACCACGTACATGCGGACCTGGCAGGACTTCGACATGGTCTCGCTGACCTTCATCCCGCTCTTCTTGTTCTCGGCCACCTTCTACCCGATCACGGTGTACCCGGGGTGGCTGCAGGCTGTGGTCCGTTGCACGCCGCTCTACCAGGGCGTGGTGTTGGTCCGATCATGTGACCTGGGCATCTTCTACTGGGCCCTGCTCCTCCATGTGCTCTATCTGGCGGCCATGGCCGTCGTCGGCGTCGCCATCACCCGCCGGCGCCTGGGTCGCCTGCTGCTGCCGTGAGCCGAGGCCGACCGCGGCCGATACCCTACGGGCGGAGGTCCCGACGCAATGAACATTGTGGTGAGCAACGTCAAAGGTGGAGCCGGCAAGACGACCACCGCCGTGTACCTGGCCGGCGTCGCGGCCGGCCGGGGGCGCTCCCCGGTGCGCCTGGTCGATGCCGATCGCCAGGGATCGACGGCCGAGTGGTTCGAGACGAGGCCGATCGAAGGGGTCGACCTGTTCGAGGCCCCCTCGGAGCGGACGGTCATCCGGGCCATGGACGGGAGCGAAGGCGTGGTGGTGGTCGACACCCCACCGGGCGAAGAGCGCATCGTGCGGGCGGCGCTGACCCGGGCCGATGTCGTGGTCATCCCGACCCGTTCGGGTGGGGTCGAGCCGAATCGGGTGGTCGCCACCCTGGAAATGACCCCGTCCAACATTCCGGCCGGCGTGGTCATCTGCTCGGCCCGGCTCGGAACCAATGATCTGGACGCCACCATCGCCTGGTGGGAGGACCTGAAAGTACCGGTGTGGGGCATCATCCCCGAGCGGGTCTCCATCGCCAGCGGCCCGGCGGCCCGCCTCTCCCCCGAGGGGCTGGAGTTCTACGCCAAGGTCTTCAAGAAGGCGGCCCGGGAGGCCCGCTGACGGCCCGGGATCACGTGGCCCGCTGCATGAGGTCGGCGTGATGGCGGCTGCGGACCCACGGTGTGGGGGCCTGGCCACGGAGCTGGCTGACCAGCTCGGAGAGGAACCACCGCCGGACCGCGATGCTGGTATCCGAGGCGGGCAGGGTCAGCAGTTGGGCTGACCGGCTGAACTCGTCGGCCTCGTCGAGCATGGCGCTGTAGTACTCGCAGGCGGTGGCCGCCGCCTGCGGCAGGGAAATGTGCCAGTCATAGGTGGCCACCTTGCGGTCCACCACGTCCTGCCAGTTCGCGTCCATCCCGGGCCCGAAGCCGTTGAAACGGCTGCCGACATCCGAGACCAGCACCGAGAGGCGGTCGGACAACTGGACGGCCGAGGGGATGCCGGAGTCGGCCCGCTCCTTCATGAGGCGCAGTTCCCGGAACAACCCCTCGTATTCCTCGCTGGCTTTTTGCAGGAGATCGACCGGGATGCCGAGCAGGTCGACCGTCATCTGGGGCGACGTCCCGTCCGGCTCGCGTCGGTCGGCCTGGGCCATGCCGATCAGATCGAAATGGAACGTGCCGTCGGACACCTCGCCAACCCCGACCGGCACATCGACCGGCAACTCGAACCAGACGATCTTCCCGCCGGGGACCGGATGCACGCCCCAGCTCGAAGCCAGCGTGTTGAACAGGGTGAGCCCCCGGCCCGTGGCCGCGTGCGGGCCGTATTCCTTCAGAGCGGGGATGACCGGGCTGCCGTCGGCCACGTCGACCCGGATCCGGCCGGAGAGGACGTGCAGGGTCACCGACAGGGGGGTGGCGGCGTGCAACACCGCGTTGGTGACCAACTCCGACGTCAAGAGGGCCGCACATTCGGCGACCTCGAGCGGGAGATCACCCAGTCGAGCCGAGACCCAATGGCGGGCTTGTGTGGTGCTCTCCACCACTGGCTCCAGGTACAAGGTCGACATCCCACCTTGTCCACTACCCAATTCCGCCCTGTTCGTACCCTCGGCCGGGACGCCGAGGTAGTGCAGGGACAGCACGACGACGTCATCTGTGCTCTCGGCGTGGCTCAGCAGCGTAGCCAGGGTGCCGGCCGGCCGGGTGGGCCAGCCACCTCTCGCTACCTCAGTTGCCACCTCGGACAGCCGGTCCATGCCGACCGTGATCGCTTCTCCCCGCCGTTCCACCAGGCCGTCGGAAAACATCACCAGAGAGTCGCCCGGGGCCAACTCGAGCTCGTGATCCGGGCGGGCGGATTGGCCCAGTCCGGCGGCGATCAGCAGTGAGCTGTGTGGTGCACAGAACGACGTGGCGCCGTCGGCCCGCACGACCAGCGGGGGTGGGTGGCCGGCGTTGGTCAGTCGTACCGCTCCGGTCTTGGGGTTGACCAGACCCACCACGACCGTGACCACTCGGTCCTCCGCCAGCATGTCGAAGAGGTGGTCGAGGGAGGAGAGAACCTCGGACGGGGTCTGACCGGTCACGGCGTAGGCCCGCAGGGCGCTGCGCACCTGTCCCATGAGGGCGGCGGCGGGGGCGCCCTTGCCCATGACGTCACCGACACTGAAGAAGACGCGCTCGTCGTCGAGCCGGAAGACGTCATACCAGTCGCCGCCGGCGTAGGTCCCGGCGGCACCGGCCCGGTATTCGGCGTCGAAGTGCATGCCGTCGACCCGGGGGAGCGACTCAGGCAGCACGGCGTGTTGGAGGACCTCGGCCACCACCCGCTCGCGCTGGTACTGGGTGGCATTGGAGAGCGCCACTCCGGTGCGGCTGGCCACCTCGATCGCCAACGAGACGTCATCGGGCTGAAAGTGCCGATCGGCGCCGTCGATGAAGGTCATGACGCCGATGACCTCGCCGTTGGCCGTCATCGGCACGGCCAGCGCGGTGCAGGCGCCCAATCCGAGCGCGGTCACCAGTGGCGAGGTCAGGGGAGCCAGTTGGGCCGCGCCGGTCCGGTAGGCCACGGCGGCCGGCGCGTCGCTGTCATAGGGCGTGTCGTCGGCCCCGATCAGGAGCGAGGTCTCGGCATCGAGGACAAGTTCACTCCCGACGTCGAGCCGCTGGAGCCCCGTGTCTCCGGGCACCTCCACGACACAGGCGTCGGCCAGACGCCCCACCACCAGGTTGATGGTGCGGTGGATGACCGTGGTCGGGTTGAGGCTGGAGCTCAACAGCTTGGTCACGTCGGAGAGAAGGGAGAGCCGCTCACGCCCTGATTCGGCGTCGCGCAACGCTTGGCGCTCCAGTTCGAAGAGTTGCGCCCGCTCCAGCGCCTGGGCGGTCAAGCCGGCCAGGGTGGATAAGAAACGATGCTCGGGGTCGGTCGGCTCGTGTTGGGCCACGAAGGCGAACACCAGCACGCCGAGCGGCCCGACGTTCCCGGTGAGCGGTTCAGCCACGATGGTGAGGGGTTGGTTGAGCTCCGTGGTGGCCGCGGGGTCCACCTCGTTCGACACGTCGGGATCAAGGTGCTCGGCCGCGCCGACGGTCACGGTCACGGTGCGACCCGAAAGGAACGCCGCGCCCGAGAGCGTGTCGTGCGCGCCCACGTCGCGGTGGGCCAGCACCACGGGATGCCCGCTGCTGGCCACGCAGGTGAGGGTCCGGTGGCCGCGGTCCAGCGGGACTCGGCACACCGCCGAGTGCGCCCCCAGGGCCCGCAGCCCCGCCCCCAGGGCGGCGCCGGTCACGTCACCCGGTGTTGTCGCCGCGGCCAGGGCCGAGGTGAGGTGTTGGAGATGCTCGGCCCGTTCCAGGTTGGCGAACTCGGTCACGGTCAAGCGGGCTCGCTCGACCGCCTGGGCCGCGGCGCCGGTCATGGTGAACAGGAAGCTCCGATCGGCCTTTGAGATGGTGCGGGGTTGCAGCCAATGGACGACCACCACCCCCACGGCCCGGTCGGAGACCACGAGAGGCACCACGGCCAGGGAACTGAACCGCGTCGTGCGCATGGACGCCTCGATGATCGGCCACTCACGAGCGAGGTCGGAGACCGACCCGGCGATGAGGGCCACGCGTCGTCGCATGACGTCGCCGATGGCCCCGTCGGGGTCGAGCGCCACCAGCAGGTCGTCGCCGTGCCGCATGGAGTCGTAGCCGAACTGCCGGTGCGAGCGGAGCACCCCGCGTTCGTTGGTGGTGGCGAAGATGGCGGCGTCCACCCGCAGTTCGTCGCGCAGGGCGGCGAAGACGGCGTCCGCCACCTGGGCCGGGTCGGCCGCCGTCGTCAAGGCCCGAGCCATGGCCTGCATGCGTTGGGCCGTCTCGGCCGCCACCCGCCGCCGCCGCTCGTTGCGCGTGGCCCTGCGGGCTGACCAGAGTTGCCGGTCCCCGCGGGTGCGGAGGCTGGAGATCCACACCGCCACACCCGAACTCGCCACCAACGTCAGGACGCGGAGGAGATGGTTCAGTTGCCCGTACTGGCGGGGTGGCGTGCTGAGCACCAACGCGAAGACGGTGGCATACAGGCCGACGAGCGCGGTGCGCCTCGGGGTGGCGAAGGCGGCGGCAATGAACGGCCCGATCGCCAGGAAGCCGATCAGCCCGAATGCCCCCCCGTACACCTCGTCGACGATGGCCACACCCGAGACCCACACCAGGGCCACCCAGGTGACCACCGACTCCATGCGGTCCTGCGCCGGATGGGGCTCGTCACCTGGTGCGGCTTCGCTGTCTGGTTCGGCCACGTGGTTCTCCCCCTGACCCAGTGGTCGTGGGTATCGTCGTCGTCGACCACGCTATTGCGTGCGGGCCGTCGTGCCCAATGCCACTTGCAGTCGCCACAGCGTGGCCCCGGTGGGAGGATGGGGGTTCCGCTCGGGCGGCGGGGTTTAGGTTGACCAGTTTCGGCAATAGGTCTTGCACGGCGA
>Ga0208589_1001326_pt1 | contig 10425 bp, 11 predicted proteins | sample NGESurshal092012_2_FD_184486 | JGI IMG/M metagenome (GOLD analysis project Ga0208589, IMG submission 184486) | Arctic peat soil microbial communities from Barrow, Alaska - NGEE Surface sample F53-2 shallow-092012 (SPAdes) | ecosystem: Environmental > Terrestrial > Soil > Wetlands > Peat ... | reverse complement strand
CGCACGAAGATGCTATTGCAGTTGCACAGCGAGCAAGCAAGAAGCTTCCGGCATCCGAGAAGTCTCGTGCGATCAGTCCGGCTAAGAAGACGGCACTACTCGGAGTTGTTATTAACACAGATGCTACGTCACCACTTAGTATTACTGCGCAGAAGGACGCCTGACATGTCCGCGCAGATGATACTTGGCAGCATTGTAGCTATACCTGCTGGACTACTGCTGCTTCACTCGCGGTTGTTCGTTAAGAAGCACGGGCTAGGATGGATCATCATCCGGTTCGCCATCGGACACCACCTAGACGGAAAGAAGCGAACCAATGCAAGCTTCTTCCGCCACGGGAAAAGGTCAGCCGACGATCACGCATCGGATTACGCGCACATGCCGCACTGGTACCGGATGGCAATCCGATGGGGCGCAATAACGTTCCTTCTTCTCACTGGTTACGGGATGAAGCAGAGTCGCAGCATCACTATTGATGCGCTAGTGGGACTCGGCGCACTAGGGCTAGTGTTCGCGGTATGGAAGTCCAGCCGAAAGATTAAGGGGCGCCAGCATTCGCGAACCATGCTTAACCCAATGAGCGAAGCAATGAGCGGATTGCTGAACGTAACTCCAAGCGTCATCAACGATTCGCTGAAAGTTAACACAAATTACGTTAACACGAAAAGTGGCGAGAATGTTCTCACACTGGTACTGCCTGACAGTTTCAGGGCTACCCCGAACGAGAAAGCGGCCGTTGAAGATCTGATCAATAACCGGCTTGGCATTGAGTTGCGCTACCAGTGGCACACGGATAAGTATCCTCAGTTGGTAACAGCGACTCGCGCGCCGATCCCGCCATCATTGGTGAAATTCTGCGACGTAGTTAGCATCATCCGCGCACTACCAAAGGGAGAAATCCTTCTCGGAATCAGCGGCGAGGGTAAGCACATCAAGTGGGACCTCAATAGTGAGGAACCGCATATGATGGTGCAGGCAACATCCCGAAGAGGAAAGACTAGGCTGGCATTGCTTATCATCTGCCAGCTAATATTCCAGGGTGCAGAACACGTTATCATTATCGATCCGAAAAGGGTTGGTTTCGACACGGTACTAGTTAACGTCCCAGGAGTGCAGGTCTTTAATAATGGTCGAAAGATAGAGGAGATGTGGGCCGGGATCAGGTCGATACGAGAAATTATGGACGAGCGTATTGATCAGCTACTCGTAGACCGGACCATTATCTTCCGGCAAGCAGTCCTGGTAATTGACGAGCTAAGCTTGTTCTCGATGAAGACTAAGAATCTGTGGGATCAGACGCGCGACCCGAAGAACACTAAGGCTACTCCTGATATCTGGCAGGATGTTGCCGCGATTGCATGGGAAGGTGCGCAAGTAAACGTCCGCTGTATCGTATTCGGACAGCGCATCGAGGCATCAACAATGGCGTCGCTAGTAGAATCGTTCGGAACGCGCTTGCTTGCAGGCTACACGAAGCGCGGATATGACCGCCTTGTTGGTATCAATCCTATGCCAATGCCTTACAAGAACCGCGGAAGGTTCCTGTACTTCGATGGCGAAACACTAACCTGGATTCAGACAGTCTACGAGAAGGACGACCAGGTCCTACGCGACTTCGCGATGGAACGTTCCGCGCGAGAGCGTGACTTGTCCGAACTTCTCCCGAAAGAAGAGAACGTAGACGCCGCTTAATAACGGCCCATACTTTGGAGGTATAAAATGGTAGGCTTCACCTGTCTTACCCCGATCCCTATGTCAGATGAGCATCTGAGTGTAGCTACTGCAATAGCCCAGAAGCACGGTTTCGGCCCGGAAGGGGATCACGATAATGCGACTCTGATTAAGTGCGAGTTGCAACCCGGTCACAAGGGTAAGCATGTCGGACTAATCCAGGGCTACTCTCGTGTTACTTCAGAAGGAGAAGTCAATCTAGGGCTAGAAGTGTTTCTGTCATTCGATAAAACCGGGCAGGAATACGTATACGGCGAGCCTGACGAAGACTACTGTCAGGCAAAGATACCACTAGATGCGACTATGTACGGGCAGAAAATAGTCCGCACAACCGAAGATGCGGTCTATTTCGATAAGCGAACATGGTGCTTTAGCGAATGTACTCTACTCAACGATCATGATGGGGGCCATAGTTTCGAGTTTAACTTCATCATCGATGATGAAGACGAGGATAACTGAATGCACCTAACCACGATCCTGATCTTCCTGTACCTGGCTTTTCACATCGGATTCGCTCACTCGACTTACCGGCATCGTCGCACGCAGGAAGGGCACAAGGTGAACTTGTACTGGATGACTATCCGTGGACCGTGGATAAGCATTAAAGGGCCGGGAGCCTGGAAGATGGGGCACTAATGCCATACGTCATAGCGTTACGTCAGACCGCTTGCAGCATGAAGGGATGTGGCTTGTTCGCTGTAATAGAAATACTGGACAGCAACAGGGAATCGAGGGGATGCTTCTGCAAATCATGCGGAATCATAAAATGGGCAGCACTGCTAAGAGAAGAACTTAAGTCCGGACAGAAAGGGCAGTCCAGTGGCGACAGATGATGTAGAGCAAGATGCTCAGGAATGGATTTACAAGACGGATGACGAAATCATTACCTGTCGCGGGCAAGGGCATGACTGGCCGAAATTGCCAACTAAGGCAACAGCAAAGAAAAAGAAGTTCAAGGGGATACGATTCGCAGCAGTACCAGACTCCAACGGTGTAGTTGAAGTTCACTTTACCTGCTCGACATGCGGCAAGGAAAGATTCATGGTGACTGCGCCGCGCGGGGAACTTGACCTGCCCGCGCGTTACCGTTACGTCGATCCCGAAGGATACCAGGCACCAAAAGGCGTACCTATCTCACGACGCGCATGTTTCCAGGAATCATGGCGCAGAGCTAAGGAGTACGGTTTGATCGATCAGGCCACCTAAGCACAGAACACCCTAAACGAGAAGGATGAATTGTTATGTCAGTCGCTTATGATCCAGTTAAGCTAGCTAAGCTTACTCAGATCGCAGAAACCATGCTGAAGAATAAATCGGGGCATGCCCGCGCGCTTTCCCCGGAAGCGTTCGGACGCGCGCTCGCTGTAACAGAACCGTCTAGCGAACATGGACGCCTTCTCTCCCGCACACTCAAAGCTCTGTCGCGTAACGAATCACTGGCTACGGAAGAAGAACGCGCTGTCTGGTGGCTTGCCCGTAACGGGCAGACTCCCACACCTAATGCCGTAGCCGGACGTGTTACCGCGATGCAGTCTAGCTACACGAAGAGAGCTAATAAGGATATGGTTCTGAGAGAAGTAGTCACTAAAATTCGGGGGCATGAGGTAGCGGCACAGATAGCGGCGTTTATCGACGGTAACGGGCACGGTCCTACGTGGCTTGAACTTAGCCTTATGATGGACTGGAATCGTATTTACCTGAATGAGATCATGGAGCATCTTGCTTCTAACAACTGGATCGCGTTCACCGAAGAACACAGATCTCTAACTCCTGGTTCACGTTACACTATTAGTGAAAAGGTGAGTTAGTCATGCCTTACAGCAAAGATCTGTACTCTTATCTTAAAGAGCTGGAACGAGATGGCTGGACGGTTACCAAGACTAGGAGAAACAGCCACTACAGAATTCAGAAGGATAAGATGGTCTACTTTACCGGGGGAACGCCATCTAGTCCTCGCGCACTTATCGAAGTAAAGACTGGGATTAGGCGCCTAATCGCACGGCAGAACGTAGCGCAGGAAACGAGCGTTCCGGCCGCCTAGTTGATCTTGATCAAATCGTTACCTTTCAATTGCTCGCAGCGCCGACATTTCGTGTATACTGGTATAGTACTTACAGGAAGAGAACGGAGAAATCGTGACGATGCTAGTAGGGGCCACAATCCCAGAGGACACAATGGCTCACGCCGCATACGGATTGCTTGGCAGCAGATTCGACCAGGCATCACGTAGCGGACTAGTCCGCGCTGCACTGGCCCTGTACAAAGGAGCAAACCGCGACCAGGCTATCTCGTACGCGCAACGTACCGCGCGGCTTGGCTCAGAAGGCCAGGACTACGTAACCGCGAAAGTGCCTGACGAACTGGCTCAGGTGGACTGCGAGCGAGCATATGCCATCCGGGTAGGGCTGGCAATGGCTGGAGGACTGAGCCGTAAGCAGGCCGAGAGCTACGCCCGTAACATGGTACGCCCCGCGCACAGACCAGCACGACAAAAAGCCGCATAGAAAAGGAGCTATTCCAAATGTCTAGTACGGATGTCATGAACACGGTAGTTAAGATCCCGATTTCATCGCTCTACACGTTTCCGGAAGCGAAGGCAGCCTACGAAACGCGAGTTAGGGAACTGGTAGCTACTCATACGTGTGAGCGTACGGGTAACTGTTCAGCGGAATGTGATGATAACTGTCACTGTAACTGCTCTGACCTGGATTATAGCTGTCGATCCTGTGAAGAGCTTATGTTCATGGAGGATGAGAAAGAGTGGCAGAGTAACGGATCTATCCCGCATTCCTTCTTCTATCCTCTCGGACTCCTTTACAGACTGATAAAAGAGCAGAATGTAGTTCCCGTAGACGATGATGACTGCTGCGGTTACGATGCGACTCTAGTAGATGGTCAGGGCATCGAAATAGATTGTACGATAGAAGAATTTCTGTCTGCAATTATCGACAGCTCACTAGAGTGTGAATGACAATGACTAGCCTAGCCGAAGATCTCACTGTGGAGCCTTACAACGTCGAGGAGGACCCGTATCAGAAGTTCGGGCCAAAATGGGAGCCGTCAACTCCAGCCGACCGTTACCGGGAGCTACTTCGCGGTAAGGGAGTCGGCCCGGTACGCGCATGGCGTCAAGTGTGTTCCGAATCGGAATGGTGGACAGACGAACGAATCATCGTTAGAGACACGACTAACAGGTTGTTCTCTAACTTGATGTCGCTTGAGCTTTCCGGACTGGTTAGCGCTTCTAAGGCGGGGAGGAGCAAGCCTCAGGGAATCCTGACGTACCGTACTGCCGATAACAAGATCCTGGATTGCGTGTTCAATCCGTGGAAAGCTATCCGGCAGATTCGCGGTTACACACTGGCTCATGCGGATGCACTGGCCGATGTGCTGAATCTTCCGCTTAACTCACTGGACAGGATGGCTGAAGTTGCTCTTGCCGCACTTCGTAACATCATGGACGGCAGGACAACAGACGCCAACGATAGGGCACGCCGGTACGGAAAGTATGAAGGTGATACCATCGTGCCGTTGCAGATCGTAGAGAAGGAATTCAGGTGGTCACTGGCAGATGTTAATCCGGCCGCCAATTCGTTCGACATTGCGATAGCTGACCTTACCAGACAGCTTCGTGTAATGGTACTTGATGTTACTGCGCCGCGACCAGGAATGACGCCTAGGGCAACCAAGTACATCACGGAAACCTGTTACGTCACAGCAGAGCAGGCAATCGCTAAAAGGTGTATGAGCGATGCAGTCGGTACGGACTTCGGAGTAGATGATGCACCAGAAGGCCTAGATCCGAGGCAGGCAACGGCGTTCCTGAAGGCGTTCCGTAGCTCGATTACACTGGTGGAAGCTCCACCAGGATACGGGAAGACCAGAGTAGTCGCTGAAATCGTGGATGCGGCTAAGAGTCGTCGTATCCCGGTACGGGTCGGCGCTTATATGGGTCGGGCAGCAACCAGGGTGTCAAAGGAACTAAGGGTGAAAGGGTTCGATCTGGACAAGATGAAAGTACCGCCTAACACGCTTCACTCACTACTCCGGATAAACCTGGATGGTGACTCAGGTTACGGATTCGACGTTGAGGATAATCGACCGGGAATCTTTATCATAGACGAAGCATCAATGGTAGACAGTCTCCTGCTAGGCACGGTTATGCGACTGGTTCCGGCTAACTGGAACGTCGTTATCATGGGTGACAGCAGGCAGCTCCCGCCTATCAAATCAGGCGCACCGTTCGCAGATCTAGTGAAATCGCCTAAGGCTCATCCGGTTTCACTAGGCAAGTACTACCGGGCAGAGAAGTACCCGGATATCGGTACTGCGCTTGATGAGATCCGGGCCAGGAGGGTACCGGAGTCTACTGATAACTTCCGCATCTACCGGGCGCAACGAGCAAACGCTATCCCTCGGATTATGGAAATCATACGTGCAACGGCTAAGGATCTGGGGTGTAACCCGCTGGATCTCCTCGTGTGCTGTCCTCAGAACGGCATGAGTAAGAGTCGTGCTAGCTACCTGTCTGGGCTGGTAACAACTGCCGTTCTCAATGAGGAGATGAAGAAGGCGTTCAACCCTTCAGGGTGCGGTACTGGTTATTGGGGGTGGAAGATTCCGGCCGTTGGTGATCGGGTCATTGCCGACAAGCCGAAGGGCACTGAAGAATCAGCTAACCGGGCGCATGCTGGACGCGCGATGAACGGCGAAATGGGCACGTTGCTTAGCGCCGACTCAGACGGAAAGGTGATGGTTCAATGGGATGGTGCGAAACTGACCGAGTATACTCATGATGAAGCATTCAGTGATGAGCGGATGCTTAACCTCGGTTACGCTGTATCAGTTCACAAAGTACAAGGTGCAGAAGCGCCAGCAGTGATCTTCGTTGCCGACGGAAACAACTGGTGGACGATGATGACAAATGCCATGACTTACACTGCGTGTTCCCGTGGCCAGAAAAGGACGGTCGTGATCACCATTCCATCGGATAAGAACGAATCAGGTTTCTCAAAGGGAGTTGTCACATCGGGTACGAATCGCGTGACTCTGCTGCCGCATCTGCTTACCGGAGATCTCACCATCAATCAGACATGAGAAAAGCCGCACTGTCCGGGTGCGGCTTTGTCTCGAAAGGACGCTATTCCAGATGTCTAATCTACTCTTCAATCTATCTCATGACCGGTCGGTTGTCAAGTCATTTCGCCATTGGTTTCGGTCATGAGTACCGGTCGTCCGAAGCGGCCCCGGAAGCCTTTCTCGAAGCTTGCGCCGAAGACGCAGGAACGGAAGCTTAAGCACTTCCGGAAGCTTGGTTTGTCTGATTCGCAGATTCGCGGCCGGTACAATGCTGGTACGCTCGGACCTCAGTCGGCCGCGCGCGGTCATCGGGCAACCCCGGAGCATCCCGGAGATGAGCGACGGAACCAGGAACGCTACGCCAAGTACGGTGAGAAAAGGTCAGTACTGGAAGCACAGGTCATCGAGGTAAAGAAGGCGCTGTTCGGAGATATCTATAAGTTCCGCTCAACTCGTAGTGACAATGCGGTTAAGGGTATCAAGAGTGTAGCTAACCGGCCAGGAGGCGCCAAGCCAAAGGTTGATAAGCTTCCGAAGCTTGAGCGGATGCAGAAGTTCCTGGAGAAAGGGAATGAACTGCTTGCGGGACCGGAATTCTCCAGGGAAGATGCGGACTGGGAAGCTTTGCTCGATATCTCCTGGGACGATCCAGACTGGGCGTTCCTCTTTTATCACTAGAAAGGACAGGAAGCAATGGGGCACACCAAGATCATCGTTACGAATCAGCGGACATGCATTCGCTGCCTGTCCTCATACCGCACTGAAGGAGCGAACTTCTCTTACTGTCCCAACTGCCGCACTGGGCGAAACGGTAAGCGGTCCACTAAGTTCCGGGCGCTCGATGGTGAAGGGGAAACAATTGAAGGCATTCATCGGTATGTACTCCTGACACTGGGAAACGAGGAGCCAATAGAGAACAGGGATGGTCTGGAATTCGATGAAATCCTTACCTACCTTTACAGTCACTATGAGGAGAACACTACCTATATTGGGTTCTCCCTCGGCTATGATTTTACGTTCTGGCTGAGTACATTGCCGAGAGAGCGAGCGTGGAGGCTTCTCACTATTCCTGGTAAGGAATCGCGGCATCTAGAAAAGTTCGGCGGACATTCGCCAGTGTGTTATCTCGGCTGGCAATTCGATATGATAGGAATGAAGCAGTTCAAGTTCCGTCGGCAAGCGTGCGAATGCTTGTTTGAGAAGGGCGTTCACCAGCGGAAAAGGAACCGTCGAGGTCTTACTATCTGCTGTGATGACGAATTTGCTCCGCACTGTGAGCACAAGCAATTTCCGTGGATGTACATCAACGATGTCTTCCCGTTCTGGCAATCGGCCTTCCTGAAAGTCATCGACCCTAACCCCAAGAACTGGAAGGAACCACTTCTTACCGCCGAAGAATATACCATCATCGAGGAAGGGAAGAAGAAGAGGGATATCGCTGTACTTGATGATGGGATGCGGCGTTACAATGCACTGGAGAATGAGCTTCTTGAACGGGTTATGTACCGGATCGATGAAGGCTTCCATGCGATGGGTATCTTCCTTACACCATCAACTTACTTCGGGCCAGGGCAAGCGGCCGAACAGTGGATGATTAACGCGAAAGTTCCCCGCCGTGTCGATCACGATGGTTGCTCCGAGAAGTGCATCCGGAAGCATGCTCACATTGCCCGTGTCGTACCAGACTGGTTTCGCATGGCAGCGAACACGTCTTACTATGGTGGATGGTTTGAGCAGATGGCTCATGGCGTCATCCCCGGTACGACTTATGAGTATGACATCAATAGCGCATATCCTCACGTCATCCGGAATCTTCCCTGCATGCTGCATGGTGAGTACACACGGGGCACTGGTAAGCCGGAAGTAAAAGATGGTGAAATTTGTCTTGCTCTTGTTACCGCATGGACACGGGCACCCGGATATCACCATCCGGATAAGCACACATACATTGGTGCCATGCCACATAGGGATGATGATGGCGCTATCTGCCGACCTGAAGTAACAACAGGATGGTACTGGACGCATGAGCTAGACGCCGCCAGACGCGCTAAGTGCATCACCAGAATAAGTGACGATCGTTACCGCGAATGGGTTAAGTACAAGCCCTGTGATTGCCCTTCTCCTCTTGCCGGAGTAGCCGACTTGTACGAACTACGCTTGAAATGGAAGAAGAATACTCCGCACGGGAAATCGGCAAAGTTGGTTTACAACTCGGAGTATGGGAAGACTGCGCAGAGTATTGGAGCGGCGAAGTTCGCTAATCCGACCTATGCTTCTCTTATCACGGCTGGATGCCGCACTATGATTCTCGATGCAATAGCGGCACATCCGGAAGGGAAAAAAGCCGTTGTGATGGTGGCTACCGATGCAGTGTTCTTCACTAGTCTGCATCCGTCACTTCCACTATCCGACAAACTTGGCGAATGGGAGAAAGAAGAACATGAGGATCTAACCCTGTTCAAGCCTGGGGTCTACTGGAACGCACAAACGTTGCGTGATCTGGAAGATAAAAGCAAAGCCCTCTCGTTTAAGGCGCGCGGTTTCAGTGCATCCGCACTGGCCCCTCACATGCGGGGGATCGATGCCCAATTCCGTTCATGGCAGAAGAATCCCCCGAGAGCTTACGAGGACATGAATGGGAGCGCATGGCGGGAGGACTGGCCGAAAGTTCTGTATCGACCAGTCTTCAGCCAGATGACATGCCTTCAGGCACTTATGCAGAACAAATGGGAGGAGGCAGGTAAGGTTACTCAGGGTGCAGACTGCAAGGAACTGGCCCAGTCGTCGGAGCCATTTACTCCTGGTAAGCGCATGGGCATCTGGAAGGACGGGAACAACATTATTCGCTCTAACCCACCTATCTACTGGACGGAACGAGACGAAGAAACCCGACCATACGATAAGAAGTTCGGTGAAGAATCTCCGTGGAGCGAAGAAACGCTTCAGCAATGGGGTTACACGCCAGACGGTTACGTTGGCTCAGAGCTACGCGGTATCCTGTCGGCCGAGTAACCCGATCCTGTTAGATACAATCGGGGCAACGGTGCGAGCTGTTGCCCGATGGTAAACACGCAGGTCAGACGGCTGTATGAACGCGCGCCCCGGATGTTTGAAACACTTTGCGGAGTGTATTCGATGTAGTCACTGCCACGAAAGGAACACAATGGCCAGTACAGCCCGGCATTCCGCCCGGTACGGTATACAGGGAACAAGAAGCTCATACGTTAGCGGATGTCGTTGCCCTGATTGCCTGGAAGCGAACAACGCCTATCATCGTAGTTACTACTCAAAGCGAGGGATGCGTGAGAACACGATTAGCATGTCATGCGGTAGCTGCAACCACAACTACCTTATCGTTATTAAGGAGTACAGGGAATTTGCACCTATCTGCCCGCGATGCAGGGTCGCGGAACATGAAACCTTGTATCAGATGGCGCCATCCCTATTCAGCAAGTAAGCGCGAGGAGCAGAACGACAATGGGAGAGTAGTGAACTTTAATGCCAATCGTAGTTCCAATACCAGAAGAACGGCCGGAGGATTTCAACGCCTGGACATGGTGGCGTAACATTGTCCGCGACCTAATGCCAGTATCAGACTGGCCCACCAGAAGATTT
>Ga0208589_1001324_pt1 | contig 10435 bp, 12 predicted proteins | sample NGESurshal092012_2_FD_184486 | JGI IMG/M metagenome (GOLD analysis project Ga0208589, IMG submission 184486) | Arctic peat soil microbial communities from Barrow, Alaska - NGEE Surface sample F53-2 shallow-092012 (SPAdes) | ecosystem: Environmental > Terrestrial > Soil > Wetlands > Peat ... | reverse complement strand
CAAGGACGGCGAAGACTGGAAAGAGTCCAACAGTTTCGGTCAGGAGGACTTGCCGACGGTGGCCAAAGCGATGCTCGATGCCCATACCTGGGTTCAAGCGCAACTCGCCAAAGACCGCCCGGCACCGAGTTCTCAAGCTGAAACTCAGGAACAGCCCAAGCAGCGACAACGGACAGGTTCTCGTGAACCCGCCCGCGTCTGAAGTTAGGTTCTTTTACAGAAGGCACGCCCCCCCCGGCACACACACTTGACCTTCTTTGTTTTGGACCAAGACGTATGAGAGGAATTCGCAGCAGCCGCAAACCCCGAAGACGAATCCGGTCCTCAGTGAGGCGACCACGAATTCGTTCCGTCCAGTTCCCCTATCAGAAGCGAGCTTCGCTTCTGTCCCGTGGCGAACTGGCCTTCTACCGCGTGCTTCGCCAGATGGTCCGCAATCGCTACGGCATCGCGCTCAAACCCCGCCTGGCCGATGTTCTGAAATGTCCCGATGAACTGTGGGATGCTCCGCCGGGCAGAAGGCTCAGTCAGAAACATGTGGATTTCATCCTGTATGACCTTTGGACCGCTCGCATCATCGCGGCCATCGAACTGGATGACCGCAGCCATCAGGAGCCGGCACGACGCCGGCGGGATGCGTTTGTCGAGGGAGCCTTCAGTGCAGCCGGAGTCGCCCTCTTTCGCGTGCCGGCGGCGGCGTGGTACGACGTGGGGGCCATTTGGGCGTCACTTGCATCCTGCATTCATGCCCCGCGTTAATGCTCTTGACCCCATCGCGCGCCAGCACTCAAAGGTGCTGAGAGTCGGCACTGTCAAAGCAACGCGGATTTCTTTTTCTGGGAAGCGAGTCGCTTGAGGACGAGCACCGGAAGTTCGGCTCGAATGTTTTCGGGATATATCCCCAGCACGCCGGCCTGAATCACGTCATCCTGTTGGCAGAACCAATCCACCAGACGACTGGTGGTCGCAACCTGGGTCATCCCCAATCGCTCGCAATGCTCTGCCAGACCGTCCCTCGCCTGTGGCAGCAGCTCGATTCGCATGATGACCCGCTGAGGTGGAATGATTCTGCTTTGCATCACGATACGAGCTTTCCGTAAGAATGTTTCGATGATAGGGATGGTTCGCCTGAGAGCAAATCCGTCGACAGGAACAGATGTCTGGTTACAATTCCGCCTCATGGGAATCTTCAATTGGCTCAAGGCGTCACCGACACCCGAGGCTGTTCTCGCCGAGGTTCAACGTTTTAGCGATGAACTTGAAAAGAAAATTACCAGTCCGGTCACACCAGACGATGAACTGACTTTTGAGCAGACGGTTGCTCAAAATGCACCGACGGACCAGAAACATGAGCTTGCACTTACTAAAGCTAAAGCCGAAGTCCTTGTAGCGTATAACGAATTATTAGACAAAATCACTCGCGCAGTGAAAAAAAGCGGCGGGAAAAAAGCCAATTCACACATGGTGCTCGCTCTTGCCAAATGTTACCTGCGGATAAGTAAACAAGTTAACCGCATTAGACCGGGCATGCCTCAAAGTACCTTGGAACAAATATTGCACCAGCGCTTCGTCTAGCTTCCTGCGCACTGCGATCCTGCATTCGGAACGGCAGCCCAACGGCAAAACTTCGGACGTCCGAAGTTTTCTCACGAGCCATCTTCATCATCCCCCCGCCGCTGACTTCGTGGCGCGCGTTCCAATTCGCAAACCATTTTCTTTTCTGAATCACTCTCTCCATCTCCCCGCGTGCGGGAAAGCTCCACTCCCCTGCTCTGTGGCTCGACTCCGGCAAAGCCACAGAGCAGGGAAGCTCCGGACTTTTACAAACACACGCGGAGCGGAAAAAGCGACGCCTTTTATGAGAAAAGAAAATGGAAACCGAAATTGAAACAAAACAGCAGCAGCCCGTCATCCTTCAGGGGAATTGCATCGAGGTGATGAAGAACATGCCGGAAGAAAGCGTGGACTTCATCCTGACCGACCCGCCCTACCTCTGCCGCTACAAAGACCGCACCGGAAGGCAAGTCATCAACGACGACCGCGCGGAATGGATTCTCCCGGCCTACCGGCAAATGCACCGCGTGCTCAAACCCAACTCACTCTGCCTCACCTTCTTCGGCTGGACCCGACTGGACCTCTTCGCCGAGGCGTGGCGCGAAGCAGGGTTTCAAATCGTCGAGCATTTTGTCTTTGCCAAATCCTACGCCTCATCCACCCGATTCGCCGGACGACACCACGAGCAGGCTTACCTGCTGGCCAAGGGATTCCCAGAGCTTCCTTTAACACCCCCGCCGAGCGTCCTGGAGTGGCGCTATACGAAGAACATACTTCATCCCACCCAGAAACCCCTCTGCGTACTCCAGCCCCTCATCAAAGCGTATACACAGCCAGGCGAGCTGGTCCTCGACCCCTTCTGCGGCTCAGGCTCCACACTTCTGGCAGCCACCCGGCTCGCCCGCCGCGGCCTGGGTATTGAGCTGGACAGCCAATACGCGGAAGTGGCCAGGGAACGACTGGCCGCCGCGTGAGCGGCCCTGCCAAATGTATTCTCGGAACGCCGCATCGTTCAGAGCGAATGCCGGCCCCCTACCACCTCGTTTCAGATTTTGCGCTCCGCAAAACGGCGTCAAGGCCTTCGCCCCGCGCCTACACGGGTCCCCTCCTTGACTCCGCTTCGCTACGCTGGAAGATCCTCCGGCCACGAAGTGGTAGGGGGGGAACTGTGCTGGGGATTGTCAAAAGAAGTCAGACGGATACGGACGGCGGGGGGACGGGGGACGAACGGGGGAAACTTCGGACGTCCGAAGTTTTCTGAGACCGGCCGCGAACCCGCCGCATCAGATTTCCAAAGGGGAGAAGAATTCTCAGATTGGGGATTGCAGGGTGCATTGCGTCGAAATACAATGTATTTCAGATTGCGGCGTGGATGGTCCGTGATACCGCTTGGCCAGGAAGGCACATGACAAAGACAGTCGCACCTAAAAGTCGATACCGGCGGAGCAAGGTCGTCACCACGGTGAACCTTGAAACCGACGTATTGAATTACCTTCAAACCCTACAAAGCGAATTTGACCGGGACAGGTCGTACCTTGTCAATGCGCTGGTCAAGGACTTTCGCCGCAGGCGCCAGGAATCTGGCGAGCAGGCGGACAAGGAGCTCTTCAATCGTGCAGTTGTTGGATGACTAAGAAAAACATTTAGCCCATGGACAGGCAACACACCGGCAATGGACGCCACCCCCAGACCTCCCGCAACGAGCGGGAGGAGCAGACGTTCGTCGGCTTCCTTCCCCTCACCGGAAACTTCCTCTACTGCCCGAACCAATTCTTCGACCTCTGCCTGGCCCATCACTCCCGCGGAGTGGTCCGGCTCGTCGGATACCTTCTGCGCCGCACATTGGGCTGGCTCGACGAACATGGCAACCCCATCGAACAACGCATCGAAGTCTCATACCAGGAGCTGGTGGACCGGGCACAAATCAGCCGCGGCGCCATCCGCGACGTGCTCAGTGAAGCGGTGAAGGGACGACTGGTTCGCTATGCCCGCCACGGCCGCGCCAACGAGAATGGTCGCATGGGAGAAGCATCCCGATTTGAACTCTGTTGGGACCCCGATGGCGAGTACACCAGCGAGCCGAAAAACTTCCGGGGATTCTTCACCGGCGAGGGACACCGCTCTCCGATTCCGAATGATTTTTTTGACCGGGTTCTTCCCAACGAACCGCTCGCCGTTGTCCAGGTGGTGGGGGCGGTCTTGAGGCACACGGTCGGCTACCAAAATCAGTTCGGCGGCAGGCGGCAGCAGGCGCCGCTCTCCTACTCATACCTCCAACGGTACACAGGAATCGGTGGTCGCCGGCATTTGGCGGCAGCCATCGAGCGAGCCCTGGAAGCGAACTTCATCCATCTCGTTAAGGAGGGTACGTTCGACCCCAACGCGGCGGACGGATCTGAAGCAGCTGAATACGCTGTGAAATGGGCTGCAAGTGAACCGTTTGGAAGGTCGAACGGTTCAAAAAGGGAACCGGGGCCAAACGGTCCGTCGCGGGCTGGAACGGTTCAAAAAGGGAACCGGGTGGATAGTTCAAAAAGGGAACCGGATGCAGCGTTCAAAAAGGGAACCGGGAACGGTCCATTAAGGGAACCGGAGGAACGGTTCAAAAAGGGAACTGTAGAAAAGACACTCTTAAATAACACTTCCAAAGAACAGCAGCAGGAGGCTGTTGCTGAAGAAACAATTCTAAAATTGGTTGAGGAAGGATTCGACCAGAGCACAGCCAAACTCCTCACCGCCAAGGCAACACTCGAAACCATTCAAAACCAAGTCCGTTGGATTGACCAACGGGCACCCAATCGCAACCGGTTGGGGATGCTCCGCAACGCCATCCTGGAAGACTGGCCGGAACCCTCGGCGGAACTTCGGACGTCCGAAGTTTTGCAGAAGCCGGTAGGGCGGTTCGCGGAATGTTTTTATGCCGGGCTGGCGGGGAATGCCGGCGCGCCGGTGGCCCAGCCATCCGCCAATGACCTGGCCGCCGCCGAGCGGTTGCTCAGCCGGCTTCAGGAACTCGCTCCCCAGAATCCCGAAGTCGAGCGGTGGGGGAGGAGCTTCGGTGCCTTCACCCGCCAGGCGCGCGATGGACAAAAGAATCCGCTCAACTCCCTGGTCGTGGCGGTCCGCTCCTACGGCGACAAGTTCTATGCCGAGGAGGCCAAGCGCCTGGAGCGCCGCAAAGTCGTCGCCGCCCAGGAGGAGGCCCAGCGGCAAAAGGCAGCGCTCGAACCCGAGTACCGCCGCTACCTGGAACAGTTCGAAGAGCGAGTCCGTCGTGACCGGCCGGAGGAGCACAAAGCATTTTTGGGATGGCGTGCCGGGGAGCGGGAGCGCTATGCTAAATCCCGGTTCGGAGCCAGGGACATGTCGGACTGGTTCGATTCATTACAGAAACGACTGGACGACGTCCGATTATATTTTGAGCAGGAGACACAAACCTTCGATGCGTGGCTCAAAGCGCGCCGCGGGAGTGGCAAGGAAGCATGCGAGTCATCACCGTCATCAATGCCAAGGGAGGCTGCGGCAAGAGCACCATCGCCATGAACGTGGCGGCGGCACTGGCCGGCAGGGGGCTTTCAACTTTACTCATCGACATGGACCCCCAGGCCCAAGTGACCCAGTGGCTCGGCGCCGGCGACGGCCTGCGAACCGAAGGAACCCTCACGGCGGCGATGGCGGGGCGGGAAGATTTCCGGCGGGTCATCCAGGAAACCAAAATCCCCAACCTGAGTTTCGTGGCCAGCTCCGAGGGACTCGAAGAGCTTGGCCGCATCATCACCGAGGATGAAACCTACGCCACCATCCTGACCCGCCTACTCACGGCTGATGGCATCGGACCCTACGACTTTGTCGTCATCGACAGTCCGAACCAAATCAGTCCCATCATGGAAAACGCCACCTACCCGGCCGACGTTTTCATCGTCCCGTTTGAAAGCACCAAGGCCGTGAAGAGCTTTGCCAATTTCTACAAACTCCTCATCCGCCTCCGTCCCGATGAAGAACACAAGGTGCTCTACGTTCTCTCCAATCTCACCCGCCAATTGGGACTACGCCGGCGGGTGCTCCAACTGTTGAAGACCGAGGGAATTCCCGCCGCGCAAACCGAGGTGCGAAGCTGCGGCTGGCTGGCCCAGGTGGATGAACATGGCGGTTCGATTTTTGAATACCGGCCCAACTCCAAGGGCGCCGTGGATATGTCCCGCCTCACCGACGAGCTGGTGGAAATGCTGGGAAGCGAAGCGAGCAGAACCGAACCCAGAGAGGTTGCCGCCTGATGGCCATATCACCCGGAAAATCTCGGCTAGACCTGGTGAAGGAAGGCGTCCAGTCCGGCATTGAACGCCGCGGCCGCCTCGTCGTCAGCATCGAAAAAATTGTCGAAGACCCGTCCAACGAGCGAAAGACCTTCCGCAACATGGAAGGTCTGGTTGCCTCCGTCAAAGCCGCCGGCATCATCGAGCCGCCGACCGTGACGCCCGTCGGCGGCGACAGCTACATGATTGTGACCGGCCATCGCCGCTTCCGCGCCGCCAAGGCCGCGGGGCTGGACAAACTCGAAGTCCTCATCCGCGACCCGGAGGCGGAGCAGAGCCGCCGGCGAAAGAGCATCATCTCCAATGTGCAGCGCGAGAACCTCGGCCCGGTCGAACTGGCTGAAGCACTCCAGGCGTTGCTGGAGGAAGATGCGAGCATCGGCACCCAGCGAAAGCTGGCCGAGGTCATCGGCAAGAGCGAAGTCTGGGTCAGTGAGATGCTCAAGGTGCTGGAGATGCCGGCGCCGCTCCAGGAAAAACTTCGGACGTCCGAAGTTGAGATTCCCTATGACAGCGCGACCAAGGTCGCGCGCGTGAAGGATGACGCCCTGCAAAGCGATTTGGTGGAAGACCTGCTCAAGGGGGCCACCATCCGCGACATTCGCCAGAAGATTGACGCCGCCCAGCCCAAGGCCAAGCGCCGGAACACCATCCACCTCAAGGAAGTTTACCGCACCCAGCAGAAATGCTCGGTCATCATCGAGGCGGAGGGACGGGACTTATCCTTGGACCGCCAGCTCGACGCCATCGAGGAAGTCCTCGCCGAAATCAAACGCCGCATGAAGACGAGCAACGCCAAGGCGGCGTGACGTGAAGCGGCCGAGCCAACTCAACCGTTACCATGCCAGACACGCCGTCCAGCGTTCGTCCCGTTGACCCACGGAAAGTCTTTCTGGTGGCCGAACAGTTCCGCCGCTCCGCCGGCGTGATACTCGGCGTGCTGGTTCCCGCTCCGGCCGCCATTGTTTCGGCGGACGGTGACGTTCCCTACCAGATGTCCCCGGTCATTGCCGTGTCGGCTTTCGCGTTTGAGTTGTTCCTCAAATGTCTGCTGCTGCTGGACGGTGACGAACTGCCCCGAACGCACGACCTCAATCGACTCTTCAACGCATTGAAAGAAGACAGGCGGCGACAAATTGAAATGCGTTATGAGGAGCAGAGGCAGGAGAGCCGGACCGCGGCGGGGCCGAACTTCCCGCTCGCGCGAGTTCTTGAACAATCCGCCGATGCTTTTGAAAGCCACCGCTACATCTACGAATTGGACGACCCGCGCACGGTCAGTCCATTTACTGTTCAAGTGCTGTGTAACACGGTTCGAAAAATTCTCCTGGAACTGCACCCGGAGTGGGACCGCTGAGCTTTTGCAATGAGCCACGAATCAAATTGCTCAGAAGGATGGTTTTTCTGATTGGGGAGGCGCGATTTGATGGTGCGTGGTACACTTGCAATTCATGGGAACGGCGGGAATCACAGTCGATAAGGAGCGGTTTTTGACCGCCCTCGTCTGTCCGACAAGAGCGTGGCATCAGGCTCATGAGGATAATCTCCCCCCTACTCCCGGCCAGTTGCTTCGCATGGAAGAGGGAATGGAAGTCGGCAGGCGCGCCCGCCGGCTCTGGCCGGACGGCGTTCACATCCGCCGCTCCCACAGTAACTCGCTCGACGAAACCAAACGACTCATGGCCGACCCCTCGCGGAAGGTCATTTTTGAAGCGGCGTTTCTCACCGACGGCTTTGCCGCACGTCCCGATGTTCTGGAACGCGACGGCGCCGAGGCGTGGCGGCTCATCGAAGTGAAGTCGAGTCTCCATGACGACGCCAAGGTGAAGGCCGAACTCATCGACGACATCGCCTACACCGCCATGGTGCTCCTCCGTTGCGGCATAAAAATCACCACGGCGGAGTTGCTGCTGATGAACCGGGATTACCGGCTGGGTCAGCCGAATGAATCCCTCTTCATCCGTTCCAACCACACCGAAGCGGTTCTTGAACGCGCCCGCGAGTTCAATGAGTTGTGGAAGACGGCCCGGAGCGCCGTCCTCTCCGAGCAATGCCCAAAACCAAAACTGATTCTGGATTGCCGAAGCTGCGATTACTTTGCCGAGCGTTGTCTCGGCAGGGGGGTGGTGCATTCCATTCTTGAACTTCCGCGTCTGAACGAAAAGAAGTTTTCGCAGCTTGTGGCCCAGAACATCATGACCATTTCTGAAATCCCGCAGGCATTTGAACTGACGCCTCCCCAGCTTCGCTTTGCGAACACCGTGCGGCAGGGGGGGGCGGTCTGTAATGACGCTGCGTTGCGAAACGCGCTGGAGGAGTTTCGGTGGCCGGCTCATTACCTGGACTTTGAAACGCTCAACACGGCCCTGCCGCGCTGGCCTGACGTGGCGCCGTATGAACAAGTCCCCACCCAATACTCGATTCATCTCTGCCGCGCGCCCGGAGAAATCACCACTCACAGGGAATATCTGGCGGACCATCGCCGCGACTGCCAGCGTGAACTGGCCGAGAACCTTCTCCGCGACCTGGAGGGAGACGGAAGCATCGTCTGCTATTCCTCGTTTGAGAAAACCCGACTGACCGCGCTGACGAAAAAATTCCCCGACCTGAGCAGTCCCCTCGAAGCGTGCATCAGCCGGCTTTTTGATTTGGAGGTTTTATTTAAGGACGCCTACTACCATCCCGACTTTTGCGGCAGAACCAGCATCAAGGTCACGTTCCCTGTTCTCGTGAAGGACATGAGCTATGAAGGTCTGGCCATCGCCGACGGCGAGAGCGCCATCGCGGCCTTTGCACTCCTGACCTCCGGCCTTTGCACGCCGGGCGAAGTGGAACGCATCCGCAACGACCTCCTTGCCTACTGCAAGCAGGACACCCTGGCCATGGTGCGGCTCCATGAGAAGCTCTGTGAAATGCCGGCCTGACGGCCGCCGTCCGGCCAATCAGCCGGTCAAACCGACCGCGCGGGCCGGCCCAGCCGGCAACCTCGAACCCGGCTTGCTCCTTCCTTCGACAAGGTTGACTTGTCCGCCGACCCTGGTGGAGATAGGCCAGAAAGACCACACCAACCGCCGCTTTCAAAATCTCCATTCCCTTGCGAGAACCATCCTGACCCGAGTCGCCGACCGGCGGGCACCCACGCAACCCGCTCTGTCAGCGCCCAGAGAATGGCCACCCTTCAAATCCTCGACGGCGTTTTGTGACTTACTTTCTACGCCAGTTTTGTCCCCCCTTTCGCCGGCTTAGATTCCCGTTCTTCGTCCGCATACGGGCAATCACGCCCGGCTTTATGGAGAAACAAAACATGAACGAGAAAGTAAAACCAATACACGAAATCCGACTCAGCTTAGTCAAGGCGGCCATCTGGGCCAATCAGACCAAGCAGGGGGGCACCCGCTATTCGGTCAGCTTCAGCAGGATTTATCGCAAGGGCGATGCCTGGAAGAATACGGAAAGCTATGGCCGGGATGACCTGGCGGTCCTATGCAGGGTCGCCGAACAAGCTCAACTCTGGATTCTCCAGGAAGGAGCGCACAAGCCGGCAAAATAGCTCGGCTGGGCCGGCCCGCGTGGCCGGCTTTTTTTTGTCCGGCTCAGGATATGAACGGGGGACGAATGGGCCAGAAGAGTTTGCACACATCGGCTGTGCCGAACCAAACACCAAAACATTGAACGCGACCCGGTCGGTTTACCTGGACTCCCCGCGCCTCCATAACGACATGCGCGGGGACACACAAGAAATTTCTGAATTGACCTGGCGCCTCATGCCGCACGGGTCGTGCCAGGCCGCCTTCGGCGTCGGCTGCGCCGCAAGCCTGTCACGCCCCCTGCGATGGGCAGGCGCCCGGACGGCACATTCCTTTCTTGAATGAGCGGCCGCCGGCCGCCCATACGCCTCTAAGTTGACACGCCGCATGGAGGGCCGGCGTGGAGGGCGCTTTCCTTTTGAAGCCACCGTGAGGGAACGGTCTACGACCCCCACGGCGTCTCCAACCGGAAAGCTGCCGGGGAATTTTAGAAGGAGAATAGACATGACGAAAAACGAGATTGACCATAGTGAACTTGGCGCGAGACTGGAATCAGAACTGACGAACTTTACCGGAACGGAACACCATTACCGCCACTGGCTCGGGATTCTGTACACAGACGGCATTCAATTCCTGGCGGAACGAGCCGAAGCGTATTGGTTGATTGACGCAATCGCCTCATTGCAGCCGGAGATCCCAAGAGCCGAGCGAGAGTTTCAATTGTGGGAGCTGACCGTTGGTGACGACCGGAGTGCGATACTCGAAGTTCGGCCTGATTCGGGTCAGCCGGTGATTGTCAGTCAAAAAATCCTGTCCACCGACTTTCCGCTACGGTCAATCAAGCTTTACGTCGAAAACGGCGTGCTCCTGCTTCCATCAGAACATTGAAGAGAGGCGACGAAAGCGGTCGCCGCCATCCGGCGACCGCTACTTTGGTTCGGGTTTCCAAGCTCCGGCGGCAACCGACCAAAGCTGGCGAGTGCAGACAAAACGAGAATCCGAATTGACCCGGAAGCCTGTGTGCCGCACGGGTCGTGCCAG
>Ga0208589_1001323_pt1 | contig 10440 bp, 10 predicted proteins | sample NGESurshal092012_2_FD_184486 | JGI IMG/M metagenome (GOLD analysis project Ga0208589, IMG submission 184486) | Arctic peat soil microbial communities from Barrow, Alaska - NGEE Surface sample F53-2 shallow-092012 (SPAdes) | ecosystem: Environmental > Terrestrial > Soil > Wetlands > Peat ... | reverse complement strand
AGACGCCGTGGAAAGTGACGACAATGGAAACGAGTGCGGCACACAATATTGTGGACGCGATGCGGCGCAATGGCGTGCGACGATTGCTGAAGATTTCGGTGGTTGGAGCGGGCGAGAGCGTCAAGAACGCCGGCTTTTTCAACGAGCACCTGCTCATGCGGACATTTCTGCGGGGTCTGCTGGTAGACAAGGCGGGCATGGAGGCCGAGATCGAGGGCAGCAACTTGGACTGGACGCTCGTGCGGCCGCCGATGTTGACCGACGCCGAGAAGACCGGTATTGCCAGGGTGCTGAGCACGGAGGGCGGCGAGAAGGCGCACCAGATCGGGCGAGCCGATCTGGCAGCCTTCATGGTGCAGCAACTGGAAAGCAGCCGATATGTGCGTCAGGCCGTGACAGTGACGACCACCTAGCAAGACCTCGGCGAGGATCAAGCACCTCTCATCGAGGCGATCCGATCGGCTGTGTAAAGGCTTGTAAGGATTCATGCGACAGATAACCGTGGAAACCCACGGGACTAGCGGAGTGCTAGCTGCGCAACTCACAAGCTCTGGCATTCGCATCAGAGCATCACCTTCGTTCTAACAAGGAGAAAACGAGCATGTATTTAGTCATGGGCATTACTGGGAAAGTTGGGGGCGCTACCGGGCGGCAGCTGCTGAAGCAAGGCAAACAGGTGCGGGCGCTTGTGCGCAATCGCGAGAAAGCGGCGAAGTGGGCAGACCAAGGCGTGGAGCTGATCAAGGGAGACTGGAACGATGCGACAGCCATAGCGGCGGCGCTCCAAGGTGTTGAGGGCGCGTTTGTTATGTTGCCAGCTGTATGGGCACCCTCGCCTGATTACAGAGAAGCAAATGGCGTGATTGCGAACTATGTCGAGGCGCTGACCAAGGTAGTGCCCCCCCGTGTGGTAGCGCTCTCGTCGGTGGGCGCGAATAGAACAAGTGGGCTGGGGATGATCACGGCGTTATCACTTTTGGAGCAAGGTTTTCGCAGTCTGCCTTCTCCGGTCGCATTTGTGCGTGCAGGTGGCTTCTTCGAAAACTTTCTTTTTGGCTTAGAGGCCGCCCAAGGCGGAACACTACCGGTCTTCTACAATCCTACAAACCGGAAATCGACAATGGTCGCGACAGACGACATCGGCGCAGAAGTGGTGACCCTTCTGACCGGGCGGGCGTGGTCAGGGCATCGCGTCATCGAGCTGGGTTCGATGGTAAGCGCGGACGAAGTGGCCGCACAGTTGGGTGAAGTCCTGACACTCGACGTAAAAGCCTTTGCAGTCCCGCGTGCAGGATGGGCGGAAGCGTTCGAGCAGTTCGGCATCCCGAAGGGCCACACTGGGCCTGCCGAAGAAATGTACGAGAGCGTTAACGCGGGATGGATGGAACTCGGGGTCGCGGGTACGGAACACGTAGCGGGTAAGACGTCTGCCCGCGATGTATTTGCGGCTGCACACAACGCCGTCAAAGTGTAAGTCCGGGACAAGCTGAACTAGCCCGGTTCCTTGGAAACTGCGGCGCTAACGTCAAAAACAATTGCGCTCAAGCATAAAAATTCTTGATTGGGCGCAACGGGCGGAACCGGACGATCAGCTGTCCGGTTCCGCGCTGGCGAAAGGCAACACCATCGTAACCACAAGAAGAGGACACTTTACTATGAAAGCTGAACACACAATAGAACAGATGGTCGATATGAAGACACGCTCGGCACAGTTTTGCTTTTTCCAGGCACGCCGCTGGCGGCACCATCAGTCCTGCGAAACGCGCTCGTCATCACTGATCTAGCCTTTCGAGAAGCCAGCGTCCGGTACTAATTTCGATGTCGGTGAGTGCATTGGCGATTTGTCATCAACTGAGACGGCGGACCACACATTCCGGATCGCCGACCACCCACCCGGAGCCCACCGTCAAGAAGCAGGTTTTTCGATTTTCTCAATGATCTGAGGGATAATGCGACGTGCTTTGCCCTTCGAATAGCCGCCCGTCGAATCTTCGACCAGCGCACGCGTCATAGACGCGCTCGACCGATTTTCCCGTTGGCAGCGAAGGTTCTTCCCACAATGGGTTATTGTGCGCCGCTTCAAGGGCAGACGTCGTATCCTAGAGATTCTGTCCGTATCCCAAAGGCGATTAGCTGCGTAGAGATAAATATGGATCATACGCGCGACATGCAAGCCCAAGGTCCCTTCGATGCACGCTATCTAGCGTTCCTTGAGACCATCACTCAACTCCGGCCCCGCCTGCATCGGTACTGTTCACGGATGACCGGATCGGTGATGGACGGAGAGGATGTTGTTCAAGAAGCTCTATTTGAGGCTTATCGAAAGCTGGACCAGTACGATGACAGCCGTCCTCTCGCCCCGTGGCTGTTCCGGATTGCGCACAATCGATGCATCGATTTCCTCCGCAGGCGTGGTGTCCGGGTCGAGGCCGAAACTGCCGCCATGGGTCCAGATTCCGTAATGCCTGTCGATCCCCCCGTCCTTGGTGTGGGTCGAGCGGTTGAACAACTGGTGATAAGTCTGCCTCCTATGGAACGCGCCTGCGTGCTGCTGAAGGATATTTTTGATTACACGCTCGAAGAGATCGCAGAACTCGTCAGCTCCACCGTCGGCGGCGTTAAGGCCGCGCTCAACCGGGGTCGATTGAAACTGGCTGCCTCGCCCGAGACCGTGACATCACGCCCAGAAGTCAGCCCGGAGTTGTCACGGCTCTTGCATCTCTACGTCGACGGCTTCAACAAGCGTGATTGGGATGGACTCCGCAAACTCATCAGCTCGGATGCCCGACTCCGCGTCGCAGATCGTTTTGCCGGAGCCATCGACGAATCGCCATATTTCGGCAACTACGAACGCCAGACAGTACCATGGCGACTGGCAGTGGCAGAAGTGGATGGCGAGTTGGCAGTCGTCGCGCTGCGCCAACACACAGACGAGTGGAGGCCTGATTCTGTCGTGCGCCTCGAAGTGATAGATCAGCACATTATGCGCATCGTGGATTACACCCATTGTCCGTGGGTCCTCTCGGCGGCGACCTCTGTCGTCGTCGCCCAACCCTCCTGAGGAATGTTACAGCGACCCGTATCCTGGATCGCCTCGCAGCCGTAATACAGAGCAGAAGGGCAATTCAAGGAGAACGGAATATGCACATGAAAGACGCTATTAAATTTGCGCTGACCATTTCGAATGGATCGGTGTTGAGTGTAATCGACGAGATGAGCGACGCTGCAACGACGTTTCCGACGCCGAACGGCGGGTGCCACCCGCTCTGGGTCCTCGGGCATCTCACGCTGGTTGAGGGCATGATTCCAGCGGCTCTCTTCGCGGAAAAAAATCCCGTGGCGGAGTGGCAACAGTACTTTGGCGAGAACTCGCAAACCGTCGCCGACGCCGGCGCCTATCCACCCTTCGCGGAGGTTCGAGAGAAGTATCTTCAACTGCGCGAACGGAACCTGAACATTCTGGAGTCGCTCAGCGAGGCCGACCTCGACAAGCCCACTCTAGCGCCGCCCAAGGGACGGGAGCGAGAGTTCGCTACCTATGGGCAGAGCTTCCTTGTGTTGGCCCTGCACCAGACGATGCATCGCGGCAATTTGACTGACGCGCGGCGTGCCGTTGGTCGTACAGCGCTCGCAGCACGCGCAGCCTGATGCTCGGCTAGTCCGGAGCCAACGACGAGCTCAGGCCGCGACCTGAGCTCGTCGGCTCCGAATCCTCCCCAGCGACGGCCTGAATGCGTATCTTGCTGCCGGTCGATAGTCGTAATGGCGGATGTGAGCAATTTGATTTTTGACGAGGAGATTCTGAAATGAAAAAGTTTCCAGTGGTTCTGATTCTTTTGCTTGCAACTCTGGATGTTGTTCCCATGTTCGCGCAAAGTCCCAAGTACCCTCCGCTCAGCGAATACATGATGGCGCGAGACGCTGAAATTGCGCTGGCCAAAAGCGCGGCTCCGGACTACGTTTCCGACCACGCAACGATAAAGGTCTTCACGGCGTCCGGATTTCAAACCGTGCACGAGGGGGACAACGGCTTTGTGTGCGTGGTCATGCGCGGGTTTACCGGAGCTCCGACGTACACTCCGGTCCAAGTCCGGGACTACATCAATTACGACGCAAAAACCCGAGCTCCGATTTGTCTCGACCCACTAGCCGCGCGAACCGTGCTGCCTTACTACGAACTTCGGACAAAGCTGGGATTGGAAGGCAAGACAGCCGAGGAAATTGCTGAGGGCGTACAAGCCGCTTACGCCAAAGGCGAGATCCCCAAGCGCCCAGAAGTGTGTTTTGCCTACATGTGGTCGGCGGACCAAGTGCTTGGACCGGCGGGCCACTGGCATCCGCATATAATGCTTTACCTTCCCGGCTACGAGACCCTGCTTGGCACCAAGCACCCCCAAAACCCTCTTCCATCCATCGGGGACGACGAGGGAACACCGTTTGCCGTGGGGGTGATCCCTGTGGACGAAGGACTAGCCATAAAAGCCCGCGCGAAATAGCACGGTAGGTGGCTCTCAGGAGATGCTTTTCCAATCACTCAGGTAGTGGATTATGTCCGGATGACGGGCAAACGTGAGTTGAGCCTCATTTGGCGATATCAGGGCAATGCACTCATTGAAGTTCTGCCAGAGGTGCAAAGTAGTCCTGTGACACGCGCTTGTATTAATCAATTAAAGACTTTTCAGCACCCTCTCGGGCACCCCAGATCAAAGAAAGTCCGCAGAACTTGACCAAAACTTCTGCCGTGCGTGGGCAGAGGTTTGCGCGAAGGTGCAGTTTCTCTAGGTCGCGACAGCGTCGGACGTTGATACATTGATCGTGATGAGCAAAGGTTCCAAGACGGTGGCAAAGAGCGCGAAGGCCACACCGCCAAGGCCCAAGGTTGCCAATTTCGATGAAGCCACGTTTGCAGGGATTTCCAAACACTTAAATCCAAATATCTCAGGCTGAATACCGATCACGAATCACCTCGCACCTTATAACGATGTCCATTGACAGCCGCACGTGTCGTGTATCGTCTCGGGTCAGAAGGCGACCGAGATCTCCGAGCGATTGACGCGGACAGCTTTATAGCCCTTTCCATCGAGCAAATAATGAACCACCATCCACACCGCTGCGGTGAGTTCACCAGTGCGAATTTCATGGTTAAGTTCTCCTGATTTCACATCGACGGCAAGCCAGTCGAACCTGGCCGGATCGTCGGCGTGTACCTTGATGAGCAGTTTTAGAACCTCATAGTGCGGATTGAGGCAGTCCCACGGTCCTTCTTTCAGCTTCCTACAGTCCTCCAGAAACGCGAGACGCTTTGCGGCATCCGGCGTAGAGGCCAACTCTTCATAACTCAGTCCAGCGAGACGAAAGAAGAATTTGGATTTCATCGCGGCAAGGATGGTCTCTGAGTTGATCCCCTCATCCGCCAGTCTGTTGTGTGCTCCTGTATCGAAGCAGACGATCGGGAGGCGCTTATTCATACGGCGTTTCCTCTTCCAGTAAAGAATGCCAGCAGCGAGTATGACTAGGACGCTGCTAATCGCAGCGGCCCACAATGCGCGTGACGTACAAGCTCTCCAAAAACGTATACCAGACCGAAGTTCAGGCGTCGAAGCAGGGCAAGGGGGCAGGGCCGGTCTGATAGAGCTGTGGATAGATCGGGGTCGACGGCGAGGTGACGTCCAAGGCTGTACTCTGATGAACAAGTCATAGGCAGCCTCCGGAGGCACGGGGGGACCGGAGGGAAGCAATGTGTCGCAGGGTAGCGCAAGGGATACCGCACAAAAGTATCACTTTTGTATCACTTTCCCATCTTTACGTCCCGCTTCCTGCTTCGGATGGTCTTCGTAAACTATTCTTTATATTATATTTATATGGTGAGAGCGCTGGGGCTCGAACCCAGGACCAACGCCTTAAAAGGGCGATGCTCTACCAACTGAGCTACGCTCTCGAACCACACTACAAAGTTAGCACAGTTGGCGGTTCATTTCCCGGCAGGAATGCTTTCTGAATCATCGGTTCGCAAGCACGGCAGCACGGTCATTTGTGTTTAGGCAGTTTTTGGGTTTTATAGCGTTTTTTGCATCTTGCTCCGGCTCCCTGACACTTAAGTCGCACACAGGATTCATTGACTTGAGATAGCGCCAACAGTAGCCTGAGGCTATGAGTACGTAGTGTGTAAACGTGTCTTTATTGCAGTGGTAGCTGAGATGCCCGCGAAAGAAAAATAGAGCATTGTTACCGGAACAAACAGGACCTGATTATGGACTCGCAGGGCATGAACAAGATTGAAGATCTTGAGGCGGCGGAGACTCCAGAAGATGTCGCCGTCCTCTACTCCTGGGCAAATCTTCACGGTGCAAAGTATCGGGATTTTTCCGCGTCGCGCCGTGAGTATCGCGCTCAACTACGACAACGTGCGTCCGATGGGTCGGAGCAAGTGTCACCGTCTGTGGTCGAAGGGGGCGCGATGATCGAAACAGGAACTTCAACAAATCCCGGTTCCATGCCTGTCGAGCGAGAAGCGTCTGTTGACGTTTTCAGGGATGCCGCTGCTCACGATGCAGCGAGTCAACGCCTGGATGCCGCTCGTCGGGCTGAAGCCCTGGCGGTTGCAGAGGCCGCTGCGCGCCGGGAAGAACGCGAGATTGCAGAAGCTCATGCTGCAGCGCAGCGTGAGGCAGATCTTTATGTCGACTCCGAAAGCCGGCGGCGAGCCCAGGCCAGCCAGCCTTCTTCTCAACCGTCACCCCTTTCCTACGCTGAACTTCTGCGAGAGGAGCGCTCCTCGCAGCAATCGGTGCCCTCGCTTGAAGAGGTGCGTCCGAACCGATATCGCAGGGCCGACGAGGCCTCGGCTGCAGCGACGCGGACCGAGCCAGCGGGTACCGTTCCGGCAAGCTCCATGCTTCGACGCCCCCAGGGCTATCATCCCGATGATGCATCAGGCGTCCGTCAGATCTATCGTGGTACGGATCTCGACGCGTCACATCTGGAGGCCTCACGGGAGGGAAACTCAGGGTCAGGGCGCGACAGGCGGGCATCCTCTGGACGTGATCAATCGCCGTCCCCCGCGGAGCCGATTCAGGATACGCGATCTATTCCAGAGTCCATGTACACGTATCGCCCGTCTTCTGTCAGCTACAAGATTCCCGCTGTGAATTCGGATCGCCGTCATGCTGACGCGCCATTTCAGCCGGAGCGTCGAGCGTCTCGCCGAGAGGCGGAAGGGCCGTGGCCAACCTCCGTCGAAGGGCAGACCGAAGGTGTCTCCGATCCTGGGTTTGCCGGAAGACGAGATGATCTGATGGCACAGTCTCATCAGAACCACTCGGTGCAGCCGCCGGTTCGACATGCGACGTCCTTCTCGCAGAATCTCACTCCTCCGGATTCGGTGCGAGGTCGTCGCGCGCAAGACGATTTTGATTACAAGCAGGCCTCTGTATCGCCTGATCCTGTTCAACGCAAAGGATCTGAACCGACGATCGAAGCTCCGCGGGCTCTTTCCTCGCGACAGCCGTTCGCCGCTGATCCGGCAGGTCCGGCATGGCTTTACGCTCCGGCCACGCCGCCTCCTGCCCCGCAGAAGCCGGTCGCCGCTCAGAGTCCTCCGGTGCCTCAGTCGTCCGTTGCCGACACGCTTCAACATTCACGGGAGCGTGTAGCGTCGCGGTGGTATGCGCTCAAAGGCGTCTTCGATCAACCGGGACAGGAGCAGGGTGATGCGGCTCCAGTACGTCAGAAGGAGACGCGCACTCCGATTCTTGCGGTTTTTTCGCTTGCCGGAGGCGTGGGCAAGACCAGCCTCGTTGCAACGGTGGGCCGGGCTCTTTCTTCACTCGGAGAAAAAGTTCTGCTGACCGATACCACCTCACATGGATTGCTGCCGTTCTACTTTGGAGCGAGCGAGCTTCGACAGGGAACTGTTCGTACCTTCTCTCCGCCAAGCGGCAGCACGGACGCGCCGATTTACCTGGTGAGCTACGACATCGAACAGAGTGGTAGAGACGAAGCTGCGCAGGAACAGCTTGTGGAAGAGATTGTTAATAACAGCCGCGGGACGCACCGCATTCTTCTGGACCTGAACACAAACTCCAGTTGGATTGTGCGTCGCATGGCGCGTATGAGCCCGACGATTCTTGTGCCTGTAGCGCCGGACATGAACTCAGTGATCAGCCTTCAGGCTGTGGAGCGCTACTTCAATGGCGTGGTCGATGCGGATGGTCGACCGATACAACCCTTCTACGTGCTCAACCAGTTCGACACATCGCTGCCGCTGCATCTCGATGTCCGCGAAGTGCTTCGCCGCCAACTTGGTGACCGCCTTCTGCCATCCGTCATTCGACGGGCACCTGCCGTGAGCGAGGCTCTTGCCGAGGGCATGACGGTCGTCGACTATGTGCCGGACGCACCTGTGGCTGAGGATTACGTTCAACTGGCAACCTGGCTCCGTACGATTGCAGCGCCGGCTACGGCGGGTTTCCGCAATGTGCGCTGGAGTGAACGATGATTGAATCTTCTCTATGGAGGAGGTTTGAGTCAGGTGACGGTGTTGTTCTTCGAGGGTTTCGTTTTATTTTTTTGGTGGGCTGTCTTTTTTTTCTCTGTTATACCGGCGTACTCGAACTTACATGGCCTCAGCAGATCGTGCTTGGGTTGCTTTGTGTATTGCTTGCGATCTGGCTCGACCGCAGCTCAAACGCTCATCTTGTCACCCTGACGTTGGTCCTGCTCTCGGTCTTCTCCACGTGCCGCTATGGCTTCTGGAGGATCACGACGACGAAGAGATTTTTCTTTGCTCCGGGATCGCACTGGAACGGGCTCGACGCGTTCTTTATTTGCCTGCTGCTGGCTGCCGAGACCTACGCGGCGGTCATACTTTTTCTTGGCTATTTCCAGGTTCTCTGGCCGCTTCGTCGTACCCCTGTTTCGTTGCCGGACGACTCGAACGAATGGCCGGCGATCGACCTGCTTATCCCCACGTATAACGAGCCGCTGGATGTTGTGAAGCATACGGCGCTGGCCGCGATGAACATCGATTGGCCGTACGGGAAGTTGAACGTGTACATCCTCGACGATGGACGCCGCGATGAGTTTCGCAGGTTCGCAGAAGAGGCTGGCATTGGCTACATGACGCGCGACGATAATCTGCATGCGAAGGCGGGCAATATCAATCGCGCTCTGGAGCGGCTGGACGCGCCGTTTGTGGCTATCTTCGATTGCGATCATGTTCCTACGCGAAGCTTCATGCAGGTGACGATGGGCTGGTTTCTGCGCGATAGCAGGCTGGGGATGCTGCAGACGCCGCACCACTTCTATTCGCCCGATCCGTTTGAACGCAATCTCGACCAGTTCCGAACGATCCCGAATGAAGGCGAGCTGTTTTACGGGGTGGTGCAGGATGGGAATGACTTTTGGAATGCGACTTTTTTCTGCGGCTCCTGCGCGGTCATTCGACGTGCCGCACTCGATGAGGTTGGGGGCGTCGCTGTTGAGACGGTGACGGAGGATGCGCATACGTCGCTGCGGATGCAGACACGCGGATGGAATACGGCGTACATCAATATCCCGCAGGCGGCGGGGTTGGCGACGGAGCGGCTGAGCGGGCATATTCGCCAGCGGATTCGCTGGGCTCGCGGGATGGTGCAGATTCTGCGGACGGAGAATCCTCTGTTTGCGCGTGGCCTTAGCGTGGCGCAGCGGTTGTGCTACTTCAATGCGATGTCGCACTTTCTGTATGCTTTGCCGCGGCTGATTTTTCTTACGGCGCCGCTTATCTATTTGATCTTCGGACATGTGAATATTCCCGGGTATTGGGCGGCGATCCTGGCTTACGCTCTGCCTCATCTGATGCTCTCGAGCATGACGAACTCGCGTATCCAGGGGCAGCATCGGCATTCGTTCTGGAACGAGATTTATGAGACGGTGCTTGCGCCGTACATACTTTTTCCGACTTTGCTGACGCTGATCAATCCGAAGCTTGGTCGCTTCAACGTGACGGCGAAGGGCGGCGTGGTGAGCCGTCGCTTTTTCGATGCGCGGATCGCTGAGCCGTTTCTCTTGTTGCTTGGGCTTAATTTTGCCGGGATTCTCTGCGCGATTCCGCGCTACTGGCAATTTCCGGGAGCGGGTATGCCCTGGGGGCTGGATACGCTTGCGAATATGTTTGATGGGACTCATGCAGGTACGATTACGATGAACCTGCTGTGGGCTTGCTTCAACATGGTGATTCTCGGTGTGGCCACCGCGGTGGCTTGGGAGAGTCAGCAACGGCGCCAGACGGTTCGCATTCCGATGCATATTCCCGCCGATGTGCGGCTGCGCAGCGGGAGCGTTATCCATGGAGTCACCACGGATCTCTCCAGTGGCGGCGCTATGATTCGCATGGAGCGGGATTTTGTCTCCGCGCCTGGGGACACGATTCAACTGACGCTGCCGGTGCTGGATGGGACG
>Ga0208589_1001322_pt1 | contig 10449 bp, 10 predicted proteins | sample NGESurshal092012_2_FD_184486 | JGI IMG/M metagenome (GOLD analysis project Ga0208589, IMG submission 184486) | Arctic peat soil microbial communities from Barrow, Alaska - NGEE Surface sample F53-2 shallow-092012 (SPAdes) | ecosystem: Environmental > Terrestrial > Soil > Wetlands > Peat ... | reverse complement strand
CCAACTCGGTCCCAGCCAGTACGCGCAGAAACCCGAGTGGCGCATCGAAACCCACTTCGAGCGACGCGGCCTGAAACTCGGCCACGGCGTGTGGGATCTGCTGTACCGCAGATCCTGAGCGGCCACAAAAACTCACCCCTCTTCGTGCGCATCCTGATGTGGCTCCGATTCACCAGCAGTGCCGCTGGCCCGCTTATACTTGCGCGATCCAGCCAGGGACGAATCGACGCAGCGTGAAGCTTCCACTGCCCCTCCGTATCCGCCATAGCCCGCTGCCCTTCGGGGACGTCAGCTAGTGGGACTCTCGCTCACCCCCGAAATGATCCTGGTACTCGGGCTGGTGGGCTTCACCATGCTGATGCTGGTGCTGGAGTGGATCCGCGCCGACATGGTCGCGCTGCTGGTGGTGGTGACGATCGGCCTCACCGGGCTGATTCCTTCCGATCGCGTGTTCAACGGTTTCGCCGGCAACGCGGTGATCGCGATCATGGCGATCATGATCATGGGCGAGGGACTGGATCGCGCCGGCGTGCTCAACCTCACCGCACACTTCGTGATGCGCATGGCGCGCGGCGTGGAATCGCGTCTCGGTCTGGTGATCAACCTGGTGGCCAGCCTGTTCAGCGCGGTGATCCCCAGCCAGGCGCTGGCCGCGCTGATGATTCCAGTCAGCAGCCGCCTGTCCGCGCGTACCGGCGTGCCGCTGTCAAAGCTGCTGCTGCCGATGGCGTTCTGCATCCTCACCGCCACCAACACCACGCTGATCGCGAACTCGCCGCTGATCGTGCTGAACGATCTGATCGCCAGCGCGAACGCGAACCTGCTGCCGGGCGCACACACGATTCCGAAGTTCGGCCTGTTCAGCGTGACGCCGGTGGGCCTGACGTTGTCGCTGGTCGGCGTGCTGTACTTCTATCTGTTCGGCCGCAAGCTGCTGCCCGACCACGAGGACGCACGGCTGAAGGTGACCCCCGGCCGCACCGAAAGCTACTTTGCCGAGACCTACGGCATCGGCGGCGAGACGGCCGAACTCACCGTCACCGCGGAGAGCCCGCTGGTCGGCATGAGCATCGGCGAGGTCGAACAGTTGCATGACGCGCCGTTGATCCTGGCGATCAAGAGCGGCAACGATGCGCGCATGGCGCCGCCGGCCGATCATGTGATCTGGGTCGGCTCGGTGCTTGGCGTACTCGGCCCACGCGAGCAGCTGACCCAGTTCGCCAACAACCAGCTGTGCCGGCTGTCGACCCGCATGCGCCAGCTCGGCGAACTGTTCAATCCCACGCGCGCCGGCATTTCCGAAGTGGTGATTCCGCCGGTATCGCGCTTCATCAAGCAGACCGTTGGCGACCTGCGTCTGCGCAAACGCTTCGGCATTTCGGTGCTGGCGGTGACCCGCGGCGACCAGGTGTTCCGCGACGACGTGCGCGCGGTGACCCTGCGCGCCGGCGACACCGTAGTGCTGCACAGCAACTGGCGCGACCTGGCGCTGGCCTCGGAAGACAAGGATCTGGTCGTCGTCACCGACATTCCGAAAGAGGAACAGCGCCCTGGCAAGATCTGGCAGGCGGTGGGCTTCTTCGTGCTGGCGAAGTGCCTGGCGCTGTTCACCAATCTCGACCTGTCGGTGGCGATGATGACCGGCGCGATCGGCATGCTGCTGACCGGCGTGCTGAACATGGACGAGGCGTACCGGGCGATCAACTGGAAAACCATCTTCGTCACCGCCTGCCTGATCCCGCTGGGCTGGTCGATGGACGCCACCGGCACCGCCGCGTGGATCGCGCAGGTAGTGCTGCAGCATATGGGGCATGCCTCGCCGTGGCTGCTGCAAGCCTCGCTGGCGATACTCACGCTGCTGTTCTCGCAGGTGATGTCCAACGTCGGCGCCACCGTGATGATGGTGCCGATCGCGATCAGCGTGGCGGTTGCCACCGGCGGCAACCCGTCGGCCTATGCGCTGATCGTGGCGGTGTCCTCGTCCAACACCTTCCTGCTCAGCTCCGGCCACCCGGCGTTGATGATGGTCACCGGTCCTGGCGGCTATCGCGGCAAGGACTTCCTGCGCGTCGGCATACCGCTGACCCTGCTGGTGCTCGTCGTCACCCTGGTCGCGATCAACCTGATGTTCCGCTGATCGCCCGGCTGGTCCGCGAGACCCAGGAACGAACCATCACTTCGTTCCGGAGCCGAGACGAATCTCGCCATTTTCCACCCGCACCGTCACCGCGCGTAGATGCTCGCCGCGACAGGGACCGGCGATGCACAAGCCATCTGCCTGATCGAAGGTGGCGCCATGCACCGCACAGATCAGCGTGTCGTTCTTCAACAGGAACTTGCCCGGCGCATAGTCCAGCCGACGTGCGGTATGCGGGCAGATGTTGAGATAGGCGCGCACGTGTTCGCCTTGCCGCAGCAGGATCACGCTCTCCTCACCGTCGGCCAGCATGGCGTCGACGGCAGTGGCGCCGCCATCGGGAATCTCGTCCAGCCGGCATAGCAGAAAGTTGGGGTTCCCTGTATCCATCGGCACTTGCCTCGTGGAGCGGATGGCCCCATGGTTGCACGCGTAAGTCGTTGATTTTACCACACGGATTTTTAACACATGCACGTTTCCATGCCCTCCATGCGACCAAAGGGATTCCCCTTGGGACGTCGTTCCCGCCACCCATTGGTGCGTGCCCTGTCGTTGCTGATTGGCGTGGCGCTCTTAGGTGTGCTGCTGGTGTTCGGGATGGTGGTGGTCGGCGTGCTGCTGGTTGGCGGTGGACTGCTGCTGGCCTGGCGCAAGTGGACTCATCGCCACCAGATCACACAAGCTGTGCCGGGGAACAGTCACCAGCCGCAAGTGCTGGAAGGCGAATTCGTGGTGATCCCGCGGGATCGCCCGGTCGCGCACTGAGCGCACGATCCGGATGGCCGACGTCATACGATCTCTCTAGTCTGCAGGCATCGTCCGCGGATGCCGTCATGAATTCACACAGCGAACCCACCGAAATCGCACTCGAGCGCGTACGTCTGCAGCTTGAGCGCGCCGATGAAACTCCGACGCTCACTGTGCTGGCGCAGACCGCCAGGCTCAGTCCCGGTCATCTGCAGCGCGCGTTTCGCCGACGCTACGGCATGAGCCCCGCCGAATACCATCGCGCGCGCCGCTTCGATCAGCTGAAGGTCGCGTTGCGCGATGGCGCCGCGGTGACCACGGCCGTCTACGCAGCGGGCTTCGGCTCCTGCAGCCGCGTCTACGAGCACAGCGATCGCCTGCTCGGCATGACCCCGGCCAGCTATCGCGCCGGCGGTGCCGGCGCCAGCATTCGCTACACCACCACCGACACACCGTTGGGCCGCTTGCTGGTGGCAGCTACGGGACGCGGCATCTGCTCGGTGACGCTGGGCGATGACGATGCCGAACTGGAAAGCCGCCTTGTCAGCGAGTTCCCGCAGGCCGCGCGCGAACGCGTCGACAACGGTCGCGAGGAATGGCTGGACGCGGTCATCGCGCGGATCGCGCATGAACTCGGCTGGAGCGATGCGGACGCACCGGCACTGCCGCCACTGGATGTGGCCGCCACGGCGTTCCAGTGGCGCGTGTGGAATGCGCTTACGCGGATTCCGCAGGGAACTACCCGGAGCTACGGCGAACTGGCGGCGGAACTCGGCAGCCCGAAAGCCGCGCGGGCGATCGGTCGCGCCTGCGGCAGCAATCGGTTGGCGCTGATCGTGCCGTGCCACCGCATCGTGCGCGAAGACGGCTCGCTCGGCGGCTGGCGCTGGGGCGTCGAACGCAAGCGCGAACTGCTTGCCCGCGAACGGGCCGCATTGGCGCCTGTCGAGGTCAGCAACAGCACTCGCCGACGCCGGCAAGCTCGCGGATAATCGCGCCACCTGATCCCCGGTTTGCCTGCCCCATGTCCGATCTCTCCGCCGATGTCGCGGCTGAAACGCCGCGCCCTCTGTCCGATCATCGCGTCTTGATTCCGCTGGCGCTGTTCGCGCTGTATGTGATCTGGGGCTCGACCTATCTGGGCATCCGCTACGCGCTGGAAAGCTATCCGCCGTTCCTGCTCGCCGGCGTGCGCTTCCTGTGTGCGGGTCTCGTGTTGTACGGATTTCTGCGCTGGCGCGGGATGGCGCCACCCACGCCACGGCAGTGGCGCAACGCCGCGTTCACCGGCGTGCTGCTGCTTGGCTTCGGCAACGGCCTGGTGTGCTTCGCCGAGGAACGCGTAAGTTCCGGCATCGCTGCGGTGGCGGTGGCCAGCATGCCGCTGTTCGCCGCGCTGTTCGCCGGCATGTACGGCGAGTGGCCGAACCGGCGCGAGAGCATCGGCCTGTTGATCGGCTTCGTCGGCGTGATCGTGCTGAACCTCGGCAGCAGCCTGTCCGGTTCGCGGATCGGTGCGCTGGCGCTGATCGTCGCCGCGATGTGCTGGGCCTTCGGATCAGTCTGGAGCCGGCGCAAGGAGATGCCGCCGGGGCCGATGAATACCGCCGCGCAGATGCTCTGCGCCAGCGTCGCGCTGCTGGTGTTCGGCTTTGCCTGCGGCGAGCGCCTGCCGCTGCATCCAGGCATGCGCTCCACGCTGGCGGCCGTTTACCTGGCGGTGTTCGGTTCGATCATCGCATTCAGCGCCTATCTGTATGTGCTCAAGCATGCACGCCCCGCGCTGGCGACCAGCTACGCCTACGTGAATCCGCCGGTGGCCGTGCTGTTCGGCGTGCTGCTGGCTGGCGAACACGTCGGCCCGTACGACCTCACCGGCATGGCGATCATCCTGGCCGGCGTGGGTGTGATCACGCTGTCGAGACTGCGCCGGCGCTGAACCCGCTCCGGCGCACCACCTACAGCTCGCGCAGTGCCGTGGTTACCGGCAACCGTGCCGCGCGCACCGCGGGAAACAGGCCGCCGATGAAACCGATCGCCATCGCCCACTTGATGCCTGTCCACAGCAGCTGCGGCGATACCTTGAACTGGAACACCACCTGGCTGAAGTTGGAGCCCAGGGTGGAAGCGGTGTAACCATTGAAGATCAGCCAGGTGATGAAGCCACCCAGCACACCACCGAGCAGGGCCAGCAGCATCGTCTCCAGCAGGATCGACACCACCACCGGCACGCCGCGAAAACCGATCGCGCGCAGCGTGGCGATTTCGCGGGCGCGGCTGGCGACGGCGGCGAACATGGTGTTGAGCGCACCGAAGATGGCGCCGATCGCCATGATCACGCCCACCGTGATGCCGACGATGCGGATCACCTTGGTCAGCCCCTCGGATTGCTTGCTGAAATATTCGCGGGTGGTGGTCACGTCCACCTTCAGACGCGGGTCGCTGACCAGCGCCGCCTTGAACGTGTTGAACGCCTGCGGCGAAGCAAGCCGCACCGTCACCGACTGGGCGCTGGAGCCGCGACGGTAGGTGGAGGCCACCGTCTGCATGTCTCCCCAAAGCTCCGAGTCATGCGAGTCGCCGGAGGCAAACTCTCCCACCACGGTCCACTCCTGCCCGGCCAGGCGCAGCTGCCGGCCGACCTCCAGCCCGGCAAACTGGCGCATCGCACCCTGCCCCACGACCAACTCGCGCAGACCGGGTTTGAAACGGCGTCCCTGGATGATCTTGACGTTGGGCCGTAGCGCCCAGGCTTCCTCGCCCACGCCGCGCAGCTGCACGTTGGCGTCCACCGTCGGATCGTCCTTCTTGGGCAGGTTGGCCACCACGGAAATCTCCGCCGAGGCCAGCGGCTTGCCGTCGGCGCCGCGCGCCACGCCGGGGGCCTCCTCGATCACCGCGATGTTGTCGCGCTCCAGTACGGAGTTGAGTTCAGCCGCCGAGCCACCGCGTAGCACGATCGCGGTGTCGTTGCTGCCGGTCTGCTGCAGCGTGGCCTGGAAACCCTCGCCCATCGCCAGCATCGCCACCAGCACGCCGACCACGCCGGCAATGCCGATCACGATCACCGACGAGGCGCCAAGTCGCTGCGGCAGTGTGCTCACGCCGACGCGCGTCACCGACAGCGTCTGCCGTCCGCGCCGGGTCAGACCCAGCCACAGCGCCAGCAGTACCCCAAGGGCGGCCACGACAGGCAACGGCAGCTGCGTCCAGATGAGCAGGACTACGGCCAACAGAACCAGCAGGCCGAGATTGCCCATGAAGGATAGAAACTTGTGCATGACGGCAATCTCCTCAGCGGCCCGCGAGGGCGTCGACTATGTTCAGACGCATCGCCCGCATCGCCGGCAACGTTCCCACCACCAGGCCGATCAACACCATCAGCGCCACACCCAGTGCCCAGCTGGTGACGCCCACCGATGGCAGGTTGATCATGCCGCCACTACCCTTGCTGACGCCCGGCGCCAACAGCGCGGCCAGGCCCAGCCCGATCACGCCACCGAGCAACAGCAGCAGCACCGATTCGACCAGCACCATCGACAGCACGCTGCGGTTGGAAAAGCCAATCGTCTTCAGCACCGCCAGCTCGGAGGTGCGCTCGCGTACCGCCTGCGCCATGGTGTTGCCGGTCAGCAGGATCAGGGTGAAGAACACCGCGCCCATGATCGCGCTGACGATCAACCCGATATCGCCCAGCTGCTTGGCGAACGACGCGCTGAAGGCCTGTTCGGTCTGCGTCTTGGTTTCGTGGTCGGAGTTTTGCGACAGCGCATCGATAGCCTTGGACACCTGATCGGCCTGCGCCGGATTGCTCAGCCGATCGATGTACCAGCCCATCTGGTGGCTGGCATACAGGTTGGCCTCGTCGAAATACTTCCAGTGCAGCAGGAACAGCTGATCCAGCCCGTTGGCCGCACCAGGCGCCACCGTGTAGATGCCCACGATGTCGAACGCCCAGGTCTTGCTGCCGTTCTTCTGCGGAAAGATGGTGGACTGCAGCGGAATCTTGTCGCCCACCTTCCAGCCGTATTTCTTCGCCAGCGTAGGGCCGATCACCGCGCCCGTGCGGGTGCTGTCGAACGCCTTGCGCTGCGCCGCCGACAACCGTATCTCCGGATAGACGTCCAGATAGTTGGGACTTACCGCGTAGCTGAAGACGAAGTTCTTCGGATCCTGGTAGATGCCGCCGAACCAGTTGGCGTAGGCCACGTCGCGCACGCCCGGCACACCGGCAATCCGCGACAGCAGCGCCTGCGGCAGCGACTGGATGATCGAGTAGCGCGACGAGGTAACCAGCCGATCCACGCCCACCAGGCTCTTGCTGCCGCTGTCGAATGCCGTGCGTACGGCATCAAGCATCCCGAACAGCAGGAACGCGGTGATGATCGACACCAGGGTCAGAAAGGTGCGGGTCTTGCGCCGGAACAACGCGGCCCAGATCAAATGAAGGTATTTCATGAGCTATGTACCCCCGAAAGGTTGTGAGGCAAGCAGCCGTCCATGGCGCGCTGCCGCTCGACATCCCGTCTCGCCCTCGCAGGGCGCGTGTGATGCCATTCATGGCATCACGCGAACGCGCCCTGCTCGACCAGGGTGCCCTTGTCCAGATGCAGGGTATGGCTGGCGTACTCCGCCGCCTTCGGATCGTGGGTGACCATCACGATGGTCTTGCCATGCTGGCGGTTGAGCTGCTGCAGCAGACCCAGCACGTCCTCGGCCGACTGGCGGTCCAGGTCGCCGGTCGGCTCATCGCAAACCAGCAAGGTGGGATCGGACACGATCGCGCGGGCGATCGCCACGCGCTGCTGCTGGCCGCCGGACAGTTCGCCCGGCTTGTGCGAGGCACGATCGGCCAGGCCTACCAGCTGCAAGGCGATCGCCGCGTTCTTCCTGCGCTGGGCGCCGGAGAGCTTGGTAAGCAGCAGCGGCAGCTCCACGTTGCGTTGCGCCGACAGCATCGGCATCAGGTTGTAGAACTGGAAGACGAAGCCGACGTTCGATGCACGCCATTTCGCCAATGCGCCGCCGCCGAGCTGGTCGATGCGCTGACCGCCCACGGTGATGCTGCCGGCGGTCGGTGTATCCAGCCCGCCGATCAGGTTCAGCAAGGTGGTCTTGCCGGAGCCGGATGGCCCCATCAGCGCCAGGAAGTCGCCCTCGGCGATCGCCAGGTTGACGTGGTGCAACACCTCGACCTTCTGCTTGCCGCGCTCGTAGGTCTTGGCGAGATTCTGGATATCGATCAGCGTGCCCATGGCAGTTCTCCGATGAATGTCTTGTTGTCTGTATGGCTATTGTGGGAGCGACTTCAGTCGCGATGTTTTTCGGTTATCGCGACTGAAGTCGCTCCCACAGGCATGCTGTAGTCATGGCTTCTTCGTCTGGACGTCCGAACCGTCGCGCAGCTCGATCGGCGGCGAAATCACCACGCTGTCGCCCGGTTTCACGGCCGCCGGCAGCAGGCGCAGATCGCCATAAGCCTGCGCGGCCGGGTTCACCATGCGCTGGTGCGCCTGCGCGCCCTCGACCACGAACACCACGCTGCGGCCATCGCGCTGCACGATCGCCGTCGCCGGTACCAGCACGCCTTGCAGCGCCTGTGTGGTGGCCTGCGGCTTCGCCTCGAGGAACGACACGCGCACGCCCATGTCCGGCACGATGCGGGCGTCCTTCTGCTCCAGCGCCACGCGCACCTTGATGGTCGCCTTGCCGCGATCGGCAGTCGGCACGATGGCGATCACGTGGGCGGGAATCTTCCAGTCCGGATACGCATCCAGCACCGCCTCCGCCGGCATGTCCGGCTTGACGCGGCCGATATAGGCCTCGTTGACGTCGACGTCGACTTCCAGCGAATCCATGTCGACGATGGTGCCGATGCCGGTGCGGGTGAAGCCGCCGCCGGCGGAGAACGGCGAGATGATCTCGCCAACCTGGGCGTCCTTGGTGGTGATCACGCCGTTGAACGGTGCGCGTACCACGCAGTAATCGAAATTGACCTGCGCCTCGGCAGCCTGTGCCTCGGCGGCAGCTACCTGTTTTTGCTGGGACGCCAGTTGCGCACGGGTGCTGTCCACCAGTGTGCGTGCCTGTTCCGCCAGCTGTTTCGGCACCAGTCCCTGCGCCGCCAACGTCTGCTGGCGCGCGGCATCGCGCTGGTTCTGCGCCAGTTGCGCCTGATACTGCGCCACCAGCGCGTGTGCCGCGGCCGCCTGCGCCGTGGCCGCATTCAACGCCGCCTTGTAGGCACTGTCGTCCAGCCGTGCCAGCACCTGACCCTTGCTGACGTGATCGCCTTCCTCGATCAGCACGGCGGTCAGCGTGCCGGTGATCTGCGCCGATACCGTGGCCTGCCGCCTTGCGGTGACGTAGCCGGTAGCCTGCAGCACCGCGCCGGCTTCGCTGTCGGCGGTTGGCGATACCGCCACTGCCGTCTGCACGGCCACTGTCCGATGGCCCAGCAGCATCCAGCCGGCGCCGCCGAGCAGCAATAGCAACAAGACCGCCGCACCGATGATCCACGGCCAACGGCCCGGACCACTGCCGTGATCCTCGCGCTGGCTGCGATCGATGCGCAGTTCCTTCAACAGATCGGCGTTGTCCACCCCTACTCCCCGTCCGGCATGGCCGGTTGCGCGATGCGTGCAAGATTGACTGATCGGCCACTGCGCGATCAGGGTGCAGCATCAGCCATCGTCGATGACAGGTGTCATCCACGCAAGTCCCGCCTGCCATCCGATCAGTTTGCTACGCTTGCAGCATGAACTACATCATCAGCCCGCATATGTTACCCAGCCTGCCGATCATCGGCAGCGACCAGCGCTTTCCGATCCGCCGGGTGTTCTGCATCGGTCGCAATTATGCCGAGCATGCACGCGAAATGGGCGCCAGCGTGGACAAGTCCGCACCGATGTTTTTCTGCAAACCGGCCGACGCCGTGGTCAGCGACGATGCCGACTTGCCCTACCCCTCAGTCACCAACGATCTGCAGCATGAAGTGGAGATGGTGCTGGCGCTTGGCAGCGGTGGCCGCGATCTCACGCCGGAACAGGCCTCAGCGCTGGTGTGGGGCTATGGCGTGGGGCTGGATCTGACCCGGCGCGATCTGCAGGCGCAGGCCAAGGTGAAGGGACATCCGTGGGACGTTGCCAAGGCGTTCGACCATTCCGCGCCGGTTTCCGCACTGCGCCCGGCGAGTCAAGTCGTGCTGGATGCAGGCAGCGTGCTGCGATTGCGCGTCAACGACGAACTGCGCCAGCAGGCCACCCTGGGTGAAATGGTGCACGGCGTACCGCAAATTATTGCGACGCTGTCCGCCCTGTTCGAGCTGAAGGGCGGCGATCTGATCTTCACCGGTACCCCGGCCGGCGTTGCCGCGCTGCAACGCGGCGACCGCTTCCATGCCGAGCTGGTGGACGTCGCCGAACTGGAGGGTCGCATCATCTGAACTCATGCGCCGGACCCCTGTGCGCAAACACAGCACTACGCTAAAGTCCATAGGCCATTCGGCTCAACCCAAGGAGAGAAGCATGAGCATGCTGCAGGAATTCAAGGCTTTCGCCATGCGC
>Ga0208589_1001321_pt1 | contig 10455 bp, 5 predicted proteins | sample NGESurshal092012_2_FD_184486 | JGI IMG/M metagenome (GOLD analysis project Ga0208589, IMG submission 184486) | Arctic peat soil microbial communities from Barrow, Alaska - NGEE Surface sample F53-2 shallow-092012 (SPAdes) | ecosystem: Environmental > Terrestrial > Soil > Wetlands > Peat ... | reverse complement strand
CGCTGTACGAGTGGATCGACGTCCGGGAGGTCATGTCCGGGGCGCACTCGGACGACTGACCCGCCGTGAACGACGAGCCGATGCGACGAGTGGACGAGGGCGCGCTGCGTGCCCTCGTCCCTCGGGTGCTCGCGGGCCTGGTCCGGCGGGGCGAGGACTTCGATGCCGCCGAGGACGCGCTGCAGGAGGCCCTGCTTGAGGCGCTGCGGGTGTGGCCAGAGCACCCGCCGCGCGACCCGCGCGCGTGGCTGGCGACGGTCACGACCCGGCGGCTCGTCGACGCCCGCCGCAGCGAGGCCGCCCGTCATCGCCGCGAGGATGCGACGTACGCCGAGCCGCGGCCCGCCGTCACCGAGGAGGGCGACGACACCCTCTTCCTGCTCTTCTGCTGCTGCCACCCCGACCTCGCACCCGCCTCCCAGGTAGCGCTGACCCTGCGCGCCGTCGGCGGCCTCACCACCCGGGAGATCGCCGACGCCTTCTACGTGCCGGAGGCGACGATGGCGCAGCGGATCAGCCGCGCCAAGCGCGCCCTGCAGGGGCGCCGACTGGACCAGCCCGGCGACCTCGCCGTCGTGCTGCGCGTGCTCTACCTCGTTTACACCGCCGGCCACGCGGGCCGGGTCGACCTGGCCAGCGAGGCGATCCGGCTTGCCCGCGTACTCACCCTCGCCACCGAGGAACCGGAGGCGCGCGGGCTGCTCGCGCTGATGCTCCTCAACCACGCCCGCCTCCCCGCGCGACTTGACTCAGAGGACCGGATCGTCACGCTCGACCGACAGGACCGCGGCCTGTGGGACACCCGCGAGATCGCCGAGGGCGTGCGCGTCCTGCAGTCCGCGCTGGCCGCTGCGCGCCCCGGCCGCTACCAGATCGAGGCCGCAATCGCCGCCCTGCACGACGACTCGGCCAGCGCCGAGGAGACCGACTGGCCGCAGATCCTCGCCTGGTACGACGACCTCGTCGCCCTCACCGACGACCCGGTGCGCCAGGACCCCGCCGCGGTGCTCGGGCGCGCCGTCGCGGTCGGCCATGTCCTCGGCGCCGCCGCCGGACTGCGCGAGACCGACCGGCTGCGTGACGTGATCGGCGGGCGGCACCGCTGGCACGCCGTCCGCGGCCACCTGCACGAGCTGGATGACGACCTCCCTGCCGCCGCCACAGCGTACGCCGAGGCCGCCCGCCGCGCCACGAACGTCGCCGAGCGCGACCACCTGGTCCGCCAGGCCGCCCGCGCGCGGGCCGCCGAGCTATAGGAACAGTCGTCTCACTGAGCGTCCTCCAGGCTCGCGCACCCGGCTATGACCCGGTTGAGCCGAGCAACTCATCGCTGGTCTCTTCAGGCCGATGGGCGGCGCGTTCCCACCAGCCGATCGGCAGCCGAGAGACGCTAGCTGACTGCAGGTGCCGATCGGAGGCGGAGCTATTCAGGTCGCCGGGCGGGTGGTATCGGGGCTCCCAAGATCATCGGTGCGGCCCAGTGCGGGCTTTTCGAATGCGGGCAGGCGTGTTACAACCTTTTTGGGGGTGAAAAGTGGACTCGCAGCCGATTGGGCGAGAGGCCGAAGTGGGGAAGATCTGTTCCTTTCTTTCGGCCGGGCCCGGCGAGTCCGCGGCGCTTGTCATTACTGGTGACACCGGAATCGGTAAGACTGTGGTGTGGAAACACCTGGTGAAGACCGCACTCCCGCCATGCTTCCGGGTACTCTCTTGCCGGCCAGCCTCGTCTGAGAGACCGCTCGCTTTCTCCGCACTTGGCGATTTGCTGGGCCACGCTGCCCAGGAGTTTCTTCCGCGGCTCCCGGAATATCGAAGACGAGCCGTGACAGGAGCGCTAACGCGCGGGACGACCCTGGGATCGATGCCCGACCGGCAAGTCCTGGCCCGCGGGGTCTTGGACGCATTCCGCAGCCTCTCGAGTGCCAGGCCCCTTCTGGTAGCTGTAGACGACGCCCAGTGGATGGATCGTCCCTCCGCCGACGTGCTGGAGTTTTGTTTCCGCCGGCTGGAGCATGAGCCTGTCTCGATCCTGCTGACGCTCCACGGAGCTGACCTCGTGTCCCCTCTGGGCCTGGACCGGGCACTGTCGCCGGGCCGCCTGTCGCGAGTGACGCTGGGGCCGCTGGGCCTGGGCACGATCAGCGAGATCCTGCGGTCGCGGCTAGATGTCGCCTTCCCCCGGTACACGCTCACCAGGCTGTACGAAGCATGCGGCGGGAACCCCTTTTATGCGCTCGAGAGCGCGCGAGTGCTCGTCGAGAACCAGCGCACGTCGATCGCCAACGAGCCGATTCCAGTTCCCAAGAGCCTCGGTGATCTTGTGCGGCACCGCTTGCGCGGCCTGTCGCCAGAGGCACGCGATGTGGGCCGGCTGGTCGCCGCCTCGTCCGACCCACGCGAGCGCTTGATCCGCGCCGCCTACGGGGCTTCAGAATTGTGGGTTGCGATCGATCAAGCCATCGACGGTGGCATCATCGAGCGCGACGGTGATTCGTTGCGTTTCACGCATCCTCTCCTCCGGTCAGTGCTGTATGCCGAGATGACCCTGAATGAACGCAGGCTCGCGCATCGGCAGCTGGGGGCAGTTGCCGAGGAAATCGAGGACTTCGCCTGGCATATCGCCCTCGGCGCGAAGGGACCGAGCGAAGAGATCGCCGAGATAGTCGACGGCGCGGCGAAGCACGCAGGATCGAGGGGCGCGCCGGCCTCTGCAGCAGTCCTCGCGGAGCAGGCTACGCGGCTGACACCGGCAAGCCACCCCAGGGAAGCTCGTGAACGATCGGTGCACGCGGCCGACTATCACTTTCGCGGGGGCGAGATTGCCCGTAGCCAGGAATTGATCGAATCTGCGCTCGCTGCCTGCCCGGCCGGTCCGACCCGGGCACCGTTGCTGGTCCGCCTGGGGACGATCCACTACCACGAGGGCGACTGGGCCCTGGCGGAACAGGTGTTCCGCCAGGCAGCGAAGGAAGCACCGGGGAACCCGGCTCTCCGTGCACACGCGGAGCAGGAACTGGCATTTGCCCGGCTCGCGGCTGGTGACCTGCCCGGTGCTTCCCGCTGGGCCCACATATCGCTCCGTTCCGCCCGGCGGGCCGCCGATCAGGGTCAGGTTGCTCACTCGCTTGCGCGCATCGCCCTGGTCGAGTTTCTCTTGGGAAACGGAGTGCGGTCAGATCTATTCGATAAAGCCGAGGCGCTCGACGTGGCCAAGGATGAGCAGCCGATTGAGCGCCGTGCAATGCTCGATCCGTTTCTGCTGCGTGGACTCGTCCTTAAATGGTGTGACCGGCTGGACGAAGCGCGGGTGAGGCTGGCCGACCGGTATCAGCGCGCACTCGACCGCGGAGACGAGGCGTCGCTGCCGTTCCTGCTGTATCACTTTAGCCAGCTCGAATGCTGGGCGGGGAACTGGGATCGCGCGGAGGCGTACGCTCTGGAGGGCTGCCGGGTGGTCGAAGAAATCCATCAGGCGACCATGAAACCGGCCACACTCTATTCCCTTGCCCTCGTCCGTGCCCACCGGGGCCAGGTGGACGATGCTCGCGATATCGCGAGCGAGGCGCTCATCCTGAGCGAGCGGGCCGGAAATGTTCCGTTCATGTCCATGAGTCTTTCGGTCCTTGGGTTTGTTGCCCTCTCTCTAGATGATTACCGGTCCGCACATTCGCACCTTGGCCGCATTGGGGATGTGGGCACTGCCGCAGGCTTCGGGGAACCGAACGTGGTGAAGTTCCTCCCAGACGAGATCGAGGCACTCGTCGCGCTGGGTGAAGTCGATGACGCGCGGTCGCTGACGTCACGGCTCGAGGCATTAGGGAAGTCACTCGGGCGCAGTTGGGCGCTGGCCACGGCGGCACGCTGCCGCGCCCATCTTGCCGCCACCGACGGCGACTTCGATCGAGCCCGGTCTGCGTGTGAGCAGGCGCTCGCCGAGCATGCCCGGCTGCCGATGCCATTCGAACTGGGACGGACCCTTCTGGTCAAAGGGATGATCGAGCGCCGGGCCAAGCAAAAGGCAGCTGCGCGCCAGACCCTGGACCAGGCCCTCGGCATCTTCGAGCGCCTGGGCGCGCCGTTGTGGGCGGGCAAAGTCCGCCAGGAACTGTCCAAGATCGCCGCACGAGGTCCGGTGGCGGGCCTCACCGAGACCGAGAGCCGTGTCGCCGCCCTGGTGACACGAGGCCGGACGAATCGGGAGATCGGGTCAGCGATGTTCGTGACGGAGAACACCGTGCAAACTCATGTCCGGCACATCTTCAGGAAGCTCGGCGTGAGATCGCGCACCGAGCTGGCGGTGCAAGTTCTTTCTGAGCCGGCCAGGCCGGCGTCGGCCTCGCCGCCTGCCGAGTTCCCGTAGCACTGGCAGCGTGTGGCCAGGCCACCAGACACTGGCTCGGCAACGCCGTACTGAGAAGTGAATGTCACTGGTTCGGGGGATTCCTCAGCTTCGGCACCGAACTACCGTGGGGCCCATCGCGCGGGGGTGTCATAGGGGCGCAGGTGCGATCGTGGAGCCGATCGCCGTAGCCGGCTCGGGAGAACCTACCTGCCCGTGACGGCGGATGAGGCGGTGATATCGGCAGGCGATTCAGTTGTGCGTCGGTCCTTCCCGACACCGGACTCTGCCGGGCGTGCACTGATTTGCCGGCGTCGTTTCGAGTGTGGACCGCTGATTATCCGCGGAGGGGGGACGGATTCTTGGTCTGGCAAGACGCATGCCGTTCGACCCCCAAGACATTAGCGCCTTCTGGATCTGGCCCGGATGCATTGCATAGCGCGTTTGAGAGCGCGGCGGCCGGTGGCGTGGCTGTTCTCGAGGCACCTTCGGGGCACATGCTGACCGAAGGGCTGGCGGCGGCGTTGGCGCGAATGGGCCGCAATCCGCTGTGGCTACGTTTGGGCCCTGAGGATCGTGACCCGGGAACCTTCCTGGTGTCCCTCGTCACAGCGGCGCAGCGTATTAGCAGCGGCGTGGGCCAGGGCACGCTCGGGCTGATGCAGGCCCGGCCGGGACCGGTATTTGGCTGGCCTCCGCTCTTCGCCCAGCTGGCTCGCGAGCTGGGCGAAGGTATGGCCGGGCGAGGCGCCCTGGTGCTCGAGGATGCCCATCGGGTGTGGACCGGAAGCCCAACCCTGTCCCTGGTGAGCGCGGACCTTCTGCCTGAGCTGGAAGGTACCGCGCCGTGCGTGATACTCGCTCAGCGCGCGCCGTGGCCCGCTGGCGCTTGGCCAGGCACGCGACGATCTGCCAGTGAGCTGCGCGTGCCGCCGCAGGCTGTGGAACGGATGCTCGACGAGTACGCTCCGGCTCTGGCCAGACGGGCACGCGACCGGGCGGTGACGCTTATCGGTGGCCGGGCGGCGGTCCTGGCCGGGCTGCGCGGCGTCGGCACGGCGACGGGCGGCAGCCTGGAGCCGCTGCTTGACGGGGTGACTCACTGGGAGGAGTTGCTCGCGCGACTCGCTCAATCGCTACTGGCCAATGTCGGCAGTTCGGAACGCCGGTGGCTGGCGCTGGCGACCCGGGTGGGGTACGCGCACCTCGACGGCATCCCCGTTCTTAGTGCCGGGAGTCAGCTCCCCGCTGGCCCGTGGCTTCAGCATCTGGCGAACGGCTGGGTGCGCGTCCGTACCTGCTGGCGGGAGCCGCTGCGGGAGGTGCTTGGCCGCCCGGCCGAGCCGGGGCGCGATACTCTCCATCAGGCGGCCGGCTGGCTGCTTCAGGCCGGCGCGGACGATGAGGCAATCTCCCTCTACATCGAGATCGGCGATCCTGACTGCGCCGCCCGGGTCATGGCTGGCTGCGCGACCTTGCTGATGGACCGGGGCCAGTGGGCCACCCTGGAACGCTGGCTGCGGCAGCTGCCGGATGATGTGCTCACGTCGCATCCTGACCTGATCTATTGCCAGGCCGACATCGCAGCAGCCTGCGGCCACGCGGAAGTGGCCCAGCGGTGGTTTGACATCGCAGCCTCGCATTGCTCCAAACGCAATGACATAGAAGGGGCCTGCCACAGCATGCTGGCCGCGAGCGCGGTCGCGGCTGGCCACGGGGATCTCGCGGCAGCGCTCTCACATGCTTGCGTCGTTGGCACGCTCGCCGAGGATTCTGACCTGACCACGGTCCGGATGTGGGCCTCCTGGCAGCAGGGGCGCATCCAGCTGATGTCGGGAGACACCGACGGCGCCCTCGCTTCCTTCTGCCGCGCAGCCTCAGCCGAAATCACCGCCCGCGAGGGCACCGCGATGCAGCCTGTGCAACTCGCGGGCGATCTCGCCATGCGGGTAAGGGAATTGCGCAGTCAGCAGGAATCGCACCGGGCGGCGGAGGCGGCGCTGAAGCAGGCCGAGCACGAGGCGCTTAACCAATTGCTAGCGGACGTCAGGACACCCGCCTGGGACAGCGACAACGTGCTGGGTACCCTCGGGTGGTCGCGCGCACCCGTACCCCTCAAGCTGCCCGGCCTGAGTACGCCTGGAATCGCGGCGCCGGCCAGACGGGCCTGGCCCTGGGTTCGTTTCCGGCGGCCAATGCAGGCCACTCAGCAGACTGGGGCGGCCCCGGCCTCCGGGATCCGGCTCGCGGATCCCGGAGGCCATCCCGTTGCCCACGCGCTCACCGCGGTCCAGGATCGGCCCGCCGTCGTGGACATGTCCAGTGCCGGGGAACCGCCCCGTATCCTCCGTACGCCTGCCGTCACCGGACCACCTGCCGCGCTCGGGCCGTCAGCAGCGGCACAGCGGAGCAACGCGGCGGCCGGGCTCGCCGTACATCTGCTCGGGCCACTCTGCGTGGCCGTTGATGACGTGCCAGTCGGGGATTGGCCCAGCGCTCGCTGCCGCTCGCTGTTCGGGTACCTGTTGACCCACCGCGAGCCTTGGCCGCCGCGGGAGGTGCTGATGGACGTCTTCTGGCCCGATTCGTCGCCCGAGGCCTCAAGGAACAGCCTGAACGTCGCCATCCACGGCCTGCGGCGGACGCTGCGAACCGTTACGGATCAGCGAGTGATCGTGCACAGCGGTGGCGGCTACGGGATTCGTCCCGACCTGCAGCTCTGGCTTGACGTCGAGGAGTTCGAGAGCCGTGTGGAACACGGCCGGCGCCGCGAGGAGGCGGGCGATGCTGGCCGGGCCGCCCAGGAGTACGAGTACGCCGATGGCCTCTACCGCGGCGACTTCCTCGCCGACGACCTCTACGAGGAGTGGGCGGCGCTCACCCGCGATCGTCTCCGGCTCGCCCACCTCGACGCGCTCAGCAACCTGAGTAATCTGCACTTCAGTGCCGGGCGGTACGCCGCCTGCGCGGCGCTCTGCCAGCGGATCACCGAATGCGATCCCTGCCGGGAAGACGCACACCGGCGGCTGATGCGCTGCTACAGCAGGCAAGGCCAGCCACACCTGGCCCTCATGCAGTACCGGGCCTGCGCCGAGGCGCTGGCGGCGGAACTGGGCGTGGACGCTGACCCGGCCACCACCACCTTGCACGACCAGATCCGCAGGCACGAGCCCGTTTGAGCCCGTTCCGTCGTGGTCCGGGCCGGGCCGTGCGCGACCCCAGGCTTCCAGACCGGCCCAGGCATGAGATGGGCGCTTAATCTCAGCCGCGCGGACGTTAAGCGCCCAGATCATGCCGGTTAAGTGCCGGTTGCCACATTGCGGTGTATGGCGTCGGCAGATCGGCCACGCCAGGACTGGCCACTGGCCACGCCACGAAGGAGCAGAAATGACAACGCCGGTACCACTCAAGAGCCCCCAAGGCCACTACCCCAAGTGCCCGTCCAAGAGCCACTTCCCCGTGATCACGGGGTTCGTCACTCCCGGATCAGACTTTCCCCCACCGCATCCGCTCGATGCGAGCATCTCGCTGGACGTATTCGACCCCACGGAGTTTGTTGGTCCCGGGCAGTACGAGCGGATTCGGGTCGTGGAGACGGACACACCATTCCTGATCGAGGTCAACTGGTGCATCTGCGGCCAGTTCGCCGAGAGTATCTGCGGCTGCTGGGAGATTACCTTCTTCCTCGACGACGTCGATGGCGTGGGGCCAAGCAGCGGGCAACTGCCTAACTCGACACGGGCCGTGGCCGTGGACAGTCAGCCGGCAGTCCCCGGCACCACCGACGATGTCACGAAACGGTGTTACAACCTGCAAGTTACTATTCCGGCCAACACTGTTCAGCCCGGCGCCTACAGCCTGCTCGTCATCATCAAGCTCTACAGCGGGGATTGTCCTCCCCAACCGGGGAAAGTCCTCGGGGACTACCTGGGATTTGCGGAGATCCCGGTCCTGGTTTTCGTCCCTGAATGAGCTTCCTATCCCTGCCGCCCTACCATTCCGGCGGGGCGGCAGGAGCCATTATACCGAGGGCGTGTGACCGTCCCGCGCTGGCATCCAGTGGCGGGGTGTCACCAGAGCGAGAGGAGCGAAGCCGTGACTCCGCGTGAGCCCCGCCAATCGACTTCCGCCGATCACACCGGCGATGACTTCCAGAAGATTGCGGGCATCGGCCAAGCGATTGAACGACGTCTCCATGACGCGGGAATTCTCACCTATCAAGATCTCGCTGTGCGCACTCCGGAGCAAATAGCCGCCCGCCTCACCGACGTGGCGGGGCTGTCTTCGGCGCGAATCGCCAGCCAGGACTGGGCGGGCCAGGCCGGGCGGCTCGTTGGACCTTCCGCGTCGCCCCTGCCGTCCGAGCCTGATCAGACCTACGCCTCGTTCCACATTGAGCTGCTCCTCGATGTTGACGGCAGCGTGCGCCGCACGAAGGTTCACTACTACCAATCGGAGAAAGATTCGGAGAAAGATGAAGCCTGGCCAGGCTGGGATGAAGGTCGGCTGATCGCACTGCTACGCGGCCACATACCGCTCTTGGCTCCACGGCAGCCGGCCGAGGCTCCACGGCAGCCGGCCGAGGCTCCCGGTCCGCCATCATCAGCCACGCCCACCACGGACCAGCAGGAAACGGCGGCAGCTTCCGGAAGTGAGATGGAGACAGCCAAACTGCCCGTGAGCCTGCCGTCCTCCTTCCTGCGCATCGAGAACCTCGGCCTCACTCGTGCGGGCCAGAGAATCCACCGCCATGCCCCCGGCGAGCCAGCCTCCATCGGCTTCACCCTTCACGTCACCCAGGCGAGCACCCAAGCGGCAACGTTCGACTTCACTGCCGATGTCACGGCCAGCAGCGAACTCGGAGACAATCAACGCCAGCTGCTGGGCACCGCGCAAGGAGCCGTCCGCGCGGGCGAACCACTCCCGGTCGAGCTGGCCGGGCCACCTCTGCCTCGCGGTCTCTACCGGCTTGAGGCGACCGTGGCCATCTATCCAGCCGACCACACCCGCGATTCCAAGCCTCTGCAGAGCCGGCGAACGACTGGGGCGTTCGTCCAGGTCGCGGACGTGCCGGCTCAGCCCGTTCCTACGCCAACCTGACACTGGCCCGCGGCTAAAGGAAAATCACACCGGCCTCAGCGCAATGGTGCGGGTGGTCCAAGCATAAAAATCCTCCCCGAGCGCACTCCAACGGTCCCAGGCCGCGTACCCAAGTAGCGGCGGCGTTCATGACGTCCCGTCGGCAGTACTGGACGGTCCGGCCGGGCTCGTCGCCGCTGTACCTCCACCGCTCAGCGCGTCTCTGTACGCGGGTCAACTTTCCGGCGGTCCTGCGCCCGCGTCCACCGTGGTCGCCAGGGCGAGCGCCAGCTCCATGTCCGAGGCCGGTTATCCCCGGCGTCCTGTCGATCGGGCTCGTGGCCGTTCGTGTAGGAGGTAGACGGCTGGCCTGAGACCGGCGCGGCCGAAGGAGAGGAGGAGCGTCATGCCTGAATTGAAGGTTCTGCGCGGTGGCCTGGGGATTCCTGAGTCACCGCGGTGGCATCAGGGGCGGCTGTGGTTCTGCAACTGGATCGACCGGCAGGTCATGGCTGTCGACATGGATGGCAAGGCGCAGGTCATCCTCACCCGCGACCCGGCCAGCCACTCGATGGGGTACTCCATCGACTGGCTGCCCGACGGCAGGCTACTGACGACCGGAGACAGGGTCAGGCTCCAGGAGCCTGACGGGTCGATGGCCGTCCACGCCGAGCAGCGGGCAAACGAGATCGTCGTGGATGCGCGCGGCAACGCCTACGTCAACGGCGCAGACTTCGACTTCGTCGCCGGTGCGCCGCCCAAGCCGGGCTACATCAAGCTCGTCACGCCAGACGGGCACCTGCGTCAGGTCGCCGACGACATCCAGTTCCCCAACGGCATGGTCATCACCCCGGATGGACGGACGCTGATCATCTCTGAGTCGTTCGCGGGACGGCTGACCGCTTTCGACATCGACGGCGATGGCGGGCTGTCGGGGCGGCGGGTATTCGCCGAAGGTCTCGGGCCGGACGGCATCAGCATGGACGCCGAGGGCGCGGTGTGGGTGTCTACCGGCGGGTTCTCGGTCGCCCGCGTCG
>Ga0208589_1001320_pt1 | contig 10464 bp, 7 predicted proteins | sample NGESurshal092012_2_FD_184486 | JGI IMG/M metagenome (GOLD analysis project Ga0208589, IMG submission 184486) | Arctic peat soil microbial communities from Barrow, Alaska - NGEE Surface sample F53-2 shallow-092012 (SPAdes) | ecosystem: Environmental > Terrestrial > Soil > Wetlands > Peat ... | reverse complement strand
GCCTCGCCGCGCGCGACGGTGCGGATGCCCCACCCGGTAAAGAAATCCGGCCGCATCAGATCGGCGGCGACCAGCCGGGCGCGATCTGGCCTTATCATGCCGCTGAACAGCAATTGGCCCGCGTTCGAGGTCCGCACCCGGCACGGCTTCTTATCGCCATCGAGCGCCAGCGCGTAGGTGCCGAGATCGTCGCACCAGAACGCCTGCTCGAAGCGTTCGGCCAACTGCCTTGCTTCAGTCTCGAGCTGTTTTGCCCTGTCATGCTTGCCGAGGCGCGCCGCGCAGCGCGCCGCGAGCTGCTTGCCGGCGAACACGTAGCCCTGCACTTCCGCGAGCGCGATATCGCCTTCGGCAAGTTTTCCGTCGGCATGAAAGATCGCATCGAAGGAATCTTTCCAGCCCTGATTGGCAAGCCCCTGCTCCGAGGCGCGCTGATATTCGACAAAACCATCCTTGTCGGGATCGCCGGCGCCGTCGATCCAGCGCAACGCGGCTTCGATCGCCGGCCACAATTCCGCGAGCGTTTCCCCGTCGTTGGTGCGCTCGACATACAGCCCGGCCAGCAGCACGAACAGCGGCGTCGAATCGACGCTGCCGTAATATTGCGCGAACGGCACCTCGCGCAGCGCCGCCATCTCGCCGCCGCGCATCTCATGCAGGATTTTTCCCGGCTGAGCGTCGGCGAGCGGATCGACGGTCCTGGCCTGGTAGAAGGCGAGCCGCTTCAATACGCCGCGCGCGACCCGCGGATCGATCCACAGCATCTGCAACGCGGTGATGATGCCGTCGCGGCCGAACGTGGTGGAGTACCAGGGAATGCCGGCATAGGGATATCGGCCCTGCGGCGTATCCGTCATCAACATGTTGAGGTCGGCCATCGACTGGCACAGCACCTCGTTGAAAATGTTGTTCGAGGTCTCGATGCTGGTTGCGCCGGCATTGGAGCGCCGCATTTCGCGGCGATGCGCCAGCAAGCCGCGAAAGAACCGCTCAGGCTTCACCGTCGCCGGCTTGTTGCAGGACACCGCGACAAACAGCGAGCTCGCCTGCTGCGGCGCCAGCTCGAATTGATAGGTCGCGGTATTGACCGCAAGCCGGGTCGGCCGCGGATCGAAATGCACCGACGTATGCCGCGCCTTGCCGTCGAGCCCCAGATAATCGAGTTGCACCTCGGACGGCCCGATCAACTTGCTGGAGCCTATGCCCCGGCGCGGACGTTTCTCGCCGCGCACCTCGAACAGATCGGCAAAATCATTATCGAACGACAAGGTCAGGTCGAAGCTCGCCGTCTGCTCGCCGTGGTTCTGCAAGCCGATGCGCTGATAGGCGATGCCGCGCCACAGAAAGATGCTGCGGACGATGTGCAGCAGATCCTTCTGCAAGACGATGCGGCCATCGCGATAGATATCGGGATTGGTCAGGTCGATGGTCAGCGACGAATTGTCGTCGCGCAGGTTCGAACCCAGCAGCAAAGGCTGCACGTCGTCCAGCGCCAGTTCGAGCCGGGCGAGGTAACGGGTGTCGGAATTGAACAGACCGTCGGGGCCGCCGGCGGACGCGCCGATATCGCCATGGCTGTCGAGCACGATAAAGGTGTCGTCATGCTTGAGCGAGCGCCGCGGCCGCGCCGCGGGGCCGGTCATCGGAATATAGAACGGCGATTCCGCGACCTGTTCGATGGCCCGGGCGGTTACGATCTTGCTAGTAGCTTCGGCTGGCATCGATGACCTCGCGCGGTTTCCCCTTGGCCGGCTGCCCGGCCGTTGCGATCAACGCACTCGGACTCTCACTCACCCGCAAGTTCACGCTGCATGCGTCGCCAGGCGGCTCATTTCCTGCGTTACCAGTTGCCGATACGGCCCCTCGCCCTGCATCAGCCGGTCAGGCGGCCCGTCCTCGATGATCTTGCCGGCTTTCAGCATCACCACCCGGTCGAAATTGCGCAGCGTGGCGAGCCGATGCGCGATCGCGATCACGGTACGGCCACGCATCAGCCGGGCCAGCGCTTCGCGGATCGCCTCTTCGGATTCGCTGTCGAGCGCAGCCGTGGCCTCATCGAGCAGCAATATCGGCGCATCCTTCAGGAAGGCGCGCGCGATCGCGATGCGCTGCCGCTGGCCACCCGACAGCTTGACGCCGCGGTCGCCGACCATGGTCGCCATTCCCTCGGGCAGGGTTTCGACGAAGTCGCAACGGGCCGCGATGGCCGCGCGCAGCACCTCGTCGTCGGTCGCGGTCGGCCGGCCGTAGCGGACGTTCTCCAGGATCGTGCGCTGGAACAGCGAGATGTCCTGCGGCACCACCGAGATCGCCTCGCGCAGGCTCTGCTGCGTGACCCGGGAAATATCCTGGCCGTCGACGGTGATGCTGCCGTGCTGCACGTCGTAGAACCGCTGCAACAGCACGAACAGGCTGGATTTGCCGCCACCGGATTGGCCCACCAATCCGACCCGCTGGCCAGCCTGCAGCCGCAGGCTGAAGCGGTCGAACACCTTGAGGCCGCCGGGATAGCGGAACGACACATTGTTGAAGGCAATCGCCGCCCCCGCCTTCACCAGCGGTTCCGCCTCGGGATGATCCTTCAGTTCATGCGGCAGCAGCAGCGTCGCGATCGCTTCCGTCAGCCGCGCGACATGCTGGGTGACGTCGACCAGCGCCACCGCAAGATCCCGCGTGGCGCTCAGGATGGAAATCCCGAGCGTGCAGACCAGCACGACATCGCCGGTCGTGGCAGCGCCATGCTGCCACAGCGTGATGGCCCAGGCCAGCAACGCAATCGTGAATGCGACGGTGACGCCGGCATGCAGCATACGCAGTTTTTCGAGATAACGCAGGCTTCGCCCACGAGCGGTCAATTCCCGATTGACCGTCGCATCGAACCGGGCGTGCTCGAACGAGAGGCCGCAGAACGCGCGGACCAGCGGCATGTTGTTGATGACGTCCACCATCTCGCCATCGACCGCCGCGGCCTTGTTGGCGAAGTCGTCATGCAGGGGTCTTCCGGCCGCGGCCAGGTGAAACATCGCGATTACCATCGCGCCGGCAACCACAACAAGGCCGATCGACATCTTCAGGCTGACGGTCCCGATCAGCACGATCGCGGAGATCGTCGCCATGCAGGGCGGCAGCACGTTCCAGACGAACATGTTTTCGACGGTGAAGACCGCATTGGATGTGGCGGTAATGCGGCTGGTCAGCATACCCGGCAGCCGGTCGGAGAAATAGCTCGGCGCGTGGCCGGTCAGATGACGGAAGATGTCGCGACGCAGATCGCCGGTGACCCCCACGAAGGTAAAGCTCGCGGTCCAGCTCGCGATCCGCCACAGCAGATTGTCGGCCGCGATCAGCGACATGAGGAAAATGAATGCCAGCCATACGCCCCCGGCGCGAGACGCGCCGGCCGACAGGCAGTCGACCAGGTACTTCACGCCATATTGCGTGCCTACCGAACAAGCAACCGCCGCCACCACGGCGCTCAGGATCACGACATGCGATGCGAGTCGCTGGCGAAGATAGCGCAGCACAAATGGAAAGGGACGGTGTGCGTATCCTGAAAGATTGTCCATGTGTCTGCAAATCCGTTGGAGAAGAGGCGGGAAATCTTATCGGGACGCGCTGGCTTCGCTCGATCGGTGGAGGCTTCCCTGAAGTTCCACTCGCCCTGCCGTCGCCGCGTCAGCATTTTGCGTCGGCAACAACGGCAAAACTCTGATCTGGCGGGATGGCATCAGCGTGTCCCCGATGTGGAAGAACTACGCACGGAATAGTGCACGTTGTTGGAACTTCGCCGGGACGGAAACGTTCCCTCTGCGGCTTGCGGTGCCGGCTGCAAAAGCGGGGCTTTTCCTTACATCAACGATAGGAGATGGTTAGATGCGCATCGCGCAAGTTGCTCCGCTGACGGAGGCTGTTCCACCCAAATTGTACGGCGGAACCGAGCGGGTGGTACACTGGCTGACCGAGGAACTTGTCGCATTGGGAAACGATGTCACGCTGTTTGCCAGCGGCGATTCCCAGACTTCGGCGAAACTTGACGCGACATGGCCCAGGGCACTGCGGCTGGACGGATCGGTGCGCGATCCCAACGCGCTTCATATGGTGATGCTGGAGCGCGTGCGGCAAAAATGTGACGACGAGGAATTCGACTTCCTGCACTTCCATCTCGACTATTATCCGTTCTCGCTGTTCTACCGGCAGCCGACCCCGTTCCTGACCACCCTGCATGGCAGGCTGGACCTTCCGGAGCATCAGCCGGTGTTCACCACCTTCTCCGCCGTGCCCGTGATATCGATCTCGAACGCGCAACGTCGTCCGGTGCCGCAGGCCAACTGGGTCCGCACCATCCATCATGGCCTGCCGGAAAAGCTGCTGACGCCGCGGCCCGTCACACCCGGATATCTCGCGGTGCTCGGCCGTATCGCGCCGGAAAAGGGCGTCGACCGTGCGATCAGGATCGCAACCCGCTGCGGCATCCCGCTGAAGATCGCCGCCAAGATCGATCGCGCGGATCAGGATTATTACGACGAAGTGGTCCGCCCGTTGATGGACCACCCGCTGGTGGACTATATCGGCGAGATCGGAGATCATGAGAAATCCGATTTCCTCTCTGGCGCGATCGGCCTGCTGGTGCCGATCGACTGGCCGGAGCCGTTTGGCCTTGTCATGATCGAGGCGATGGCCTGCGGTACGCCCGTGATCGCGTATAATCGCGGCTCTGTCCCCGAGGTGATCGATGAGGGACTGACCGGCTTCATTGTCGAGGACGAGATCAGCGCAGTTGCCGCCGTGAGCCGTCTCTCCGGACTGGACCGCGGCGCGATCCGGAAGCAGTTCGAAACGCGCTTCACCGCGCGCCGGATGGCGCTCGACTACCTCGCCGCCTATCGCAGCCTGACGGAAGCGGCCCAGCCGCGGATCAAGCTGGTGAGCAGCGCGGAATGAGTGGAAATCGGAACCAGGCCTGACTAACGCCGGTCAATGCGCCGGCGTTAGTTCGGCTTTGCCGAAGCGCTGTTCGTAGGCCTTGATGTAGGCTTCCGGAGAAGGCTCCAGATGACGCCGGGTGAGCGCGATCAACTCATCCCGGCGCGAGCCGCGTAGCGCCTTGATCATGTCGAGATGATCCCGCCGCGCCCGGTCGAGCGATTGCGGAAACGCGTGAGCATACGACCTGATGCCGTAGACCTTCTGCGCCAGAAACTCGATGGTCTCGATCAGGCAGGCATTGCCGCACAGGCCGAACAGCACCTGATGGAAACGAAGGTTGCTGTAGAACACGGTGAGCAGATCTCCCTTGGCGACCGCTTCGCTGTGCTGGCGCTGCAGTTCTTCCAGCCGGTTGATCTCCCTTTGATCGACCGGAAACGGAATGATGCGCACCGCCATCACTTCCAGCTCCTCGCGGACCGCGTAGATTTCCGTTACCTCGAACGGAGTGAGGCCGCGCACCATCGCGCCGCGATTGGGAATGCGCTCGACCAGCCCCTTTTTCTCAAGCTCGAACAGCGCCAGCCGCACATCGCCGCGATGGGTCCGGAACAGGTCACAGAGATCCTGCTCGATCAGCCGCTCGCGCGGCTGACGCCGCCCGAGCACGATATCTTCCTCGATGCGCTTGGCAATGATGGCGGCGGCCGCGGGTCCGCGCACCGGCGCGTCCGGCACAAGGCCGGCTTTTGGCGTCCGCAGCTTCGCTCGCTTGAGCGATTTTCCGGCCATGAATTCCCCAATCGGGAGCGGCGTCCCATCAGGCGGACCAGGTAAAGCTCCAGCCGCGATGATAATATTGAAAACTATATTGTAAACAATATTCAGAGGGTCTAGCATCGCCTCCAAACAACAAAGCGGGCGGCGGAAGCCGGACAAGAGTCCGCGGCCGGATCGCATCAGGGAGGAACGACGTGAAAAAAGACCGCCAGCCATCCGTCACGCGCAGCGAAAACGCCGTCCGAAAGCTTCTGCCGGAGGCGCAAAGCCGCCGCAAGTTTCTCCTGAAAGCCGGCGGCGCGGTCGCGGCCGGCGCCTTCGGCGCGGTGCCGATGCGCGGCTGGGCGGCCGATCCCGTCAATATCGGCGCGCTCTATCCGACCACCGGGAGCATGGCGCAGATTGGCGTCGGCTGCGTCGCCGCGGCCAAGCTCGCCGTCGACATGGTCAACGAGGCCGGCGGCATCAAGTCGCTCGGCGGCGCCAAGCTCAATCTGATCATCTCCGACGTGCAGAGCGACACCACGGTGACCCGCACCGAGACCGACCGGCTGATATCAGGCAACAAATTGTCGGCGATCCACGGCTGCTTCGCCAGCGCGCTGACCTTGATCGCGAGCCAGGTGGCGGAACGCGCCAAGGTGCCGCTGATCACCGGATCGAGCTCGGACCAGCTCAACAAGGGACTGTCGTACACGTTTACGCCGTTTGCGCGCGCCTCGCAGTTCGCACAGGCGCAGTTGCAGATGGCGAAACTGGTCGGCGACAAGCCCAAGGTCGCCGTGATCTTCGAGAATACCGCGTTCGGCACCTCGACCTCGAACGGCCTCAAGGAGCTGGCGCCCGGCGAAGGCGTCGAAATCGTGATGTTCGAGCCCTACTCGGCCGGCTTCACCGATGCGAGCCCGCTGATCAACAAGGTCAAGGCGTCCGGCGCCAACGCGCTGTTCTCGGTTTCCTATCTGAACGACCTGATCCTGATCGTGCGCACCGTCAAGCAGGTCGGGCTCGACATCGCGATCAACGGCGGTTCCGGCGGTTTTGTCATTCCGGACTTCTACAAGAATGTCGGCAAGCTCGCCGAGGGCCTGCAGGGCGTGGCGCACTGGAATCACGACATGGACGACAACGCTCAGAAGGTGAACGTCGAATACAAGAAGCGCACCGGCTATTTCCTGTTCGAATATGCCGGCGGGCTGGTGGCCCAGACCTTCATGCTGGCGGACGCGCTGGAACGCGCCGGCTCGGCCGATCCGCAAAAGGTGCGCGAGGCGCTGTCGACGCTCGACGTCTCCTCCGGGTATGCGGCGATGGCGCCGGGCGGCAAGGTGAAGTTCGGTCCCGACGGCAAGAACGTCTACGGCCGTCCGGTCGGCGTGCAGTGGCAGAACGGCGACCTCGCCAGCATCTTCCCGAAAGAATTTGCCCGCGCGCCGATGATCAAATCCTGAGAACCGGTCGTAGCCAATGTGGGAGACAGTGGCCCAGGCCGTCATCAACGGCCTGCTCATCGGCGGCATCTACGCGCTCGTCAGCATCGGCGTCACGCTGATCTTCGGCGTGGTCAAGATCGTCAATTTCGCCCAGGGCGAATTCGTGATGATCGGGATGTATCTCAGTTTCTATCTGGCCACCCAGTTCGGCATCGATCCGATCGTATCGCTTGTCGTCACGATGCCGGCGCTTTTCGTGGTCGGCGTGCTGGTCCAGCATTTCCTGATCCGCCGGGTGCTGGGTCCGAACGACATGCCGCAGATCTTTCTCACCTTCGCGCTGTCGCTGCTGCTGCTGAATCTCGCGCTGATGCTGTTCTCCGCCAACTATCGCACCGTTCACACCTCCTATTCCGACGAGGCCTTCCATCTCGGCGGTCTCTATATTCCGGTGGCGAAGCTGATCGCCTTTGTCGTCGCCATGATCCTGAGCGGCGCGCTGTGGGTGTTCCTGCACACCACCGATCTCGGCAAGGCGATGCGCGCGGCGTCGCAGAACCGTGACGTCGCGACCCTGATGGGCATCAACCCGAACCGGGTGTTTTGCGTCGCGCTCGGCATCGCGCTGGCGCTGGCCGGCGCCGCCGGCTCGCTGCTGATGCCGTTCTATTCGGCCTATCCGTTCGTCGGCCAGGTGTTCGTGCTGATGGCCTTTGTCGCGGTCGTGCTCGGCACGCTCGGCAATGTCGTCGGCGCGCTGATCGCCAGCCTGATGATGGGCATCGCCGAGTCGCTCGGCATTCAATATGTCGGCGCCGATTCCGGCCAGATCGTGGTGTTTGCGATGCTGCTGCTGACGCTGGCCTTCAAGCCCAACGGCCTCGGCGGCGGGAGGGTGCGGTAGTGGACAAGGCCTCCAAATGGAGCGTGGCGGCGGTCGCAGCGCTTGCGGTTGTGGTGCTGATATTGCCGCTGGTGGTGAAGAGCTCGTTTGCGATCGACATCTTCGTCCGCATCCTCCTGTTCTCGTTCATTGGCGTCGCCTGGAACCTGATGGGCGGCTATGCCAAGCAGTTGTCGCTCGGGCACGCCGCCTATTTCGGGCTCGGCGCCTATACCTCGACCATCCTGCAGATCGACTACGGCATCTCGCCCTGGATCGGGATGATCGCAGGCGGCGTGGTCGCGGCGCTCGCGAGCCTGCCGATCGGCTGGCTGTGCTTTCGCCTGCGCGGCCCTTATTTCACCATCGCCACCATCGCGACCGCGCAGGCGCTGATGCTGATCTTCCTGAAGTTCCGCGACTTCGCCTGGGGCGCCGAGGGCACCACCATCCCGAACCTCGGCAATGCGCCGCTGATGATGCAGTTCGAGGCGAAGTCGGCCTATTATTATGTCGCACTCGGCCTGCTCGCGATCGGGCTTGCCATCACTTACCTGATCGAGAAATCCTGGATGGGCTATTACCTCGTCGCGATCGGCGAGGATGAGGACGCCGCGGAAGCGATCGGCGTCAATGCGCCCAGCATGAAACGCAACATCTACATGATTTCTGCGTTTCTCACCGCGCTCGCCGGCACGTTCTATATTCAGTACATCTACTTCATCGACCCGCCGACCGCGTTCAGCTTCAACATCTCGATCGAGGCGGCATTGGTGGCGATCGTCGGCGGGATTGGCACGCTGTGGGGTCCCGTGATCGGCACCATCCTGCTGGAAACCGCGTCCACCCTGCTGCAAAGCTGGCTCGGCAGTTCGATCGGCGGATTGCAGCTCACGGTCTACAGCCTGATCCTGATGGCGGTCATCCTGTGGCGGCCGACCGGGCTGATGGGCATGATCGGCGAGGTCTATCACCGCCTTGCCAGCCGCCGTCAGGCGCGAGCCTAGGGATCGCAGATGACCGATGCATTGGTAGTCAAGGGATTGAGCAAGCGGTTCGGCGGCCTGCGCGCCGTGCAGGACGTCAGCTTTTCGATCCGGGAAAACGAGACCGTTGCGCTGATCGGGCCGAACGGCGCCGGCAAGACCACGAGCTTTCACCTCATCACCGGCTTTCACCGGCCCGACCAGGGATCCGTGTTGGCCTATGGCCGCGAAATCGTCGGCCTGAAGCCGCACGATATCTGCGCTCATGGCGTTGCGCGGACCTTTCAGGTCGCAAAGCCCTTTGGCGCCATGACGGTGCTCGCCAATGTCATGACCGGCGCTTTTCTCCGCGACCGGAGCACCGTGGCGGCGCGCGACAAGGCGCGCGAGGTGATCGAGTTCGTCGGCCTCGGCGCGAAAGAACAGACCGCCGCCAAGGACCTCACCACCATCGACCAGCGCCGGCTTGAAATGGCCCGCGCGCTGGCGACGCAGCCGCGGCTGTTATTGCTCGACGAGGTGATGGCCGGGCTGAACCCGGCCGAGATCGACCAGGCGGTCGGCCTGATCGGAAAACTGTCGCAGCGCGGCCTGACCATCGTCATCGTCGAGCATGTGATGCGCGCGATCATGGCGGTCGCCCGCCGCATCGTGGTGCTCGATCACGGCCAGAAGATCGCCGAAGGCACGCCGAAGGAGATCGTGGAAAATCCGGAAGTGGTGCGGGCCTATCTCGGTTCCTACGTACATCCGCCTGCCGCGGGAGAGGCCTGATGCTGCAATTATCCGGCGTCAGCGCCAGCTACGGCTCGGTCCCCGCGATCCACAATGTCAGCATCGAGATCGGCGAAGGCGAGGCCGTCGGCCTGTTAGGGGCCAACGGCGCCGGCAAGAGCACCACGCTGCGTGCGATTTCGAGCCTGGTGAAGATGACCGCGGGCACGGTGACCTTTGCCGGCGTCAATCTCGCAACGCTGCCACCCCATAAAATTCCGGAGCTTGGGATCGCGCATGTGCCGGAAGGACGTCAGGTCTTCCCCGAGATGTCGGTGCAGGAAAATCTCGAGATCGGCTCCTACGTGCCGAGGGCCAAGGCGGAGCGCGCCCGCTCGCTCGAGCTGGTGTACGGCATTTTTCCGCGGCTCGCCGACCGCAAGAAGCAGCTCGCGGGCACCATGAGCGGTGGCGAGCAGCAGATGCTCGCGGTCGGACGCGGGCTGATGCTGCGGCCGCGGCTTCTGATGCTGGACGAACCGTCGCTGGGACTGGCGCCCGTGATGACCGACGTGACCTTCGAGAAGATCGGCGAAATCCACAAGATGGGCACCGCCATCCTGCTGGTGGAGCAGAACGTCAGCCGCGCGCTGTCGCTGGTGCAGCGCGCCTATGTGCTGGAAAGCGGCAACGTGATCATGCAAGGCACCAGCGCCGAGTTGGCCAACAACAAGCAGGTCCA
>Ga0208589_1001318_pt1 | contig 10473 bp, 10 predicted proteins | sample NGESurshal092012_2_FD_184486 | JGI IMG/M metagenome (GOLD analysis project Ga0208589, IMG submission 184486) | Arctic peat soil microbial communities from Barrow, Alaska - NGEE Surface sample F53-2 shallow-092012 (SPAdes) | ecosystem: Environmental > Terrestrial > Soil > Wetlands > Peat ... | reverse complement strand
AAGGAACTGCGCGAGCGGCTCAACGCCGACGAATAGGGAGGCTCCGATGCTGAAGGAATTTCGCGACTTCATCGCCCGTGGCAATGTCGTCGATCTGGCCGTCGGCGTGATCATCGGCGGCGCCTTCGGGGCCATCGTCAAAAGCCTGGTCGACCAGATCATCATGCCGCCGATCGGCCTGCTTACCGGCGGTATCGATTTCAGCCAGTTGAAATGGGTGCTCAAACCGGGCGATGACAGTGATCCGAAGCACAAGATCGCGGCAGTGGCGATCGGCTATGGCGACTTCGTCAACACCGTCATCACGTTCCTCATCATCGCGGCCGCGATCTTCCTGGTGGTGAAAGCGATCAACAGCATGCAGAAGAAACAGGAAGCGGCTCCGGCGCCATTGGCGGCCGATGTAGTGCTGCTCACCGAAATCCGCGACCTGCTGAAAACCAGGCAGCCTTGAGCGGCAAACGTCACGCAATCGCAAGTTATCCCGGGGGCCGGACATTCGACGAATGCCCGGCCTCTTTGCTTCTGTGACTCATGCATGACTTGTGGCCCAAGCAGCATTCGCCTGCCACGCCATAATCGACGTTTGCTGCCGAGGATTTCCCGATGCGTCGACTTCCGCTCACCCTGCTCGCCGCCAGCCTGGCACTGGCCAGCGGCCTCGACAGCGCCGCGGACAAGACAACGACGATTCCCGCCGCAGCCGTCCAGACGGCTGAACAGCTGCGTGACAAGGCCATGCAAGACGACACCGGCTACCGTATCGTCGAATCGCTCACCACCGAGATCGGCCCGCGTCTCGCCGGTGGCGTGAACGACCAGCGTGCGCGTGATTGGGCGATGGCGAAATTCAAGGCGCTCGGTTTCGACAAGATCTACACCGAACCGGTGACGTTCCCGATCTGGGTACGCCGCAGCGAACACGGCGCGATCGTCGCACCGTTCCCGCAGCCGCTGGTGCTGACTGCACTGGGCTATTCGCCCGCCACGCCGAAGGGCGGTCTCACCGCCCACGTGGTGCAGCTGGCCAGTCTCGACGCGCTGAAGAACGCCGATCCCGCCAGCGTGAAGGGCAAGATCGTGTATATCGGCTACCGCATGCAGCGCACCAAAGACGGCCATGACTACGGCATGGGCTCGGCGGTGCGCATGCAGGGCCCGGTGATCGCCGCCGCGAAGGGCGCCGCCGGCTATCTGCTGCGCTCGGCCGGCACCGACGCGCACGAACGCATCGCCCACACCGGCGTCACCGGCTTCACCGATCAGACCACGGCGATTCCTGCCGCCGCGTTGTCCAATCCGGATGCCGACCAACTCGAACGCGTGCTGGCCTATGGCAAGCCGGTGAGCGTGAAGCTCGATCTGGACTGCGGCATCGTCGGCCAGTACACCGGCGCGAACGTGATCGGCGAAATCACCGGCAGGAAGTATCCCGATCAGGTGATCGCGATCGGCGGCCATCTCGATTCGTGGGATCCGGGTACCGGTGCGATCGACGATGGCGCCGGTGTCGCGATCGCCATGGCGGCCGCCAAGCTGATCCGCGACCTGCCGCAACGCCCCGACCGCACGATCCGCGTGATCGCGTTCGCCAACGAGGAAATGGGTCTGTGGGGCGGCCGCGCCTATGCCGAGAAACACGCGGCGGATGTCGGCAGGTTCCAGCTCGGCACCGAGTCCGATCTGGGTGCGTCCCCGGTCTGGCGCATGAGCGCCAGCGTGAAGCCGCAGGCACGCGGCGCGATCGAGCAGATTGCCACGGTGCTGGCGCCGATCGGCGTGGCCTACGACGTCGAGCGTCCCGGCGGCGGCGGCTCGGACCTGTCGCAGATGCACGGCAAGGGCATGGCCGCGCTATCGCTGGATCAGGACGCCACCTATTACTTCGACTGGCACCACACTGCGAACGACACGCTGGACAAGATCGACCCGAAGGAACTGGCGCAGAACGTGGCGGTGTACGCGGCGTTCTCGTACATGGCCGCGCAGGCGGATGGCGACTTCGGCTCCGCACCCGGCGCCTTCGCCCGTGACGGTGCCGGTGAGTAGGCACTCCTGCATAACCGGCAATCGCGTCGTCAACCGATCACGGCCACGTCGATTTCATGGATCACTCTCGGCTGCGCCCTCGGTCATTTCCAGCGCCTGCAGGTTTTCCTTGATCCGGTTCAGCACGGCCATCGCCTGCTCCATCTCGGCATGGGCAATCCCCACGGTGGCATCGCGGCGCAGGCCATGCGCGATCCGCTCCATGTCACCGACCACATCGCGCGCCTGTTCGGTGACATACAGGCGCCAGGCGCGACGATCCTTCGGGTCGGACCGCCGTTCCACGAAACCCGCGGCCTGCAGGCGGTCGATCACCCGGCCCACCGCGATCGGCTCCATTTCCAGAAACTCGGCCAACTCGGTTTGCCGCAGTCCTTCGCGGTGGTACAACACCTTGGTCGCCCGCCACTGCGCGCGGGTCAGCCCGAATTTCACGGCGCGCCGGTCGAAGTGCTTGCGAAACAGCAAGGTCACATCGCTGAGCAGATAGCCGAAGGAAATGTCTTCCGTTTTCGCCATGATTCGTTGAAACCTCCCGACGCCTCAGACGCCCTGCGCAGCATACGGTGCCGCCAACCTCGAAGCCATGCCTGTCAACATCATCAACGCCGACATCACCCGGCTGCGCGTGGATGCCATCGTCAACGCGGCCAACCCCAGCCTGCTCGGCGGCGGTGGCGTTGATGGTGCGATCCATCGCGCGGCGGGCCCAGACTTGCTGCAAGCCTGTCGCGCCCTGCCCGAATCCTCGCCAGGCGTGCGCTGCCCCACCGGCGAGGCGCGCATCACGCCCGGTTTTGCGCTACCCGCGCGCCATGTGATCCACACGGTGGGCCCGATCTGGCAGGGCGGTAGCCACGGCGAGGCGATCCTGCTCGAACGCTGCTACCGCAACGCGCTGCATCTGCTGCGCGCATATCGATTGCATACGATCGCGTTTCCGGCGATCAGCTGCGGCGTCTACGGCTATCCCGCCGCACTGGCGGCGGCCGTGACCGTGGTCACGCTGCGTGACGAACTCGGCGATCCGTCCATGGATCCATCCATCGATGTCTGTCTGTGCTGCTACAGCGACGCCATGCACGCCACGTATTCGCACGCGCTCAATGCAGTTTGAACGGATACAGCGGCGGCAGATCCGCACTGTCGTCGTTCGCATCGGCAGCACGCCAGGCGAAGCCGCGCTTGAACACCTCCGCCAGTTGCACACCGGCGTCCGGTCCCGGCATGCCCGCGTAATGGCGTTGCTGCAAGGCGACGATCGCCGCGCGTTGCTGCCCATCTCCGAGCGCCTGGGCCAGCTCGCCCAGATGCTGGATCGCGGGGCGTTCGGCGCGCGCCCACGCCAGCAGGCGGTGTACCTGTGCCGCCACATCGCTGCCGCGAGCCGCGTCGAGAAACGCCTGTTGATACTGACGCGCCGAAGTCTGCACCGGTGCTGGCGTGACGATCGACGGTGAACGTCGACGGCGACGCCACAGCAGCCATCCCAGCATGCTGAGCAACCACAGACCGAGACTGCCGAGTGCAATCCAGCGCCACGGCATGACATGCATGGCCGTCGATCCCGTCGACGCCGGCGCAGCGGCAGCGGCGCTCGTTGACGCCACGACCTGATTCATTGGATGGGTGGCCGCAACGCCGCCGATCGCCGGCAACACCGTCACGCTGTGCGCCGGGATCTGTGCCACTTCCATGCGCTCGGTCAGCACGTTCCACCACTTCAGGGTGGTGGCTGGTATGGTCAATGTGCCGGCGCGCTCGGGCACGATCGCGAACGCCTGCTGACGCCAGCCGACGATCCATTGGCCATCATTGCGAGTGCCGGTGACCGGCTTGTCCGGATACACCGTGGCGCCATCCAGCGGCGGCAGACTGAGCGCAGGCAGCGCTTCGAGCGGCAGACCGGTCGCCTGCAGATTCATGGTGAGGTTCAGCGGCTGCCCCACCCGCAGCTGATCCTGCGCGCCGAGCCAGCCATCCAGCGTCAGGTTCAACTGCCGGGCTGGCAGCCATGCAGTCTTGCCCCAGTCGGCGGGTGTGTCCTGCACGTCCGCCGCGACCGCTGGCGCGCTGGCTGAGATCGGTGTGCTGGCACCGAAGAAGCTGTTGGGGTCATTCGGATCAATGGCCTCGCCCTGAAAATTCAGCGCCGGAATCTCGAAGTGACCGGCGTGTTGCGGAATCAGCGCGTAGCGCCGCTCAAGCACATGGTATTGGCGTCCGCCGCGCTCGGCCTGGTAGTTCAGATCGTCACCGACCCGACTCACTTCCATGCCATTGAGCTGCGGCGCATCCAGCGCACCGTCGCTGATGTTGGTGGCGTAGTACAGCCGCACGACATAGCTCAGTTGCTGGCCGACGTAGCCGTGATCCGGCTCGATCTGCGCCTCCATGAAGACGTCCTGGTGGGCGGCCGCCGCCGTGGCTGGATCGGGCGCGGCCACCTGCAGTTGCAGCGGCGTGGTCTGGCTGCCGGCCACCGTCAGCGCGGGAATCTGCAGCAGGCCCTCGTGCCTGGGCCGCAGCGCCACGCCAAACGTCAGCTCGGAGGTCGTCGTGTCATTGACGACGCTCAGGCTGCTGTTCTGCGACGTGCCGAGGATCTCGAAATCCTTGTCCAGTGCGCTGAGATCGGGCGCGCCGATGTTGCCGGCATCGCCGTCGATGCGCAGATTCAGCGTCACGGTATCGCCCAGCTGCACGCTGCTGCGATCCAGCGTGGCCTGCACGGTGGCGGCGTGGCCCAGTGCCGGGATCAGCAACAATGCCAGCAACCAATATCCGAGGGTTCGTCGAAACATCACGGCTGATCGTCCTCGTTCGGTGCGCCGCCATGACGCTCCTGATATTCCAGTGCAAACTTGCGTCGCAGCAACGCCCCCGGATCATCCGGCACCCGTTGCAACGCCTGCCGGATATCCGCCGGCAGCTTCGATTGCGGATCGTCCTTCGACATCGCACCGAGTTGATGCACTGGCGGCGACTGGTTTTTTTGCTGGCCTGCCAACGCCTGGTCCATCTGTTGCCGCACGGCCTGCTGCGCCTGCTCGGCGCGCGCCTTCTGCTCGGCCTGCTGCTGCGGAGTCAGCGGTTTGGGTTGGTCGCCTGTCCTGCCTTGTCCGGCAGCATTCTGGCTATCCTGGCTCTGCGGCTGTCCCTGCTGAGCCGATTTGGCGGACGCCTTGGCGGCATCCTGCGCCGACTTTTCATCCTGCGCCTGCTGCGCGTCCGACTTGCCGTCCTTGCCCTGCCCGCCGGACTTGGACTGACCGCTGCTGCCGTTCTGACCCTGCTGCTTTTGCTGGTTAGACTGCTGCTGTTGTTGATTCTGTTGTTGATTCTGTTGCTGCTGCTTTTTTTGCTGCCGGCGCAACCAGTCTTCGACCGCCTTGCGATTGGCCTTGGCATCGGCATTGGCCGGATCGAGTTTCAACGCATGATCGTAAGCGGCGATCGCCGGCTGATACTGGCCTTGCCTGGCCAGAGCGTTGCCGAGGTCGTATGCCGCATTGCTCCCGGGGGCCTGTTGCAAGGCCTGCGCCGCGGTCGCATAGTCGCCGGCGCGATACGCCGCCACGCCACGCCAGGCCGGGTCGTGCGCGAGCTGTTGCGCCTGTTTCGCCTGGCCTTGTTGCAGTGCGCGCGCGGCCTGCTGGTCCGGGCGCTGCCACAGGTCGTGCCAGGTGCTGGCATCGGCCGTGGCCGGCAGCATCGGCAGCAGGACCAGCGGCAGCAACAGCAACCAGCCGCGCCGGAATGCCAGCGCCACGATCAGCAGCAACGGCAGCAGCAGCCACGCACCGCGATCCTGCCACTCGTCGCCCAGTTGCCCATGCACCGCCGTGACCGGCCCGGCACGCAACTGCGCATGCAATGCGTCGATATCGCCATGGTCCGCCGTCATCGCCACATAACGGCCACCACCGGCGGCGGCCAGTGCGGCGAGTGCGGCATCATCGCGGCCGGCCAGCGTCATATGGCCTTGTGCGTCGTGCAGAAACCCGCCGCCGTCCAGCGGTATCGGTCCGCCCTGCGGCGTGCCCACACCGAGCACGGACACCCGCACACCCGCGGCGTTCGCCTGGCGTGCGGCGGCGTCGGCGGCCGCATCGGCCTGATCGGTGATCAGCACCAGCGAACCACTCGCGGCCTTCGCATCGTGGATCAGCGCCACGCCACGCTGGATCGCCAGCGCCGCATTGTCGCCGTCCACCGGCATCGTGTCGGGCGCCATCGCATCAAGCAGATCGTTGAGGCTGCTGGCATCGGACGTCAGCGGCGCCACCACGAATGCTTCGCCGGCATAGCCGATCAGCGCATTCAGCCCGTCGCGATTGCTGGCCAGCAGTTCGTGCGCCTTGTAACGCGCGCGATCGAGCCGGCTCGGCGCCACGTCGCGCGCCAGCATGTGCTGCGACAACGAGATCGCCACCACCTGTGCCGCGCGGCTCGCATACAGCGGTTGTTCAACCCGACTCCAGGTCGGACCGGCCAGCGCCAGCGCGCACAACGACCAACCCAGCGCAAACAGCCACACCGGCGCATGTCGGTGGCCGGCGCGCCCACGCAGCAGATGCGGCAACAGTTCGGCATCCACCAGCCGCGACAGTTCCAGCGGCGCCGAGCTGCGTCGCACGCAGAGCCAGTACAGCAGCGGCAGCAACGCCAGTGCGACCAGCCACCACGGCTGCAGGAAATGGAACTGTTGCAGCGCCGCGCTCATGCCTGCTCACTCATGACGCGCTCCGACACCCGGGCGAACCGGCGCGGCACGATCACCAGCAGCAACAGCAGAATCGCGGCAGCCAACGGCCAGCGGAACAACTCATGACGCGGCCGCAGCGTGGGTCCGTGCTGCGGCATCGGTTCCAGCGCGTCGATCGCGCGATAGGCATCGGCCAGTTCGCTGCCATCGGTGGCGCGGAAGAACTGACCGCCGGTTTCCCTGGCGATCGTGGTGAGCATGTCCACATCCAGATCCGCCGACGGATTGACCAGCTGGCTGCCGAAAAAGCCGGCCACGCGCATCTGCGTGGCACCGATGCCGATCGTGTAGATGCGCACGCCGGCGGCCTTCGCCGCACGCGCCGCCTCGCGTGGTGTGATGTTGCCGGCGTTGTTGACGCCGTCGGTAAGCAGTACCAGCACGCGTGCCTGTTCCGGCAGCGCCGACAATCGCTTCACGGCCACCGCAATGGCGTCGCCGATGGCGGTCTCGGTGCCAGCCAGTCCCACCGCCGCACCCTGCAATTGTGCCCGCACGGCCGACAGGTCGTAGGTGAGCGGCGTGACCAGGAACGCCTGGCTGCCGAACAGGATCAAACCCATTTCATCGCCACGACGGCGATTGATGAAGTCGCCGGCAATCGCCTCGATCGCATCGAAGCGGCTGACCACCTGGCCACCCAGTTCCATGTCCTCGGTGCGCATGCTGCCGGACAGATCCACCGCGAGCATCAGTGCGCGTCCGCTGCGCTGCTGCGCCTGCGGCGGTCCCACCCACTGTGGTCGCGCCGCGGCCGCCAGCAGACACAGCCACGCCAGCGCCAACAGCCACGGAGCGATGCCATACGCTGTCTTGCCACTCACCTTGGTCAGCTGCAGGCCCGGCTGCGGCAGATGCAAGGCCTGCCCTGGCGCCACCGGCTGCAGCCAGCGCCGCAGCAGCCAGGGCAACGGCAGCAACGCGACGACCCACGGCCATGCAAACTCAAGCACGTCCGCGCTCCACCGGAGCCGGCTTCCACGTGCCGGGCCTCAATGCCAGCCGCAACCACTGGCGCACGGCCACCACGGCGGCCGCATGATCGAACGGCAACTGTGGGCGATAGATCGCCTGATCCAGCACCAGCAGACGATCCAGCGTGAGCGCATCGACCGGCACGCGTGCCAGCGTCTGACGCCAGAGGTCGCCCCGCTGCTGTGCGGCCCGCGCATCATGCCGCCGTGCCACCCGCCGCAGCAGCTGGTGCAAGCCACTCGCCAGCGCGGCCTGATCGCCGTCGTGTTGTTGCTGCCGCATGAGGCGATCGAGCTCGATCAGCACCTGCTCGCGTTGCCAGACCATCCGCTGTCGCCGCCGCCACAGCCATGCGCCCATCAGCAGCGCGACCAGCAACAGCACGGCCAGTACCCACCAGCCTGGCGCCGGTGGCCACCACGCGGGCTCGGGCGGCAGATGAATATCACGCAACGTGGGCCCTTGCGTCACGGCCGTTGCTGGTGGCTGGGGAAGGGACGCCATCATCGTGCCGACCTCGTGGCGCGGAACAAGCCCGCCACCGGCTCGAACGGATCGCTCGCGGTATCGATGCTGCACCAGCGCAGACCCAGCGATTGCGCCAGCTCGCCGAGCCGGACCGGCCCGGCGCCGAGCGCCCGCTGGAAGTCACGGCGCTGCCGCTCGGATTGCAGCAGCACTTCGCTGCGTTCGCCCGCGTGCTCCAGCGGATAACGTCCGGGCGGCGCCATGTCCCGTTCCAGCGCATCGGCCACCACCAGCACACCGACGCCCGCATGTCGGGTGAGATCGAGCAGACGCAGCCGCGCCGATGCGTCACTGCTGAATCCATCACTGATCAACAATACGCGACTGGCGCCGTGCAACAGGCGTCCCGCACGCGTCAATGCATCGGCCAGTGGTTCCACTTTGTCAGACGATGGCAGCGCGTCCCAGTCGGCCAGCACGCCGCACACCGCCAGCGCACCACGCGACCCGGCCTGCGGACGCAGCAATTGATCGGCGTGACCAAATGCCATCACACCGACCCGCTCACCGGCGTGGACCGCATACCAGGCGGCATATGCCGCAGCACGTGCCGCCTGCACCGACTTGAACCGCACGCGCGTGCCGAAACGCATGCTGGCATGGGTATCCAGCAGGATCAGCAGACAGCCTTCGCGATCCTCCTGGAACAGCTTCGTGTGCAACTTGCCGCTGCGCGCGGTAAGCCGCCAGTCCAGTCGGCGTACATCGTCGCCGGCCTGGTATACGCGCGACTCGGCATAGTCCATGCCGCGGCCATATAGACGGCTGGATTGCTGACCGCTGCGTGCGGCGCGACTGGGCAGTGGCGGCATGCGCGCACGTGCCACCCGTGTGCGCAGCGCAATCAATTCGGCCAGCGAGACGCAGCTGTGGCCATCGCCGTCGACCCGATGATGCATCGCAGCGTTCACGGCAGCGGCACGAGATCCAGCAGGCGGTCGATCACCCGATCAGGTCGCACGCCCTCGGCTTCCGCCTCGTAACTGAGCAGTACCCGATGGCGCAGCACTTCGTGGGCGATGCCATGCACGTCCTCGGGCAATACGTAATCGCGTCCCGCCAGCCATGCCATGGCGCGCGCGCAACGATCGAGGGCAATCGTCGCACGCGGACTGCCGCCCCAAGCGATCCAGCGCTTCAACTCCGGGCCGTAACGACCCGCATCACGCGTGGCCAGCACCAGCTGGGTCAGGTATTCCTCCAGCGCCGGCGCCATGTGCACCGCCATCGCCGCATCGCGCGCGGCGAATACATCGGCCTGGCTCAGCAATGCCTGTACCGACGGCGCGGGGTGCGCGCGACAACTGGCCTGCTCGCGTGCCAGCTTGAGTATCGCCAGTTCGGCGACCGCATCCGGATAACCGATCGTCACATGCATCAGGAAGCGGTCGAGCTGGGCTTCCGGCAGCGTGAACGTGCCTTCCTGCTCGATCGGATTCTGCGTTGCCATCACCATGAACAGCTCCGGCAGGTGCCAGGTGCTGCGGCCGACGGTGATCTGCTGTTCGGCCATCGCTTCCAGCAGCGCCGACTGCACCTTGGCCGGTGCGCGATTGATCTCGTCGGCCAGCACGATGTTGTGAAACAGCGGGCCGCGCTCGAACTCGAAACTGCCGGTCTGCGGGCGGAACACGTCGGTGCCGGTGAGGTCGGCCGGCAGCAGGTCGGGGGTGAACTGCACCCGGTGAAAGTCCGCCTTGATCCGCGCCGCCAACGCCTTCACTGCGGTGGTCTTGGCCAGACCGGGCGCGCCCTCGACCAGCAGGTGACCGTCGGCCAGCAACGCCACCAGCAGGCATTCGATCAGGTGCGGCTGGCCGATGATGCAGCGCTGCAGATCCCCGCGCAATTGCGCAAAGGCCTGTTGCAGCGGGCTCTGGGGGCGAACTTCGGGCATATCCATGATCGGTTTCCGTTCTTGACGAGACGCAGGCAGGCTTTTCGGCAAGGCGCGATCGATCGCGAGGGCCGGCAGCGACCTACAGACCATAACCGGCGCCGGAAGTTTAGTCGGCCTGCGCACATCTTGCGGAGGGCACAAAAAAAGAGGCGGCCGTAGCCGCCTCTTTCGCTTGCGCAGCAAGGAACTTACTGCAGTGTGGCGCTGAGGATACGCGGCGTCACGAAGATCAGCAGTTCGGCCTTGTTGACCA
>Ga0208589_1001317_pt1 | contig 10474 bp, 11 predicted proteins | sample NGESurshal092012_2_FD_184486 | JGI IMG/M metagenome (GOLD analysis project Ga0208589, IMG submission 184486) | Arctic peat soil microbial communities from Barrow, Alaska - NGEE Surface sample F53-2 shallow-092012 (SPAdes) | ecosystem: Environmental > Terrestrial > Soil > Wetlands > Peat ... | reverse complement strand
CGCCCGCTCCCGAGGATCATCCGTTCGCGGCGCTCAAGGCGCTCAAGATCGAGGCAAAGCCGCCGGCTGCGAACAAGCCCAAAAAGCGTTAAAGCCGCGCTGAAGCGCGGCTGAAGCCCTACTTCGTGTCCGTTCAGCCCGTATCCCCGCTGGCCTAGTTCCCGCTTTGGTGCGTAAATCAAGCCTAACGCATTGAATCAGATAGTATTATCTGCTTGATCCGATTCTGCCTCAAGTCGCTTCGATCTGCAAAAGGCTGCGGTCAAGAGGTTGTGTCGGGGCGAGGACACGCTATTGTCGCGGCCCGGCCGGGGCGCAGCTTTGCGCTTCGCCGATCGGCGCTGTCTGCGACGATTTCCAGCCTGCGGCCGAGCGCTTCTAGTCCGCACAAGATCAGGTTTCCGGGACGGGTATGCCTCAAAAGGTTCGAATCGCGCTTGACGCCATGGGTGGCGATGTCGGCGCATCGGTTATCATTCCCGGCGCCGCCATTTCGCTGAGCCGCAATCCCGACAGCGAGTTCTTGCTGTTCGGTAATCGCGCGATGATCGAGGCCGAACTCGCCAAGCACCCGGCGCTGAAACTGGTTTCGCGCGTCATTCACACCGATGTCGCCGTCAGCATGAACGACAAGCCGAGCCAGGCGCTGCGCCGCGGTCGCAAGAACTCCTCAATGTGGCTGGCCATCGAGGCGGTCAAGAAGAACGAGGCCGACGTCGCGGTCTCCGCTGGCAATACCGGCGCCCTGATGGCGATGGGACGGTTCTGTCTGCGGATGCTGCGCGGAATCGATCGTCCAGCCATCGCAGCCGTTTGGCCGACCATGCGTGGCGACTCTGTGATACTCGATGTCGGCGCCACGATCGGCGGCGATGCGCATCATTTGATGACGCTGGCGGTGATGGGTGGTGCCATGGCCAGCGTATTGTTCGATCTGGAGCGGCCCACCGTCGGCCTGCTCAATATCGGAACCGAGGAAATAAAGGGCCGCGAGGAAGTCCGCGAGGCCGCGGAGCTGCTGCGCAAGCTCGATCTGCCGCAACTGGATTTCATTGGCTTCGTCGAAGGCGACGGCATCGGCAAGGGTGTTGCCGATGTGATCGTCACCGAGGGTTTTGGCGGCAACATCTCTATCAAGGTTGCCGAAGGTACGGCACGGCAACTCGCCGAATTCCTGCGCGGAGCGATGTCGCGGACTTGGCGCTCCAGGATAGGCTATCTGTTCGCCCGCGGGGCCTTCAAGGCCCTAAGGGACAAGATGGACCCGAACAAATCCAATGGCGGCGTTTTTCTCGGCCTCAACGGCATCGTTGTGAAGAGCCACGGCAGTGCCACCGCCGAAGGCTTTGCTTATGCGGTCGACGTTGGCTATGAGATGGTCCGCTACGATCTCCTTACCAAGATCAATCAGATGCTCAATCGCGAAGGCAGCGCGCTTGCGCCGACCGCGCAGGAGGCTGTCTCGTGACTGCAATACGTTCGGTGGTGCTCGGCTGCGGTTCCTATCTGCCGCAGCAGATCCTGACCAATGCCGAACTTGCGGCGCGGGTCGATACCTCCGATGAGTGGATCGTGCAGCGCACCGGCATCCGGCAGCGTCATATCGCCGCCGAAGGCGAATTCACCTCGCATCTCGCGATCCATGCCGCCCATGCCGCGCTCGCCAATGCCGGGATCGACGCGCAGGCGATCGACCTGATCGTGCTGGCGACCTCGACGCCGGATAACACCTTTCCCGCGACCGCGGTCGCCGTGCAGAACGGGCTTGGCATCAACCATGGCGCGGCGTTCGACCTGCAGGCGGTTTGCTCCGGCTTCGTGTTCGCGCTGGCCACCGCCGACAATTTCCTGCGCACCGGTGCATTCAAGCGCGCGCTGGTGATCGGCGCCGAGACCTTCTCGCGAATCCTGGACTGGAGCGACCGCGGCACCTGCGTGCTGTTCGGCGATGGCGCCGGCGCCGTCGTACTCGAGGCACAGGAGCAGCCCGGAAAGACCTCCGACCGGGGCATCCTGACCACGCATTTGCGTTCCGATGGCCGGCACAAGGCGAAGCTCTACGTCGATGGCGGGCCATCCTCGACCCAGACCGTGGGTCATCTGCGGATGGAAGGCCGTGAAGTCTTCAAGCATGCCGTCGGCATGATCACCGATGTGATCGTGGATGCATTCAAGGCCACCGGCACCGGCGCGGAGGATATCGACTGGTTCATCCCGCACCAGGCCAACAAGCGAATCATCGATGCTTCAGCGCACAAGTTACATATTGCGCCGCAGAAAGTCGTGTTGACGGTCGATATGCACGGCAACACGTCGGCAGCGTCCATACCACTGGCAATTTCGGTTGCGGTGAAGGATGGACGGGTCAAGAAAGGCGATCTGGTACTGTTGGAGGCCATGGGCGGCGGCTTCACCTGGGGTTCGGTGCTGCTGCGCTGGTAAGCGACGTATTAAAAAGTCCATAGAGTTTGCATTGTTCTTTCATGCCATTGCATTGATGAGCGCTGTTGACCATCGCGCGTTAAGCTCATAATTTTAGGGAATAAATTGTTCGCCGAGAGTGCGGGGCAGGCGATGACCGGAACCGGAAAGACAGTCACACGCGTCGATCTGTGCGAAGCCGTCTACCAGAAGGTAGGCCTGTCGCGCACGGAGTCGTCGGCCTTTGTCGAACTGGTCTTGAAAGAAATCACCGATTGCCTGGAGAAGGGCGAGACGGTGAAACTGTCGTCGTTCGGATCGTTCATGGTGCGCAAGAAAGGCCAGCGCATCGGTCGTAACCCGAAGACCGGCACCGAAGTACCGATTTCGCCGCGGCGTGTGATGGTGTTCAAGCCGTCGGCGATTCTGAAGCAGCGGATCAATGGTAACGGTAACGGCGACGCCAAAGCCGATTGAAGATTGGCTGACTGAACAGACCTCCAACGGGTCGACCCAAGAGGAGCGGGCATTTGGACAAGTCGCCGGATGCGTTCCGAACCATCAGCGAGGTCGCTGACGACCTCGACATTCCCCAGCACGTGCTGCGGTTCTGGGAGACGCGGTTCACCCAGATCAAGCCGATGAAGCGAAGCGGCGGCCGGCGCTATTATCGCCCCGACGACGTCGACCTGCTTCGGGGCATCCGCCGGCTACTGTATGGCGAGGGCTACACCATCCGGGGGGTGCAGCGCATCCTCAAGGAATACGGCATCAAGGCGGTGCAGGGGCTGGTCGATGGAACGTCGTCCGCCTCCTTTGCCGGGATCGAGGCGGGCATCGAAGACGCGCTGCGCGAGCCTGCGGAGTATGACGAAGACGCGCCCGGGCTCGCGGCCGACGAGGATCAGGAGGACGATGAGCTGGAGGAAGAGTCCATCGTCGAGCGCGTTTTCGCCCGTCGTGTGCCGGACTTCGCGCAACCGCGGCGGTCCGATCCGGCAGCCCGGCCTGAGGCGGCCGTTGCCACCAGTCCCGAGAGCACCAGGCGCAAGGTCGATTCCGCCAGACTTAAGGCTGCGCTGGACGATCTGATCGCCTGCCGGCAGTTGCTCGATCAGGCACTGGTGGACGGCTAGGCGCCTTCGGTGCGAGGGGGCTGCGGAACGCATCATGGCGGGCCGCACGGGCCCCAGACATCCTTGCAGGTTCTTGCGCCCGGGCCTGATCGCAGCTAATGGAACGGCATCGGAGCGTGGCGCAGCCCGGTTAGCGCACTAGTCTGGGAGACTAGGGGTCGGAGGTTCAAATCCTCTCGCTCCGACCAAAACATCGTTGAAAAGCCCTGAGCTTTTTTCCTACGATTCTGACACGCGGTTCCCCATGCACCGCTAGCGGGCATGAGAGCATGTCGTCTCGCCAAGGAATGGAAATGCGGTCTCCCACCAGCACGCGGGCGTCAATCTCGAATCGTGCCCTGATCGCTATGTCGCTTTTGTTGTTGGCGGCCCATGCGCCATTGATTTTGAATAACGGTATTTTTTTCGATGACTGGCTGCTGCTGAAAATGCGCCAGGATTCCGTTATGGATCTCGATTTCATTTGGCATGGCGCCGGTCATCCGGTCTTCTACCTCTATGACAGCATCGCCAATCTGACGGGCATGCCGATTGTGCTGATGCAGGTGATGGCGCTGGTCGCCGTGCTTCTCGGCGCCGTCTCCCTGTCGCTTGCCGCCACCCGCGCCAGGCTGCTTGGCCCGATGGAAGCGATTGCCTTCTCGCTGATCGTCTGGACCTATCCCGGTTATCAAGCGTGGGCCGTCAAGGGGCTCGCCGGCTATGTCTTTAGCTACGGCCTGTTCTTTGTCGGCACCTGGCTGCTGGTGCTTGCTTTCGATGGCAGGGGGGCTCGCCATGTCACGCTTCGCATCGCGGCGGCGCTCGCCTTCTTTCTGAGCTTCGCACTGAATTCGCTGATGATGTTGTACGTGTTTGCGATGTTCGGCCTGTTCGTTGCGGTGTGGCGCGCGAATAGCGGGGAACAGGGCCGGATTCGGCGCCTGGCTCTGTCGGCATGGCGCTGCGCGGCCGGATATCCGGAATTCGTCGTGCTTCCGCTGGTCTATTGGGGCGCGCTCAACATCTGGTTCAAGCGCGTCGGCGCTTATGCGGGCTATTATGGAATCCGCCTTCCGGCATTCGCGGACTTGCTGGCAGGATGGAACAGCTTCTTCCAGTGCGGCTATAGCAACTCTCTAGCCCGAGCCGCTCGGGCGGCGATGGACTTCAAGCCTCTATGGACAGCCGTTGCCGTTCTCGTCGTCATAACGGTTGTGCTGGCGCGCAAAAGCCGTCGCGCCCGGCTATCGCCTTCCGGAATCGGAGTGCCATTGCTGTTGAGCGTGCTGCTGTTCTCAGCATTGGCACTGCCTTATTTATTTGCCGGCATCCGGCCCAGCCTGCATTTTTACGAAACCCGCCATTTGCTCCTATTTGGCTTGCCAGGGGCGTGCTTCGTGCTGGCGGTCAAGCGGTTCGCGGAAAGCATCGTCGGCCGCCGCGCCGCGCTGGTTGGCGTTTTCGGTTTGGCCTCGCTCATATCGGTTGCCGCGCTTTGGAACAGTTATTTTTTCCTGCAGGCGAGGGTGCTCAAGCAGGAGGCCTTGTCCAGCCATCTAGCGGCGATGCCGATGCCGGCGGCGCTGGTTTTCGATCTGAATGACGGCTTTTACGATCACTCGCCACAGCATGTGCCGTTCGGCATTCCCGAGGTCACCGGCATGTTGCGGCTGGCGTGGGGCGACCATCCTTTTCTCGGCTTTAGCCAGCAGGCTGAACGGCCAACCATCCTGCAGGAAATAGAATCCGCGCGAAATGTCGAAGGCAGCCCTTTTCACTCGATGGATCCATCTGGCCCACAGGCAACCATTTTGTTCGAGCCAGGCCCGGAGGCCGCGCCTAACGGCAGGTTGGTGCGGCACTACTACGCTTGCCGGCTGTTGTTGCGATGTGACGTTGCGTCGTTCCTGTTCCAGCTTGCGAACGTCAAGATCGATGTCGGACCGATCGCAGGTGTGACCCCGCTGGCGCGTTCGAAATAATTCTGCAACGGTTCTTTCTTTCCGCGCGCTCAAGTCGCTTGCCGTTGCCAGATCGCTTCAGCCAACGCAATGTCGGCGACCGAGTCCTCGCCGGAGGCCAGCGGCGTCGTTCGCCGCGCGATGTCGGCCAGGAACGCATCGGCCTGGCGCTGGAATGCCCAGCTATGTTCGCGGGGTAGCTCGTTGGATCCGCGGCCGTCGTCGAGGATGACGCGTGCTTCAGCGCCTGCGGCGAAGGGGGGCGGCAGCTCGATTGTCAGCGAGCCGCGTTCGAACGCGATTGCGAGACCTTCGCGCCAGCCGGTGCTGCTCTCGTTGGCGAGTTCCAGGGTGCACGGAACACCGCCGAAATCCAGGCTCGCGGTCGCTGCCCCGGCAGCCGGGAGGCGGCTATCCACGAGGCTGGGAGAGGGGCCGAGCGCATAGCGGCTGAGATTGACGATGTGGCTATAGACGTTGAGGAAGGTGTCGTAGCCGGGCCGCAGCGCCGCCGGCATCCAGTCCGGACCGTCCGGCCACAGCACGATGCCGTCGGGCCGCGGCTCGCTGGTCATCACAAAGGTGTCGCGTTGCCCGCCGGTCTCGCCGGCGAAACACCAGCCGCGCGCGCTGACGATGCTGCCGAGCGACCCGTCCGCCCGCAATCGCGCCAACAACGTTATCGCCCGCGCCACGCCGGCGTCATGGCGTTTCATGTAGCCGACCCCGTAGATCACATTTTGCCGCCGTGCCGCGTCGACCAAGGCGGCTGCTTGCACCGCCGTATAGGCCATCGGCTTTTCCGAAAGCACATGCCGGCCGCTGTTAAGCGCGTCGAGCACAATTGGACCGGTGGCGCGGCGTCGCGTCACGACGACGACGGCGCTTACCTCAGGATCGGCCAATAGCTCCAGATGCGTGCGATAGACCCGCTTGACGCCGAATTTTTCGGCTGCCGCCGCCGCCAGTTCCGGGCGAAGGTCGGCCAGCGCGACCACGCGGCATCCGGGATTGGCAACAAAGTTTGCGAGGTGGCACATCTGGCCCACCATACCCGCGCCGATGATGCCGATGCCTGTCGTCAAATCGGCGAAACCCCGTGTGAAGTTTCGGAGCGTTTGTGCAACACGAGGAAATGCGCCTGCCGCTCGTAATACTGGAAGAGTTTTGCGTCAGCCATCCCAACCGCCAGATGCAGTCTCGAGGCGATCGAGTTCCGCCCATATATCCGAAGGCGCGAAAATCGACACGATATGCAGCGGGCGCCTGATATCTTCGCGCAAGCGGCTGCTGACCTTGGCTTCATTTTCCTGATTGACGGCCAACAGGCAGATCAGCGGCGTCGAGCTGCGCTTTAACTCCTCCGGGGATCCGATCGGGATCCTGGTTCCCGGCAGGAACAGGCCCTGCCGCTCGGTCTGATCGTCGACCGATAATTGAATGAGTTCTGCCATGCGCTGGCTGTTGGTAAAGGTGCAAGCGCGGCAACCGGCGCCGTAGATCGCGACCTGTGCTCCGCCGGCGCGGGCTCGGCTCAACACGGGGCGAAGCCGTTCGCCATACTTCCGGGCAAGCTCTCCGAATTTCTTGCCGACCCCCGAAGACCCGGTCGGTATCGTCGTTGTGCCTGCTGCACGGCGTGCGGCGACCGCGAGGCTGCCGCCGCTGAAATTGTATTTTTTTGCGGATAACGGTTCGAAGCCGTGTCGGGCCAGCAGCGCCAGCAGCGTAGGCTCGGTGAAATAGCTGACATGCTCTTCCCACAACACGGAGACATCGCCAACTGCGGAGCCCGGCGCAAAATCCGGTACGTCGATGAATAACAAGCCATCATCGCTCAATACAAGCTTGACGCATTCGAAGAAATTTTCGAAATCGACAAGGTGCTCGAGCACCTGGCGAGCGATGACGAGATCGAACTTGCCGACCTGAACGACAGCGTCCTTGCACAGTGCGGGACTGAGCATGTCCGGGTAGACCTTGATTCCGCGCTCGCTGGCGATCTTTCCCGACACCTGATTGGGCTCGACGCCGACCAGAACCTTCGCGCCGCGCTCGCGAAGCTTCGCCATGAACAGACCATCGTTGCAGCCGATCTCGAATACCCGTTCGTGCCTGGTCAATTTCCCGATCGTATCGAGTTCGTCCAGTTGATGCGGTTCTGGCTTCCAGCTGCTGAAATTGTAGTTGAACTGCCGATAGAGAATTTCCGGGTCGATCGGCTTCACGATCTGCGGAAGACCACAATTTCCGCATGCGAGCACTTCGAAAGGAAACAGCTCTTCCCGTTCATTCCGGCTGCGCAAAAGACGATGCGCGATGGGCATTGGACCGAGATCAATGACCGGTCGCAGATCGGTGGAATGGCAGAGGCGGCAGTTGCTGCTCATTGTCCTGCTCGCGAGGAATGTCTGCGCTGGTAATCTGAGGCAAGGTTGGCGATCGTTGCAACGTAGCTGCTGACGGCCGCCGCATCGCTCCCGTCCGGCGCCCAATCCGGGAACGCGGTGCGCGAGGGATCGAACGGGCCCGCGGTGGTCTCGTGGAACACCAGCCATTCGCTGGTGATCAGGATCGCGTGGAACACCCCGTCAGGCATCCGGTAGTAGCAGAGCTTGCCCTGGCCATAGGGCGCCATGTCGAGCACGTCGCGGATTTTGCCGTCGTTCTCGAAAATCACCACGCGCGCGGTGCCCTCGATCACATGAAACGATTCCGGCTTTGCGAGGTGCTTGTGCGGACGGACATAAGCCTCGCGGTGATGCACGATCAGCATCTCGTGCAGGCCGGAAGACGGATCGGGGTGGGTGCAGAGCCGGCTGCGCAGCCGCGGATTTTGCGCGGCGATCCGCTTCAGCTCGGCGATCACGCCGTCGTCCGCAGTGACGATCGCGGCGTCCGAATAGTAGACTTCGGCGTTTTGCGCGCGCAGCGGTGTCCGCGTGCCTGCGCTATTCGAAGAAGATAAAGCCATGATCGCCCGTGTATCCGCATTTGGCGTAAATCCACGCCCAGGTTTCCGGGCTGTGGAAGCTCAGACAGGTGAGTTGCCAGTACAGCAAATTGGCCTTCTCGCGCTCATTGCGGAAGGACTCCAGCATCAGATATTTCGATGTGCCGCGGCCGACCCGTTCGATTTCCGGGACCGCGCGCCAGACGTCTTCCAGCGCGAGGTTGTGCAGCACGCCGAGCGAGACCACGAGGTCGAAGCTGTGGTCGAGGTAAGGCAATTCCACCGCGCTTCCGACTTTCAGGAAGGGGCGCACTTCCTCCTTGGCGTTGTCGATGCCGTATTGCGAGATGTCGATTCCGGCGACCTTCAGGCCGGGAACCAGTTGGGTGAATTCGTATAGCAAAAAGCCCTTGCCGCAGCCGACGTCGAGCACGCTCATGCCGGGCTTGATGCCGTAGCGGTCGATCAGGGTTTGCGCCAACGGCCGCCAGCGCCCGTCGTAACGATAGCCGCCATAGCCATAACGCCGCTCGCCGTCCCAATAGTCGCTGCCGAATTGGCGCGCCACCTCGGCGGATTCCGCCTTGTCGTGCTCGACCACGCGCTGGACGTAATTGCGCTTGGTGGACGCATGCATCGATTGCACGAGGTTGATTTCGGTCATGATGACTACGCCGCCCGCGTCATGACAGGATCGTGGCGTATTTCTGCACCATCAGGATATCCTCGACCGCCTGGATGCCGTCCTCCGACGCCAGCGAAATCTCCTCGACCGCGGCGTGCAGGTCGCAGCCCTCGCGCAAGATGCGGTCGTAGATCGCGCGGCGGCGCGCCTCGTCCGGCGGCAGCATGAAGATGCTGTAGCAGATGATGCCATTGAGCTTCGGCAATTCGTCGAGCAGATCCTCGAGGATCATGTAGCTGCCGGGCATGATGTGTTCGACGGCGCTGAGCAGATATTGCAGGTTCTTGCGCTTGGCGTAATCGCGAATGACGATGTTCTGGACGTGCTGCGGTGTGCGGCTGCCGTTGAGCGGGCGAGCGCCGATATAGCCGCGATGTCCGCTGCGGTCAGGCATCGAAGCCACCGGGCAATTTGTATTGCATGCCGATCCGGGTCGCCGGACGCAGCGAGATCGGTTCGAAGAATTCGCCGAATCGCTTGTCGGCGTAGGGCGACATGATGCTCTTGAAACGGCAGTTCATGGTCCAGCGGGTGCCGGCTTCCTCGTTGACGCGGTTGCCGTGCATCAGGGTCTGGTTGAACACCAGCACATGGCCGTAGGGAATATCGATCCAGACCAGATGCGGCTTGATCGCCTTGTACAGTTCCTCGGCGCTGCGCAGGCCCGCCATCCGGTCCTGCATCTCGCCATTGACCGAGGGCGGCAGCAGATACATCGATTTGGTTCTGTGAACGTCCACCAGCGGCACCCACACCACCACCTCGAACGGCGAGTCGCCCGACCAGACGTCGGAATGGGTCGCCAGCAGCGAACTGTCGTCGGCCGGCATCTGGATGCTGAGGTTGATTCGCCGCTGCATGCAAAGTTCGTTGCCGACGATGGTCTCGATGGTCGAGCGCGCCAGCCGGAAATAGGTCGGCCGCAGCCAAGGTTCGGCATTGAGCCCGCCGATCACATGCATCCGGAGGCCGTTGAGGTCGTCGACGCTGACGCGGGAATGCGCGGTGTCGAGGAAACCCAAGGGATCGTTGGAATGCGGCAGCTTCAGATAGTCGGCGGCGAGTTCGGCGGCGCGGCGCTGAATCCGGTCGAGCCCCGCGCGGTCGTCCGCCGGCGCCGTGACAAAGCCGTCATTGATGAAGCGGCTGGTGAGCGCCTGCTCTTCTGGTTGCAGGAACGCGGTGTCGATCATGCGAGGAGCTCCCGCGCCATGGCGCAGATATAGCTGATATCGGCGGATGACAGGAACTGGTTGATCGGGAAGGTCAGGATCTGGCGGGCCTGGCGCTCGGTGACCGGGAACGCGCCTTTGCCGTGGCCGAGATCGGCCGCCGC
>Ga0208589_1001315_pt1 | contig 10481 bp, 5 predicted proteins | sample NGESurshal092012_2_FD_184486 | JGI IMG/M metagenome (GOLD analysis project Ga0208589, IMG submission 184486) | Arctic peat soil microbial communities from Barrow, Alaska - NGEE Surface sample F53-2 shallow-092012 (SPAdes) | ecosystem: Environmental > Terrestrial > Soil > Wetlands > Peat ... | reverse complement strand
GGGTTCCAGCCCCATGGTGGCCAGCCGGGCCAGCGTCTGCTCCCGGGAACGGGCAGTGAGCACCAGCGTGAGGACCAGGATCAGCAGGCTGAACGCCGCGGCTGCGGCGGCGCCCTGGGCGAAGCTGACGAATCCGCCGTGCGGCAGCGGCGCCCCCGAGATGGCGGCCAGGACGCGCGAGCGCAGCGTGAGCTGGGCTCCGGGGACGGCCCGCCGGGCGGTGCGGCCGAGCGCCGCCTGATCCAGCCGCGGGCCGACGACGGCCAGCACGGCCGGGACCGGGGGCCGGTTCCCCAGGGCCCACCGGGGCAGCACCGCGAACTGGCTGCCCGCGGGCGCCCCCGCGACGCCTGCCACGGTGCCCGCCACCCGGATCCGCAGCTGGCGGCCCGCCACATACAGGCCGCTGCGCTGACTCAGGATGGCCCGGGCCGCCGGCGAGATCAGCGCGGGCACCAGGCCCGGCGCTCCCGCCCGGCCGCCGGCGCCGGGGGGCCGGGCCAGCGCCGCGGCCGGGAAGGCGGGCCCGGGCGTGGCTGCGATCAGCGCCGCGTACTGCGCCGGGTCGACGATGACCACGGTCAGCTGCAGGCCCTGGCCCGAGGTGCCCGTGGTCACCGAGACGGCGGCGGACCGCTGGACGCCCGGTACCCGGGTGATCTCGCGCTGGGCCGCCGGGATGATCCCCGGCCCGGCCTCGGGGGCGGTCACCAGGGCGTCGGCCCCCGTGGCCGACCAGGACGCTGCCACGTCGGCGCGGGCCACCGCGCCGCGGGCCATGGCCGCGAACGCGATTACGGTGAACGCGAGGACCAGCGCGAACGCGGGCAGCAGGCTGGCCTGGGCGGCGGCCCGGCCACGGGCGAAGCCGACGACCAGCACTACCCCGCGGCGCCGGCGGCTGAGCTTGGTGAGCCAGCGCAGCCCGACCGGGTACGCCCGCATGATCAGCAAGGCGACGGGGACGGCCGCGAGCACCGGGGCCGCGCTGGTGAACAGGTCGACCTGGCCGGGCGGGGGCAGCCCCTGCTGCCGGAGCAGGATCAGGCCGCCGGCGGCCGCGCAGACCAGCGCGCAGTCGGCTACCCAGCGCCGCGACGTGGCGATCCGGCGGCGGGCGGCCGGGCTGGATCCGGCGGGGCCCGCGCGGCGGGTGCGGTAGCGCCACGCGGCCAGCGCCGGAGGGCTGGCCAGCGCGGCGGCGATGATCAGGCCCGCCAGCCACCAGGCCAGTGACGACGCTGGCCCGGGGGTGGCCAGGACGGCTGCGCCGAGCCCGGCGGCGGCGGCCGGGAGCACCACGGCAGCGCCGCCGGCCAGCGCGGTCGTGACCAGCTGCCGCAGTGACGCACCACGCGCGCGCATCATCGTGAACTCGCCGCGGCGGCGCTCGGCGACCAGCCTGGCAGCCAGCAGTACCACCACCGCCCCGATCACGGCCAGCGGCACGAACAGCAGTGACAGCACCCGCTGGACCGCGTCGTCGGTGGCCACGAAGGACGGCAGCGTGCTGGTCAGGCCATTGCTCAGGCTGATCTGGATCGTGGCCGACGGGCCGGCCGCCGCGTTGAGGCTCGTGCCCACCGCGGTGGCGGCGGGCAGATAGATGACGCCCTGCAGGGTGCTCAGCAGGCCGGCCGCCTGGTCGGCCGTGACCCCGCCCAGCGCGAGCGGGATGCTCCACAGGGCGTGGAGCGGCTGGCCGGTGTCATAGCCCGGCAGCGCAGGCAGGCTGGCCGCGCTGACGAACGCGGCGGTGTCCCAGTAGGGCGCGGAATCGGGCGAGGGGTAGGTCAGCCGGGGCGCTGTCGCGACCGGGTCGACGGTCCAGAACGACGAGGCGGAGCGCCGCGGCCGGATGATGCCGCTCACCACCGCGACCCGGCCGGCCGCCTGAAGCCGGGAACCGACCCGCAGCCTGAACCGGGCCGCGGTCGCCTCGGTGACCGCGACCGGCACCGGGCCCGGGGGACCGTGCGGCGCCGCACCGGAAGTCAACGCACTGGATGCCGCCGCGCCGCCGGGCAGTGAGCCGGCGATCAGCCTGGCGCTGCGGCCCAGCCCGCTGCGGTACAGCAATTCCAGCTGCGGCGGGGCCGTGGTCGTGGTCGGGGCCTGGCCGGCCACGGCGAACGGGGCGGAGCCGGTGGCCATCCCGGACCAGTCCGCTCCCGGCGGGGCGAGCGGCAGGCCGGCGCGGCGCAGCCCGGCCACGAGCTGGCCCCGGGCGGTGTCCAGCCCGGCGGCGGTCAGGACGTTCTGGCTCAGCCCGGTGATGTCGGCGTCGGCCAGCACCGTGGTCGCCGCCGAGGAGGCGGTACGGAACGTCCGCTGCAGGACCTGGGTGCGGTAGCCCAGGCTGGCCCGCGGCACGGCCACCGCGACGAACGCGCAGACACCCGCGAGGAGGGCCAGGGCCAGGCTGGCGGCCACCCCGGTGCCGGCCACGGCGGCGGCTGTGGCCCTGAGCCGGCCCCGGGGTCCCGGGGTGGCCGGCCCCGGGGAAGCGGGCCCTGGGGCGGCGGGCCCTGGGAAGGCTGGCCCCGGCCGGGCCGTCACCCGGTCTCACCGGCGCGCAGCCCGGCCGCGGGATCTGGCCGGTACGCGGCGGCCAGCGCGGCCACCAGGACGGGAACGGCGGCGATGGCCAGCGCCAGCAGCGCCGTCCAGCCCAGCGGGATCACCACGCGCACCGGCGGGAACGGGGCGCTCGCCCCGGCGGTCAGGGTCACCGCGGGCACCAGGAGGTAAGCCAGGGCCGCGCCGATCAGCGCGCCCGCGGCCGCGCCGGGCAGGCTCAGCAGCAGCTGTTCCAGGCACAGCTGCCCGGTCCGCGCGGCGCGGCCGACGCCGAGCGCGGCCAGCAGCGCGGTCTGCAGGTGCCGTTCCCGGACCGCCGCGACCACGCTGACGACAAACCCGGCCATGGCCAGGGCCGCGGCGGCCACCACGATCACCAGCAGCGACAGCTGCGGGATGTTCGGCAGGGGGTCACCCAGGAGCCGGGCGGCCGACCCGGCCCGGGTCACCACGGTCGCCCCGGCCGGCAGGCCCGGCGGGACGCGGCCGTGCGCGGTGGCCAGCCACCACTGGGTGACCGGCAGCGGCGGCTGCGCCTGGGCCGTGAGGACTTCCTGCAGCTCGGCCACGTCGACCACCAGCACCGGGCCGGCACTTCCGGCGGCCGGGAAGGCGCGGATCGCGGCCACCAGCCGGACCGGCACGGTGCTGTTTCCCACCGGCACCGGGACCGTCTGCCCGACGTGCGCCCCGGCCGCGCGCAGGAATGCGCGCGTCGCTATGGCCGGGATGGGCAGCCTCGGCGCGCCAGCGGTAAGGGTCAGCTGGCCGGTGACCGGGAGCACGGGGACTCCCGGGCGCTGGACGAGGTCGCCCGCCCCCGGCCGGAAGGTCAGCGTGGCGCCGGCCGGGGTGACCCGCCAGGAGGCGACGGCCGGCTGGGTGCCCTGGGTCTCCTTGGGGTCGGCGAAGGCGGCGGCGGACGCCGCGGCGTGCCACGCGCCAAGCCGGCTGGCGGCGGCGAACCCGGCCGGAAAACTCCCCGAGGCGTGCCCGGAGACGGCCACCGCGCCGATGTCCAGCGTGACCGGTGTGGCCGCGGCGCGGCGCTCGGCGCGTTCCGCCGCCCGCGCGGCAGCCGCGCTGGGGTAGGGGGCGGGCGGGAATCGCGGAAGCTGGTAGGCCAGCGACAGGCCCAGCAGCCGCAGCGGGTAGCCGGGGGCCGCCGCGGCCCTCCGGGGGCCGGTGCCGGACAGGTCGGCGACCAGCTGGTGCTCGCGGCCGTCGGCGGGCAGCGTCCCGGCCGGGACGGAGTAGACGATGCCGGAGCGGTCCTGCACGGACAGGCTGGCCGACAGCGCGCCCAGCTGGCCGCCCGGCGCCCGGGCCCGGGCGGCCACCTCCACCCGGGCTGGCCGGCCCGGCAGGGCCAGCGCCGGGCCTGGCCTGCCGGCCGCGGCGTGGCCCGGGGTGATCCTCCCCCATAGGGCGGACGGGGGGAGCCCGGCCAGGTCCGGGCGGAGCAGCACGGTGCGGGCCGCTTTCGTGGCGTCCAGGGCCACGAAGTCGAACCCGCTGTTGATCATGGCCGCAGGCATGGCGGTGCGGACGCCGCGGGCCTGCGCGATCGCCGCGCTCCGGCTGAGCGGAAGCGGCGTGGCCAGGCCCACCGTGACGTCGGCACCGGTGGCGAAGGCCGCCTGGTCCAGCTGGGACTGGCGCCAGCTCTGGTGCTGGGCCAGCACCAGAGTGCCGGTGGCCACGGCCAGGACCACGAGCAGCACCGGGCTTCCTTCCCGCACCGCGCGCCTGCTGATCTGCCAGCCGGCCAGGGCCCCGGCCAGGCGGCGGCCGCGGCCGCTCAGCCCGTCGAGCAGGCGGGCCGCCGCGGGCAGGATCCGCAGCGGCAGCAGGCTGATCCCGGCCAGGGCCACCGCCGGGGCGACGGCCAGGACCGGGTCGATGCCGAGCGTCCCCCCGGAGAGGCGGGGCGCCGCCGAGTACCGGCGCAGTTCCCACAGGGCCAGTGCCCCCAGGGCGATCAGGGCCGCGTCCAGGCCGGCCCGGGCCACGGTGGCCAGTACCGCCTGCCGGCCGCGCCGGAGCCGGGCGGCGCCCGGGGTGACCGGGCGCAGCGCGGGCCACATGACGATGATGATCACCCCGGCCACGATGACCGCGGCGGGCCACCAGGCACCGGCGGCGGCGCTGCTGCGCACCATGGCGGGCAGGCCGCCCGCTGCCCGGGCGCCGGGCAGCCCGCTGATGGCGAGGAGCCGGCTGGCGAGATAGCTGCCGGCCACGATCCCGGCCGCCGCGCCGGCCAGCGCGAGCAGGGCCGTCTCGGCCAGGGAGGCCGCCACCAGCTGCCCGCGGGCTACCCCGCGGGCCGACAGGAGCGCGGTTTCCTCCTCGCGCTGGCTGGCCAGCAACCGGGCGGCCAGCCCGGCCGCCGCCGCGGCCAGCAGGAGCAGCTGCAGCGAGCCGATGAGCAGCAGCGACCGGGACACGACCAGGCTGCTGGCCAGGGCGGCCAGGGTCTGGGGCAGGCCGGTGGTCACCTGCAGGCCGCCCAGGCCCGGCCGGCCCCGCAGCGAGGCCACCACGGCGCTCAGCCGGTGCCCCAGGCTGGCCACGCTGCCCGGCGGGATCCGGCCAGCGTCCGCCGTGACGAGCCACGACGCGGCGCTGACCGGGAGGCCGCCCGGCCCGAGCGCGGACGGGCTGACCAGCATCGGGCCGTACGTGACGAACGTGCCCTGGACCAGCTTGCCGGAGGTGCCGAGCAGGCTGAGCCGCCAGTACGCCGCGGCCGGGTCACGGGGCCGGAACAGGCCGGTGACGCGCAGCCGGGCCGGGGCCCCGGTCAGGCTGTCGCGCAGCGCGAGGACCTGCCCCACGGAGAAATGGAGCGCGGCCGCGGTGGACACGGGCAGTGCCACGCTGAGGGGCGCGCCGGGGCGGGGCGGGCCCGGCCAGCTGCCCGCGGTGAGCGTGACGTGCGCGCGGACCCCGTCGAGCACCGCCGCCTGGATCTGCGGCGGCTGGGACGAGCCGTGCGGTGCGGGCAGGGCCAGCTGATCCGACCACCGGCCACTGGCCAGCGTGAACGGCACGGAGCCCAGGGCCGAGCGGATCGAGGCGCGGATGACCGCCTGGTCGGCCCGGGCCCGGGCCGCACCGATCTGCCCGGTGACCACGATCGGGGCGGCCGGCGCGGTGGCCAGCCGGTGGTGGACGGCGGCCGGGAGGGCGCGGGCGGCGAAACTGGCCAGCCCGGTGGTCACGGTCACCGCGATCAGGATGGCCAGCAGCAGGCTGGCGGGCAGCAGCGGCGCGGACCGGGTGCGCTGCAGCACGAACATCACCCGGGACCCGCGCGCCGCCCTGCTCCCGCCGGGCCGGGTGGCGGTGTCGCGCACGTCCGTCCCCAGGCTCCGGCCCATGAATCCGACGCTACGACCCCTCCCCCGGACCACCACGTCCCGAGCGCCATCGGTTATCCGTTTGGCGCGGAATCGTTGTGAATTCCAGGCCGCGGGCCTTCGGCCGGGTCAGGTGCCGGCCGCCGGGAGGCTGGTCATCGGCACGCCGTCGGGCGGTACTGCGCCGGACCGGTGGACGGCGAGGCAGCCGGCCCTGCGGCGGATGCCGTAGCCCTTCAGCCGGTGCCCATTCCGCGGCAGCAGCAGGCCGACGGCGTTGTTCTGCTCGATCAGGGCCTGCGGCAGCTGGGACGGCGGCGGGATGGCTGCTCGCGACAGCGATGGTGACTGCCACGCGGATTCTCACCGTGCCTCGCTTCCGGAATTTGGAAACCCGCGCGGGGACAAAGGCAGAAAAGAAATACCCGGCTCCATACGCACGCGGAATAACGTGCCGATGGTGTGCGGCTGAGCGCGCAGCTCACCGCCGGCGTGCTGGCCGAACACCGCTACTGACCGCTAGCCGGCCGGCCCCCGGCCAGGTTCGGCGGCCGGGGGCACGGCTGGCTGGCTGCCGTCTGAACCCGGTCTGTGCCCGTTGGCTGCGGCATCTCGCTGGCTGCCGGCCGTGGTGAAGGACGGCGGACCGTCGGCCGGGACGTCGGCCAGCCGGCCGTTCTGCCACGGCCGGGCCCGGGCCAGCCAGTAAGCCCCGCCGGCCAGGGCCACCAGGCAGAGGATCCAGCCCAGCGCGGTCGTGCCGACCCCTACGTACTTCAGGCCGGACGCGAAGATCACGAACGTGATGATGGGCCGGATGTAGCGATCGGGCGCCCGCGACGAGAGGTAGGAGCCGATCAGCACGGCGGGCACGCTGCCGACCACGAGCGAGGCGGTCACCCCGAACTGGACCGTGCCGAAGATCAGGGCGCCGAGAGCGGCCGCCGCGGTGAGCGGGACCGCCTGGGTCAGGTCGGTGCCGACCAGCTGCCCGGCGCTGAGCATCGGGTACAGGAACAGCAGCAGCACGATCATCAGTGACCCGGAACCGACCGAGGTCAGGCCGACGATCACGCCACCGATCATGCCGATCAGGATGGTGGGCACCGGGCGCACGCTGATCTTGTGTACGATGCCGACCCGCTGGTTCCCGGACCTGCGGTCCAGGATGTAGCGGAACACCATGGCGGCCGCCCCCACCAGCAGCGCCGCGCCCAGGGCCACCTCGACGTGCTGCTGCTGCGCGGAACTGCCGCCGAGCAGATGCAGCAGGTAAGCGCCGACGAACGCCATCGGCACCGAGCCGACCACCATCCAGCCGACCAGGCGCAGGTTGACCGTGCCCTTGCGCAGGTGCACCGCCGCGCCGACCGGCCGCATCAGCACGGCGGCGACCAGGTCACTGGAGATGGCGGCCGAGGGCTTCACCCCGAACAGCAGGATCAGCATCGGCGTCATGAGGGCGCCGCCGCCCGCGCCGGTCAGGCCGACCAGCAGCCCCACGACGGCACTGCCCAGGACGATGTAGGGATTCAGGGTCATTGCTGGCTCATCCTTCTCCCGCGCTGGCACCGTAATTCCTATTAACAGGGATCCAAATATAGACATTGAGCTGGCCGCGGGGACAAGACCCCCGGAAAACCGGGGCCCCGGGAAAGCGGCGCCATATTGCCTATATTTACAGACTATTTAATAGGGATAAAGTCGCGGGAGGCGCCATTCCGGTGGCCCGGGAAGGGCCCGGTGCCGGCGATGACCTGCGGGGCCATGGACGTGGCGCCCTTGAGCGCCGCGAGGCGGCAGCCGCCCTCCATCATGCCCGCCCGGGTACCGGCTACTAAACTGAGTACTCAGTCAGGGCGACGCGGCCCGCCGCCCGTGCATACGGCCAGGATGACGAAGTGGTGAGGCTGATGAGTGGTCGGGTGGCAGGCAAGGTCGCACTGATAACCGGGGCGGCCAGGGGACAGGGCCGGGCGGACGCGCTGCGCGTTGCGGAGTTCTGAGGTGGCGAGCACGAGGGACTGGTTCGAGACGGTCGCGGAAGCCCAGCGCCGGGCCAGGAAGCGCCTGCCCAAAGGGGTCTACCTGGCCCTGGTGGCGGGCGCGGAGGCCGGGGTGACGATGAACGACAACGTCGGCGCGTTCTCCGAGCTGCGGTTCCGGCCGCATGTCGCGGACCTTCCCGCCAGCCGGGATCTGGCCACCATCGTGATGGGCCAGGAGGTCAGCCTGCCGGTGCTGATCTCGCCCACCGGGGTCCAGGCCGTGCACCCCGACGGCGAGGTGGCGGTGGCCCGGGCCGCCGCCGCCGCGGGCACGGCCATGGGCCTGTCGTCATTCGCCTCCAAGCCGGTCGAGGAGGTCGGGAAGGCCATCGACAAGCTCCTGTTCCAGAGCTACTGGGTGGGCACCCGCGAGGACATCCTGGCCCGGGCCGAGCGGGCCCGCGCGGCCGGCGCCAAGGGCCTGATCCTCACGCTGGACTGGGTGTTCGACTCGCGCCGGGACTGGGGCAGTCCGTGGATCCCGGAGAAGCTGGACCTGAAGGCCATGCTGAGGTACGCGCCGCAGGTCGTGATCAAGCCCGAGTACCTGGCCCGCTGGGTGCGCAGCGGCGCCCTGCCCGACCTGGGCGTGCCCAACCTCGGCGCTCGCGGCGCGCAGATCCCCACCTTCTTCGGCGCGTACGGCCAGTGGATGGGCTCGGCCCCGCCAACCTGGGAGGACCTCGCCTGGCTGCGCGAGCAGTGGGGCGGCCCGTTCATGATCAAGGGCATCACCCGCCCGGACGACGCGCGCCGCGCGGTCGATATCGGGGCCACCGCGATCTCGGTCTCCAACCACGGCGGCAACAACCTCGACTCGACACCGGCCACCATCCGCTGCCTGCCCGGTGTGGCCGACGCGGTCGGCGACCAGATCGAGGTGCTGCTGGACGGGGGCATCCGGCGGGGCAGCGACGTGGTCAAGGCCCTCGCCCTGGGCGCGCACGCGGTGATGATCGGGCGGGCTTACCTGTGGGGCATGGCCGCCGGTGGCGAGCGCGGCGTCACCAACGTGATCGAGATCCTGCGCCAGGGCGTCAGTGAGACGCTGCTGGGCCTGGGCAAGGCCTCCATCCGCGATCTGTCGCCCGAGGACGTGATCGTGCCCGACGGGTTCGCACTCGACCGCAAGATCTGAGCGGGGAACGCGGGAACGGAGCAGCCCCCATGGGCGGTGAGCAGCAGCCGGAGCAGCCTGCTTCTGCCGAAGCGCGTGATCGGACGGCCCGCGGCCGGATCCTGGCCGCGGCCGAGCGGCTCTTCGCCGAGCGCGGCTACGACCGCACGTCGACCGCCCTGATCGCGGCGGAAGCGCGCGTCCCGCAGGGGCTGATCTTCTACCACTTCAAGACGAAGATGGAGCTTCTGCTCGCCGTCATCCGCGGGGACCAGGCCGGCCTCCTGGACGGCCTCCTGCCCGCCCCGGCCCCGGAGGCCGGCTTGCGGCAGGCCGTCACCGCGCTGTGGCGGCATCTGTCCGCGGTCCTCGGCGAGCCCTCCCCGGCCCGGAAGATCATCATCCAGGAAGTCGCGGCCCACCCGGAGATCCGCCAGCGCGCCCTGGAGCTGCACGAGCAGATGACGATGACGATCGCCCGTTATCTCGCGCAGGCCAGCCAGCACCCGGGCGATCCCCGGCCGGAGCACGAAGCCGCCGCCCGCCTGCTCACCATCGCCGCCGGGATGGCTCCCCTGCTCGGCGAGCCCGGCCTCACGCTGATCCCGGCCGGCGCCCTCGCCGCCCTGATCAGCGACGGCCTCTCGCCGCGGCGGCCGGCCGGGGCCACGCCCCTCAGCCCAGGTGGCGCTGGAAGAAGCTGAAGACCTTCTCCCAGCCGTCCATCGCGGGCTGAGGCCGGTACATCGGGGTGTGGTAGTAGAAGAAGGCGTGCCCGGCCCCGTCGTAGCGGAAAAACTCGTACGCCTTACCGTGCCGTTCCAGTTCCGCCTCGTGGACGTTGACCTGCTCCGGTGACGGGTGCGTGTCGTCGTTGCCGAACAGGCCGAGCAAGGGTGCCGAGAGCTGCGCCGTGTACTCGATGGGGGCCACCGGGCGGGCCTCGGACCGCTCGTCGTCCGTCATGATCACACCCCCGCCCCACAGGTCGGCGACGGCGTCGAAGCCGGGGGTCAGGGAAGCGGCCAGCAGGGCGTGGCGTCCGCCCGAGCACGTCCCGATGATGCCGGCCTTGTCGTTGGAGGAAGGCAGGTGCTTCAGCCACGAGAGCGCGGCGGCGCAGTCGGCCACCACGCTGTCGTCTGGCACGCCGCCGAGGGACCGGACCCTGGCCGCGACGTCGTCCGGGGTGCCGTGCCCGTAGCGGCAGTACAGGTCGGGGCAGATCACGGTGAACCCGTGCCGGGCGAGCCGCTCGGAGAACTCCCGGTAGAACTCGTCCCAGCCGGGCAGGTGGTGCACGACGACGATCCCGGGCGTCGTATCCTGGCCGACCGGCCGGGCCACATAGGCGTGGATGTCATCCCCGCC
>Ga0208589_1001314_pt1 | contig 10486 bp, 12 predicted proteins | sample NGESurshal092012_2_FD_184486 | JGI IMG/M metagenome (GOLD analysis project Ga0208589, IMG submission 184486) | Arctic peat soil microbial communities from Barrow, Alaska - NGEE Surface sample F53-2 shallow-092012 (SPAdes) | ecosystem: Environmental > Terrestrial > Soil > Wetlands > Peat ... | reverse complement strand
CCGTGCCGCCGGAAAACGCCGTCCAGTTGACCAGGATGGTGCGGATGATCTCTCCGAACGCCAGCGTCACGATGGCGAGATAGTCGCCGCGCAGCCGCAGCACCGGAAAGCCCAACAGCACGCCCCAGAACGCCGCGAGGATTCCGGCAAGCGGCAGGCAGACCCAGAACGACAGCCCGAAATAGGTCGCCAGCAGCGCGTAGGAATAGGCGCCGACCGCATAGAACGCGACATAGCCGAGATCGAGCAGGCCGGCGAGGCCGACCACGACGTTCAGTCCCCATCCCAGCATCACATAGGTCAGCACGAGGATACCGAGATCGAGAATGTAGCGCTGGTCGTAGAAGATCACCGGTACCAAAAGTGCGAAGATCAAAAGCGCCGGCGCGACCAGTCTGCCGGCAAATGTCAGACCGGATTGTAGCGGCGGCGGAACGATCCACACCGTGCCGACCGGTCCCCACCATTGCCGCAGCAATTCCACCACGATGCTGCCGACGAACACGATGCCGACAAGGCTCGCAAGATCGCCGAACCGGGTCCAGTAGATCAATTGTCCGGTCGGTCCGGCCTCGGTGCGGATGCCGATCATCAGCGAGAACAGCCCCAGCGCGACCAGGGCGCTGATGAGGGCTTTCTTGAAAATGAACGCGGCACCCGAAGCGCGCGAAGCAGGCGTTGACGGGGTTGCCACGCGAGCGGCCCGTCAGACTTTTTCGACTTCGGGCCGGCCGAGCAGGCCGGTCGGAAGGAAGATCAGGACGATGATCAGAATCGAGAAGGCCGCGACGTCCTTGTACTCGACCGAGAAATAGGCCGACCACAGCGTCTCGATCAGCCCGATCGCAAGCCCGCCCAGCATCGCGCCGGGCAGCGAGCCGATGCCGCCGAGCACCGCGGCGGTGAACGCCTTGATGCCCGCGACAAAGCCCATGTAGAAATCGACCAGGCCGTAATAGAGCAGGTACATCAAGCCGGCGACGGCGGCGAGCGCGGAGCCGATCACGAAGGTCATGGAGATGGTGCGGTCGACGTCGACGCCGAGCAGCGCCGCCATGGTCTGGTCCTGTTCGCAGGCGCGCATGTCACGGCCGAGGCGCGTGCGCGACACCAGCCAGGTGAAGATCGCCAGCAACACCACGGTGGCGACGACGACGAGGATCTGCACGTTGGACAGCCGCACCACGAATCCGTTCTGGTCCAGCAGCGTGTACCCGCCGGTGATGATCGGCGGCACCGGTTTTACGCGCGCGCCTTGCGCCACCTGCGAAAAGTTCGACAGCACGAAGGACATGCCGATCGCCGACAGCATCGGCGCGAGACGGAACGAGTGCCGCAGCGGCCGGTAGGCGATGCGCTCGACGGTCCAGCCGTACAGCGCGGTGACCGCCATCGATACCAGCAGCACGATCAGCAGGATCACGGGAACCGCGGTCAGTCCGAGCGACACCAGCAGCAGGAAGGAAATCAGCGCGATGAAGCCGCCGATCATGAAGATGTCGCCATGGGCGAAATTGATCATGCCGACGATGCCGTAGACCATGGTGTAGCCGATGGCGATCAACCCATAGATCGAGCCGAGCACGATGCCGTTGATGACTTGCTGGGCGAAATAATCCATGCGCTGCCGCTATTTGAGCATCTTCCGGCAAGGTGGTCCCGGTTTGCCGAAAATGCGCCGCCTGACAACTTCCGCGGCGAAGGCCCCCGGCAGCCGGAACGGCGCGTGCGGTCATTTAACAGCGGGAACCCCGGGGCGGCAACAGCGCGGGACAAGGCGGGACGCCTTTGTACAGGGTACTTTAGGTGAGGGTTCCCTCCGTCACGGCTGCGACAACCGACCGCCGCACAATAATCAAGGTGGAACCAGCGCTTTTCGGAAACCATTGGCGCATCCAGTGAGTTAACCCGCACTATGTTCAACAAGGGAGATCTCCAGATGTCCAACCAGAATCAGCCGGGCCAGCAGAACCAGCCGGGTCAACAGAATCAGACCCCGGGCCAGAAGCCCGGCCAGCAGCAGCAAGGCGGTGGCGCCAAGCCCGGCCAGCAGCAGCAGGATCCGAGCCGCCAGGGCCAGACCCCGCAAAAGGATCGCTAGGGTCATTCCCCGGACCTAAGCGAGAGCAGGAAAGTCCCGCCGCGAGGCGGGATTTTTCTTGTCTTCTTCCGACTGCTTCGAGAGGAGGCCGGCAATAAGGCCGGTCCACGGGGCCGTTAAGGTAAACAAGGGGTTTAAATTGCCGGTCGCTGTTTAACCGCGTTACGTCGCCCGCAAAGCCGCAGCCTCCGGTCCGGAGGGCGCGGAACAGCGGGAAGCGGCATGTCGACAAACTGGCGGATCAGCTCATTCAATGGCGCGTTGCTCGCGGCCTATTTCATTCCGACCTGGACCATCGTCGCGTTCAAGATCATCATTTCGCCGATCCATGGCTTCTACGAGCGGCCGAACATCGCGGTCGCGCTGTTCGTCAGCGATCATCTGCAACTGACGGGGATGACGACAGTGCGGCTGGCCTGGCTGCTGGCGCTCGGCAAGCTGACGGTGGTGGCGTTCTTTGCGATCTCTTTAGTTTTGCTGACCCGTCCCTCGATCCGCAAGAGCGGCGGCAGCAATGAAGCGCTGGCGATGGCGCTGGCGATCGGCAGCGTGATCAGTTTCGCCAGCATGATGATGGCCTCGATGGTCGGCGAGACCGCCGCGCTGAAGCTGCACGCCACCGAGCTTTTGATGTTGCTCGGCACCGCGATCGTGATGGTGTTCGAGGCGCCCGCCCAGCCGCAAACAGCGAGCGACAACCTATCCCTTCACGAGCCCCAGCTCCTGGATAATCGCTGAGGCTTCCTTGACAGCATGGTTGGCGGCAGGCACGCCGCAATAGATCGCCTGCTGCAGCAAAATCTCCTTGATGTCGTCGGGCGTAAAACCGCCTTCGGTGAGCGCTGCGCGCACGTGCAGGCGAAACTCGTCCCATTGCGCCAGCGCCACCATGGTGCCGATCACAAGCACGCGCCTTGTGCGCTCGTCGAAATGCGGCCGGGTCCAGATCTCGCCCCACGCATAGCGCGTGATCATGTCCTGGAAGTCGGTGTTGAACGCGTTGCGGTTCTTGATCGACTTGTCGACCCATTCATTGCCGAGCACCTTGCGGCGCTGAACCATGCCGGCGTCGCGGCGTTTCTGGTCGTCCATTTAAAGTCTCCTCTTGCTCGGTCCACTTCACCTCTCCCCGTCGGGGAGAGGTCGATTTGCGCAGCAAATCGGGTGAGGGGGTCTCAAGAGAGAGCGTAACCCCTCACCCGCGCCTTCGGCGCGACCTCTCCCAATGGGAGAGGTGAGCTAAGGCACGACGCGTGTCCTAGCGTTGCGTCAGGAAACCGACCACCGCGTCGGTGAAGGCGTGCGACTGTTCGATATTGGAAATGTGCGCGGCGTCGAGAATCGTCAGGCTGGCGCGCGGGATGTTGCTGCGGATCAGTTCGCCGGCCGACAACGGCGTCGCCATGTCGTGACGGCCCGCGATCACCAATGTCGGGCTTTTTATCTTCGGCAGCAGCGCGCGCTGGTCGAGTGTGCTGAGCGCCTCGCAGCAGGCAAGGTAGCCTCCGACCGGCGTCGCCAGCAGCATCGCGTTCAACTTCGCGGTGGTCTGCGGGTCGCGCTCGCGGAAATCCGCCGTCAGCCAGCCCGCGATGACGGTGTCGGCGACGGCGGCGAGGCCGCCTTCCTTCACCGCCTTGATGCGATTGTGCCAGTTGGAGGGATCGGCGTAGTAGCAGGCGGTATTGGCGAGCACGATGCGGTCGAAACGCTCCGGCGCGTTGGCGCCCAGCCATTGTCCGACCATGCCGCCCATCGACAGCCCGCACCAATGTACTCTGTCGATGTTGAGATCGTCGAGGATGGCCAGCACGTCGCGCCCAAAGCGCTCCATCGAATAGGGGCCGGGCGGCACGCCGGATTTGCCGTGACCGCGGCGGTCATAGCGGATCACGCGAAACAACTGGGTGAGCGCCTTCATCTGCGGCTCCCACATCTGAAGCGTACAGCCCAGTGAATTCGACAGCATCAAGGTCGGTCCGCCGTCGCGCCCTTCGACGGACACGTTGAGCAGGCATCCGTCGGCGTCGATCATCGGCATGTCGTATTCCCCGTCAGCTATCGAGCGACGCAAGCAACCGGTCGATCAGCGCCTGCGAAACGCCTTGATAGGCCATCGGCTCGAACAGGTCTGCAAGTTTTTGCGCGTCGAGCTTTGCGGTGATTCGCGAATCGGCCGATAGCACCTCGCGTAGCGTCTTCTTCTCGGCGACAGCCTTTTTGCTCGCGGCCTCCACCAGGTGATGGGCCTCGCTCTTGCCGATCTTTTCAGCGAGCGCGAACGTCACGGATTCGGCCATGATCAACCCGTGGGTGGTGTCGAGATTGGCGCGCATCCTGAGCTCATCGACTTCGAGCCCTTCGGCGATATCGATAATGGCGGCAAGCCCGCCCGAGGTGACCAGCAACAAGTTTGGAAGCGTCGGCCACTCCGCGTGCCAGGGCCCCGCGCTGCGTTCGTGGTCCTGCACCTGGCTTGCGAATATCGTTGCGGCGAGGTTCGGCGCCATGGTGGCTGCGGCAAGCGCGGTTGCGGCCGCGACCGGATTGCGCTTGTGCGGCATGGTCGAGGAGCCGCCGCGACCTTCGCCCGCCGGCTCGAAGGCTTCACCGACATCGGTCTGCATCATCAGCGACACGTCGCGCGCGATCTTGCCGCAGGTCCCCGCGATGATCGCCATCACGGAGGCGGCTTCCGCAAAGCGGTCGCGATGGGTGTGCCAGGGCGCCTCGGGCAGCGGCAGGTCGAGTTCGCGCGCGAGTTGTTCGGCGACGCGCCAGCCGTGGTCGCCGAGCGCGGCCAGCGTGCCCGCCGCGCCGCCGAACTGCAGGGCCAGCGTCTCGGTTCGCAGCCGGCGTAACCTTGCGCGCGAACGGTTCAGCGCCGCGGCATATTCGGCGAGTTTCAGGCCGAACGGCATCGGCAGCGCATGTTGCAGCCATGTGCGTCCGACCATCGCGGTGTGGCGATGCTTTCGCGTTTGCTTGGCAAAGCCTGCAATCGCGCGGTCGAGATCGGCGAGCAGCGCATCGATCGCCGCGCGCAGGGTCAGCATCGAAGCCGTATCGATCACGTCCTGGCTGGTGGCGCCCCAATGTACATAGCGCGCGGCTTCCGCGTCGGCTTTGGCGACGGCGGCGGTCAATGCCTTGACGAGGGGAATGGCGAGATTGCCGGATTTGGTCGCGGCTTCCGCCAGCGCCGTCAGATCGAACGCGCCGGCCTTGCACGCATCTTCGATCGGTCGCGTCGCGCGATCGGGGATAATGCCGATCGCGGCTTCGGCGCGCGCCAGCGCGGCCTCGAAATCCAGCATGTTTTGCAGGCATGCGACATCGTCGCAGATCGCGCGCATCGCGGCGCTCGACAGCATCGGCGCAAGCAGGGGAGAGAGAGCGGTACTCATGATGGCCGCGACCTAATCATCCTCTCTTACCTCTCACAAGCCTGCCGTATCAGCGAATATGCCTCGGCTGCTATCCCCTGGTCCCCTTCCTTTTGCGGCAGCCGTGCTTTACTTGAGGCTGAAGAGGCGAACCGGGAGACCGACCATGGCCATGACAATGAACGGCGAAGTCCAGCTTGCGGCGCCGCGCGAGGCCGTGTGGGCCAAATTGAACGATCCGGCCGTGCTGAAGGCCTGCATTCCCGGCTGCGAGGAACTGGAAGCGACCGACGAAGGCGGCTTTCGCGCGGTCGCCAAAATGAAGGTCGGGCCGGTATCGGCCCGCTTCAAGGGCAAGGTCACTTTAAGCGATCTCGATCCGCCGAACGGCTACAAGATCTCGGGCGAAGGCGAGGGCGGTGTCGCCGGATTCGCCAAGGGCGGCGCCACCGTGGCGCTGGCCGAAAAGGACGGCGGCACGCTGTTGTCCTATAATGTCGAGGCACAGATCGGCGGCAAGCTGGCCCAGCTCGGGCAGCGGCTGATCAACGGCTCGGCCAAGAAACTGGCCGACGAGTTTTTCGCGAATTTCGCCAAGGCGGTACAAGGCTAGCGTTGCCTGGCTGATCGCCCGGCCGGCTACCTCCAAGGTCACATAAAGCCATGCTGCCGGTGAGGTTGCTCATTGCCGCCATGGCCCATATTATGCGCTTTGGAACGATTTTAATCGGCTGTTCCGTCGATATGCGGCGGCACAGAACAAGAGAGTCCTGATGGCCAAGATTACTGCAAAGATTTCCATGATCGTGAACGGCAACCCCGTTAACGCCAATGTCGACCCCCGTACCCTGCTAGTCCAGTTCCTGCGCGAAAACCTGCGGCTGACCGGCACCCATGTCGGCTGCGACACCTCGCAATGCGGCGCCTGCGTCGTGCATCTCGACGGCAAGGCGGTGAAATCCTGCACCACCCTGGCGGTGATGGCCGACGGCCACGAGGTCAGGACCATCGAGGGCCTTGCCGCCGACGGCGCGCCGCTGCATCCGATGCAGGAAGCGTTTCGCGAGCATCACGGGCTGCAATGCGGCTTCTGTACGCCGGGCATGATCATGACCGCGGTCGACATGGTCCATCGCAAGGGCCACGACCTCTCGGACCACGTCATTCGCGAAGAGCTCGAGGGCAATCTGTGCCGCTGCACCGGTTACCAGAACATCGTTCAATCGATCGCGGCCGGCGCCAAGGCGATGGCCAAATCCGATCTCGCCTAACGCGCGATCCCCGCAAAACCCTTCGCGACCGCGATCAGGAAGTTGTCATGTACGAATTCAAATACCATCGTCCGGAAACCGTGCGGCAGGCCGCCAACCTGCTGGTCAAGAATGAAGACGCCAAGCTGATCGCCGGCGGCCACACGCTGGTGCCGGTCATGAAGCAGCGGCTCGCAAGCCCGCCGCATCTGGTCGATCTCTCCCATATCGAAGGCCTCGACGGCATCGAGATGAAGGGCCGCTCGCTGGTGATCGGCGCCACCGCCAAGCACGCCGATGTCGCGAACTCTCCAATTGTCGGCGAAGCGATCCCGGCGCTGGCCGAACTCGCCGGCCTGATCGGCGATCCCGCGGTGCGCCATAAAGGCACCATCGGCGGCTCGCTCGCCAACAACGACCCGACCGCGGATTATCCCGCCGCCTGCCTCGCGCTGGGCGCTACCATCGTCACCAACAAGCGCAAGCTGAAGCCGGAAGAATTCTTTCAAGGGTTGTTCACGACCGCGCTCGAAAGCGACGAGATCATCACCAAGGTGATGTTCCCGCTGCCGAAGAAGGCGGCTTATGTCAAATTCCGCAACCAGGCCTCGCGCTATGCGCTCGTCGGCGTGTTCGTTGCCAAGCGGCCGGCGGATGTGCGCGTTGCCGTCACCGGCGCCGGCGCCGACGGCGTGTTCCGCGTCGCTGCGTTCGAGGAGGCGCTGAAGAAGCGCTTTTCGCACAAGGTGCTCGACGGCCTGACAGTGCCGGCCGATGGCCTGAACAGCGATCTGCACGGCAGCGCCGAATATCGCGCGCATTTGATCGGGGTGCTGGCGCGCCGCGCCGTCGAAGCCGCGACCGCCAAAGCGTGACGGTGCGCAAACCCGTCTCATCCGGATTGATTTTGTCATGAGTGCATCGGCGTTACCCAATTCCGTCGATGCGATGCTCGATCTCTTGACCTCGCGCGGCTATCTGGCGGAGCGGTCGCTGGCGACAGTGACCTATCTGGCGCTGCGCATGGGCCGGCCGCTGTTCCTGGAGGGCGAGGCCGGCGTCGGCAAGACCGAAATCGCAAAAGTGCTGTCGGCGGCGCTCGGACGCAAGCTGATCCGCCTGCAATGCTATGAAGGCCTTGATGTGGCCTCCGCGGTCTATGAATGGAACAGCGCCTCGCAGATGATCGCGATCCGGCTCGCCGAAGCCGCCGGCGACACCGATCGCGACCAGCTCTCCAGCGATATCTTTGCCGAACGCTTCCTGATCAAGCGGCCGCTGCTGCAAGCGCTGGAGCCGGACGCAGCCGGCGCGCCGGTGCTGCTGATCGACGAACTCGACCGCGCCGATGAGGCGTTCGAGGCATATCTTTTGGAAATCCTCTCGGACTTCCAGGTCACGATCCCCGAATTCGGCACCGTGAAAGCGCCACAGCCGCCGATCGTCATCGTCACCTCGAACCGCACCCGCGAAATCCACGACGCGCTGAAACGCCGCTGCCTCTATCACTGGGTCGACTATCCCACCGCCGAGCGCGAACTCGCGATCGTCAAGTCGCGTGTCCCCGGCATCTCGGCGAAACTGTCGCAGCAGGTCGTCAAATTCGTGCAGGCATTGCGCGACCAGGACTTTTATAAATCGCCGGGCGTTGCCGAAACTATCGACTGGGCCACCGCGCTGAGCGAACTCGACGCCCGCTCGCTGACGCCGCAGATGGTCGGCGACACCCTGGGCGCGCTGCTAAAATACCAGGACGACATCGCGCGCATGCAGGGCGACAATCTGCAGAAGGTGCTCAAGGAAGCGACCAGCGAGAACTAGGGGTTCGCGCGGAGATCGGATTCTAATGGCCATCAACCACCTCAATCCGCCGACCGGGCAGATGGCCGACAATGTGGTCGGCTTTGCCCGCGCGTTGCGGGCGGCGGGGTTGCCGGTCGGGCCGGGGGCGGTGATCGACGCGCTCAATGCGCTGCAGGCGATCGAGATCGGCAACCGCGCCGACGTCTACGCCACGCTGGAAGCGATCTTCGTCAAGCGCCACGAGCACGCGCTGATCTTCCGCCAGGCCTTCGATCTGTTCTTCCGCGCCGCCGAGGAGTGGAAGCACATGCTGGACTCGGTTCCGTTGCCGGATCAGGCCAAGAAAAAGCCGCCGCCGGCCTCGCGCCGCGTCCAGGAGGCGCTGGCGCAACCCTCGATGAGCGAGGCGCCGCAGGCCCAGGAGCAGGAACTGAAGCTGTCGGTATCCGACAAGGAAATCCTGCAAAAGAAAGATTTCGCGCAGATGAGCGCGGCCGAGATCGCGCAGGTGACGCGCGCGATCGCGCAGATGCGGCTGCCGCAGGCGGAATTGCGCACCCGCCGCTATCAGCCCGACGCGCGGGGCTTGCGGCTCGACATGCGCCGCACCCTGCGTGGGTCATTGCGCACCGGCGGCGACATCATCGACATCCATCGGCTCGGCCTGATCGTCAAGCCGGCGCCGATCGTGGCGCTGCTCGATATATCCGGCTCGATGAGCGAATACACCCGCCTGTTCCTGCATTTCCTGCATGCCATCACCGACGCCCGCAAGCGCGTCTCGGTGTTTCTGTTCGGAACCAGGCTCACCAATGTGACGCGGGCGTTGCGCGCGCGCGATCCCGACGAGGCGCTGGCGAGCTGCTCCTCGACGGTGGAGGATTGGGCCGGCGGCACCCGCATCGCCACCTCGCTGCACAGCTTCAACAAGCTGTGGGGCCGGCGCGTGCTCGGGCAGGGGGCGATTGTGCTGTTGATCTCCGACGGGCTGGAGCGCGAGGCCGACACAAGGCTGGCGTTCGAGATGGACCGGCTGCACCGCTCCTGTCGCCGCCTGATCTGGCTCAACCCGCTGCTGCGCTATGGCGGCTTCGAGGCCAAGGCGCAGGGCATCAAAATGATGCTGCCGCACGTTGACGAATTCCGCCCGGTGCATAATTTGAGTTCAATCGAGGGCCTGATTGCCGCATTATCGTCGCCGATGGCGGCGCACCACCGCAGTGCGATCCGTCCCGCAGCTTGAAAGAGGCTCCCATGCTCAATAGCAACGAGGATATCCTGCACGCCGCCGAGGCCTGGCAGAAGGCCGGCCATGGCGTGGCGCTGGCCACCGTGGTGCAGACCTGGGGATCGGCGCCGCGACCGGCCGGCTCGAGCCTCGTGATCAACGACGACGGCACCTTTCTGGGCTCGGTCTCCGGCGGCTGCGTCGAGGGCGCCGTGGTCACCGAGGCGCTCGACGTGATCTCCTCTGGCCAGCCCAAAATGCTCGAATTCGGCGTCGCCGACGAGACGGCGTGGAATGTCGGCCTGTCCTGCGGCGGCACCATCCGGGTGTTCGTCGAGAAAGTCGGTTAGCCGTGAAACCCGAGACGCTCGCCCAACTCAACACGGAGCGCGCCGCGCGGCGGCCGGCGATCGTGGTGCTCGATCCCGCCAATGGCGAGCAGCGCCTGGTCAAGGCCAAAGACATCGCCGCCGATCCGCTGCGCGCCGAGCTGTCAAAACAGTTGCGGATGGGCACCAGCGGCATGGTCGAGGCCGGCGGCAAAAAACTGTTCCTCAATGTCTACGCGCCGACGGCAAAACTCGTCATCGTCGGCGCGGTCCATATCAGCCAGGCGCTGGCGCCGCTGGCGCGCTCGCTGGATTACGATGTGACGGTGGTGGATCCGCGCACGGCGTTTGCCAGCCCCGAGCGGTTTCCCGACGTGCCGCTGATCGCC
>Ga0208589_1001313_pt1 | contig 10493 bp, 11 predicted proteins | sample NGESurshal092012_2_FD_184486 | JGI IMG/M metagenome (GOLD analysis project Ga0208589, IMG submission 184486) | Arctic peat soil microbial communities from Barrow, Alaska - NGEE Surface sample F53-2 shallow-092012 (SPAdes) | ecosystem: Environmental > Terrestrial > Soil > Wetlands > Peat ... | reverse complement strand
GGAACGAGCCGAACAGGATGATCGAGCCAAGATCGCCATTGGCGAGCAAATGCGCCGCCGCCCACAGCTTGACGGCCGCCAGCAGCGGATGCTTCAGCGTGGTGTAGATCCGTCCGCGGATGTAGGCGGCCACCGCCAGGATCACCGCCGGCAGCATCAAGGCCTCGGTGATATGCTTGAACGCGACGGGCGGATGCCAGATTTCGATCTGTCCTGCCGCGCGATATTCGGAAAATCCCCTCACCACCAGAGCAAGACCTGCAAGCGAGACCAGCGCATAGCAGAGCTTGTAGCTACCCTCGCCCAATGAGGCCACAAGCCGCGCTCGCAAATCCCGTCGGGTCGTCAGCAAATGAACGCCGAGGAACAGCACCAGGCCCAGGATCATCACCGGTAGTCCCAAGACATCCTGCAAGATATCCTCCATGGCAGCGCTGGCTTTTCGCAAAATCCGGGTATCATCTGGGGCTTGACGTCGCAATGCACCCAACGTGCATTTCAAGAAGCCGGCGGCGCCCCCTCACGCCGTGATCGACCAATCTGAACCGTGGATGAACAGCGCCTCATCATATTTATATGTGCCTGCGGACCGGTCTTCCGCTAACCTCGCGCTGTTACCCAACATCATCCCGGGAGGATTCCATGAAGTCACTCGCCTATGTTTTCGCTGCCTTCCTCACCTTGGCGCTCGTCGCTCCCGCCACCGCCGGCATGATGCATCATCACCACCATCATCATCACCACCACATGATGCATCGCTAACGAGATTGGCCCCTTCACCGGGGCCTTTTTCGTTGTGCTGTCGGCGCCGCAACCCAAGTGTCCGGCATTCTGCGCCGACGTTGCCTGTTCAGTTAATTGGCAAAGGCCTTCTCCGCGGCGGAGAGGACGTTGTCGTTGGGCTGCTTGGAGCAGTATTGCGACAACGCTTTGGTCTTTGCGGTAAAGTCGGTCGGATCCAGCACGGCAGAATTGTTCTTGTGACCGAAATAGCCGCTCAGCCAGAACAGAAACGGGGCTCGATCACTTGGGGGCGTCCTGTCCCAGAACTGTTCGCAGGTCATGGCTGAGAAATCCACCGGTGGGAGTACCTGCCGCTGTGCTTTCGCCTCATGCAGCGAACACAGGACCAGGACGAAGCACAACGCGACCACGGATTTCATCGGCATTTTCCTCCAGAGTTTTACTGATTGTTCCTAGCACGGCCCGCCAGACTTCTCCATGCTCACGGCTTTCCCGATTGCTTCTCCAACTCGCGGTTATCGACATAGCGGATCGCGATCGGCCTTCCCGCCAGCGCGCCGCCGAGACCGCCGGTGAGTTTCAAGGGGATGCAGGCATCGAGCGAGGCCTTGATCGCGTTCAGATAGGCATCGCGGATGTCAGCCGACGCGCCCGCGGTCGCAAAGGTCAGCCGGGGCGCGGCTATCATGCCGCCGTCTCGTTTGAAGCTGAAACGCACCGTCATCTGCATGCCGGCCTGCGCGCTATCCGCCGGCGGCGGCGACCAGCAGGACCGCAATTCCGCGAAGAGGTCGCCGATGCTGTCGAGATCGTGGTCGGGGCGGACATATCTCGCCTTTTCATCGTCCGGCGGCACGGTCTCGATGGTGAGCTGCAGGTTCTCGCCGTAGGGATATTCGATCTCGGGAATGCATGGCCCGTGGCTAAGCACGCTGCAGAACGACGGCGTGCACGGCCGCCCGCGCAGCACGCTGCAGGGCGAATGGAAAAATGGCGTGGCATTGATGTGGTGCCGCCACCGCCATGCCTCGGCCGGACCCGCAGAGATCATTCCCGGGACGGCGACGGTGACAAGGATGGCAAAACGACCGAACATAAAAGCCTGCCCTCGAAAGCATCTTCGAGAATGAGGCTTGTTGCCGGCGGGTTCAAGCCGGGCTCCATTCACATCCGCGCGTTCATGACCACCAATTCAGATCGGTCTGCCACGCAGCGCTACGCCTTTTTCTTCACATCCTTGATGCTGGAAAAGACGATGCCCTCGGCGCGCTCGCGGGTGTAGCCAAGATAGAACTCGTTCTTGGCCAAAAACACCGGGTCGCCATCGACGTCGTCGGCGACGCCGGAGCCGTTGGCCGCGATAAAGGCGTCGAGCTTCTTGCGGTCGTCGGAGGAAATCCAGCGCGCCAGCTGGAACTCGCTGACCTCGAATGCCACCGGCAGGGAATATTCGGCATCGAGCCGTGCCTTCAGCACATCGAGTTGCAGCGGGCCGACCACGCCGACCAGCGCCGGCGCGCCGTCGCGCGGCCGGAATACCTGCACCACGCCCTCTTCCGACATCTGCTGCAGCGCTTCCTTCAGCTTCTTCGCCTTCATCGCATCGGTCAGCCGGACCCGGCGGACGATTTCGGGCGCGAAGCTGGGCACGCCGACGAACGTGATATCCTCGCCTTCGGTCAGGGTATCGCCGATCCGTAGCGTTCCGTGATTGGGAATGCCGACGACGTCGCCCGCAAAGGCTTCATCCGCCAGCGCACGGTCCTGGGCGAAAAAGAATTGCGGGCTGGAGAGCGACATGTTCTTGCCGGTGCGCACCAGCTTCGCCTTCATGCCGCGCGTCAGCTTGCCGGAGCACAGCCGCGCAAACGCGATGCGGTCGCGATGGTTCGGATCCATATTGGCCTGGATCTTGAACACGAAGGCGCTCATGCGGGATTCGGCGGCTTCGACCTTGCGGACGTTGCTTTCCTGCGCGCGCGGCGGCGGTGCAAACTTGCCGAGGCCTTCCAGCAGATCGCCGACGCCAAAATTGCGCAACGCGCTGCCGAAATAGACCGGCGTCAGATGACCCTCGCGGAATGCCTCGAGTTCGAACGGCTGGCAGGCTTCCGACACCAGCGCCAGTTCGTCCTTGATGGCGCCGACGTCGAGATTGGCATTGCGGCCGGCGAGATCGGCGATGTCGATCTGCTGAGCGGCGCCGGTCTTGGCCCCGCCGCCTTCGAGCAGCCGCACGCCGCCATTGCTGACGTCATAGGTGCCGAGGAAATCGCGGCCGCGGCCGACCGGCCAGGTCATCGGTGCGGTGTCGAGCGCCAGCGTCTTTTCGATCTCGTCGAGAAGATCAAAAGTGTCGCGGCTCTCGCGGTCCATCTTGTTGATGAAGGTGATGATGGGAATATCGCGCAGCCGGCAGACCTCGAACAGCTTGCGGGTCCGCGCTTCGATGCCCTTGGCCGCGTCGATCACCATGACGGCGGAATCGACCGCGGTCAGCGTTCGGTAGGTATCCTCGGAAAAGTCCTCATGGCCCGGTGTGTCCAGCAGGTTGAAGACGAGGTTCTCGAATTCGAAGGTCATCACCGAGGTGACCACGGAGATGCCGCGTTCGCGCTCGATCTTCATCCAGTCGGAACGGGTGTTGCGCCGCTCGCCCTTGGCCTTGACCTGGCCGGCGAGATTGATCGCGCCGCCGAACAGCAGCAGCTTTTCCGTCAGCGTGGTCTTGCCGGCGTCGGGATGCGAGATGATCGCAAAGGTCCGCCGCCGCTCGACCTCGGCCGCAAGCGGCGATTGGGCGGTTTTTTCGGTCGAAAGAGCAAGGTCGGACATCAACGAGCCTGTGGCAGGGAAACCCGGCCGGATCAAGGAGAACTAGGGCAATTCGAACGCCTCATATAAGGATTGCGCGGCCGAACTCCAATCGCGGGGGCGGCCTATCGGAAGGCCGACACCAGCCAATAGGCCAGCGCGGCGACGATCGCGGCTGCGGGGATGGTGATGACCCAGGCATAGACGATCGAGCTTGCCACGTTCCAGCGCACCGCCGAGAGCCGCCGTGCCGCGCCGACGCCGACGATGGCGCCGGTAATGGTGTGAGTGGTCGATACGGGAACCCCGAGGAAGGTCGCGATGAACAAGGTCGCCGCGCCGCCGGTCTCGGCGCAAAAGCCCTGCATCGGCGTCAACTTGGTGATCCGCAGTCCCATGGTGCGGACGATCCGCCAGCCGCCCATCAGCGTGCCCATCGCCATCGATGCCTGGCACGCCAGCACCACCCAGAACGGCACGAAAAAATGCTGGCCGAGATGGCCTTGCGAATAGAGCAGCACCGCGATGATGCCCATGGTCTTTTGCGCGTCGTTGCCGCCATGGCCGAGCGAATACAGCGAGGCGGAGGCGAATTGCAGGATGCGGAACGCGCGGTCGACCGCGAACGGCGTCGAACGCACCGAGGCCCACGACACGATCGCGACCAGCACCAGCGCCAGCAGAAATCCGACCAACGGCGACAGCACGATGGCGAGCAGGGTCTTGGAAAGGCCGCTCCAGACAGCGGCCGAAATGCCTGCCTTGGCCATGCCGCCACCAACCAGACCGCCGATCAGCGCATGCGAACTGGAGGACGGAATCCCCAGACCCCAGGTAATCAGGTTCCAGACGATAGCGCCGGTCAGCGCCGCAAAAATCACCTGCGGATCGACCACGGCGGGATCGATGATCCCGGTGCCGATGGTGTGGGCGACATTGAGACCGAACACGCCGAAAGCGACGAAGTTGAAGAACGCCGCCCACAGCACCGCATATTGCGGCCGCAACACGCGGGTCGACACGATCGTCGCGATCGAATTGGCGGCGTCATGCAACCCGTTGAGGAAATCGAACAGCAGGGCTACTGCGATCAATCCTGTCAGGATCGGAAGACCAAGCGTGGCATCCACGGCGCGGCCCTGCCCTATACCTGTTCGATCACGATACTGTTCATTTCGTTGGCAACGTCATCGAACCGATCGGCGACCTTCTCGAGATGGTCGTAGATTTCGGCGCCGACGATGAAGTCCATCGCGTTGGCGTTGCGGTGTTTCAGGAACAGCTCTTTCAGCCCGATATCATGGAGGTCGTCGACCCGGCCTTCCAGCTTGGTCAATTCCTCGGTGATCGCGGTCAGCATCGCGACGTTCTCGCCGATCGATTGCATCAGAGGCAGCGCGCGGCCGACCAGATTGGCGCATTCGACCAGCAGCACGCCGATCTCGCGCATCGGCGGCTCGAAGGTGCGGACCTCGAACAGCACCACCGCCTTGGCGGTCTGCTGCATCTGGTCGATGGCGTCGTCCATCGCGGTGATGAGGTTCTTGATATCGACGCGGTCGAACGGCGTGATGAAGGTCCGGCGCACCGCGGTCAAAACCTCGCGGGTGATGTTGTCGGCGTCATTCTCGAACTGATTGACGCGCTGGCAAAACACCGGCGTTTCGTCGCCACCGCGCAGCATCTCCTGCAGCGCCAGGGCGCCCTGCACCACGGTCTGGGAATGCCTGGCGAACAGGTCGAAAAACCGTTCCTCCCTGGGCAGAAAGGCACGAAACCAGCGCAGCATCTGACTATCCACGGCTTTGAGGGATGGCGGCCAAGCGTGGCCTGTCACACCACCGTCATAAACGATTTATCGGCAAAGGCGCAGCGCCCCGGTCTGTGGAAACCGGTCATCCACCGCTTTGTCGCCTGCGTAAAATGCGCCGGGAACCCCGCCTTTACAGCGACCGGCGCAGATAATGCGCGATTTCGCCGATAATACCCCGGCGGAACGTCAGCACGCAGACCACGAACACCGTGCCCTGGATCACCGTCACCCATTGCCCGAGGCCGGACAGATATTGCTGCATGCCGACAATGATGAAAGCGCCGACCACCGGGCCAAACACGGTGCCGAGACCGCCAACCAGCGTCATCAGCACGATCAGCCCGGACATGTCGACCTCGACGTCCGTCAACGAGGCATTTTGCGCGACAAAAACCTTCAGCGCACCGGCGAGGCCTGCCAGCGTTCCCGACAGGATAAAGGCGAGCAGCTTGTACTGGTCCGTCTTGTAGCCGAGCGATATCGCGCGTGGCTCGTTCTCGCGGATCGCCTTCAGCACCTCGCCGAACGGCGAGTTGATGGTGCGGAAAATCACCAGGAAACCGAACAGGAATCCGGCCAGGATGACGTAATAGAGGACCGTCGCATTCGACAGATTGAGGAAGCCGAACAGATAGCCTTGCGGAATGCCCTGGATGCCGTCCTCGCCATGGGTGAACGGGGTCTGCAGATAGATGAAATACAACAGCTGCGACAGCGCCAGCGTGATCATCGCAAAGTAGATGCCCTGGCGGCGGATGGCGACGAGGCCGGTAATGACGCCAAGCGCAGCCGCCGCGGCCGTGCCGGCCACAATGCCGAGCTCGGGCGACACGCCCCACACCTTCAGCGCATGCGCCGTGATATAGCCTCCGGTGCCGAGAAACATCGCATGGCCGAACGACAGCAGGCCGCCATAGCCGATCAGGAGGTTGAAGGCGCAGGCCAGCAGCGCGAAGCACAGCGCCTGCATCACGAAGAACGGATAGATGCCGCTGAACGGCACGATCACCAACAGCACCGTCATGATGCCGAACGCGATCATTTCGTCATGGACGGCGCGCGGGGTCGCCTGAATTGAGTCGTCGGTTATCGCCGTCATGTTAGGCCGCCCGTCCTGTCAGTCCCGTAGGCTTCACCAGCAGCACCAGCACCATGAGCACGAACACCACGGTGTTGGAGGCCTCCGGATAGAAATATTTGGTCAACCCCTCGATCACCCCGAGCGCAAAGCCGGTGACGATCGATCCCATGATCGAACCCATGCCGCCGATCACCACCACCGCGAACACCACGATGATGACGTTTGCACCCATCAGCGGCCGCACCTGGTTGATCGGCGCCGACAACACGCCGGCCAGCGCGGCAAGGCCGACGCCGAGCCCATAGGTCAGCGTGATCATCCGCGGCACGTTGATGCCGAAGGCGCGCACCAGCGTCGGATTTTCGGTGGCGGCGCGCAGATTGGCGCCGAGCCGCGTGCGTTCGATCAGGTACCAGGTCAAGAGACACACCGCGAGCGAGAACACCACCACCCAGCCGCGATAGATCGGCAGATACATGAAGCCGAGATTGGTGCCGCCCTTCAGCTCATCGGGGATCGAATAAGGCAGGCCGGACGAGCCGAAGAAGTTCTGGAACACGCCCTGGATGATCAGCGCAAGGCCGAAGGTCAGCAGCAATCCGTAGAGGTGGTCGAGCCCGGACAGCCATTTCAACATGGTCCGCTCCAGGATCATGCCGAAGATTCCGACCACGACCGGCGCGATGATCAGCGCCGGCCAATAGCCGATATTGAACAGGTTCAGCAGGAAATACGCCACGAACGCGCCCATCATGTACAGCGCGCCGTGGGCGAAATTAATGATGTTGAGCATGCCGAAGATCACGGCAAGCCCGAGACTGAGCAGCGCGTAGAACGAGCCGTTGATCAGTCCGACCAGCAGTTGGGCGTAAAGGGCCTGCATATCTCACTCTCGCGCTCAATCTTCAAATCAGACGCCCGGCGGCTGGCTGCTGCCGGGCGCTTTGGATCATTTCTTCAGCAACGGACAGGTGCTCTTGTCCAGCGGGGTAAAGGCTTCGCTGGCGGGAATGGTGGCCACGAGCTTGTAGTAGTCCCACGGCCCCTTCGACTCCGACGGCTTCTTCACCTCGAACAGGTAGGCCGGATGAATGGTGCGGCCGTTGGGCTCGATGCTGCCCTTGCCGAACAGCGGATCGTCGGTCGGGATTTCCTTCATCTTGGCAACGACCTTGGCGCCGTCATGCGGATTGCCGCCGAGCGCTTCCAGCGCCTTGAAGTAATGCATCAGGCTCGCATAGACGCCGGCATGCACCATGGTCGGCATGTTGTGGTTCTTCATGCGGGCCTGGAAACGCTTGCCGAACGCGCGGGTCTGATCGTTCATGTCCCAGTAGAAGGTCTCGGTGAAGTTGAGGCCTTGCGCGGTGTTGAGACCGAGCGAGTTGACGTCGGTGATGAACAGCAGCAACGCGGCGAGCTTCTGGCCGCCGGTCGTAATGCCGAACTCGGCGGCCTGCTTGATCGCGGTGGTGGTGTCGGCGCCGGCATTGGCGAGGCCGATGATCTTGGCCTTAGACGCCTGGGCCTGCAGCAGGAAGGACGAGAAATCGGAGGTGCCGAGCGGATGCTTGACGCCGCCGATGACCTTGCCGCCCGCCGCCTGCACGGCAGCCGTGGTGTCGCGCTCGAGCGCGGCGCCGAAGGCATAATCGGCGGTCAGGAAGAACCAGCTATCGCCGCCAGCCTTGGCCAGCGCCGTACCGGTGCCGTGCGCCAGGGTGTAGGTGTCGTAGCTCCAGTGAATGGTGTTCGGCGTGCACTGCGCGTTGGTCAGATCCGATGATCCGGCGCCGGAATCCAGCAGGATGCCGTTCTTCTCCTTGACGACGTTGCTGACCGCCAGCGCGACGCCGGAGTTCGGAACGTCGACGATGACGTCGACCTTGTCGACGTCGAACCACTGGCGCGCGATGTTGGCGCCGACATCGGGCTTGTTGAGGTGATCGCCGGAAATGATGTCGATCTTCCAGCCCTTGGCCGTCAGGCCGGAATCCTCAACCGCCATCTGGGCCGCCAGCGTCGAACCGGGACCGCCGAGATCGGCGTAGAGACCGGATTGGTCGCTCAGCGCGCCGATCTTGACGGTCTTGTCGAGGGTCTGGGCGAAGGCAACGCTCCCGGCCGAGAGAGCCAGCGCCGTTCCAAGCAACAGCGCCGAAATAGCATTCTTCATATCGATTTCCTTTTTTGGTTTTTTCTCATTGTTCTCAGACGCCGAGATAGGTGTGAAGCTTGTCCATGTTGGACTGCAGCTCCGAATTGGCGAAGCCGTCGATGATCTTGCCGTGCTCGACGATGTAGAAACGGTCGGCGACGGTGGAGGCAAAACGGAAGTTCTGCTCGACCAGGAGAATGGTAAAACCTTCCGTCTTCAGCCGCGCGATGGTCTGGCCGATCTGCTGGATGATGACGGGCGCGAGCCCCTCGGTCGGCTCGTCCAGCATCAGGAAGCGTGCGCCGGTGCGCAGGATCCGCGCGATCGCCAGCATCTGCTGCTCACCGCCGGACAATTTGGTGCCCTGGCTGTTGAGCCGTTCCTTGAGGTTCGGGAACAGGTCGAAGATCTGATCGAGCGACAACCCGCCGCTGCGCACCACCGGCGGCAACATCAGGTTCTCACGGACGTCGAGGCTGGCGAAAATGCCGCGCTCCTCGGGGCAGAACGCAACGCCCATGCGCGCGATCTTGTCCGACGACGCACGGATGATGTCGCGGTCGTTGAAACGCACCGCCCCGGTGCGCTTGCCGATGATCCCCATCACCGATTTGAGCGTCGTGGTCTTGCCGGCACCGTTGCGGCCGAGCAGCGTGACCACCTCGCCGGCGTTGACGTGGAAATCGATGCCGTGGAGGATGTGGGACTCGCCGTACCAGGCCTGCAGGTTCTGGACCGACAGCACCTGCGATCCGACATCGGGCGCCGGCTTGACGCTCGAGGCTTCGGCCATTTTCAACTCAGCCATGACCGGCCCCCAGATAGGCTTCCTTGACGCGTTCGTCCTTGGTCAGGTCGGCATAATTGCCTTCGGCCAGAACATGACCGCGGGTCAGGACGGTGATGATGTCGGACAGGTTGGCGACCACGCTCAGATTATGCTCGACCATCAGGATGGTGTACTTCGCCGAGATGCGCTTGATCAGCGCTGCGATCTTGTCGATGTCCTCATGGCCCATGCCGGCCATCGGTTCGTCGAGCAGCATCATTTCGGGATCGAGCGCCAGCGTGGTGGCGATTTCCAGCGCACGCTTGCGCCCATAGGGCATCTCGACCGCCGGCGTGTTGGCGAACTCGCTCAAGCCGACATCATCGAGCAATTCATGAGCACGATGGTTGAAGCGGTCGAGCACCGACTTCGAACGCCAGAAATCGAACGAGCTCCCGTGCTGACGCTGTAGCGCCACCCGCACATTCCCGAGCGCGGTCAGATGCGGAAATACCGCTGAAATCTGGAACGAGCGGACGAGGCCAAGGCGCGCCACGTCGGCCGGCGCCATCGCGGTGATGTCCTGGCCCTTGTACAGGATCCGGCCCGCCGACGGGCTCAGGAACTTGGTCAGGAGGTTGAAGCAGGTGGTCTTTCCGGCCCCGTTCGGCCCGATCAACGCATGAATGCTGCCGCGCCGGACCTTCAGGTCGACGTCGCGAACGGCAAAGAAACCCGCGAATTCCTTGGTTAATCCGTGGGTCTCGAGAATGTACTCGTCGGCCAATCAAACTCCCCCATCAGCCGCCGTCGCGAAGTCCCGTCGCGCGTGACTGATTTTTGCTAATCAGCGGTTCTCCCGGGATGACCTGGAAATCCCTCCAGGAAATCCCGTCCCGACCGCCGCCTCCGGGCCGGAATATGCCGCCAACGGCAACGGTTAGGCAAGGTCGAATGCTCGGCACGCGGCGTTGGCGCCAGCCGCTCCGGCTCGGCCATTAGTAGAATTGCGCGAGGTCCGCAATCGACCGATTGCCGCAGTTTTCGCCTGATGCGGCCGACTGGGACGCAAAGCATCCGTTAACGGTATTTCCATGCAATTTTGCCTTTTCAT
>Ga0208589_1001312_pt1 | contig 10494 bp, 7 predicted proteins | sample NGESurshal092012_2_FD_184486 | JGI IMG/M metagenome (GOLD analysis project Ga0208589, IMG submission 184486) | Arctic peat soil microbial communities from Barrow, Alaska - NGEE Surface sample F53-2 shallow-092012 (SPAdes) | ecosystem: Environmental > Terrestrial > Soil > Wetlands > Peat ... | reverse complement strand
GGGTCATAGCCGATCGCCGGGAACACCGTGACCTTGCCTTCGCCGTGCAGCTGCGCCAGGCCGGCCGCCTGCGGATGCCACATCAACGCTTCGTCCTCGGTGAACTCGACGCCTTCGCCTTCGCTGCGCGCGAGCGTCGGGCGCAGTTCGTGGTACTTCGCTTCCCTGACGGGCGACAGCACCGACAGCGCGTCCCAGCCGCCTTCCATGAAGATCGAGACGAGCACCGGCTGGTTCGTCGGCGCGTCGGCGGCGGCCTGCGCGATGCCCTCTTCGAAGTGCCGCGGCGAGAGCGCGGCAGCGCCGTAGACAGACAGCACGGCGCCGGCTGAGCGCAGCAGGAACGCGCGCCGGTCCATGCCGCTGCCCGCCGGGATCGGCTGCCCGGGCTCGATCGACGGCAGCCCGCGACCGGCCTGCGCGACACCCGCGCGAAGCAATTGCGCGCGGGTGAAGTCGTTGCACGAGCAGCTCTCTGCCATCTCAGCTCACCTGCAAATCCGGCGACGTCGCGATCAGCATCCGCAGCGCGTTCTGGCGCATCGCCTTGTACGGGCTCTTCTGCCAACTCGCCGTGATCAGACCCTCAAGCGACGACTGCGCGAAGGCAGCGATCGCAGCTTGTGTTTCGGCCGAGAGACCCGGGTTGCTCCAGTACGACAGCGCGCTCGCGAGCGCTTCGGGCGGTTCCTCGCTCGTGCTGTATTTCGCTTCGCCCGCGCTCGGCCACGGGTTCGGGTAGGTCTTCGCCGTGACGTAGCTCGCCAGTTCCCAGCGCGCCTTCGCCGTCGAGGTATCGAGCCAGCGCGTGAAGTCCCAGCCGGAGACGTTCGGCGGGTAGAACAGCTGCTGCCCGGCGCCGGCACACAGCCACGCCCACGCGACCGTGTCGATCGGCCGCCCGATCGCGCGCAGCAGCCCCGCGTTGTAGACGACCGGCGGCGTGACGAGCTCCGGGCCGTCGAGGAAGTCCGGGTGCTGCAGGATCGCCTCGACGACCGGGCGAATCGCGTAGCCCGAGGAGATGTAGAGGCCCTCAAGCGACGCGAGCGTCGCTTCGGCCGGCGGCGTCGGCACGAAGTAGCTCCACAGCTTCGCGACGAAGAACGACGCGTGCAGCGGGTGCGTGACGCACAGACGAACCGCGTCTTCCCAGTTCCACTTGCCCGTCTGGCCGAAGATCGTCTTGTTGCCCGCGTCGTGGCGCGAGGCGAGAAAGCGGAAGTTCTGCAACCCGCTGCTTTCGGTCCAGTCGGCCGTCCAGCCGCTCAGCGCGCGCGCCATTTCGCGCACGTCGTCCTCGCTGTAGGCGCCGCGGTCGGCGCCGAGTGAGAACAGCTCCATCATCTCGCGCGCGTAGTTCTCGTTCGGTTCCCACTTGTCGTTGTAGATGCCGTCGAGGAACACGAGCATCGCCGGGTTCGTCGTCACCGCGAGGAACAGGTCGTGGAAGCTGCCGAGCGCGTTTTCGCGAAACAGGTTGTTCTGGTCGAGCATCCGTTGTTGGCTGTTGACCTTTTCGTTCGAGTTCGCGAACCAGTCGTGCCAGATGAACGTCATCCGCTCGACGAGTTGCTGGTCTGAGCGAACCATCCGGTCGAGCCACCAGCAATGGTCCTGCCCCCACGAGTCGGCCGGCGACAGCGCGTTGCCTTCGTCGTCCGTCGGCGCTGCGCCATGCAGCACCGCGGCCCCGCTCGGGCGCGTGAGGCTCTGCACGACCGCTTCGACCGGCTGCCCTGCGAGCGCCTCCGCTTGACCCGGCGTCGGCCCGAAGCCGGCGCGCCACAACAGCCGTCGCGCCTGCGCGAGCGTGATCGCCGCGCCGACAGCCGGCGTCGCTGCGGCCGAAGGAGCCGGCGCTTCGACGGGGATCGGCGGCGGCGCCGGGGCGCCGGGAAGACCGGCAGTGGCGCCCGCCGGCGCTTTGACGAGCGGTTTCGCCGCCGCGTGGTGCTTGTGGCGCTTGTGGTGCTTGCGCTTGTGGTGCTTGCCCGGCTTGTGCGAGCTGCCCGGCTTGTGCGCGTGCTTGCCCGGCTTCGCCTTCACCCGGTGCGTCCCGGCCGAGCGCCGATGCGTGTCTGCGGTGCCCCCCATTCGGTTCGACATTGGCACGGCCGCGCGCGCAGACGACCGCGCGCGGGCAATGTTCGACGTTTGTACGAACGGCGCACAGCCGGCGAAGCGCTCGCGACGCGGCCACGGGCCCGCAGCCAGCAGCTACAGTCGACCGAGCCCGAGCCGGCGCGAGCTGACTCGTACCCGCAGGATCCACCGCAGCCACCGGTGAGCCGACACGAGCGGCCGAGCGAGGACGCGATGCAAGAGAGACGCGAGATCACACAGCGCGAGCGCCTGCTGCAGGGAATGATCGCGACTGTCAACCGCTACGGCTACGCAAACGCGAGCGTGTCTGCCGTGATCGCCGACGCCAGCATCCCGCGCGCGACGTTCGATCAGCACTTCACCGACCTCGACAATTGCTTCAAGGCCGCGATTGAGGACGTCGCGCTGCAGATGGCCAGGCTCGTTCGCGCAGGCATCAACGCGCGCCCCGCAAGCGAGGCATCGCTCGCGACGGTCGAGGCGCTCGTCGCATTTGCCGGCGCCGAGCCCGCGCGGGCTCGCTTCGCGATGAGCGAAGCGCTCGCCGGCGGCGCGCAGGGGCGCGACGCGCGCGACGGCGGCATCACGGCGATCGCCGCGATGATCGAGCAGAGGCTCGCAACCGTGCCGCAGGACAGCATCGCGCCCGACATCGAGCACCGCGTGCTGATCGGCGGCGTCTACCGCCTGATCGCACCGCGCCTGCGCCGCGGCGAGCCGGCGATCTCGCGGCTCGCCGACGTGCTCGAAGAGTGGCTGTCGAGCTACGCTCGCCCGCTCGGCGAGCATCGCTGGCGCACGCTGCGCCCGGCAGCACGCCCCGAACCATCGCCGCACGTGCCGGACGCGCCGATTCAGCGGATGCCGAACGTGCTGCCGCCCGGACAGCCGCGGATCTCCGAGGAGGAGGCGCTCGAGCACGACCGCCTGCGAATCCTCTACGCGGCCGCGAGGATGGCCGAGCGCAACGGGTACGTCGCGACGACCGTCGCCGACATCGCCGACTTCGCCGGGGTCGAGGAGCCCGTCTTCTACCGCCTGTTCACCGATAAGCAGGACGCGTTCCTCGCCGTCCACGAGCTCGGCTACGCACAGCTCATGGACCTGACCTCGAAAGCGTTCTTTTCTGGCCCGACGTGGCCGCTGCGCAGCTGGGAAGGCGGGCGCGCATTGACGCAGGTGCTTGAAGACAACCCGCTCGTCGCGCATGTCGGCTTCGTCGAGGCCTACGCCGTCGGGGCGGCAGCGATCCAGCGCGTCGAGGACAGCCACATCGCGTTCACGTTCTTCCTCCACGAAGGCCTCGTCTACCGCCCGCAGGAGCACCCGCCATCAGGGCTAGCGATGGAGGTGATCGTCACGTGCATCTTCGAGATCATCTACCTGCAGTCGCGCGATCACGGGACGCCCGAAGTCGCCGCGATGCTGCCACATATCGCGCATCTCTGGCTGACGCCGTTCCTCGGCAGCCGCGAGAGCGACGAGTTCATCGACGCGCAGCACGCTCGTCGCTGAGCCGGCGTCTGCGCCCGGCCCGTTGAGCAGCAGCGGCGGCGCTGCGCGGCATTCGTGACGGCACACCTGCCCGCGACGAACGAGCCGTCGCGGGCAAATCGCCAGGGTGATCCCGAAGGACCGTCCTCCTACAGGACACCCTCGACGAGCGTCGTGAACTCCGCCTGACCGGAGACATTCGGGTGGTAGCTTTCTTCGAGCGGCAGCGACTGACCGTTGAGCCACTCCGAGCCCGAGCAGACCTCGTGCGATTCGAACGGCGCCGTCGGGTTGATGAACGTGTATTTCGACGCTTCCGCGCGTGACTTGATCGTCGCGTCGAGTTTTTCGGCCGTTTCGTTCAGTTTCTTCTCGTTCGACGACGTGAGGAAGTTGGCGTTGCACGTCGCGCCTTCTTTGGTGAACAGCTTCGGGTAGCCGATCACGACGACTTTTGCCGTGCTCGCTTTTTCACGGATTTTTTTGTACGTCGCTTCGAGCAGGGCCGGCAGTTTCGTCGTGATGAAGCTGTTCGCTTCGCTGATCGCCGAGCCACACGTGAAGTAGTAGAGCGCGCAGTTGACGATCACGTTCGAGAAGCCCGCGTCGTTGCCGCCGATCGTGATCGTGACGAGCGCCGTTGAGCTGCTCAGCGTGCCGAGCTGGTTCGCATTGACGTCGGTCGTCTTCGCACCGCTGCACGCCTGGAAGCTCAGCGTGTAGCCCTTTGCCGCTGCGACGAGCGGACCGTAGGCCTTCGGGCTGCGCTTGCAGCTGCCCGATTCTTCATAGAACGTTCGCGTCCCTACCCCTGATGAGTAGGAATCCCCCAGTGCGACGTACTGCGACGCGGCCGCAGAGGCCGCCGGTATGAGCACCGCGAGCACAACAACGATGCCGACAATGCGACTGGCTTTGATCATCTCTTCTCCCTGTTTGGCGTTCTCCGCCCCCTGAACGTCTGGCACGCTCATCCCCAAGGCGGCTCGGCCTAACCTATCCGTGCCTTCCACCGGCGGTCAACTATGCGACTAAGGCTCGCTGCCCGCGCCGTTGCGGCGGCCCGTGAGCGCTCAGCCGCTTTGCGCGATTGTGTCTATCTCGATCCAGGTGCCCTCGGATGCCTACGGCTACCGAGCGTCGCGCGTGGCGCGCAGCTCATGCTGCATCGCGTCGCGGAGAGCCCTCCTGCGCTCGGCCTTCTTCGCCGACGACAGCTTGTGCGGCTTGCATAGCAGGCAGCCGGCGCGACGCTGCTTGGGTCGTCCTCGCTTGTGGTTCGCCATACGTCCACGATAGTAGACAATCGTCTGCGGAACTCCGCCGGGCGGCGCCCTTAGCCGATCGACCCGCTGCCGTAAAATGAGGCGATGGACTTCGTAAAGGTCACATCCGCGCAAGTGCTTGGTCATTACCGGCTTAGGGTCGGCTTCAGCGACGGCAGCTCTCGGGATGTCGATCTCACCGGAGAGTTGTACGGCCCCGTGTTTGAGCCACTAGCTGACCCTGAATTCTTTGCCCAGGTTCGCGTGGACGAGGCCCTGGGAACCGTCGTGTGGCCCAATGGGGCGGATCTCGATCCGCTCGTTTTGCACGGCGACTTCGAGCCGGCGTCGCGCTTCGTTCACCGCTGATCGGCCTTAAGAAAGCGCCGGCAGAAGGCCCCGGGATCGCTCCCGGGGCCTCTCCGTTTCGACTTGCGGGCCGACTACGGTCCGGTGAAGCTTCCGGCGTAGCAGGCTTTGTGGCCGCAGTTGTCCGTTTTCTGGATCGCTCCGTTAAAGAAGTCGGAGACCAACTGCTGCTCGGCCGGTGCTGCGCGCGGTGCGCTGTGCGGGTCTTCACCTGTCCGGTTCGGCAGGTTTTCGTACGGCGGCGGTTCGGTACCGACATTTTTGCCGGAGCCCGGAGCGCTTTCGCGGATCGGGCCGATGTCCCAGTAGTACGCAGCCGAGCCCGCGTACGGGTAGCTGCCGATCTTCGGCACCTTCCACAGCACATTCGTGTTCGGCCAGCGGCCTTTGTAGATCGCCGGCTTGTGTGCGGACGCGCCGATCGTGCGCGCCTCGACGTCGGCCTGGTAGTCGGTCACCTGGTGGTCGCCGAAGGAGATGTCCATCAGCACCTGGTGCGCCGGTGTATCTGGCAGCGGGTTGGTCGTCATCCGGTCGGCGTAGCCGTCGGGCTCGCCGCGGTCCCACAGCATCTGCATCATGTCGAGCACGAGCGGTCGCGAGGTCTGGTTCGGGTAGTACGGGTAGAAGACCTGCGCGAATTCGTCGAAGTCGACCGACCGCGGCAGCAGCACCGCGTAGTTCATCGCCGGCACGCCAAGCGATGCGCGCGTGAAGTCCGGCGAGATCGCCGTCAACGCTCCGCCCATGATCCCGCCCTGGCTGTTGCCGTTGTAGAACAGATGGCTCGTGTCGAGCACCGAGCCCGAGCTCAGCGTGCCGTCCTGGTGGAACGCCGCGTTCGTCGTGAAGCCGCTCGAGCTGATCAGCGCACGCCCGAGGTAGAGCTCGTCGAGCAGACCCTGCTGCAGCCGGTCGGGCACCGCAGGGAAGTTCGACGCGTTCTCGAGCGAGGCGACAACAACCGGCACGTCTGATTCGGCCATGCCGATCTCGTCGGTCGCGCACTGCACGATCTTGTGTTCTTGGGAGAGGCTCCGCTGCGGGCTCGAAGCGACCTCGGAGGCGCTGCCGAGCAGGCCGTGACCGTACAGCGATGGCCGTGCCTCTTCGGCAGGGCCTGTCGTCGCCGACAGCGGGATGATGCAGTCGAAGTTCGCCGTCCACGTGCCGTTCTGCACGGGCACGCCTTCGCCGTTCAGGTTAAGGTGCCCGCCCGGCGCACAGCTCGGCGTCAGGTAGCACGGCACGACGAACGTCCCTTTGACCCGGCGTGCGATCTGGCCCGGGTTCGGTTCGTTTTCGACTTTCGTCACGGTGAAGCTCGGCGAGACGCCCTGCGGCACGCCGTCTTCGAGGTTCGTGTCGCCGAGTTGCGCGAACGCGTCGTTGCGCATCGCGAGCGCGCGGCCCGTGTTGTTCGCGTCGCTCGCGACCGTGAAGTCCCACGCGAGATAGAGGTTGCTGCGCGCAATCCCGGCGCTTTCGAGCGTCGAGAAGATTTCTTCGAAGTGCGGGCGGCGTGCGTTGATCGCTTCCTGTTCGGAGGCGACGCCGTCGCGGTAGTACTGGAAGCCCGCCGGCGCTTCGAGCTTTTCTTTGGCCGCGTTCTTCAGGTTGCGCAGCGCGACGATGTAGCGGTGACCCGCCGTGAAGTTGACCGCCGGGTGGATCTCGAGCACGCGCTTCGACGGTTCTGTCGCCGTCGAGTCGATCTCCGTCCAGATCGGCTGGCGCTGGCCCGTCTGCGCGTCGATCACGACGACCGGAGCGTTCGGCCGTTTGTACTGGTTGAGCTTGTTGATCGGCACGGCGCCCGTCGCGCTGACGTCAGCCGTCGTTTCGAGACCCGGAACCTTGACGAGGATCGGCGAGCCCGGGCTGAACCCGTCAGCGGCATTGTACGGCGCCGATTCGATGTGTTTGCCTTCGACGTTCGTCGGCGTCGATTCGGTGTTGAACGCAATCCGCCGTCCCGTCGCGCTGCTCGGGTCCGCGACCGTGTAGTAGTCGTCCGGGAACGGCTCCATGCAGACCGAGCTGCCCGGGTTGGCGATGAACTCACAGCCCCCGCCCGTTTCGATCGGCGGCAGCGGTTCTTTTACTTTGTGGCCGGCCGGCGCAGCGGCCGCGACCCCGCTCAGCAGCACAGCTGCGAGCGCAAAGACGGCCAGCGTGGCCGTCAACAACGAGCGAATCCTCATCCCTACCCCCTGGCTCTGTGTGGGCGGCCGGTCCCCACGATCTCGTCCCTAAGGTGCCCCAATGCTCGAGCCGACCTCTCCGGGTCTGACCATAACAAACGCTGTCAAGCCTCGTCAGACGTGCTCAAACCTCCGCACAGCCGACCGCGGAGGCCGCGCGGAGGGACCACGTGCGACCCTTAGCTCGTCGTGCCGGGCACGGTCGCGGCTGCGCCCTCGTGCTGCTTTGGACGTCGTAGCAAGCCCGCTGCGACGGCCGCGCCAAGCAGGCTGACGACGCCGCCGACGAGGAACGCGAGCTGGAAGCCGCTCGTCAGTGCCGACAGGCTCGAAGCGCCGGCGCGTGCGGCCGAGTGCGTGTGCGACGCAGCGATCGTGCTCAGCACCGCTAGCCCGAGCGCACCGCCGATCAGCCGCGAGGAGTTGAGCAAGCCCGAGGCAAGCCCGCTCTCATCCGCCGGCACACCCGAGACGGCCGCGATCGTCGCCGGCACGAGCGACAGGCCGAGGCCGAGCGCCGACAGCACGCCGCCCGGCAGGACGTTCGCCGCGTATCCCTCGCCCGGGCGAACTCCCGTCAGCAGAAGCAGGCGTGTGCCCGCAAGCAGCATCCCGAGCGCGAGTACGCGAGCCTCGCCGAGGCGCGCCGCCAGGCACGGCGCTAGCGCCGTGCCGAGCACGACCGAGAGCGTCATCGGGACGAAGCTGAGACCGGCCTTCAGCGCGTCGTAGTGAAGCACCTGCTGCAGGTACAGCGAGAGGAAGAACCACATCGCAAAGACGCCCGAGTAGAGCAGGAACATCACGGCGTTCGCCGCGCGCAGGCGCTTGCGGCGGAAGATCGACAGCGGCACGAGCGGCGCGAGCGCGATCTTGCCCTCGACGTACACGAACGCCGCGAGCATCGTCAGCCCGGCCGCGAGCGGAATCAGCACACCCGGCGAGCTCCAGCCGAGCGTGTCCGTGCGCACGATCCCGTAGACGAGCGCCGAGAGCGCGCCCGTGACGAGGCTCGCGCCGAGCACGTCGAAGTGTTTGTGATCGAGCGTGCTGCGCCCCTCCGGGATCAGCCGCGGGCCGAGCGCGAGCACGGCGAGGCCGATCGGCACGTTGACGATGAAGATCGCCGGCCAACCGAGGCTCTGCGTGAGCACGCCGCCGAGCAGCGCACCGAGCGAGCCGCCGACTCCGCCCATCGCACCCCACACGCCGAGCGCCTTGTTGCGCTCGCGGCCCTCCGCGAACGACGTCGCGATGATCGCAAGGCTCGCCGGCGAGATCACGGCGCCGCCAATTCCCTGCAGAGCACGAGCGGCGACGAGCAGCGACGAGGAATCCGCGACCGCGCAAGCGAGCGACGCGATCGCGAACAGCGCCGTGCCGGCAAGGAACACGCGGCGGCGGCCGAGCAGGTCTGCCGCGCGGCCGCCGAGCAGCAGGAAGCCGGCGAACGTCAGCGTGTAGGCGTTGACGACCCACTGCAGACCTGTCGTCGAAAAGTGCAGCCCGCCCTTAATCGACGGCAGCGCGACGTTAACGATCGAGACGTCGAGGATCACCATCAGCTGCGCGAGGCAGACGAGCACGAGCAGCGTTTTGCGGCTGCCGCCGGTGCGCACCGCAGGGTGCTGCTCGCGGTGCCCGCCGCGACGCACGGCCCACCCGCGGCGCGCGGGCAGGCTGCGCGCGGCGTGCCTCGGCGCTCGGGCGGCCACGCTCATCGCGTGCGCGCCTCGAGGATGTATGCGGCCTCGATGGCGGCCGTCAGGCGCGCCTCCGCTGCACTGGTCTAAGCCTGCGCGGTGGCAGGCGTTGCGGGCGCTGTCTTCGTGCCCTCTTGTGTCGATCTTGCTCGCATCGCGCTACCCTTCTGTTCGTAAGTACGATGACCATCGTAGCAGTAGTTCGATAAACGTCGTACAATAAAAATATGGGCCTCTACCACCCCGCGACTGAAGACCTCGAGCTGCCGACCGTGCTGCACGCACTGAGCGATCCGCAGCGGCTTCGCATCGTGCGCAAGCTGAGCGCCGCTACCGAGTCGCGCCCGTGTGGGTCCTTTGAGCTCGACGTCAGCAAGTCGACGTGCACGCACCACTTCCGCGTGCTGCGCGAAGCCGGCGTGATCGAGCAGGAAGCGCTCGGCACCTCGCGGCTGAACTCGCTGCGTCGCGACGACCTCGACGAGCGCTTCCCGGGGCTGCTTGATGCAGTGCTCAACGTCGTCGCCGTCTAACCGCGGCACCGAACCTTTCCGGAACACGGGCACCCACCCCCTCGCAGTCCGCGGACAATTTCGCGTGAAGCCGACATGCCGGCCCTAAGCCGCGGCCGAGTCCCTAGCAGCGAGAGCGGGGCTGACCCCAACAAGTCGGCAAACAGTCTTAGTCGCGGCGCCTAGGACTATTTGCTTGACACTCGTCGCCGACTCTCAGGGGCTTCTAGTCCAATCCCGAGCGAATGTCTCTGGTTGCAGAAAACTTCATGTAACCCTAAATATCCGTACTTTGCGAGACTTTAGTGTCCAATAAACTCGTCTTTAGGTTGCATATAACCCGCCGGTCTGCAAATCTCATATACCTTGTTTCGGACTCAGGACTTCCGAGGCTCCCGCCTGGAGTTGGCGCTCGCATTCGCCGACGGACCCCGCACGGTCAATGAAGTCGCACGACTATCGGGAAAGCGAGCTAGCTCTATCTATGGGCTCGTCCAACGCATGCACTCCGAGAGCCTCCTCGTTGCTGACTCTGAGCCTGATCCTCCAACTCGAGGAACCTCATATGAGCTGAACCCGCTTGCTCGTGACGTCTTTGAAGAAGCTATTGATAGGCAGGATCCGCCAGGTCTCGTTTCGGAGCGCCAATGGCTAGTAGTAGTTGAGGGCAGGAGAACATCCGAGGACATCCAGCGACTTTTTCGCCAAAGAGGGCTTTTTGGGAGAGTGGCCTGGGTCGCTCGAATCAACGGCTCGCTTGGGCTCCTGATCGCGATGTCAGCCGACACCGACGAAGGCCAGGTACAGCGTCTCGTGATGGCCCTCCAAAAGCTCGGCCTAT
>Ga0208589_1001311_pt1 | contig 10502 bp, 13 predicted proteins | sample NGESurshal092012_2_FD_184486 | JGI IMG/M metagenome (GOLD analysis project Ga0208589, IMG submission 184486) | Arctic peat soil microbial communities from Barrow, Alaska - NGEE Surface sample F53-2 shallow-092012 (SPAdes) | ecosystem: Environmental > Terrestrial > Soil > Wetlands > Peat ... | reverse complement strand
GACCTCCGTGGCCCGCCACAATTTCGCGCGAGTTGACACGCATGCCGGGCGCGAGGCATGCGGGCAGGGTTATGATTTTGCGACGACATTGCGGGCCAAGCGCGCCGCTGATTGTGGCGGCGGGCGTCGCCATGGCTCTGGCGCCGGTATTGCCGGCGGCCGCGCAAACACCGCCCTCGCCGCCACCGGCCTATTCGCCCTGGCAATCGATCGTGCCGGCCCCGGAAGCCGCGCCCGACGCCGATGCGCCTGAAGCGGACAGCAAGGACGCGGAAGCCGAGGACGGCAAGCCCAAGGATACCGAAACCAGCGACGCCTCCACCAAAGGGCTGGAGCTCGACTGGAGCCAGCTCAATGTCGACGCCTCGACGCTCGGCCCTGGTCCGGCGTCAAAGGCCCGCGTGACGCCGCAGAGCGGATCCTCGACCGAGATGTCGTGGTCGTCGAGCGACAAGGGCAACGGCGCCTCCGCGGTAGCGGTCAAACAGTCGTTGTCGAGTTTCCTCGACACCAAAGTCGGCGCCGACATGACCGTGACCCGGCCGCCGCAGACCCTGACGGAATCCCAGTTGCTCGCCAATGGCGGCAGCCTGCCGCAATCCTCCGGCAGCGCGTGGGCCGCGATCACCGCGCCCGGCGTCGGCTCGATCTGGGACAAGACGTCAGTGGAAGCGCGGCTCGATCCGTCGCAGGAGCAAAGCAAGCTCGGCACCTCCTTGAGCAAATCGCTGCCGCTCAACGAGCAATATTCGCTCTCCCTGCAGAACGGCTACAATCTGATCGAGCAAGGCATCATCCCGGTGCCCGGTATCGTCAGCCGCCCGGCGCGCAATTACGAAACCGATCAGTCGGCAAAACTGAGCATCGCCGACACCGGCACCAGTTTTACGGCCGGCCAGTCGCTGTCGTCGACCGACGACAGATGGTTGCGCAAGATCGGCGCCGAGCAAAAATTATTCGGCGGCGTCAGCATTTCCGGCTCGATTGGCGAGACGCCACTCGGCACCACCAACAAGAGCCTCAGCGCCGGATTCAAGCAAAGCTGGTAGCCGCGGGGCTTTAAGTCACAAGACTTGAGGTCAAAAGACTTGAGGTCAAAAGACTTGAGATCACAAGGCTTGAGGTCACAAGGCTTGAGGTCACAAGGCTTGGGGCCGCTTCCGGGGAAAGAACCAGCATTGCCGCATATTGGCCCCGATCCGGTCAAAATCGACAGCCCAGATGGCAACGTCAACTTTCGTCGTGCGGGGGACATCCGCGCTCGCTCAAACGCGAAACAGGGGAACGGCCGATGAATGCCACCATTCGTTCTGAAAAAATTGAATCAACTGAACTGGATAGCAATCTTGCCGCGGTCTCGGAGGTCGAGGCCGGCATCCGCGATTTCGTCCGCAACGACATTGCCTATCTGCGCCGGCCCGCGCCGGGCATCCAGGGTTCTGGCGAGGCGACCCCCGAGCCCAAGATCGAAGCAAGGCCCGAAGTCAAACTCGAAGCCAAGCTCGAGCCCACGCAGGAGGCGACCGTCAACAATGTCAATTCGCTGATCCAGCGCGTGGCCGGGACCTCGCTCGCTGAAATCGAAAACCTGATCGCCGAGCTCGAGGCGCTGCGCGACCTGCTGCATGCCGAGGGCCAGCGCGTCCAGCGCGAGATTTCCGGCTATGCCCAGCTCAGCCAGGCCGCGATGAAATCCACCCGCATGATCGCCGACAACGTCACGCAGTGGAAGCGCTCCGCCGAAGGCCTGCGCAACAGCTAAACGAGCGGTCCAGCCGCCCCGATCGCCGCCGCCTCCCCCACGGGAGCGCGGCGGCTTCATTTTTGGCTGGCGATCCCGAACTTGCCAAGTCGCTTGAACTTACAAAGCCCTTTGAACTTACAAAGCCCTGGCCGCGACCAAGGCAAGGCGCGCCATCACAGCGCCTGAAGCGTTCGGGGATCAATCTTGATGCAGACGATCAGACCAGACAATACCGACCCCATCCCGCTGCGGGAATCACCGCACCGGATGGGCACCATCATGATCCGGTTTGTCGGATTGCTGGTCCTGGCCGTGGTGGTCCTGGCACTGGCCTGGAGCCGCTGATGTTCTTGTATGGTTAGCGTCCGGTAACTTCGTGGGGCCCGATCGAGCCGGCTTCGAGCGTATAGGCGCCGTCGGCATAGCCCTTCACCACCATCCCGGTGGTCAGCATCACCGCCAGCGTCACGGTTGCAAAGATAAAACCGACAAATTTCAAGCCGCTGCGGTCAGCCATCGTCGTCCCCTGTCCTGTCCCCGTAGGTTCACTATGACGGGCACAAGGTTCAAAATGCGTTATCAGCGAGTTGGTTCCGAACGGCGCATTTTTCGCGATGGCGCGACGCCGGATTTTGCCGGACCGTCAGGCCGGGTTCCGTCGCGGCACGAAAGCCGTTGCCAGCAGCGAGAACACCAGTTCGCCGCGCTGGTTGGTGCCGGTATTGCGAGCCTGCACGATGCCCCATTCGGGGCGCTTCTCCGAGGTGCGCAGCGATTCGACCTCGCTTGCATAAGCGATGGTGTCGCCCGCCAGCACCGGCTTGATCCAGCGCAATTCGCGAAAGCCCGGCGACGGCCCCCACACCGCGACCTTCTCGCCGCGCGCGGCGGCCTCCCTGGCCTGATGCTGGCCGTCGGAGACCAGAAGCTTCATGCAGACCGAGCCGACATGCCAACCCGAGGCCGCAAGTCCGCCGAACAGCGATTGGCGACCCGCTTCCTCGTCGAGATGAAAGCGCTGCGGATCGAACTGCGTGGCAAATCGCTTGATGTCTTCGGCGGTGAAGGTGAACGATCCCAGCTCGCGCCGTTGACCGACCGCGATGTCTTCGAAGAAGCGCATCAGCCGCCCTGCTCCGCCGCAGCACCCGCGCGGCGCGCCACCATCAGCGGCGACACCATCTCGCACAGCGCCTGCCCCTTTGCGTTACGGGACGTGTTTCGGACGGTCACGATCCCGGTGCCGGGCCGGCTGCGCGAGACGCGCGCCTCCACGATTTCGACATCGAGCATCAAATCGTCTCCCGGGCGCAGCGGCGCGAGCCAGCGCAATTCACTGACCCCGGGCGACCCCAGCGACTCGGTGCGACCGATAAAGCCGTCGAACATCATCCGCATCATGATCGAACAAAGATGCCACCCCGAGCCCGCCAGGCCGCCGAGCATCGAACGCTTCGCGGCCTCCTCGTCGAGATGCATCGGCTGGGGATCGAACTCGGCGGCGAACGCCAGTATCTCCTCGCGCGTGACGTGGCGCGGACCGAACGAGCCGAATGGGCCGGGCTTGAAATCTTCGAAGGTCAGCGTCATGAAATTGAAGGATTTCCGGAGGGAAGCCCGATTGTGGCCGTTATTTGCGTCAATCTCAAGCCGCCCATCCGCATGGCTCGCTTCTGCCGGCGAGCGCCGCCGTTCGATGCGCTGACTTGTCCAGCGCGGGTTGTCCGGTCCTGTTTGCCCCGTCCTGCTTGATCAAGACAATATTCGGAGCTAGGCCCTGCCATCAAGAGCCAGATTGGACGCGAATCATATTCGACTTGCCGGGAGAACGAGCGATGTTTGATTTTCAGGATCTGTTTCAGTGGGACCGTTTTATCACGCCGACGATTATCAAGACCTTCTACTGGCTGGTGATCGCGCTGATCTTGCTGTTCGGCATCTCCGGCATTTTCTCCGGCCTCGCCATGATGGCGGTGAGCCCGTTCGGCGGTTTCATCGTGCTGCTGTCCGCGATCGCCAGCGTGATCGTGGGTATCATCTTTTCGCGCATCGCCGCGGAATTCGTCCTGATCGTGTTTCGCATCAACGAACATCTCGGCGCGATCCGCGACCAGGGCCAGGGGCACTGAGCGAAATCAATATCCCGGCGGCTCCGACCTCAGGCCGGCATCAGGTATTGAACCGGAAATGCATCACGTCGCCATCGGCGACGACGTATTCCTTGCCTTCCAGCCGCAGCTTGCCGGCATCGCGGGCGCCGGCTTCGCCGCCGAGCGAGGCATAGTCGGCGTAGGCGATGGTCTCGGCGCGAATAAAGCCCTTTTCGAAATCGGTATGGATCACACCCGCGGCGGCCGGCGCCTTGGTGCCGCGGTCGATGGTCCAGGCCCGGGCTTCCTTCGGGCCGACGGTGAAATAGGTGATCAGGTCGAGCAGCTGATAGCCGGCGCGGATCAGGCGATCGAGACCGGCCTCCTCGAGACCCAGTGTGTCGAGAAACTCGGTTCGCTCCTCGCGCGACAGCGTCGCGATCTCGGACTCGATCTTGGCGGAGATCACGACCGCGACCGCGCCCTCCTTTTTGGCATGCTCGAACACCTGCGTTGAAAAGCCGTTGCCGTCCTTGGCCGAGCCTTCCTCGACATTGCAGACATAGAGCACAGGCTTGGACGTCAGCAGCCCGAGCATGCCGAAGGCACGTTCCTCCTCCGGCTTGCGCTCGAGAAAACGCGCGGGCCTGCCGTCGCGCAGCAGCACCAGCGCGCGGTTGACGAGGTCGAGTTGCTCCTTGGCTTCCTTGTCGTTGCCCTTGGCCTTCTTGGCCAGATTGTCGACGCGCTTTTCCAGGCTGTCGAGATCGGCGAGCATCAGTTCGGTCTCGATGGTCTCGATATCGGCCAGCGGCGCGATCTTGCCTTCGACATGGGTGATGTCGGAATCCTCAAAGCAGCGCACCACGTGCGCGACCGCATCGACCTCGCGGATGGTGGCAAGAAACTGGTTGCCGAGCCCCTCGCCCTTGGAGGCGCCGCGCACCAGACCCGCGATGTCGACAAAGGTCAGCCGCGTCGGAATGATCTGCGCCGACTTCGCGATCGCCGACAGCTTGTCGAGCCGGGGATCCGGCACCGCGACCTCGCCGACATTCGGCTCGATGGTGCAGAACGGATAGTTCGCCGCCTGCGCGGCCGCCGTTTCGGTGAGCGCATTGAACAGCGTCGACTTGCCGACATTGGGCAATCCGACGATACCGCATTTGAATCCCATCACGTCCTCTTTCACCGATCGAGAAGTCAGTCCTTCTCGCCCGCTTCTTCCTTGCCGAGAAATCCCTTGGCCTGCATCGCCAGATGCACCTTGTTCTGGAACGCCGAGTCGCGTCCCGTCACGAGTAGCCCGGCGCTGTCGGCAACCGCGTCACAGAGCGTCTCGACCCAGGGGCGATCGGCTTTGGCAAAATCCGACAGCACGTGGCCGTGCACCAGTTCCTTCACTCCGGGATGACCGATCCCGAGCCGCACCCGGCGATACTCATTGCCGATATGCGCCGAGATCGAACGCAGGCCATTATGGCCCGCGATGCCGCCGCCGATTTTGATGCGTACCTTGCCGGGCGGCAGTTCGAGTTCGTCCTGGAACACGACGATCTCGTCGACGCCGAGCTTGAAGAAGTTGGCGGCTTCCTGAACCGCGCGTCCCGACTCGTTCATGAAAGTTGTCGGGCGGAGCAGCACCACACGTTCGCCGTCGAGCGTGCCCTCGGAAGTCTCGCCCTGAAAACGACGGCGCCATGGTGCAAAACCATGACGCCGCGCGATTTCTTCAACGGCCATGAAGCCGATATTGTGCCGGTTATGCGCGTGCTTCGCGCCGGGATTGCCGAGACCGACAAAGAGACGCATGACGCGGCATCCCGCGTCCCGTTACTTCTTCTTGTCGCCGCCGGCGGGCGCCTTGGCGCCGGCCGCAGGCGCCTTGGCGCCCGCTGCGGGAGCCGCGGCACCACCGGCCGCAGGCGCGGCCGCACCGGCCGCCGGAGCAGCAGCACCGGGAGCAGCCGTGGCAGCCGGACCGGCCGCGGCGGCAGCCGCAGCCGCCTTGAGTTCTTCCGCGTAGCCGGACGGCGGCACGATGGTCACGAGCGTCACGTCTTCACGCGACAGCGACTTCACGCCGGCGGGCAGCTTGATGTCGGACAAATGCAGCGAGTGGCTGATTTCCAGCCCGCTGACGTCGGCCTCGACATATTGCGGAATGTTGTCGACCGAACATTCGAGGTCGATGGTGTGGGTGACGATATTGACGGTGCCGCCGCGCTTCACGCCGGGCGCGGCGTCCGCGTTCTGGATGTGCAGCGGCACGCTGACGCGGATGGTCGCGCCTTCGCCGAGCCGCATGAAGTCGACATGCAGCGGAAAATCGCGCACCGGATCGAGATGGAAGTCGCGCGGAATCACGCGGTGCTTCTTGCCCTCCAGATCGATGTCGTAAATCGTGGTCAGGAACCGGCCGGCCAGGATGCGCTGGCGCAGTTCGGCATCGTCGACCGAGATGGTTACGGGGGGCTGGTTGTTGCCATAGATCACTCCGGGCACTCTCCCGGCGCGACGCTCTGCCCGTGCGGCCCCCTTGCCGCCTGACGGACGTGCGGTCGCCTTCAATTCCTTGACGGTCGTCGCCATTGTCTTAAGTCCTTGTTTTCAAAAAGTTAAAGGCCGCAGCGCGGCCCGTTCAGCGCCGCAGCAAGCCTCCAGGGGTGCGGGGGCTGCGGACGTGGCGGCGTTCTAGCCCCAAAGACCGGAAATGACAAGGAAATGCCGGGATTTTTATCGGACCGGAGGCCGGCTCCGAAGCCTAGGTCGAGCTGCCGAGCCTGGCCTCCAGCGCCGCGATCCGCGCCTTCAGCGCCTCGTTTTCCTCGCGCGCCAGCCGCGCCATGTCCTTGACCGCCTCGAACTCCTCGCGCTTGACAATATCGAGGTCGCGCAGGATTTTTTCGGCTTGGTTGCGCACCACGGTGTCGACCTCGCGCTTGACCCCCTGGGCAGCACCCGCGGCATCGTTCATCAGCCGGCCGATCTCGTCAAAAAACCGATTGCTGGTCTGGGTCATCCCGGATGCTCCGCCTTGATGTGGTCGCTAACCCCCTGACAATGGCGATCCCGGCGCCGCGGTTCAAGGCCGAAAGCAGCCCCGCCGAAGCCCCGATCATCAGGCCCTGATCGTCTTGTCATGCTGCGGTTTCCTTGCAATCGTAGCGGACGCCCATCCGCACACCCCCAAAAATCACAAAACGAGCGAGAAACGCCCCATGATCGACCAGCAGATCGACATCCCGACCAAGGACGGCAAGACCACCACCTTCATCAGCCATCCCGAACGCGGCGGCCCGTTTCCCATCATCCTGTTCTATATGGACGCGCCAGCGATCCGCCAGGAACTGCGCGACATGGCAACCCGGCTGGCGACCTCGGGCTACTACGTGATGCTGCCCAACATGTATTACCACGCCGGCGTCATGGAGCTCGGCCCGATCAATCCCGATCCGGAATCGCCCGAACGCAAGCGGATGTTCGAGTTGATGAACTCGCTCACCATCCCGATGGTGATGGAAGACACCAAGGCGCTGTTGGCCTACGCCAACGGCCAGGCCGCCGCGCGCAAGGACCTGATCGGCGCTGTCGGCTACTGCATGAGCGGACAATATGCCGTCAACGCGGCGACGCATTTTCCGGCGGTCAAGGCGGCGGCTTCGATCTATGGAACCCGGCTCGCCACCGACAATCCGGACAGTCCGCATCTCGCCGGCCAAAAGACCAAGGCCGAACTGTATTTCGGCTGCGCCGAAACCGACGTCTATGCGCCGGCCGAAATCATCGAGAAGGTCAAGCAGGGCGTGAAGGACGCCAACGCCGAGGTCGAGATTTATCCCGGCACGCATCACGGCTTCGCCTTTCCGAAGCGGCCGGTTTATAACCGCGACGCGGCGGAGCGGCACTGGGAGCGGCTGCTGGCGCTGTATCGCCGCAACCTTTCGGCTTGAGCCTCCAAGAATCTGAAGTATCTGATCAAGGACCTGATGCCCTTTCTCACCATCGCCTACCCGGTCTTCGATCCCATTGCGATCGCGATCGGCCCGATCGCGATTCGCTGGTATGCGCTGGCGTATATCGGCGGCATCGTGCTCGGCTGGATCTATGCCCGCGCGCTGATCAAGAACGACCGGCTGTGGGGCGGTCCGGCGCCGATCACGCTGCTGCAGCTCGACGATTTTATTCTTTGGGTCACGATCGGCATTATCCTCGGCGGCCGCACCGGCTACGTGCTGTTCTACAATCTGCCGTTTTTCATCAGCCATCCGTCCGAAATTCTTGAACTGTGGAAGGGCGGCATGTCGTTCCATGGCGGCTTCCTCGGCTGCGTCGCCGCGGTGATCCTGTTTTGCCGCAAGAACGATCTGCCGATCCTGTCGCTCGGCGACATCACCACCGCGGTCGGGCCGATCGGCCTGTTCCTCGGGCGGATCGCCAATTTCATCAACAGCGAATTGTGGGGCCGGCCCGCCGACCCCAGCCTGCCCTGGGCCATGATATTTCCAAATGGCGGCCCGCTGCCGCGCCATCCGAGCCAGCTCTACGAGGCTGGCATGGAGGGCATCCTGCTGTTCACGCTGCTCGCCGTGATGATCCGGATGGGCGCCCTGAAACGGCCGGGCCTGATCCTCGGAAGCTTTATTACATTCTACGCGTTTGCGCGTATCATCGGCGAGCACTTCCGCGAGCCCGACCCGCAGCTCGGATTTTTGTGGGGCGGGCTGACCATGGGCATGCTGTTGTCGGTGCCGATGATTTTTGCGGGAGCGATCCTCATTGTGATGGCGTGGCGCCGCAAGGCGAGAACGCCGCAAGAAAATTCCGGCGTTACTAGCTCCGATCAGGGCAAGACGTGACCGAAACTTCACCGCTGCAGTCCGAACTGAAGAGGCTGATCAAATCGTCCGGCCCGATGCCGGTCTGGCGATACATGGAGATGTGCCTGACGCATCCCAAATACGGCTATTACGTCTCGCGCGATCCGCTGGGGCGCGAGGGCGATTTCACCACCGCGCCGGAAGTCAGCCAGATGTTCGGTGAACTGCTCGGATTGTGGGCGGCCTCGGTGTGGAAGGCGATCGGCTCGCCGCCGATCCTGCGGCTGATCGAGCTCGGCCCCGGCCGTGGCACCATGATGGCGGATGCGCTGCGTGCGCTCAGGGTATTGCCGCCACTCTATCAGGCCCTGAGCATTCATCTGGTCGAGATCAATCCGGTGCTGCGCGAGAAGCAGAAAGCGGCGCTGTCGGGCGTGCGCAACGTCGCCTGGCACGACGGCATCGACGACGTGCCCGACGGGCCGGCGGTGATTCTCGCCAACGAATATTTCGACGTGTTGCCGATCCACCAGATGGTGCGGCGCGAGACCGGTTGGCACGAGCGCACCGTCGAACTCGACGGCAACGGCAAGCTGGGTTTCGGGGCAGCCGCCGAGCCGACCCCGCGCTTCGAGGTGCTGTTGCCGCCTTTGGTGCGCGCAGCGCCGGTCGGTGCGGTGTTCGAATGGCGGCCCGATACCGAGATCATGAAGCTCGCCAGCCGGGTGCGCGACCAGGACGGCGCCGCCCTGATCATCGATTACGGCCATCTGCGCAGCGACGCCGGCGACACCTTCCAGGCCATCGCCCGTCATAGTTTTACCGACCCCCTGAAAAACCCCGGCGAGGCCGACGTCACCGCGCATGTCGATTTCCAGGCACTGGTCCGCGCCGCGGAGGATCTCGGCGCGCTGGTCCACGGCCCGGTGCCGCAGGGCGATTTCCTCAAGCGGCTCGGCATCGAGACCCGCGCGGTCACGCTGATGGCGAAGGCCAGCCATGAGGTGTCGGAGGACATCTCGGGCGCGCTGAAGCGGCTGGTCGGCGGCGGCCGCGGCGGCATGGGCTCGATGTTCAAGGTGCTGGCGGTCTCCGAACCGCACCTCACCATGCTGGCCGGTTTCAGCGACCAGGAAGAGCCCGCCGCGAAGGCCGCGCAACCATGATTCTGGCCTCGCCGCTGCTCTCGGCCGTCCCCGGCCTGCGCCACGCTTTCTTCACCCGCGAGGGCGGCGTCTCCAGCGGCATCTATGGCAGCCTCAATGCCGGCATCGGATCGCAGGACGATCCGGCGTCGGTCACGGAAAACCGCCGCCGCATGGCGGAGCAAATGGGGGTTTCGCCGCAGCATTTTCTCACGGTGCATCAGACCCACTCGCCCGATGTCATCGTGGCCACGCAGCCTTGGCAGGACGGCTCGCAAAACGGATCGCGGCCGCGGGCCGACGCCATCGTCACGCGCACCGAAGGCCTTGCGATCGGCGCGACCGCGGCCGATTGCGGCCCGATCCTGCTGGTCGACGCGAGCGCGCGCGTGATCGGCGCGGCGCATGCGGGCTGGAAAGGCGCGCTGACCGGAATCCTCGAAGCCGCCATCGCGGCGATGGAAAAGCTCGGCGCCGAGCGCGGCCGCACGATCGCCGCGATCGGTCCCCTGATCCGCCAACCGAGCTACGAGGTCGGTAGCGAATTCGTCGAGCGCTTCATCGAGGCCGACGCCGAGAACGCGCTGTTCTTCCTGCCCTCGGTGCGCAACGGCCACTCGATGTTCGACCTCGCCGGCTACATCCGGCGTCGGCTCGAGGTCGCGGAAATCCTTGTCATCGACGACATCGGCGCCGACACCTA
>Ga0208589_1001309_pt1 | contig 10505 bp, 7 predicted proteins | sample NGESurshal092012_2_FD_184486 | JGI IMG/M metagenome (GOLD analysis project Ga0208589, IMG submission 184486) | Arctic peat soil microbial communities from Barrow, Alaska - NGEE Surface sample F53-2 shallow-092012 (SPAdes) | ecosystem: Environmental > Terrestrial > Soil > Wetlands > Peat ... | reverse complement strand
CCCGCCGAGCGAGCGCAGCCCGCCGAGCGGGCCGCCGGTGCTGCCCCGGTAGTCGATGGTGATCAGCGCGAGCGCGGCCGCCAGCAGCACCCCCAGAACGATGCGGGTTCGCCGGGAGTCGTGCACCAGGTCTCCTCATCAAGCCGCCGGCCATGCCCCTGTCAGCGGCCGCTGCTGCGGCCCCATCCTGCCCCTTAAGGATCAGCGGCGGGACTCGGGAACGAGAACCTGGCTCAGGGTGTCGAAATCTTCCACGCACTTGCCGGTACCCAGCACCACCGAATCGAGCGGGTTGTCCGCGACATGCACCGGCATGCCCGTTTCCTCGCGCAGCCGGTCAGACAGCCCGCGCAGCAGCGCGCCCCCGCCGGTCAGCGCGATACCACGGTCCATCACGTCGCCGGCCAGTTCCGGCGGGCACTTGTCCAGCGTGGTCTTGACCGTGTCCACGATCAGCGCCACCGGCTCCTCGATGGCCCGGCGGATCTCCTCCGCGGAGATCACGATGGTCTTAGGCAGCCCGCTGACCAGGTCACGGCCGCGGATCTCGGCGTGCGGCTCGTCCGCCGACGGGTACGCGGAGCCGAGCGCCATCTTGATCTCCTCGGCGGTGCGCTCGCCGAGCATGAGCGAGTACTCCTTCTTGCCGAACGTGATGATCGCCTGGTCCAGCTCGTCACCAGCCACCCGGATCGACTGGGAGGTGACGATGCCGCCCAGCGAGATCACGGCGACCTCGGTGGTGCCCCCGCCGATGTCCACCACCATGTTCCCGGTGGGCTCGTTGACCGGGAGACCGGCCCCGATCGCCGCGGCCATCGGCTCTTCGATGATGTAGACCCGGCGGGCGCCGGCCTGGTGCCCGGCCTCCTTGACCGCGCTCTGCTCCACCCCGGTGATGCCGCTGGGCACCGCCACGACGACCCGCGGCTTAGCCAGGTGCCGGCGCCGGTGCACCTTCTGGATGAAGTAGCGCAGCATCCGCTCCGTCACGTCGAAGTCGGCGATGACGCCGTCCTTGAGCGGCCGGACGGCGACGATGTTGCCCGGCGTTCTCCCGATCATCCGTTTCGCCTCGACCCCGACCGCGACGATCGCGCCCGTGTTGGTATTCAGTGCCACCACGGAAGGTTCGTTGAGCACGATGCCGCGGCCCCGGACATATACCAGGGTGTTCGCAGTGCCCAGATCGACCGCCATGTCACGGCCCAGAAACGCCAGCGCGTTACTCATCAGGAACGAGAACCTTCCAAAAAGGGTCTGCTGGATGATCTGTGGTTTATCTGCCGCGACTCACACCCAGCCCAAGCCCGAGCCGCTCTTTAGTCCTTCATCGACCATCGCCGGCCCGCCTAAACGAGGTCAGGAAAAAAGATCTTGATTTCCCGTTCGGCGGAGTCCGGCGAATCGGATCCATGCACGATGTTCTGCTGAACATCCAACGCGTGATCCCCGCGGATAGTGCCCGCGCTGGCCCGCACGGGGTCGGTCGCGCCGGCCAGCCCCCGGAAGGCCTCGATGGCCCGGGGACCCTGCACGACCATCGCGACCAAGGGTCCCGACGTGATGAACACGATCAGTGACGGGAAGAAGGGCCTGCCGACGTGCTCCGCGTAGTGAGTCTCAGCCGTTTCCGGCGTGATGACGCGCATGTCCATCGCCGCGACCTGGAGGCCCTTACGCTCAATACGGGACAGTACTTCCCCGATCAGCCCCCGACGGACCGCATCGGGCTTGACTAGGACAAGGGTACGTTCAATCAAGGCTTTGCTCCTCTTGGCCGGTGGCAACGGTGCCGATCCCGGAGTGATCGAGGGCAATCCCGCCGCGGCCAGATCTTACCGTTGCCGCAGCAGCAGCCTGGGGTTCCGCACCGCATGCGGCCCCCGGGCCGAGCCCCTATCACGCCGACGCCCGCTACCCACGCGGGCGCAGCCGCCGAATCTAACGTAACCGCCGCACCGCACGACGGCTAACTGAACTACCCCCTGACTGCTCGTTCAGGGAGCGCGATTCTAGGGCTTTGACTTGGACAGAGCGGATCTGGACAGATGACTGTGATCTGAGGCAAGCTCGTGGGAGCGTCACCGGCGGTCCCCGGCGCGCTGGCTGTATGCGGCAGCCTGGCGCTCCCGGGGTGCGCCATCAGGCCGCTGCGGAACCGTCCGCTAGCGGTCCCCGGCGGAAGCTGACGAAGAGCAGACGAACGGTGGAAGACCAGACTGCTAACCGCACCGCTGAGCCCGGCTCCGCAGACACGCTCGCGGAAGCCTCGGGTCCTGCGGGCCTGATGACGGACCGCCCCCCTCCCACGGACCTGCCCGTCGGCGCGTCCGCTCCGGCGGACCTGCCAGCGTCCGCGACTCCTCCCGCAGATCCCCTACCGGATGCCAGCACCCCCGCAGACCCGCCGCCGGATGCCACCACTCCCGCGGACCCGCCGCCGGATGCCACCTCTCCCGCGGACCCGCCGCCCGATGCCACCACCCGCGCGGACCCGCTGGCCGACGCGGGCGGCCCGGCGCTGCGGCGGGACGGGCTGCTGGCCAGGATTGCGCCGTTCGCCGTGCTCGCCTGCCTGGCCGAGGCGAGCCTGGCGCTCCCGCCTGGCCCGGCTTCCATCCCGGATGCGATCGCGAGCCTGGTGATCCTGGCGGTCACCGCGGCGCTCGTCGTGCTGCTGCCCTGGGACCGGCTTCCGGCGTGGTACGACGTGGCCGTCCCACTGCTGTACACGGCCTCGGTGTTCCCGCTCGTCCAGGCGGCGGGCGGGGAGTACGCCGGGATCATGCTCATCCTGCTCAGCCCCATCATCTGGTCCGCGCTCTTTCACCGCCCGTGGGAATCGGCGTGCGTGAGCGCAGCGGCCCTGGCCGTGGTGCTGGCGACCTCGCTGAGGGACGGCGCCGGGAGCCCGGCGGTACTCATCCGCCGGATGATCTCCTGGGCGGCGCTGGCCGCGATGATCGCGGTGGCCGGGCATGGCCTGCGTGCCCGCGTCCGCCGGTCCCGGCAGCAGGCGGCGCTGATGCAGGAGCGGCTGCGCGAGATGAGCATCCTGGCCGACCGTGACCGCATCGCGAGCAGCCTGCACGACACGGTGGTGCAGCGGCTGTTCGCGTCGGGCCTGTCCCTGCAGGGCACGGTGGGCCTGCTTGACGGCCAGTCTGACGTGGCCCGCCGGATCGACCAGGTGGTGCAGGACCTGGACGAGTCCATCACGCTGCTCCGCCAGTCCATCTTCGACCCCGCACGCGGGGCGCCCGCCCGGGGCCTGCGGCGCAGCATCCTCGACGTGTCCAGCGAGCTGACCCCATGGCTCGGGGTGGTGCCCGAAGTGACCCTGGAGGGCCCGCTGGACACCGAAGTACCCGCGCGGGCCGCCGGGCAGTTGCTGGGAGTGCTACGGGAGGGGCTGGCCCGCAGCGGGGCCTGGGCGAACGCCACGCAGGTCGCCGTGGCCGTGGCCGCGGACCACGAGGCGGTCACGCTGACCATCACCGACGACGGCACCCAGTGGGCCACCCGGGCCGCTGGTGATGGGCCCACTCTGCCGGTGCTGCGGGCGCGGGCTCACCAGGTGGGCGGCACGGTAGCGACCGAATCGGCGGCGACTGGCGAGACGCGGCTGATCTGGCGGGCGCCCCTCAGGACGATTCCGCGCGGCGCCCCATCCGGATAGCCAGGATCCAGAACCCGGCGAAGATAGCGCCGAGCGCGTACATGACGGGGACGAGCATCCCGGCCGCGATCACCAGGACCTGGAGCACGCTGCCGGCCACCAGCGCCACCCGCAGTCCAGGCCGGCCGACCACGGCCGCCAGCAGGACCGCGGCCACGGCCAGCGCGCCGCCCGCGTACCCGGCCGCCCGCGAGGCGTGCCCGATGGTGATCGCCACCGGGATGGCCAGGCCGATCACGATGGCCTCCATCACCAGCACGGTGGCGCAGAGCCTCCTCATTCCGGCGCTGCCGCCTCCTCATCGTCAGGATCGAGGTGGCCGGCATCCTCCTGGTCCCGATCCTCGTCGTCCTGATCCTCGTCGTCCTGATCCTCGTCGTCCTGATCCTCGTCGTCCTGATCCTCGCCGCCCCGGTACATCAGGTCCCGCTCGCTGCGCTCGGCAGCCTCGCGGTCTGCATCGGGGTCCTCCGCGACCAGCAGGACCCGCGCGTCCCCGGCGGTGATGACCGACCCCGTGACCAGCACCCCGGTCCGGGTCAGTCCTTCGTCGCCGGACGCGTCGTCGGCCAGGCCCACCGCCATCTCCAAGGCGTCGTCGAGGCGCCGGGCGGAGTGCACCCGCTCCGCACCGAACACCGAGGCGGCCAGTTCGGCCAGCTTGTCCGGGTGCATCGAGCGGTCAGACGAATTACGGGTCACCACCAGCTCGGAGATCACCGGCTCCAGCTGATCGAGGATCCCGGGGACGTCCTTGTCCGCGCTGACCGCCAGCACCCCGATCACTGCCGCGAACGAGAAGGCCTCGGTGACGGCATCCATGGCCGCTTCCATGCCCGCCGGGTTGTGCGCGGCATCGAGGATGACCACCGGGCTGCGCCGGACCACCTCAAGCCGGCCCGGCGAGGTGACCTGCGCGAACGCCGCGCGGACCAGGTCCTGCCCCAGCGCCCCGCCAGACGGCTCCGAGCCGTCCACGCTGAGCGCGGGCCGCCCCGGGGCGTCCTCGTCGTCCTCAGCCTCGCCTGGGCCGGTCTCAGCCCCGCCCAGGGCCGGGCCGGCCTCGTCGCCGAACCCGTTGTCGGGCGCCTCCGCGTCCGACGCCTGCCCGGGCAGGGGTGACCCGGTGGCAAAGGCCTCGACCGCGGCCAGCGCCGTGGCCGCGTTGCCCGCCTGGTAGGCCCCGAACAGCGGCAACACGATGTCGGTGTAGTCGCCGCGCAGCCCGCGCAGGTCCAGCCGCTGGCCGCCGACCGCGAGATCACGGTTGAGCACCCCGAACTCCAGGCCCTCGCGGACCACGCTGGCGCCGACCGTGACGACCCGGCGGAGCAGGGCTTCCGCGGCGGGCAGCGGCTGCTGGGCCAGCACGGCCACCGCGCCGGGCTTGATGATCCCGGCCTTGTCTGTCGCGATCTCCTCCACGGTGCCGCCCAGGTAGGCGGTGTGGTCGAGGGAGATCGGGGTGACCACGGCCACGGCGCCGTCCGCGATGTTCGTCGCGTCCCAGGTGCCGCCCAGCCCGACCTCGATGATCGCCACGTCCACCGGGACGTCGGCGAAGATGGCGAAGGCCAGGCCGGTCAGTACCTCGAAGAAGGACAGCTGGCTGGCCTGCTGCCCATCGACCAGGGCCAGGTAGGGCGCCAGCTCGTCGTAGGCGGCCACGAAGGCCTCGGCGGAGACCGGCTGCCCGTCCACCATGATCCGTTCCCGGATGGACGACAGGTGCGGGCTGGTGAACAGCCCGGTGCGCAGGCCCCGGGTGCGCAGCAGGCTCTCGATCATCCGGGCGGTCGAGGTCTTGCCGTTCGTGCCGGTGATGTGGATGACCGGATAGGAGCGCTGCGGGTCACCAAGCACCGAGACGAGCGCGGCCATCCGTTCCAGGGTCGGCTCGATGGCGTGCTCAGGACGCCGCGCGAGGATCTCGGCCTCCGCCTCGCGCAGCTCAGCGGAGATGCTCAACCGTCCTCCCGGCCCTTCTCCGTCGATCCTGGCCCCGCCGTGCCCGGCAGGGCGTCGAGCCGGCCGGTGATCCGCTCGATGTCGGCGTGCGCCGCCTCGAGCCGCTCCCGGGTCTTGGCCACCACGTCGCCGGGCGCCTTGGCCAGGAACGACTCGTTGGCCAGCTTCCGCTCGGCCTGGTCCGCCTCCTTGCGGGCGGCGGCGAGGTCCTTGTCCAGGCGGCGCCGCTCCGCGGCCACGTCGATCCCGGCGGCGGTGTCCAGCTCCACGGTGATGCCCTCGGCCAGCACGGACGCGGTCGCCGTGAAGCGGTCACCAGGCACGGTCAGCCGCAGCAGCGACCGGATGCTGGTCTCGTGCGGCGCGAGGCGGGTCCCGTCGATCCCGGCCAGCACCGCGGGCACCTGCTGGCCCGGGCGCAGCCCCTGGTCGGAACGGAACCGGCGGACCTCGGTGACCAGCCGCATCAGCGAGCCGATCTCCGCTTCCGCACCGGGGTCCCGGAAGGCCGCCGAACCGTCCCCTGAGGGCCGCTGGCCCGGCCAGGGGGAAATCATGATGCTGTCACCCCCGGTCAGCGCGGTCCACAGCTCCTCGGTGACGAACGGCATCACCGGATGGAGCAGCTTCAGCAGCCGGTCCAGCACGTAGCCGAGCACCTCACGGGTGACCCGGGCCGCCTCATCCGAGCCGGCCGAACCAGAGCCGGCCGAACCAGAGCCGGCCGAACCAGAGCCGGCCGAACCAGAGCCGGACAGCGCCGGCTTGGCCAGCTCCAGGTACCAGTCACACACTTCGTCCCAGGCGAAGTGGTACAGCAGCTCGCACATCTTGCCGAACTCATAACGCTCGAAGAGCGCGTCCACCTCGCCGGTGACGGTGGCCAGCCGGGACAGGATCCAGCGGGCCGCGGTCGGCATCTGCCCCGGATCGGGCAGGGCCGATGGCACGGTCGCGCCGTTCAGCAGCGCGAACCGGGTCGCGTTCCACAGCTTGTTGCAGAAGTTCCTGGAGCCGGTCACCCACTCTTCGCTGACGGCCACGTCGCTGCCGGGGCCGGCCCCGCGGGCCAGGGTGAAGCGGGTGGCGTCCGCGCCGAACCGGCCGATCCAGTCCAGCGGGTCCACCGTGTTGCCCAGCGACTTGGACATCTTCTTGCCGTACTGGTCGCGCACCAGGCCGTGCAGGGCGATGTCCCGGAACGGGACCGCCTGGGCTGGCTCGCGATGCGACATCACGTACAGCCCGAACATCATCATCCGGGCCACCCAGAAGAACAGGATGTCGTAGGCCGTGACCAGCACGCTGGTCGGGTAGAAGGCGGCCAGGTCCTCGGTGTCGCCGGGCCAGCCGAGCGTGGAGCAGGGCCACAGCGCGGACGAGAACCAGGTGTCCAGCACGTCGGGGTCCTGCCGCCAGCCCTCGCCGGACGGCGGGTCCTCGCCGGGGCCGACGCAGACGACCTCACCGGCCGGCCCGTACCAGACGGGGATCCGGTGCCCCCACCACAGCTGGCGGCTGATGCACCAGTCGTGCATGTCGTCGACCCAGTCGAAGTAGCGGGGCGCCATCTCGGCCGGGTGGATGCCGACCCGGCCGTCGCGGACCGCGTCGCCGGCCGCCTTGGCCAGCGGGCCCACCTTGACGAACCACTGCAGGGACAGCCGGGGCTCGACCACCGTGCCGCACCGGCTGCAGTGGCCCACCGCGTGCACGTAGGGCCGGACCTCGGCCACGATCCGGCCGTCCGCGCGCAGCGCGGCGACCACCGCCGGCCGGGCCTCGAACCGGTCCACGCCCTCGAACGGGCCGTGGGCCGTGACGCGCCCGTGCTCGTCCAGGATCGTGATGCTGGGCAGCCCGTGGCGGCGGCCGATCTCGAAGTCGTCCGGGTCGTGCGCCGGGGTCACCTTGACCGCGCCGGTGCCGAACTCGGGGTCCACGTGCGGGTCCGCGACCACCGGGATACTCCGGCTGGACAGCGGCAGCCGCACCTCCCGGCCGACCAGGTGGGCGTACCTGGGGTCGTCCGGGTGCACCGCGATGCCGGTGTCACCGAGCATGGTCTCGGCCCGGGTGGTGGCGACCACGATCGCGTCGTCGCCGTCCCCGTACCGGATGGAGACCAGCTCGCCGTCCTCGTCGCTGTGGTCCACCTCGATGTCGGACAGGGCAGTGAGGCAGCGCGGGCACCAGTTGATGATCCGCTCGGCCCGGTAGATGAGCTTGTCGTCGAACAGGCGCTTGAACACGGTCTGCACGGCGTGGGACAGGCCCTCGTCCATGGTGAACCGCTCCCGCGACCAGTCGACGCTGTCGCCGAGGCGGCGCATCTGGCCTAGGATCTTCCCGCCGGACTCCGCTTTCCACTGCCAGACCCGCTCGACGAACGCCTCACGGCCGAGGTCGTGGCGGCTCAGCCCCTCTTTGGCCAGTTCCCGCTCCACCACGTTCTGGGTGGCGATGCCCGCATGGTCCATGCCGGGAAGCCACAGCGTGGTGTAGCCCTGCATGCGCCGCCGCCGGACCAGCGCGTCGATCAGCGTGTGGTTGAGCGCATGGCCGATGTGCAGCACCCCGGTCACGTTCGGCGGCGGGATCACCACGCAGAACGCGGGGTGCTCCGGGCTGACCTCGCGGGCCTCGGCGTGCATCAGCCCGCGGTCTTCCCACGACTGATACAGGCGGTCCTCTACCTGGCCCGGCGCGTACTGCGGTGGGAGCTCGGTTGGATGCCGGCTTAGATCTGCACTCACGACAGCCGAGTCTAGTGCCGCAGACAACGCCGCCCGTGCAAGGTCACCGTGCAGGAGGCCGGGCATCGAGGCCCTGCAGCCCGGCGCCGGGCTGCTCCGGTTTAAGCCGACTTTTCCCGCGGGGTGCGGCGGGCGACGTCGCGGGGCACCAGCGTGGGGTTCACGTGCTCGAGCACGACCGGCCCGGTGATCACCACGCGCTCGACATCCTTGCGGCTCGGCACCTCGTACATCACCGACATCAGCACTTCTTCGAGGATGGCGCGCAGGCCACGGGCCCCGGTGCCGCGCAGGATGGCCAGGTCGGCCACGGCTTCCAGCGCGTCGTCGGTGAACTCCAGGTCCACGCCGTCTAGCTCGAACAGCCGCCGGTACTGCTTGACCAGCGCGTTCCGCGGCTCGGTGAGGATCTGGATCAGCGCCTCGCGGTCCAGGTTGTGCACGCTGGTGATGACCGGGAGCCGTCCCACGAACTCCGGGATCATCCCGAACTTCAGCAGGTCCTCCGGCATGACGTCGGCGAACGCGTCGCCCGAGGCCCGGTCGTTCTTGACCCGCAGCACCGCGCCGAAGCCCATCCCGCTCTTGCCGACCCGCGACTCGATGATTTTCTCGAGGCCGGAGAAGGAGCCGCCGCAGATGAACAGGACGTTGGTCGTGTCGATCTGGATGAATTCCTGGTGCGGGTGCTTACGGCCGCCCTGCGGCGGCACCGAGGCCGTGGTGCCTTCGAGGATCTTCAGCAGCGCCTGCTGAACACCCTCCCCCGAGACGTCCCGGGTGATGGAGGGGTTCTCGCTCTTGCGGGCGATCTTGTCGATCTCGTCGATGTAGATGATCCCGGTCTCGGCCTTCTTGACGTCGTACTCGGCCGCCTGGATCAGCTTGAGCAGGATGTTCTCGACATCCTCGCCCACGTAGCCCGCCTCGGTGAGCGCGGTGGCGTCGGCGATCGCGAACGGGACGTTCAGCAGCCGGGCCAGCGTCTGGGCCAGCAGGGTCTTGCCCGAGCCGGTGGGGCCGAGCAGCAGGATGTTCGACTTGGCCAGCTCCACGCCGTCCTCGCCGGGCCGGGTGTCACCGCCCGACTGGACCCGCTTGTAGTGGTTGTAGACCGCCACGGACAAGGCCTTCTTGGCCTTCTCCTGCCCGATCACGTACGCGTCGAGGAACTCGTAGATCTCGCGGGGCTTGGGCAGGCTGTCCCATTTAAGCTCGGACGGCTCGGCCAGCTCCTCCTCGATGATCTCGTTGCAGAGGTCGATGCACTCGTCGCAGATGTAAACGCCGGGTCCGGCGATGAGCTTCTTGACTTGCTTCTGACTCTTCCCGCAGAAAGAGCACTTCAGCAGGTCACCACCATCGCCGATGCGAGCCACCCAGCTACTCCTTTACCTGGGGCCGCCTGGCCCCAGCCTCGGGGCCGACGGCGGCATTGCGCCGTGCCACCACACTCGTCACTGCCTCGGGCCGCTTGGTGCCCGCCGGCTTACCTTCTACCTCTGACGGTACCGCCTCCGGGGCCCCCGCCGCGAGGGCTGGACCCCGGTGCCGTCCACCCGAGAGGACGAATCCTCCTGGTTAGGACGACCCTACCTCGCTGCGCCGCTTCAAGCTGGACAGAACTTCATCCACCAGACCGTATTCCTTGGCCTCCTCGGCGGTGAAGAACTTGTCCCGCTCGATGTCCTCGCGGACCTGCTCTTCGGTCCGGCCGGTGTGCATGGCGACGATGTGCTCCATCGCCGACCGCATCCGGAGGATCTCGTGGGCCTGGATCTCCAGGTCACTGGACTGCCCGTAGCCGCCCTCGGTGGCCGGCTGGTGCAGCAGGATGCGGGCGTTCGGCAGGGCCAGCCGCTTGCCCTTCGTGCCCGCGGCGAGCAGCACCGCAGCCCCGGAGGCCGCCTGGCCGATGCAGACCGTCTGCAGCTCAGGCTGGACGAACTGCATCGTGTCGTAGATCGCCATCATCGAGGTCACCGACCCGCCCGGCGAGTTGATGTACATGGTGATGTCGCGGTCCGGGTCCAGCGACTCCAGCGCGATCAGCTGCGCGATGACGTCGTTGGCGGAGGCGTCGTCGATCTGCACGCCCA
>Ga0208589_1001308_pt1 | contig 10508 bp, 6 predicted proteins | sample NGESurshal092012_2_FD_184486 | JGI IMG/M metagenome (GOLD analysis project Ga0208589, IMG submission 184486) | Arctic peat soil microbial communities from Barrow, Alaska - NGEE Surface sample F53-2 shallow-092012 (SPAdes) | ecosystem: Environmental > Terrestrial > Soil > Wetlands > Peat ... | reverse complement strand
GGTGCCCGGTCACCCCGATGCGCAGCGAGAACGGCAGCTGGCCCTCCCCGTCGGGGGGCCAGCTGGTGTCCGCCGGCTCCGCGCCGGGCCGCCCGGTGGCCGCCGGCAGCTGGCGGGTCACCGGGCACACCCCAGCTCGGACGGCGGCGTGGCCGAGATATAGCGGCGCCAGTCCTGCGGGGTGAGGCTGTGCCCGGAGGTGGTGCAGGCGACCTTGACCCACTGGGCGGGCACCAGGCTGAGCTGGGTCAGCACCCCGTCGTCGGTGCGGCCATTGCCCTCGGTCACGGTGACCAGGCTGCGCCCGCCGGGAGTGAACGCCATCGTGGTCTGCTGGTACGGCGAGGCCTTGGAGATGGGGAAGACGCCCAGCACGTGCCCGGATCCCAGGTCGGCGAGGACGCCGCGGCCGTCGGCCCGTTCCCCGGCCAGCAGGACCTGGCCCGCGGGGCCGGAGCTGACCGCGATGTTCCCGTAGTTCCACGGGGTCCCGCCCTGGACCGAGCGGATCAGGCGCGTGCCGTCCGTGTCGCGCAGGTCGATGCCGCCATTCTCCCGCTGGAGCACCAGGTCCGGCCCGGAGTAGGCCAGCTCGTAGGCCCGGACCCCGGGGATCCGCCAGATCCGCCTGGTCTTGAGGTTGATGACGTAGACCTCCTGGTCGGACTGGTCGATGACCGCCGCCCTGGTCCCCGACGGGCTGACCGCGGCCTGGCGCTGGTACAGCGCGGCGTTCGGCCGGATGCCGGGCGGACCCTGGACCACCGCCCCGCTCTGGCTGGAGGGGAGCGGGCCGATCCGGACCGTCCCGGTGGCATCGACCGCGAACAGGTGGCGTCCGTCCGCGGAGAGCGCCAGATCCTGCGGCGGTTCGGGGTCCTTCCTGACCATGACAGCACGTCCCTTCCCCCCGGCGGTGACGACCGAAAGCGTGCGGCCGAACACGTAGAGCCGTGACCCGGACTTGCTCCACAACGGCAGCCCGAACTCCTCCGTGCCGCCCGTGGCGAGTTTCGTGATCTTCCCGAAGGACGGGCCGAGGCCGGCGCGCAGCAACAGGTTCCCGTCGCTGTCGGTCAGGGCGGCTTCCCGGCCGCCCGGCTGGATCGCCAGCCGGGGACCGGGGCAGACCCGGCCGCACTGCCAGGGCATCAGAATCCGGGCCGCCTCGCCGATGCGTGAATACTGCCTGAGGTTCCACAGCGTGAGAAGGTTTCCCGAGGCTGAGACCAGCTGGGTGTCGCTGTTCCCGACGAAGGCCAGCGAGGTGCTGAAGAGCGGTTCGGCGCCGGAGTACGACCGCGCCGGGCTGCCCGGCTGGCTGTCCCGGGCGATGCGGGACACGTGGATGCCGGTGGCGTCCTCGGACGCGATCCAGTGGTCGTTCTGGCTGATGGCCAGGGCCAGGGCCAGGCGGCCGCCGGGACGGGCGTGGCCCGCCGGGCCGGACCGCATGGTGCTCAGCACACGGAGGCTCGATCCGGCCGCCACATAGCTGTGCGTGAACAGCGTGCCGGACGGCGACAGCGCGTAGGTGTAAGCGGGGTACCTGGACGGCCCGAACGTGTTGCGGGCGGAGCCGTCCGCGGTGAGGCCGGGCAGGGTGAGCCGCCGCCAGGAGCCGTACCGGCCGTCGAGCGCGACCAGTTCACTGTCGTCGGGCACGGTGAGGTTCGTGATCAGCGGCGCGCGGTTCCGGTGCCAGGTGCCGAACCCCGGAAGCCGGGCCTGCCGCCAGGACCGGCTCGTCGTGTTCAGCACATCCACGCCGGGAAAGACGCCGAACGCGGCGTATTTCCCGGACGGTGACACCCCGGCCGCGGTGAACCGGGTTCCCCGTGGCGCGGCGCGGGACGCCACCAGGTGGCTGCCCACCCAGGTCGTGGCGGTCAGGCTGGTCGCCGCGGCCACGGTGCCGCCGTCCGCGCTGACCGCCACGGCGGTGACTGGCCCGGCCATCCGGCCGTAGCGGACCGGGGTGAAGCTGGACAGGTTCCAGCCGCGCACCCATCCGTTCCTGGTGCCCACCACGACCGTGCGGCCGTCCGGTGCGACGGCGAGGGCCGAGACCGGCCCGGGGGCCTGGACGAAGCGCTGCACCTGCGAGTCGGCCTGCACCGTGGCGAACAGGGCCGCACGGGTCTGCGGGTTCCCGGGGTCGAGCCGGTAGCCCTGGACCGCGAACAGCTGCGCGAGGTCAGGATGCGAGCTGGTCAGCGAGACGGCGGTGGAAGCCAGCAGGCCCGCGGTGGCCACGGTGTTCTCCTGGTCGGCGCGGTCCCGCTGCGCCTTGGCGATGAACGCCGCGGTCAGCGAGAAGGCCAGCAGGACCACCAGGGCGGCCGCGACCGCGATGGCCGCCTGCACCGTCCGGCGGCGGCGGCGGATGTGCTCCCCGATCAGGGTGTCCTTGGGCACGTGCCGGATCGCCGCGGCCAGGTCCGCCACGGCGTCCTGCAGCCGGGGGTCAGCGGACCGGAGGCTGTCTTCGGAGTCCCGGGCCCAGCGCAGGTCCACCCAGCGCGGCTCCTGGGCGAACGCGTGCCCGAGCGCCTCCTCCGGCAGCGCGGTAGTAGCGGCCCAGTCCAGGTCGCCGGCGCCCTCGTCCCAGACCAGCTCGCCCCCGGTGACGGCGATCAGCAGGTGGCTGACCGGCCGGTGCGCCCGCCACCAGGAGATCTCGCGGGCGACCCAGCCGGACTGCGCCGACTCCGGGGAGGCCATCAGGATCAGCCAGCGGGAGTCGGCCAGCGCCTCCTCGATCGTGGTCCACAGGTTCGGTGAGGCGGCCAGGCTGGTCTGGTCCCGGAATACGTGCAGGGCGCGCACCTGGTACCAGGGCTTGGCGAAGCGCTGCAGCTCGGTCTGGAGCCGCGCCGTGATCGCGGCGTCGAGCCGGTGGCTGTAGGAAATGAAGGCGTCGTAGCCGCGCTCCTCGCCTGCCGCCACGTTCCCCCCGGTACGGTGCGCCGAGCTTCTCCTGCTATGACCCCTTTTGACACCAAGAGTTACATAGGGATTGCTACAGGCTACATGGGGTTCCGTTCAGGGTGAAGGTGCAGGACCGATCACAGCCGTCGCGTACCAGATCGGTATCAGCCATGACAGTTACTCAGGCGACGCCAGCATCGCGCCACCGCCCACCCACCAATGGTCACGCAACTTCGGCGGCGGCGTGTCCTACCCGCTCATCTCGGGGGGCGCGGTATTCGTCACCGTCGCCGACAGCGGCAGTAACCGCGGGACCAGGCTCTACGCACTGGACCAGTCGACCGGTGCGACCCTCTGGTCCAAGCCGACCGCCGACACGTACTGGTGGTCCACCGCAGCCTTCGACGCGGGCCAGGTGTTCGTCGTCAACTCCGCAGGCCTGCTGGATGCATTCGCGGCCAGCACCGGCCAGCTGGACTGGTCGGTGCAGCTGCCCCCCAACGAGATCCTTAACGCGAGCACCGGCAAGCTCCTGGGCACGTTCCAGGCGGGACCGCCTCCGGCCTTCGACGGCCAGGTCGGGCTGTTCCTGAACCAGGGCACGCTCACGGCGGTCACCGATGGGACCACGCTGTGGTCCTTCGCTGGCGACGGCGGCCTTGACACCGCGCCGATCGCGGTGGGCTCCACGGTGTACATCGGCTCGTCGACCGGCAAGCTGTACGGGCTCGCACTGAGCACAGGTAAGCAGGTCTGGAGCGCGAACGCCGGCTCGGGCATCCCCGGGCCCGAGGAGCAGAGCGCCGCACAGCCTCTGACCGGCCTCGGGGCGGGGCAGCGATTGGTCGTGGTCCCGGCCGGAGACCGGCTGGTGGCCTACAGCGGCTGACGTCCGCGACTGAACTCCGGGGCGGACCGCGCGACTGGCGTCGCGCGGGTCAGCCGCCCGCCCCGGCCTCCGTTCTCGTTCTCCGGCCGCGGCTCAGGCGCTCTGGGCGGCCAGCCGGCGCAGCGCGTCCCGGGCCACCGCCGGGTCGGTGGTAGCCCAGAACGGCGGCAGCGACGCACGCAGGAAGCCGCCGTACCGGGCGGTGGCCAGCCGCGGATCGAGGATCGCCACCATGCCCCGGTCGTCCATCGTGCGGAGCAGCCGCCCGGCGCCCTGGGCCAGCAGCAGCGCGGCGTGCGAGACGGCGACGGCCATGAAGCCGTTGCCGCCGCGGGCCGCGACTACCCGCTGCCGGGCCGAGGCCAGCGGGTCGTCCGGCCGCGGGAACGGGATCCGGTCGATAACCACCAGCTGCAGCGCCGGCCCCGGGACGTCCACGCCCTGCCACAGGGACAGCGTGCCGAACAGGCAGCTCGTCTCGTCCTCGGCGAACTGCCGGATCAGCTGGCCGGTGGCGTCGTCCCCCTGGCAGAACAAGGGCACGCTGAGCGTGCCGCGCAGTTCCAGCGCAGCCTGGCGGGCCGCCCGCATGGATGAGAAGAGGCCGAGCGTGCGGCCTCCCGCCGCGGTGATCAGCTCGCTCAGCTCGGTCAGGTAGGCCGGCGGGAGCCCGTCCCGGCCAGGCGGCGGCAAGTGCCGGGCGACGTAGAGGATGCCGCTGCGGGGATGGTCGAACGGCGAGCCCACGTCCAGCCCTGACCAGGCCAGGCCGTGCGAGGGCGCCTCGTCCGGCGACTCCCCCGGGTCACCCGTACCGGTCTCCCTGGCGTCAGCCGTTCGCGGGCCAGCCTGCCCGGGGTCCGCCGCGGCCGGCTCGGCGGCCTGGGAATGAGCTTCCTGTGGATCAACCGGCTTCGCATCAGCCGGCTCCGGGTCAGCTGGCTCCGGATCAGCCGGCTCGGCCCCGGGCCGCGGCAGTCCCCACTGCCGGGCCAGGGGCTCGAACGAGCCACCCAGGGCCAGTGTCGCCGAGGTCAGCACCACGGTCTGGCGGCGGAACAGGCGTTCGGCGAGCAGCGCGCCGACCTGCAGCGGGGCCACCCGGAGCGTGGCCGGGCGGCGTGGGTCCTCAACCACCGGCCGGTCCATCCAGACCACGTCGGTCCGGGAAGTCAGGTCCGGGACGTACGAGACCAGGATCCGGTCCGCGGTGCCCACCAGGTCGTCCAGGCCGGCCAGCGCCGAGCGTGTCGCGGCCTGCTGCCCGGCGGGCTCCTCCTCGCCGGCCTGCTTGGCGCTGGAGCGGATCTCGGTAGCGCATCCGGCGGCGGCGTCCCGGACCAGGGCCAGTGCGCTGGACAGATCCTGGTCCAGGAAGTCGAGGCGCCCGTCGCGGGACTCGGCGAAGGCCCGGGCCGCGGCCTCGCCCGCCTCCCGGAGCCGTCCGGCCGCGTCCGCGGACAGCAGCCGCCCGACCCGCCGGGCCGCCGTGTCCACCCCGGCCGCGGACAGTTCCCCGCTCGCGGCGCTGGTGACCCGGTTCACCAGATCATGGGCCTCGTCGATGATGACGACGTCGTGCTCGGGCAGGACCGGGAACGATTCCAGCGCGTCGATGGCGAGCAGCGCGTGGTTGGTCACCACGATGCTGGCCTTCCCCGCGGTCGCCCGGGCCAGCTCCGCATAGCATTCGCGGCCGAACGGGCACCGCTGCGCGCCGAGGCATTCCCGGGCGCTCACCGACACCTGCCGCCAGGCCCGGTCATCCACGCCCGGCACGAGCTCGTCGCGGTCGCCGGTGCTGGTCTCGGCCGCCCAGTCGTGCAGGCGTTCGACCTGCTGGCCCACGGGAGAGGTCGTCGCCCGGTCGAAGAGCACGTCGCGGGGATCCTCGGGCGCTCCCGATTTAAGCCGGTGCAGGCAGAGGTAGTTGCGGCGGCCCTTGAGGATGGCGAAGTCCGGTTCCTTGCCGATCAGCGGTGCGAGCGTCGCGGCCAGCCGGGGCAGGTCCCGGTCGATCAGCTGGCGCTGCAGGGCGATGGTGGCGGTGGCGACCACGACGGCGCTGCCGCTGGCGAGTGCGTGCGCGACCGCGGGCACCAGGTAGGCCAGTGACTTGCCGGTTCCGGTGCCCGCCTGGACCGCGAGGTGCTCACCGGACCGGATGGACCGCTCGACCGCCTCGGCCATCGCGACCTGGCCGGGCCGCTCGGCCCCGCCGATCCCGGCCACGGCCGCAGCCAGCAGGTCAGGCACGGCCGGCAGCACCCGGGCGTCCAGCTTGGCCGGGGCAGAATCAGGCCGTGGGCCAGCCTGCGCGAGCTTTTCACCGGGGGCCACGTCCCGAAACGCTACCGTGCGCTGGCGACAGCCGCCGCACAGTAGCGCGGCGCGGCCTGGGCTTCAGCTGTAGGGCAGGAAGCAGATGCCGGCGTGTCCGCCCACCCCGCCGCAGGTCTCACTGCCGTCCAGGTTGTCGCTGGCGATCCAGAGCCCGGCCCTCGTGAGCAGCATGCCGTCGGCGCCCAGGCCCCGGGCCCGGCTGTAATATCCCGCGGAACCCGACGAGTTCACGTACAGCGCGCCGTTTCCGGGGCTGAGCCCTTCCATGCCGGGCGCGTTGTACCCGCGGGCGCCGAGGCTGTTACACCCGTTGGGGTTCATGGAGTAACGCTCGTGGCCCCCGAAGTACGCGGCGCGGCCGTCGCTCGCGGCCGAGTACAGCGAGTCACAGCCGGTGTAGTTGATCCACTTGTGCGCGACCGAAGACCGGGTCGCCGGGTAGGCCAGCGCAGCGTCACACGGACCCGAGCGCGCCCCCTGGCTGCTGCCGCCGACCAGGTGAAAGCCGGTCGTGGCCACGTACACCGTCGAGTCGTCCGGTGACCAGGCCGCCGCCCGTGCCCAGAACGACTCGGTACAGGCGGCACCGAAGTCCCGTGACGTCCAGCCGGTCACGCTGGCCCGGGAGCCGCCGACGTTCAGCATGAAGATCTGCTTCCGCGACTGGCCGCCTGCCGAGCTGAACACGCCCTCGACGAGGTCGAGGGTCCCACCGTGGCTGAGCTGCTGGTTATAGACCTGGCTGCCACGGATGGACAGGTTCAGGAACCCGTCACCCCGGCCGGTGGACGGGTTCAGGCTGGCCATGCGCGCGGGCTTGGCGCCGTTGATGGAGGTGAAGGTGCCCCCGACCAGCAGGTGGCCGCGGACCGCCGCGAGCGTATCGACCCGGCCGTTCGACGCGTGCGCGAAGCCGCTGACCACGTTGCCCGTCCTGGTGCTGATCTCGGCGATGTCGCGCACGCTGGTGCCGTTGACCCTGGTGAAGTTGCCGCCGATGTAGGCGTCTGCGCAGTTGCCGCCGTTGAACGCGATGGAGTTGATCGCGGCCGCGCCGTCCTGGTCGGTGTTCGTGCTGCCCACCACCCTGGGGGCCCAGGAGGTGACCCGGTAAGGGCTGCTGGCGCTGAAGCTGACCAGGTCCGTACGGGAGTAGCTGGTGCTGCCCCACTTGATGGAGCTGAAGGTGCCGACCGCGTACATCGTGCTGCCGCACTGGACGATCTGGCGGATCTGGTCGCGGGGGGTAGACCTGGCGGGCAGGCGGGGCGTGCTGCTGGCGGGCCTGGCCGATACGACCCCCGACGGCGGCGGCCCCCCACCCGTTCCGGCCTGCGCGGCCGGGATGCTGAACGGCAGCAGGCTTCCGGCCGTGGCGACAGCGGCGGCGACCACGTATTTACGCACAATTCCCCCCGGGGTGATGTCGCCGCCCAGCGTAACGTAACTGGTCCGGTTTGTAACCGCCAAGGCGGATTAGTCCGGTTACCGCCCGTGTCAGGCGCTCAGGGTTGCTCCGGGCAGCACCTAACGGCATTCCCATCGGCCGGGCTCAACTGCCACGATGACCTCATGACCGACGTGCAATCACCGACGCTGGCCTTCCGCGACGCCCGGGACCTGCTGCTGCGCCACCGCGAGGACTACCCGGCCGCGCTGGCCGAGTTCACCTGGCCGCAGCTCGATGAGTTCAACTGGGCCCTGGACTGGTTCGACGTGATCGCGGCCGAGCACCCGGACCGGGATGCCCTGCGCATCGTGGCCGACGGGGACGCCGCCGCCCGGATCAGCTACGGCGAGATGGCCGCCCGCTCCAACCAGGCGGCTAACTGGCTGCGCGGCCTCGGTGCCCGGCGGGGCGACCGGCTGCTGCTGATGCTGGGGAACATCGCGCCGCTGTGGGAGATCATCCTGGCCGCGATGAAGCTCGGCGTGGTGATCATCCCGGCCAGTACGCTGCTCGGCCCGGAGGACCTGGCCGACCGCGTGGCCCGCGGCGACGTGCGTCATGTCATCACCGAGTACGCGCACACGCCACGGTTCGCGGACGTCCCGGGAGACTGGACCCGGGTGGCGGTCAGCACCACGCCCGGGGCCACCCCGCCAGACGGCTGGCACGACTACACGGAGGCGGCCGCCGCGGATACCTGGTTCGACCCGGAGAGCGTGACTCACGGGGACGATCCCTTGTTGCTGTATTTCACCTCGGGGACGACAGCGCAGCCCAAGCTGGTCGAGCATACGCACGCGTCGTACCCGGCCGGCCATCTGTCCACCATGTACTGGATCGGGCTGCAGCCCGGCGACGTGCACCTGAACATCTCCTCGCCGGGCTGGGCCAAGCACGCGTGGAGCAACGTCTACGCGCCGTGGAACGCGGGGGCAACCGCGCTGGTGCTCGGCTACGACCGGTTTTCCGCTCAGGCCCTGATGGACGCGATCGGCGCCGGCGGGGTGACCACGTTCTGCGCACCGCCCACGGTGTGGCGGATGCTCATCCAGGCTGACCTGAGCGTGTGCGACGTCAGCGCGCTGCGCGAGTGCGTGGCCGCGGGCGAGCCGCTGAACCCGGAGGTGGTCGACCAGGTCCGGCGGGCGTGGGGGATCACGGTGCGGGACGGGTACGGGCAGACCGAGACCACCGCCCAGGTGGGCAACTCCCCGGGGCAGCCGCTGCGGCCCGGGTCGATGGGCCGCCCGCTGCCCGGGTACACCGTGGCCCTGGTCGACCCGCTGACCGGCGAGCCCGGCGACGAAGGCGAGATCTGCCTGGACCTGGCCCGGCGGCCGCTCGGCCTGATGACCGGCTACCGCGGCGATGCGGAGCGGGCGGCCGAGGCCATGCGCGGTGGCTACTACCACACGGGGGACGTGGCCAGCCGGGACGCCGACGGGTACCTGACCTACATCGGGCGGACCGACGACGTGTTCAAGGCGTCGGACTACCGGATCTCGCCGTTCGAGCTGGAAAGCGTGCTGATCGAGCACGAGGCGGTGGCCGAGGCGGCCGTGGTGCCCTCGCCGGACCCGATGCGGTTCGCGGTACCCAAGGCGTACGTCACGCTCGCGGCCGGCTTCGAGCCATCGCCTGAGACCGCCGTCGCGATCCTCAGCTACGCCCGGCAGCGGCTGTCCCCGTACAAGCGGATCCGGCGGCTGGAGTTCAGCGAGCTGCCTAAGACAATCTCCGGCAAGATCCGCCGGGTGGAACTGCGCGCCCAGGAAACCGGGCGGCTGGGAGCACCGGGTGGGGCCGGGCCGGTCCCGCCGGGCGCCGCGGATCCGGTGTCCGGCCCGGCCGGGCCGCGCGGCACCCTCGAGTTCTGGGAGGAAGACTTCCCCCAGCTCAAGAGCTGAGCTGCGGGAAGGCGGGGCTGAGTCCGTCAGAGCCAGCGCTACCCGGAACCGGGGCGCAGGCGTACTGTCGTGAGAGGAGTCCCCTTCGAGGCCGCATACCAACTACGGGTGCAGCCGACCGCGTCGCTCTGGACCCCGGTGGCACGGCCAGTTGAGGCCGCCGCAGGAAGGAGCCTGAGCGATGGATCGGACGTTGGGCCTGCGCACGATGGCCGGAGCCCAGGCGCTAGTGGACCGTGGCCTGGCCGCGCCCGCGAGGGAAGCACCCCCTTACCAGCTTGACGTCGACAGCGTCGCCCGGAGGATGAACGACATCGTGGTCCACCGGATCTTCGCCGCAGAGCTGGATCTTCAGGCCGCGCTGGGGCTGCTCAGCGACCGTGGGACAGCCGGCCCGCGCCCGGCGGCCGGTGAACCCGCGGCCAGCCGCGAGCACCCGGCGGCCAGCAAGATCTGGCACGCCACCGACGAACTGGACCGCGCCATCAGGGATCTTCGGGACATCCTGTTCGAGCCCTGCTGATCCGGGCGGGTGGGGCCGCGCTGGCCGCGGTCAGCTGGTGACGTCGGCGCTGGTGAAGCGGGCCCAGGCGAAGGATCCGAAGATCACGATGTAGACCGCGAAGGACAGCAGCCCGTGCAGCAGGCTGCCGGTGTCGATCGGCGCGCGCAGCAGCGAGTCGAAGGACAGCCAGAAGTGCGTCGGCAGGTACGGGTGGATCACCGCGAACTGGGCCACGTTGTCGGCCACCTCGCTGCCTACCGCGAGCACCAGGATGGCCGCGATCGCGCCGATCGGGTGCTCGGTCAGGGTCGAGATAGCTAGCCCGATCGCGGCCAGCGCGGCCATGCCCGCCGCCACGTACAGCGTGACGTAGAGCAGCCGGAGCAGGCCGTCCGCGAGGGACACCGTCGTTCCCGACAGCAGCGTCACCGGCCCGATCGGGAACAGGATCGCGCCCATGATCAGTGACACCGCCGCCACGAC